>Ga0136846_1241491_pt1 | contig 13087 bp, 11 predicted proteins | sample HopSoiMetagenom2_FD_96841 | JGI IMG/M metagenome (GOLD analysis project Ga0136846, IMG submission 96841) | Grasslands soil microbial communities from Hopland, California, USA - 2 Assembly 2016 (version 4) | ecosystem: Environmental > Terrestrial > Soil > Grasslands | place: USA: Hopland... | reverse complement strand
CGTTCGACATCACGGTCGGCACCAGCAGTGGCGAGACGACCGGCAGCGCGGGCCTCACCTCGCTACTCGCGGGGTCGTCGCAGACGATCTCGATCACCGCTCCGGCGTGCACCGCGGGACAGCGGCTGCGGGTCGTCGCGGACGCCGGCGGGTCGGTCGACGAGGCCATGGAGCGCAACAACTCCGCCTCGCCGAAGTGCCCCTCGACGGCCTGAACGCGCCCCGGTCCCGCCGCTACACTGGACTGACGATGAAGACCGAGATCCACCCCGAATACGTCGAGGCCCACGTGCGCTGCACGTGCGGCAACGAGTTCATGACACGCTCGACCCAGCCCGAGATCCACGTCGAGATCTGCTCGAACTGCCACCCGTTCTACACGGGCCGGCAGAAGCTCGTCGACACCGGCGGCCGCGTCGAGCGGTTCCGTCGCCGCGCCGCCAAGCGCGCGCGCGGCGACTCCTAGCACCCTTCGGACCGCACCCCCACGTGGCCGGCGAGGGACGCCTCCAGGCGCAGCGCGACGCCCCCGTCGGCGGTCAGGCGGTCCTCGAGGGCGTCATGATGCGCGGCGTCTCGACGTGGGCGGTGGCCGTCCGCAAGCCGCTGCCCGACCAGGTCGCCGATCACGGGCTCGAGCCCGACGAGGCGCCGCTGGGCGAGATCGAGGTCCGCTCGTTCCCGCTGGTCAGCGTGCTCAAGCGCCACCGCGTGCTGCGCTGGCCGATCATCCGCGGCGTCGTCGCGCTCGGCGAGTCGCTGTCGATCGGCTTCAAGGCGCTCGGCATCGCGGCCAACGCGCAGCTGCCCGACGGCGAGGACGACATCGACAAGGGCACGTGGGCGGGCACCGTCGTCTTCGCGGTCGCGCTGGCGGTCGGCCTCTTCTTCCTGCTCCCGGCCGGGCTGACCAACCTCATCAAGGACGACCTGCCCAACAGCCTCGTCTTCGTGGTCGTCGAGAAGGTCGTACGGATCTCGATCTTCCTCGCCTACCTGTGGCTGATCTCGCGGATGAAGGACCTCCAGCGGGTCTTCGAGTACCACGGCGCCGAGCACAAGACGATCTCCTGCTATGAGGCGGGGCTCGAGCTGACGCCCGAGAACGCCCGGCAGTTCTCGCGGCTGCACCCGCGCTGCGGCACGAGCTTCCTGCTGATCGTGATGATCGTCGCGATCGTCGTGTTCGCCCCGCTCGGGACCCCGGCCTGGTACTGGCTCTTCCTCTCGCGCGTGGTCGGCATCCCCGTCGTCGCGGGCCTGGCCTTCGAGGTCATCAAGCTCTTCGGCAAGTACCGCCGCCACCGCTGGGCGCAGATCCTCATGTGGCCCGGCATGCAGCTCCAGCGGCTGACGACCCGCCAGCCCGACCTCGCGCAGCTCGCGGTCGCGATCGCCGCGATGAACGCCGTGCTCGAGGTCGAGCGCCCCGGGGAGCGGGACGCCGAGGACCTCGTCGGGCTCGAAGTCGTGGCCTGACCCCGGCCCCCGGCCGCGGACTACAGTGGACTCGTGATCGAGTCCCTCGTCGATCAGATCGAGTCGCGCTTCGCGGAGCTCTCCCGGCAGATGACCGACCCCGAGGTCATCGCCGACCGCCGCCGCTATGCGGAGATCGGGCGCGAGTACCGCCGCCTGGAGCCGGCCGCCAAGCTGGCCGAGGAGTGGCGGCGGGCCGTGGACGACGCGGCGGGCGCCCAGGAGCTGCTCGACGAGGGGGGCGAGGACTCCGAGCTGCGGGAGATGCTCAGCGGCGCGCGCGGGCGCCTCGAGGAGCTCGACGAGGCGCTGCGCCTGGCCATGGTCGAGCGCGACCCCAACGACGACAAGGACGTCATCATCGAGATCAACGGGGGCGCCGGCGGCGAGGAGGCCGACCTCTGGGCCGGCGACCTGTACCGGATGCTGACCAAGTACGCCGAGCGCCGCGGCTTGGGGACCGAGCCGCTCGAGGCCGGCGAGGGCAAGTACACCTTCGCGGTCAAGGGCGACGGCGCCTACTCGGTCTTCAAGTACGAGGGCGGCACCCACCGCGTCCAGCGCGTCCCGGTGACCGAGTCGCAGGGGCGCATCCACACCTCGACGGGGACCGTCGCCGTGCTGCCCGAGGCGCAGGACGTCGACGTCCACATCGACCCGAACGACCTGCAGATCGACGTCTACCGCTCGTCGGGGCCCGGCGGGCAGTCGGTCAACACGACCGACTCGGCCGTGCGGGTCACCCACAAGCCGTCGGGCATCGTCGTCTCGATGCAGGACGAGAAGAGCCAGCTGCAGAACCGCGAGAAGGCGATGCGCGTGCTGCGGGCCCGGCTCTACGAGCAGGCCCTGGCCGAGCAGCAGGCCGAGCTGGCCGCCGACCGCCGCGCGCAGGTCGGGACCGGGGACCGTGCCGAGAAGATCCGCACCTACAACTTCCCCGAGCGCCGTGTGACCGACCACCGCGTCAAGCTCACCGTCCACGACCTCGACTCCGTCCTCGAGGGCGGCCTCGAGTCGTTCACCGACGCCCTGTCGGCCGACGAGAAGCGGCGGCTGCTCGAGGCGCAGGCCTCCAAGACCTGATGCGCGGCGTGCCGGTGCGCGACGCGGTCGACTCGGCCACCGTCGCGATCGGTGCGGCAGGCAGCGCCACACCGCGCCTGGACGCCGAGGTCCTGCTCGCCTACGTGCTCGGCGTCGACCGCGTCGAGCTGTACCTACGCCCCGAGCGCGTGGTACAGGGGCCCGCCGTGCGCGCGTTCCAGGACCTCGTGCGGCGCCGATCGCTGGCGCGCGAGCCGGTCGCCTACCTCGTCGGCCGGCGCGGCTTTCGCCGCCTGGAGCTCACGGTCGACCCGCGGGTGCTGATCCCCCGCCCCGAGACCGAGACGCTCGTCGAGGTCGGGCTGGAGCTGGCCGCGGGCGCGCGGGTGGTGGACGTCGGAACGGGCAGCGGCGCGCTGGCGCTGGCGCTCAAGGACGAGCGGCCGGACCTGCAGGTGCTCGCGACCGACGTCTCTGCGGACGCGCTCGCGGTGGCGCGCGCCAACGCGGCGCGCCTGGGCCTCGACGTCGCCTTCCTGCAGGCCGACCTCCTCGAGGGCGTGCCGCCGGTGGACGCGGTGCTCTCCAACCCGCCCTACGTGGCCGAGGCCGACCGGCGGACGCTCGAGCGCGAGATCACCGACCACGAGCCGCACGTCGCCGTCTTCGGCGGCGAGGACGGCCTGCGCGTCGTCCGGCGCCTCGTCGCGCAGGCCGCCGCGACGCGCGCCCGGCTGGTGGCCGTCGAGGTCGGCGCGGGCCAGGCCGCCGCTGCGGCGCGCGCGCTCGAGGAGGGCGGCTTCGCGGCGGAACTGCGCCCCGACCTCGCCGGGACCGAACGGGTCATCATCGGGCGGCGGTGACCGTGCCGTGCTGACCGCGGCCGACGCCGAGACCTTCGAGCGCTGCATGGCGGTGGGCGGGGTCGCGCTGTTCCCCGCCGACACCGTCTACGGGCTGGCCTGCGAGCCCGACGACCGCCAGGCCGTCGAGCGCCTCTACGCACTCAAGGGCCGGCGGCCGGACAAGCCGGCGGCGGTCATGTTCTTCGCGCTCGAGCGTGCCCTGGCCGCACTGCCGGAGCTCCCGCCGCGCACAGCGGCGGCCGCGCGCGCGCTGCTGCCGGGCGGCGTCACCCTGCTGCTTCGCAACGGCGCCCGCCGCTTCCCGCTGGCGTGCGGGCCCGACCCGGACACGGTCGGCCTGCGCGTCCCGGCCTGGCCGCCCGGGCTCGCCGCGCTCGAGGCGGTCGCCTGGCCGGTCCTGCAGTCCAGCGCCAACGCCGCCGGCGGCCCCGACGCGCGGCGGCTGCAGGAGGTCCCGGAGCGGCTGCGCCGCGGCGTCGACCTCGTGCTCGACGGGGGCGAGCTGCCGGGCCGGCCCTCGACGGTGGTCGACCTGCGCGCGTTCGAGCGCGGCGGGGCCTGGAGCGTCATGCGCGAGGGCGCGGTGCCGGCCGCGGAGGTTGCGGCCGCGCTACGCGCTGCATGAGAGCGTTGCGGCGGGGGCAGGTTGCGTCCTATGCGCGCCCTGGCGCCCGTGATCGCGGCCGTCTCCCAGCCCGAGCTGCCCGGTGCGCTGGGCCCGACCGACCAGGCCCACCTGCTGTGGGCGCGCGAGACGCAGGCGATGTCGTTCGCCTTCCACATCCCGCTCGTCTGCTTCGGCGTCGCCTTCCCGGCGATCGTCCTGTTCCTCGAGTGGCGCTACCACCGGACGCACGACGACGCCTACAAGGCGCTGGCCAAGCGCTGGTCGAAGGTCATGTCGCTCGTCTTCGCGGTGGGCGTGGTGACCGGGACGATCCTGTCCTTCGAGCTCGGCCTGCTGTGGCCCGACTTCATGGCCACCTTCGGGGGCGTCTTCGGCCTGGCCTTCGGCCTGGAGGGGTTCTCCTTCTTCCTCGAGGCGATCTTCATCGCCATCTACGTGTACGGCTGGGACCGCATCCCGCCGCGCTGGCACCTGCTGTCCGGCATCCCGATCCCGATCACCGGGATCACGGGCTCGATGATGGTGATCGCCGTCAACGGCTGGATGAACCACCCGGTGGGCTTCGACGTGGTCAACGGCCGGGTCACGAACGTCCATCCCTGGTCCGCGCTCTTCAACCCGTTCTTCTGGCACGAGCTCGTGCACATGTACCTCGCCGCGTACATGGTGGTCGGGTTCATCGTCGCCGGCATCTACGCGGTCGCCTGGCGACGGGGCGAGCGGAGCCGGTACGTGCGCATCGGGTTCGTGATCCCGCTCACCGTCGCCGCGCTGGCCGCGCCCGCGCAGGTCATCGTCGGCGACTGGGCCGGACGCGCGGTCGGCGACTACCAGCCGCTCAAGCTCGCCGCCGCCGAGGGGCTCGGGCACACCGAGAAGGGCGCCGCCTTCCACATCGGCGGCTACTACAGCGACGGCGACGTCAAGCTCGGCGTCCCCGTGCCCAAGCTCCTGTCGATCCTCGCCAAGCACGATCCGAACGCGACCGTGCTGGGGCTCGACACCGTGCCGGCGCGGGACCGCCCGCCCGTCAACGTCGTGCGCTTCGCCTTCCAGGCGATGGTCGGCATCGGCTCCCTGCTCGCGGCCTTCGGCGTCGTCTACCTGGTGGCGAGGTGGCGGCTCCGGCGGCTCCCGCGGTGGCCCTGGCTGCCGCCGGCGGCGATCGTCGCGGGCCCGCTCGCGCTCGTCGCGCTGCTGTGCGGCTGGGTCGTCACCGAGGTCGGCCGGCAGCCCTGGGTCGTCTACCAGCGCATGCGCACGGCCGAGGCGGTCACCGACGCCGGCGGCCTGCCGGTCGCGTTCTTCTTCCTCCTGGCGGTCTACCTGACGCTGCTCGCCGGCTTCGTCTGGCTGCTGCGCCGCCTGGCGGCGCGTTCTCCGGAGACCGAGCTGGCCCGCCCCGGACCGCGGATGCCGACCTAGTGGTGACGAGATGAGCCTCGCCGAGCTCTGCCTGTTGGTGACCATCGTCGGGCTGACCGCCTACGCCGTCTTCGGCGGCGCCGACTTCGGGGGCGGCTTCTGGGATCTCGTCGCCGGCGGGTCGCGCACGGCGATGGAGGTCCGCGGGCTGATCCTGCGGTCGATGACGCCCGTGTGGGAGGCCAACCACGTGTGGCTGATCTTCGTCCTCGTGATGCTCTGGACCGCGTTCCCGGTGTTCTTCGGCTCCGTGATGTCGACGCTCTACGTGCCGCTGTTCCTGGCCACGGCGGGCATCATCTTCCGAGGCACGGCGTTCGCGATGCGCGGCCAGGCGCGGACCCTGGCCGAGGGACGGGCGATCGGCGCGGCCTTCGCCGTGTCGTCCGTGCTCGTCCCCTTCTGCCTCGGCGCCGCACTCGGCGGGATCGGGTCCGGGCGCGTGCCGGTCGGCAACGCGGCCGGGCACGCGTTCTCGTCGTGGCTGAACCCGACATCGATCCTGGTCGGCGTGCTCACCGTGCTGACCGGCGCCTACGTCGCGGCCGTCTTCCTCGCGGGCGACGCCGCGCGGTCCGGGTTGCGCGAGCTCGAGGAGAGCTTCCGGCGCCGCGCGCTGGGCGCCGGCGCCGTCACGGGTCTGATCGCGCTCGGCGGCCTGCTCGTCCTGCGCTCCGACGCGCGCGACCTCTATGACGGGCTGACCTCGGGCACCGGGCTCGTGCTCGTGCTGGCGTCGGGCGCGATCGGGGCGGCGACGCTTCTGCTGATCGCCGCGCGCCGCTACGAGGTCGCGCGCTGGTCCTCGGCGGCGGCGGTGGCCTGCATCACGTTCGGCTGGGCCGCCGCGCAGTCGCCGTACCTGCTGCCCGGGGAGCTGACCCTCGACCAGGCGGCCGCGAGCCACGCGACACTCGTCGCGCTCGTCGTCTCGCTGGCGGCCGGCGCCGTCCTGCTCGTCCCGTCGCTCGTGATCCTCTACCGGCTGGTCCTGCGGGGCCGCCTCGAGGAGCAGTTCGAGCCGATCGACCACGGCTACCAGGAGCCCGCCCGATGAGCCTGCGCGTCCTGACCCCGGTGCTGTTCGTGCTCGGCGTGGCCCTGCTCGTGCCGTTCGAGGCGCCGGTCACGCTCGCCCTGGGCACGCTCTTCCTGCTCGCCTTCGTCGTCTGCGGGACGCTGGCCGTCACCGTCGAGGACGAGGAGGAGGACGCGCGCTCCGGGCGGGGATCGATGCCCTGACTGATACCGTCGCCTCGTGACCGACCTGCCGCCCGACTTCTTCACCCGCCCGCTCGCCGACGTCGATCCTCAGGTGGCGGAGGCCATCGCGCACGAGGTCGAGCGCCAGCAGCGCACGCTGGAGATGATCGCCTCGGAGAACTTCGTGCCCCAGGCGGTCCTCGAGGCCCAGGGCAGCGTGCTGACCAACAAGTACGCCGAGGGCTACCCGGGACGCCGCTACTACGGCGGCTGCGAGTACGTCGACATCATCGAGCAGCTGGCCATCGACCGCGCCAAGGAGCTGTTCGGGGCGCAGCACGCGAATGTCCAGCCGCACGCCGGGGCGCAGGCCAACACCGCCGCCTACCAGGCGCTGCTCGCACCCGGCGACACGATCATGGGCCTCGCCCTCGCCCACGGCGGGCACCTGACGCACGGCATGAAGATCAACGTGTCCGGGCGCCTGTACGACGTCGCGCAGTACGAGGTCGACCGCGAGACCTCGCGCATCGACATGGACGCGGTGGAGCGCATCGCGCACGAGCGGCGGCCGAAGATGATCATCGCCGGCTGGAGCGCCTACCCGCGCACGCTGGACTTCCCGCGGTTCCGCGCGATCGCCGACGACGTCGGCGCGTACCTGCTGGTGGACATGGCGCACTTCGCGGGGCTCGTGGCGGCGGGCCTGCACCCCAACCCGGTCCCCTACGCGGACGTCGTGACGACCACGGTCCACAAGACCCTCGGCGGCGCGCGCAGCGGGATGATCCTGTGCACCGAGGAGCACGCGAAGGCGATCGACTCGGCGGTCTTCCCCGGGCAGCAGGGCGGGCCGCTGGAGCACGTCATCGCCGGCAAGGCGGTGAGCCTGCGCATCGCGATGTCCGACGCCTTCCGCGAGCGCCAGCGCCGGACGATCGTGGGCGCGCAGGCGCTGGCCGAGGAGCTGCTGGCCGTGGGGCCGCGCGCCGGGGTCAACGTGCTCACGGGCGGCACCGACGTCCACCTCGTGCTGGTCGACCTGCGCGACAGCGAGCTCGACGGCCGCCACGCCGAGGACCGGCTGGCCCAGATCGGCATCACGGTCAACCGGAACGCGGTGCCCTTCGATCCGCGCCCGCCGATGGTCTCCTCGGGCCTGCGCATCGGGACGCCGGCCCTGGCCACCCGCGGCCTGCAGGTCGACGACTTCCACGAGGTCGGACGGATCATCGCCGCGGCCCTGTCGCCCGGCTTCGAGTCGCGCCGCGGCGAGCTGGCCGAGCGCGTCGGGGCGATCGTCGAGCGCCACCCGCTCTACGAGCACCTCGGCTCGGCGGCCGCGGTCTGAGCCGCGGTCGTCTTCCGGGCGCGCGACAGTTCTGACGCGCCCGGCCCGTTGATCGGGCGTCCATGGCGACACCGATCGGCACGTGGCAGCGCCTGTACCGCAGCGCGCGAGGGCAAGGCCGACGAGGAACGCTGACGAAGCTCCTGGCCGTGCTGGTGACGCTGGGCGTACTCGCCGTGGCGCCGCCGGCCGCGCACGCCGCACCGTGCGATCCGCCGGTCACCAATCAGGTCGCCTGCGAGACCAAGCCGGGGACCCCGCCCGCGGACTGGCAGGTCAACGGCGTCGGCGACTCGACGATCCAGGGGTTCGCGACGTCGATGAGCGTCACGCCCGGCCAGACCGTGAGCTTCAAGATCAAGACCACCGCGAGCTCCTACCACCTGGACATCCTCCGACTCGGCTACTACCAGGGCAACGGGGCGCGCAAGGTGGCGGCCGGCGTGCGCCCCTCGGCGACGCTGCCGCAGTCCCAGCCGGCCTGTCAGACGTTCGCGGCGACCGGGCTCATCGACTGCGGCAACTGGGCGCTGTCCGCCTCGTGGACGGTGCCGAGCGACGCCGTCTCGGGCGTCTACATCGCCCGCCTGGTGCGCGACGACACGGGCGGCAGCAGCCAGATCCCGTTCGTCGTGCGCGACGACACCAGTCACTCGGACGTGCTCGTCGCCACGTCGGACGCGACGTGGGAGGCCTACAACGCCTACGGCGGCAACAGCCTCTACAACTGCACCGTCGCCTGCCCGACCGGCAACCCGAAGGCCTACAAGGCGGCCTACGCGGTCTCCTACAACCGGCCCTTCGACGGCAGCTTCGACCGCGACGGCGGCAAGTCGTACCTCTACTACGCCGAGTACCAGATGATCCGCTGGCTCGAGCGCAACGGGTATGACGTCGGCTACACGAGCCAGGCGGACGTCGACGGCCGCGCGGCGCTGCTGCGCAACCACCGCGTCTATCTCTCCAGCGGGCACGACGAATACTGGTCGCGCGGGATGCGCGACAACGTGGCCGCGGCGCGCGACGCGGGCGTGAGCCTCGCCTTCTTCAGCGGCAACGAGGTGTTCTGGAAGACGCGCTGGACGGCGAGCTCGGACGGCTCGAACACGCCCTACCGGACGCTCATCGCCTACAAGGACACGCACTTCGACACGCCCACCGACCCGGTGGCCTGGACGGGCACGTGGCGCGACCCGCGCTTCACGCCGCCGGCCGACGCCGACCAGCCGGAGAGCGGGCTGACGAACCAGTTCTTCATCGTCAACAGCGGGACGGCGGACATCGCCGTCCCGGCGCAGTACGCCAAGCTGCGGTTCTGGCGCGACACGCAGGTCGCCGGCCTCACGGGAACCCAGACGCTGACGCTCAGCCCGGGCACGGGCACGCTCGGCTTCGAGTGGGACCTCGACGCCGACAACGGCTTCCGCCCGCCCGGCCAGTTCCGGCTCTCCTCGACCACGGTGACCGGGACCGAGAGCTTCACGGACTACGGGTCGACGACGGGGGCGGCCACCCAGACGCACAACCTGACGCTGCGCCGCGCGCCGAGCGGGGCGCTCGTCTTCGGCGCCGGGACCGTCCAGTGGGCCTGGGGCCTGGACACGACGAATGCGTGGTCGTCGTCGAGCACAACGCCGTCGGGCAATCCCCCGAACCCGAACATGCAGCAGGCGACGGTCAACCTGCTCGCCGACATGGGAGCCCAGCCGGGCACCCTGCAGGCGGATCTGACGCCCGCGGCGAAGTCGACCGACACGACCGCCCCGAGCTCCACGATCACGGCGCCGAGCGCCGGCGCGACGCTCGCCGACGGCGATCAGGTCACGATCGCGGGGACGGCGAGCGACAGCGGCGGCGTCGTCGCCGGCGTCGAGGTCTCCACCGACGGCGGCACGACCTGGCACCCGGCCGGCGGCACCGCGAACTGGACGTACTCGTGGGTCGCCCATGGCAACCCGTCGACGCGGATCCGCAGCCGGGCCGTGGACGACAGCGGCAACCTCGAGACCGCGGGGACCGGCACGTCGGTCAACGTGTCGTGCCCGTGCTCGCTGTTCGGCGCGACGACGCCGCCTGTCGCCGACCAGAACGATCCCGGCTCGGTGGAGCTGGGCGTCAAGTTCCGCTCGTCCGTCGCGGGCTCGGTGACCGGCGTTCGCTTCTACAAGTCGGCGCTGAACACCGGTACGCACGTCGGGAGCCTGTGGACGGCCACCGGCACGCGACTGGCGACCGCAACCTTTACGGCGGAGACGGCGACGGGTTGGCAAGAGGTGCGGTTCGCCTCGCCGGTCGCCATCGACGCGAACACCACTTACATCGCCTCGTACTTCGCTCCGAAGGGCCACTACGCCGCCTCGAGCTGGTACTTCTTCACCCCGCCCGCCCTGGGGGGCAACAGCCTCGACGCGCCGCCGCTGAGCGCCGTCGGCAGCAACGGTGCGGGAGCGGACGGCACGAACGGCCTCTACGCGTACAACGGCGCCAGCACCTTCCCGTCCAGCAGCTACCACGCGGAGAACTACTGGGTCGACGTGCTCTTCACCCCGTCCGCGCCGGCCGCGTCGACGCCGCCCGGCGCGGTCGGCGCGGTCACCGCCACGGCCGGACAGGGCTCGGCCACCGTCTCGTGGTCGGCGCCGACGGCGGGCGACCCGCCGGCCGCCTACAAGGTCACGCCCTACAGCGGCACGACGGCGCAGACGGCGACCACGGTCAGCGGCTCGCCGCCGGCCACGACGGCGACGATCAAGGGCCTGACCGCCGGGCAGGCCTACACCTTCACGGTCCAGGCCACCAACGCGGCGGGCAGCGGACCGGAGTCGGCGCCGTCGAACGAGGTCACGCCCACCGCTCCGCCGCCCGCGACCGCCCCCGACGCCCCCACCGGCGTGACGGCGACCGCGGGCTCCGGCTCGGCGCAGGTCACGTGGAAGGCGCCCGCGAGCGACGGGGGCGGCGCGATCACGGGGTATGTCGTGACGCCCTACCTCGGCACGACGGCGCAGGCGACGACCAGCGTCGCCGCCGACACGACCAGCACGAAAGTGGGCGGCCTGACCGACGGCAGCACCTACACCTTCACGGTGAAGGCGACCAACGCCGTCGGCAGCAGCGCCGAGTCGTCGCCCTCCAATCCGGTCACGCCGAAGGCGACGACCACGATCTTCGACGCGACGGGGACGCCGGCCGAGATCGACTCCAACGACCCCGGCAGCGTCGAGCTCGGGGTCAAGTTCTCGTCCGACGTGGCCGGATCGGTCACCGGCATTCGGTTCTACAAGGCGGCCGCGAACACCGGGACGCACACCGGGAGCCTGCGGACGACGAGCGGCACGCGGCTGGCTACGGCGACCTTCGGCGGCGAGTCGGCGTCGGGGTGGCAGCAGGCGGACTTCGCCAACCCGGTGAACATCGCGCCGGGCACGGTCTACATCGCCTCGTACTTCGCGCCCAACGGGCACTACTCGGACACGGTGCCGGGCTTCGTCTCGGCGGTCGACAATCCGCCGCTGCACGCGCTCGCCAACAGCACGAGCCCGAACGGGGTCTACACGTACGGTGCGACGAGCGCGTTCCCCACGAGCACGTTCAACGCGTCGAACTACTGGGTCGACGTCGTGTTCGCGGCCGCCGCCCCGCCCGACCCGCCGGGCGGCGTGGCCGGCGTCACGGCGACCGCCGGCCAGGGGTCGGCGACCGTGTCGTGGTCGGCGCCGACGTCCGGAGGGGCCCCGACGAGCTACAGGATCACGCCCTTCATCGGCACGACCGCGCAGAACGCCACGACCGTCACCGGGACGCCGCCGGCCACCACCACGACGATCTCGGGCCTGACCGCCGGCCAGACGTACACCTTCACGGTGCAGGCGTCGAACGCCGGCGGCGACGGGCAGATCTCCCCGCCGTCCAACCCGGTCACCCCGACCGCGCCACCCCCGGCGACGGCGCCGACCGCCCCGACCGGGGTGACCGCCACCGCCCCCGCGACCGGCGGGGCGCGGGTGAGCTGGACCGCGCCGAGCAGCAACGGCGGCAGCCCGTTGACGAGCTACACGGTGACCCCGTACATCGGCCTGTTCCCGCAGCCGCCGGTCAGCGTGCCGGCGAGCACCAGGAACACGACCATCACCGGGCTGCAGGCGGGCACGCGGTACACGTTCACGGTGAAGGCCACGAACGCGGTCGGGACCGGCCCCGAGTCGGCGGCGTCGAACGCGGTGACGGTGCGGAGGTGACGATCGCATGACCGGACCGAGCGCTTCCGGATCTCCTCATCGCCGAGGGCTCCTCGTGGCCGGGCTCCTGGTCGCGCTGGCGGTCGGCGTGCTGCTCGCGCTGACGGTGGCGCTCGGCGGCTCCGGTACCGGGAACGCGAGCGCGGCCGGCGCGGCGGCGACGGACCCCGTGTCGCCCGCGCCGTCGCCGGTGCCCGCCCGCCACCCTCCGGGGTCGCAGGGTCAGGAGGGGACCGGGGGCGCCCCACCGCTCAAGGCGTGCTCGCTGGTGACCCGCGCGGAGGTGGCGGCGGCCACGGGCCGGGCGATCGCCCAGGCCTCCGAGGCGCCGCTGGGCCCGACGTGCGTGTACCAGCCGGCCGACGGCGGCGACCTCATCACGCTCACCGTCCAGAACACGAAGCTGGCCGACCTGCAGCGCGACAAGCGGGCCATCGGCAGCCGCCCCGTCGGCAACCGCACCGCGGTCTGCGTGAGTGACGGCAGCAGCGAGCAGACCCTGATCGGGCTGCCCGACGACCGCGTGCTCGCCATTCGCGCATCGTGCGCGGCGGGCGCCGGCATGGCCGCCCGCGCGCTCCCGCGCTTGTAGCGCCGGCTCCTGGCGCTAGCCGAGCCGCTGGGCCCACAGCTCGAAGCACAACAGCCCCCAGAGTGGCCGCGAGTGGTCCTCGCGGCCGGCGGCGTGCTCCTCGAGCAGGCGGGTGACGGCCTGCGGCCGGAAGAAGCCCTGGCGCCGCACCGCGTCGGGCGCGAGCAGGTCGCGGGCCATCGGCAGCAGCGGGCCGCGCAGCCAGGCGGCAGCCGGGATCGAGAACCCGCGCTTGCGGCCGAAGACGATCGCGGGCGG
>Ga0136846_1214201_pt1 | contig 13088 bp, 15 predicted proteins | sample HopSoiMetagenom2_FD_96841 | JGI IMG/M metagenome (GOLD analysis project Ga0136846, IMG submission 96841) | Grasslands soil microbial communities from Hopland, California, USA - 2 Assembly 2016 (version 4) | ecosystem: Environmental > Terrestrial > Soil > Grasslands | place: USA: Hopland... | reverse complement strand
GATCGGGTCGTTGTCGACGTACACCACCCGGGACTCCGGGGCCGCCCGCTGAGCCACCTCGTGCGTGTTGTTGGCCGACGGCAGCCCGGTCCCGATATCGAGGAACTGCCTGATCCCGGCCTCGGCCGCCAGGTAGTGCACCGCGCGGCCCAGGAACGCCCGCTGCGCGCGGACGCTGAACCGGATCTCCGGGAGCGTCGCGATGACCTGCTCGGCCACCACCCGGTCGGCCGTGAAATTGTCCTTGCCGCCCAGCCAGTAGTCGTACACCCGCGCGATATGCGGCACGCTCGTATCGAGCGAGACGGCATCGCCACCCGTGGGTCCGCCGGTCACCGGCCCGTCCTTCCGCCGATATCCCCCGCGGGCAAGCTTCTCGTACGACGCAAACGATCGCAACCCGTGAACTCCAGTTATTAGTAGCCCTCGGGGCGCACGTCCCCCGGGCCGTACAGGACCGCTCCGCACACGATGGTTCTCCTATCGGTAACGTTGACCCGCAAAGATAACGGAGGAGCTACCTGTGCAGATAGAGCCGAAACCGCCGACGGCCAAGGGGCCGGCCGGCATGTTCACCGGGGACGTCTTCCTGGACGCCATCGTCCAGGGCAAGGAGCCCTCGCGGGTGCGGGTCAACGCGGTCAGGTTCACCCCCGGGGCGCGGACCGCGTGGCACTCGCACGCCGTCGGGCAGACCCTGTACGTCACCGAGGGCCGGGGGCGCATCCAGGCCCGGGGCGGCTCGATTTCCGAGATCCGGCCGGGCGACGTCATCAGCACGCCGCCGGGCGAGTGGCACTGGCACGGCGCGGCCCCCGAGCACTACATGACCCACCTGTCCATCACCGAGGGCGTCGCCCCGGACGACGCGCGGGCGGAGTCGTCCTGGGGCGACCACGTCACCGACGACGAGTACGAGGGCCGGTCCTGATGCAGACGCGCACGCTGGGCTCCAGTGGTCTCGAAGTGTCGGCCATCGGGCTCGGCTGCATGGGCATAAGCCAGAGTTACGGGCCGTCGCCCGGGGACCGGACCGAGATGATCTCGCTGCTCAGGGAGACGGCCGGACGCGGGGTCACGTTCTTCGACACCGCGGAGGTGTACGGCCCGTTCGTCAACGAGGAGCTCGTGGGCGAGGCACTGGAGCCGTTCCGGGGGGAGGTGGTGATCGCCACCAAGTTCGGCTTCCGGTTCGACGAGTCCGGCCGGACGGCCGGGCTGTCCAGCCGTCCCGAGCACATCGCGCAGGTGGCCGACGCCTCGCTGCGGCGGCTGCGGGTCGACGCGATCGACCTGTTCTACCAGCACCGGGTGGACCCGGAGATGCCCATCGAGGACGTGGCCGGAGCGGTCGGGGAGCTCATCCGGGCCGGCAAGGTCAGGCACTTCGGCCTGTCCGAGGCGGCCGCGGCGACGATCCGGCGGGCGCACGCGGTCCAGCCGGTCACCGCGGTACAGAGCGAGTACTCCATGTGGTGGCGGCGCCCCGAGGAGGAGGTGCTGCCCGCCCTGGCGGAACTCGGCATCGGCTTCGTGCCGTACAGCCCGCTCGGCAAGGGCTTCCTGACCGGGACGATCGGCACGGACACGGAGTTTTCCAGCGGCGACATCAGGAACACGATCCCCCGGTTCGACCCGTCGGCCAGGGAGGCCAACACGGCCCTGATCGAGTTGCTGCGGCGGGTCGGGGCGCGGCAGGACGCCACGCCCGGGCAGGTGGCGCTGGCGTGGCTGCTGGGGCGGGCGCCGTGGATCGTCCCGATCCCGGGGACGCGCAGGCTGGAGCGGGTGGACGAGAACATCGGCGCGACCGAGGTCACGCTGACCCCGGCGGACCTGCGCGAGATCGAGGAAGCCGCGGCCGCGATCCCGATCCAGGGCGAGCGGTACCCCGAGCACCTGGAGCGGCTCACCGGATTGTGATCGCCGCGGCGGAATGCGGGCGGCGGCGGGCCGGTTCTGGCTGGCATGAGCGCCTTCACCGATCTCGAGATCGAGTACATGGCCGGGCAGCGGCTGGGCCGGATCGCCACTGTCGGCGCCGACGGGCAGCCGCACGTGGTGCCGACTTCGTTCCGCTACAACGCCGACGAGGACGCCATCGACGTGGCGGGCATGCGGATGAGCCAGACCAAGAAGACCCGCGACGTGCGGCGCACCGGCCGGGCCAGCATCGTGATCGACGACGTGCTCCCGCCGTGGCAGCCGCGCATGATCGAGATACGCGGGACCGCGGAGGTCCTGCCGGCCGGCGGGAAGGCGTTCGGCGACAACTTCGAGGACACCATCGTCCGGATCCGGCCGGCGCGCATCGTCGCGTTCGGCATCGACCCGGGCGACAGCGCCAACGCCCGCTCGGTCTGACCTTCCGGGGCAGCCGCCAGGTGTTCCGGGCGCTTTCCCGTGATCGGGTGGTTCCGTGATTATCTCAGGACATGGCGCGTGAGGTGAGCCCGACGGCGCGGGCGCTGGTGGCGCTGGAGATCATCCAGGGGAACCCCGGGATTACCGCGCAGCAGCTGGGTGAGCGGCTCGGCGTGTCGGACCGGGCCGTGCGGCGTTACGTCGCGATCCTGCGGGAGGCGGAGCTGCCGGTCGAGGCGGTCAGCGGTCCCTACGGGGGTTACCGGGCCGGGCGCGGGCTGCGGCTGCCGCCGCTGATGTTCAGCGCCGCCGAGGCGATGGGGCTGGTCATGGCGGTGCTGGAGGGACATCGTTACGCGGCTGACCCCGGGGACCTGGTGGGCGGGGCACTGGCCAAGATCGTTCGGTCGCTGCCGGAACGGGTGGCGGGACCGGTGCGCGCGGTCCGTGAGACCTCGGCCGCTCCCCCGCCGGCCCCGGAAACCCAGGTCAGCCCGGAGCTGACGTCCCGGCTGATCGAGGCGTGCGCGGCGGCGCGGCCGCTGCGGCTGGTGTACCTGCTGGGGCCCGGCCAGGCGCGGGAGATGGAGGTCGAGCCGTGGGCCGTCGTGCTGCGGCACAGCCGCTGGTACCTGCTGGGCTGGTCGCGTACCCGGCAGGCGCAGCGGGCGCTGCGGGTGGACCGGATCGCGGCGGCCCAGGCCTGCCCGGGGACATTCACGCCGCCGGCTGACCTGGACGCGCGAGTGACCCTGGAGGAGCACATGTCCCAGGGCTGGACCCACCCGGTCGAGGTGCTCATCGACGCTGTTCCCGAGGACGTGGAACGGTGGCTGCCGCGGAGCCTGGGCCGCCTGGAGCCGGACGGGGAGGGCCGGACGCGGCTGCGGGCCTCGACGGAAGACGCGGACTGGTACGTCCGGCGGCTCGCCGTCCTCCCCATGCCGTTCCGCGTCCTCGGGTCGGCTCCGGTCAGGGACGCGATGGCCGCGCTGGCCCGGCGGCTGGCTAGGTCAGCAGATGGCTTCGGCCAGGAGGCTGACGGCGGCGGCCAGCTCGGACTCGGTGGGGAGCGCGAAGCCCAGCAGGAGGGCGGGCGGTGACGGGGCGTGCACCGTGCAGTGGCGGTGCAGTTCGTGCAGGCCGACGCCCAGGCGCCGGGCCCGCTCGGCCGTGGCGTGCTCGTCGGCGCCGTCCGGCAGCCAGGCCAGCACGTGCAGCCCGGCCTCGGTGCCGCTGACCCGGACGTCGGGCAGGTGGGTGCCGAGCGCCTCGACCAGGATGTTGCGCTTGGCCCGGTAGTTCCGGCGCATCGCGCGCAGGTGGCGCTCGAGCGCGGCTTCCTCGATGAACGAGGCCATCGCGACCTGGTCCAGGGTCGGCGGGGTCACGCCGGTGATCAGCAGCAGGTCCTCGACGTCGTCGATCAGGTGCGAGGGAGGGACCAGCCAGGCCAGCCGCAGCGCCGGGGCCAGCGTCTTGCTGGTCGTGCCGACGAACGCGACCAGGTCCGGCGCCAGTCCCTGCAGCGACGCGACCGGATCCCGGCCGAACCGGTACTCCACGTCGTAGTCGTCCTCGATGATCAGCGCCCCGCGCTCGCGGGCCCAGGCGATGAGGGCACCGCGGCGTTCGGCCGTCATCACCACCCCGGTCGGGTAGTGATGCGCCGGGGTGATCACCACCGCGTCCACGTCGGCCGCGGCCAGCTCGGAGACGACCAGCCCGTCGGCGTCGACCCGGACCGGGACGGCCTCCAGCCCGGCGTGCTCGGCGGTGTACCGCTGCCAGCGCCAGCCGGGATCCTCGATCGCCACCCGGCGGCCGCCGTTCTTCCTGACCGCCTGCCACAGCACGGTCAGCGCCTGCGACGCCGCGCAGCAGACGACCACGTGGTCCGGTTCCACCACCACGCCCCGCACCCGGGCCAGGTAGCCGGCCACGGCGTGCCTGAGCTCGGCGGTGCCGCGGTGGCTGGCGTAGCCCAGCCGCCGGTCGGGCAGCTCCCGCAGGGCCCGGACCAGCGCCGCCTTCCACCGGGCGCGCGGGAAGGCATGGTAGTCGGCCTGCCCGGGCCGCAGGTCGTAGCGGAAGTGGTGGGCCGGGTTAGGCCGCCGCTGCGCGGGCGGCCGGGCCGAGGAGGCCAGCCCGGCGACCCGGGTGCCCGAGCCGCGCCTGGCCGACAGGTAACCCTCGGTGGCGAGCTGGGCGTAGCTGTCGACGACCACGCCGCGGGAGACGTCCAGCTGGTCGGCCAGGTCCCGGGTGGGCGGCAGCACCGAGCCGGGCGGCAGCCGGCCAGACCGGATCGCCACCCGCAGTGCGTCTTCCAGCTGACGGCGCAGCGCCACGCCCGGCCGGAATTCGACCTCCAGTTCCACAAACCGAAGCTACCCGCTGGGGGACAAGAGGACACGATTGGACTCATATATATGGAGACGATTGGACCGGTTGGCGAGACCACTTGCCGGTTAGGCTGGCTGACGCCAGGCGTCACATGCCGGGGGCTGACGCCAGGCGGCGGTGTGCTCTGGGACCGGGGCGGTCCCGCGGACGGGGGCGAGCACACCGTCATCCGGCCCGTACCGGACCTGGTGCCGCGTAAGCGTCAGGAGATCAGCGCGCGCAGGTCGGCCCGGGCGGTCGCGAGCGAGGGGCCGTACCAGGTCAGCAGGCGCCCCGGGAGGAGGACGACGCGGCGGCAGGGGAACTCCTCGGGGCCGTCCGCCGCAGTGAACGGGTAGGGCTCGTCGGGCAGCAGGACCAGATCGGGCGCGGCCGCCCGAAGCTGCCCCACCTCGACGCGGGGGTAGCGTTCCGGCCCCGCGCCGAACACGTTGACCAGGCCGATCCGGGCCAGCACGTCACCGGTGAAGGTGCGGGCGCCGACGACCATCCACGGATCACGCCAGATCGGCACCACGACTCGCGGCCGGGCCGCAGGCTCGGAGTCCGGCCCGGCCGCGGGGCCGCCGGCCCAGGACCCCTCCCCTGGGCCGGCCCAGGCCCGCTCGGCGGCCGCCAGCCAGTCCGGGACGGCCAGGCCGAGCGGGCCGGTGAGCAGCCGCCGCATCGAGGCCAGCGCCTGCGGGACCGACTCGATGACGGTGACCCACACCGCCAGGCCCGCTTCCCGCAGCCGGGTGACGTCGAGCTCGCGGTTCTCTTCCCGGTTCGCGATCACGAGGTCGGGGGCCAGGGCGATGATGGCCGCCCGTTCGGGATTCTTGGTTCCTCGCACCCGGGTCACGGCCAGATCGGCCGGGTGGGTGCACCAGTCGGTGGCCCCCGTGAGCAGCCCCGGGGCCGAAACCGCGATCGCCTCGGTCAGCGACGGCACCAGCGAGACCACCCGGCGGGCCGGGCCGGGCAGCTCGACCGGGTGCCCGAGGTCGTCACGCCACCGGGTCATCGGCAGGGCGTCATCCGCTACGCGCCGACCGAGCGGCGGAACTTGCCCATCAGGTGCGGGCCGGCCAGGACGGGTTCGTAGCGGGGCTTCTCCCCCGGGGCCAGGCAGGACGGCAGGCAGCTGATCCGCGCGGACCAGTTGGCGTTCTGGAAGTACGGCATGCCGGGCCGCGGGGCGTGCTCCTGGCCCGGGTAGTTGACGGCGCGCAGGGCGTTCGGTCCGTGGCCGGTCTTCCCCGCGAAGAAGCCAGGCGGCAGGCCGAGGCCCCAGGCGAACAGGGACATCAGCCGGTTCCCGAGGCCGCGCATGGCGTCGTAGTAGGCCGCCCAGGCGGGGCGCAGGCCGGGGAGCGCGTCGGGCCACCGGTTCGGCGAGTAGGACCAGGCCTCGCCGGGATCGGCGAACGCGCGCCCCGGACGGCCCGGCGGGCCCATGTTGAAGACCTCCTTGAGGTCCGGCGGCTCGGCGGTGGCGGCCATCGACTGGCTCAGCGACTCTCCTGCCAGGGGGATATAGCCGTACGGGTAGTCCGGGGTGGGCCGGGCCACGGCTAGTTTGTCCTCGAGCGGCAGGTCGAGGAACCGGGTGGCCACGGTCCAGGCGGGCTCGGCCACGCCGTCGTCGATACCGTGCCCGGTGACCTGGAAGAAGCCGGTGGTCCGGCAGATCTCGTCCAGCTCCGCGCCGACCTTTGCGGGATCGGCTGAGATGTCGACGACGGGAACGCCGTCACCGCGCATCACTGGGCGCCCATTCCATGATCGCGGGCAGAAATGGCCGCATAGAGGCCAAAACTGCCCGCGATCATGACGATGCCGGGGTCGCGGGCCGCGGGAGGCCGCCGCGGTCGCTGGCCGGCAGCTGGCCGTGACGACGGCGGCGCCGGGCGCTGCGGGATCGCCAGGCCAGGACGCTGCCGCTGGACAGCGCGGACAGCACCGAGCTGGCGCTGCCTGCCGAGAGCACCGAGCCTGCGCTGAGGAACGAGCCGATGGACAGGACAGAACCCGCCGAGCCGATCGACAAGATGGAACCCGAGGACCCGATCGACAGGATCGACCCGGTGGAGCCGATCGACAAGATCGACCCGGACGAGCCGATGCTCATGATCGACCCGGAGGAGCCGAGGTTACGCGAGACGTCGGTGGCCTTCTTCATCAGGCCATTGTGGCAGGCGGGACCTCAGGAAGCGGCGGCCTGGCGCTGCTTACCTGGCCGCTGCGCGGCGCTGCTTACCTGGCCGCTGCGCGGCGGGCGAGGCCGTCGACGAAGATGTCGATCAGGATCTCGAACCGCTCGTCCGGGTCGGAGAAGGCGAACTCCCCGGCCAGGTCGGTCATGTTCGGGAACTGCTCCGGCGGGAGCGAGGCTATGTAGTCGCGGGCCATGTCCGCGACCTTCTGCAGTTCTTCCGGGGGAAGCTGCGGCGCGCCGCCGTCCTCCACTCCGGTCTCGTCCACCGTGAAGCCGTTCACCGTGTCGATGAGCAGCAGGTAGCCCTGGACGGCCAGGCGCGGCGAGAGGCCGCCCGCGCGCAGGATGGCGAGCGTGCCCTCGGTCACCCGCAGCGCGTTCGGCCCCATCGGGATCCGGCCGATCGAGACGCGCACCAGGTAGGGGTGCCGCAGGCTCACCCGGCGCTGGCTCCTGGCCGTCTCCTTCAGCTGCTGCTGCCACCGCGCGGGGTCGGGATCCGGTACCTCGACCTCGCCGATGAGCTCGTCGAGGACCAGGTCGAGCAGGCCGTCTTTGCTGCCGACGTGCCAGTACAGCGACGCGGCCCCGGCCCCGAGCTCCTCGCCGAGCCGCCGCATGCTCAGCGCGGACAGCCCTTCGCGGTCCAGCAGGCCGATCGCGGCGGCCACGATCGCGTCCCGGCTGATCGGCTCGCGCCGTTTCCGGGACGAACGGTCCGGCAGCCGCTGCCACGGCGGCGGCGGGATCTCCGGATCTGCCATCGGGCCTCCCTGTCAGCAGCGCGACTTCTCTAACACTGTACCAACCATCGAACAGTGTTTGACTAGACCAACGATCGAATGATAGAACGTCGTTCGATAGTTAAACATGGTTCGAGTCACACGTAGTAAGAGGGAGTCCAGATGGCTACCAGTCAGACCGCCGTCGTCGGCGGCTCAGCCGCGCCCGCCGGCCAGGGGCAGGCCGGTTACCCCCGGCGCTGGCTCGCCGCGGTCGTCATGATCACCGGGGCGCTCATGGACATGATCGACGTGACGATCGTCAACGTGGCGCTTCCTTCCATCCGCCGTGACCTGCACGCCAGCGCGACCCAGCTGGAGTGGGTGGTGTCCGGCTACATGCTGGCCTTCGCCGCGGCGCTGATCATTGCCGGGAACTTCGGTGACCTGTTCGGCCGCAAGCGCCTGTTCCTGTCCGGCGCCGCGCTGTTCGGGCTGGCCAGCCTGGCCGCCGGGCTGTCCGGGACCGGTGCCGAGCTGATCGTCGCCCGGGTCTTCCAGGGCGTCGCCGCCGCCGCCATGGCACCGCAGGTGCTGGCCACGTTCCGGGTGATGTTCAGCGGGAACGAGCGGGGCAAGGCGTTCGGCATCTACGGGGCGTCGCTCGGCTTCGCGTCCGCGGTGGGCCTGCTCCTCGGCGGGGTGCTGACCGAGGCGAACCTGTTCGGCTGGGGCTGGCGCTCGGTGTTCTTCGTCAACCTGCCGGTGTCGGTGGCCGCGCTGCTGGCGGGGCTCCGCTTCGTGCCCGAGACCAGAGACCACGCCGCCCGCCGGCCGAACCTCCCCGGCGCCCTGCTGCTGGCCGGCTCCCTCGTCGCCATCGTCTACCCGCTGCTCGAGGGCCGTCAGCTCGGCTGGCCGGCCTGGGTGTGGCCGCTGATGACGGCGGGGGTGGCCGGGCTGGCCGCGCTGGGGCTGATCGAGGCGAGGAAGCCGGGCCGCACGACCGCGCCGCTGCTGCGGGCCGGGCTGTTCCGGGTGCCGGCGTTCGCCGCCGGCCTGGGCCTGCAGCTCGCCTTCTTCGCCGGCATGCAGGGCTTCTTCCTCACCTTCGCGCTGTGGCTGCAGGCCGGCGAGCACTTCTCGCCGCTGAAGGCCGGGCTGACCTCGGTCGCCTTCAGCGTGGGCAGCTTCGTGCTCGCGCCGGTGGCGGTCCCGCTGGCCCAGCAGCACGGCCGTCGCATCCTGGCCAGCGGCGCCCTGCTGATGGTGGCGGGCATCGGCGGCGAGGCCCTGGCCGCCCCGCACGTCGGGGTGAACGGCAGCCCGTGGCCGGTCGTCCCCGGCCTGGTGGTGGCGGGCGCGGGCCTGTCCCTGCTGGTCATCCCGCTGGTCAACGTGGTGCTGGCGGCGGTCCCGGCCGAGGTCGCGGGGGGCGCGTCCGGCCTGTTCAGCACGGCGCAGCAGCTGGGCGGCGCGCTCGGCGTGGCGCTGATCGGCACGGTCTTCTTCGGGTACCTCAACGGGCACTCGTTCGAGGCGGCCATGGTGCACACCGCGCCGTACGCGATGGGCGCGTTCGCTCTGTGCGGCGTGCTGTCGCTGCTGCTGCCGCGCACGGCCGTGCCGGAGGAGGCCCTGACCGAATAACCTCCAAACCTTGAGAGGGCTGGCCGCCGGTGCCGCAGTGCCGGCGGTCAGCCCGTTTTTATCCCGAACGAGCCAGCTGCCACGCCCTCCTCCCCGCGCGAGCCACAATGGGACATGCTCATCCGGGATGCTCGCGCGGCCGAGGTTCCCCGCCTCCGGGATATGGACCGGGAAGCGGGCCAGATCTTCCGTGACATCGGGATGCCCATGGTCGCGGAGTTCGAGCCGCGGACGCTGACCGAGCTCGAAGTAGCCCAGCGCGATGGCCTGCTGTGGGTAGCCGCTGACGAGGACGGTGCGCCTGCCTCGTTCCTCATGGCGGTGGCACTCGACGGGTGCCTGTACGTCGATCAGCCGTCGACCGCCCCGGCCAGCGCCCGCCGCGGCCTGGGCCGGGCCCTGCTCGACCGCGCCGCGGACCAGGCCCGGGCCGACGGCTTGCCCGCGCTGACCCTGACCACGTTCGCGGACGTGCCGTGGAACGGGCCGTACTACGAGCGGTGCGGGTTCCGGGTCCTGCGCGACGCCGAGATCACCCCCGGGCTGCGGGCGATCCGCGCGCACGAGAACGCACTCGGCCTAGACCGGTGGCCGCGGGTCTGCATGCGGCGCGACGTCACTCCTTGACCAAGATGGCCCGGGTGTAGAGCAGGTCGAAGCCCTGGCGCTGCGCGTTCTGCTGGGACTTGGTCCCCGGCGAGGTGGTGATGACCGCGAGGTCGCAGCCCGCGGCGGCCGCGGCGGCGAGCCGGGCGGCCAGCAGCGCGGTCTGGACGCCCCGGCGGCGGTGGGCCAGAAGGGTGGCCGCGCCGGTGAACTGGGCAATGCTCCCGGCGACGCGGAAACTGGCGCCGCCGGCCGCGATCCCGTCCCACCGCGCCAGGTAGCGCCGAGTGCCTGCGGCGGCGACGAGATCGCGTTCGGCGTGCTCCAGGGCCTCGCGGGGGAACTCCTCCGCCGGGAGCCCTTCGGTGTCGGGCTGGAGTTCGGCCTCGACGACCACGTCCAGCCAGCCCTGGAGCTCGTCCGCGGCGCTGAGCCGGACCTCGACGCCGGGCGGCGTGCCCTTGGCCCCGGACTCGGGCGCGTCCACGAGGGGCCGGCCGAGCACGTTCTCGTACGAGACGAGCCGGTAACCCCGCCCAGTCAGGAGGTTTCCCACCTCGGGGTCGGCGAGGTGAGACAGCTCGACCTGCACCGGAGCGCCGCGGGCGGCGAAGCCCCGCTCGATCACGGCCAGGTCACCGGTATCGGGCACGCCGCCGAAGCCCAGACCCGCGACCTTGTTGAACGGCGAGTCCGGCCCGGCGAAACTGGCCACCCCGCCGGCCACCGGAGTCACGAAACCCGTCGCGTCCCCCCGGCGCCGCTGGGCCGCCTCGCTGGCCTCGGCGACCAGCTCCGCCTCGGCCCGCTCCACCCGCCCCGCCAGCGCGATGTCGCAGAACAGCGACCCCCGCTCGATGATCATGCTCCGGATGCTAGCCGGGTCGTCGTCGCGCGGGCACCCCGTCCCGCCTTAGTGCGCAGGCGTCAGGACTCCTTCTTCAGCTGGTGCTTGGCAATGTCATAGCGCGTACATGGGGTTCAGCCCGTCGTTCACGGCCACCCGGGAGTTCACCACCACCGGCACGAGCTTCCGGCTCAGCGACGCGGAAAACGGCAGCACGTATTTCATCAAGGTCACCGCGTTCAGCCAGGCGGGCGAAGGGTCCGCAACCCCCGTGACATCGGTCATCCCGATCCGCACGTCACGCACTCGCCCACCGGACTGACCATGACAACGGGATGAGCGCCCAGTCGGCCGAGTCTCGGCGGCTCCATGGGCCGGCACCGGCTCTGGCTTTGGCTCCGGCTCGCCGGCCGGCCTAATCATCGGCCTAGCGGCGCTGTCCCTGGTCGGTACGGGCGGCGCGATCGTGCTGATCCAGCGCCGGCGCAACGGCCGGAGCTACGCCCGGGTCCCGGCGCCCCGGTGCCCGTACGACGACGAGCCGGCCAGGCCGGACCGCCGGACCGGGCAGAACAGCGGCCCCCGCTACCACTCAGGCCATCTCCCCATGGGTCCCGGCCGGTGCTCCCCCGGCCGGGACCGCTACGCCGACGGCCTCCGGGGGACCGGCGGCGCTGCAGGACCGGGCCGCCCGACCACGGTGTCGGCGGCCAGCGGACCGGCGGCCAGCGGACCGGCGGGCCGCGTTTCGCGCTGTTCGGCCAGCCGGGCGAGCTGGGCCTCCAGGTCGCCGACCCGCCGGCGGAGCCGGCGCAGTTCGGCGGCCAGGCGCTGGTCCGGCCCGCGGACGTGGCCGAGAAGAGCCTTAGCCATGACGAACGTTCCTCCTCCGGCCAGGGATCGCGCGGGGGTGCAGGCCGCGTGCACGGCCGGTGGTGACGGGATGGAGAAATCAGCGCGGGGGGCTGATGACGCCGGAGGACCCGATGCGGGCGGCGGTATGGCCGAAGTCGGCGGCCGACAACTGGCCCATGAAGGCGGCCGCGCCGCCGCCGAGGGAGGGGCGGCCCTGGCTGGAGAGCGCGAGGGAGTAGAGGCGGCCCTGCTCGAAGCGGCCGGACGAGGACAGCTTCACCCGCAGGATCGCGCTCATCGTCATGGTGCCGTGCACGGAGAAGTTGCCGTAGCCGGCGAAGTTCCCGAGGCTGTAGGCGATCAGGTGGCCCTTGTAGAACTGCGCGCCGCGCACGACGTGCGGGCCGCTCGCGATGACCAGGCTGGCCCCGGCGTCGATCGCCATGTGCGCGAACGCCTCCGGGTTGCCGCGGTCCTCGCCCAGGTAGATCTCTTCCCGGCCGGTCACGTGGTCGGCGGTGGCACCCTCCGCGCCGGCGTGCATGTACACCACGACCAGCTGCGCTTCGGCCTTGGCGCGCTGGATGAGGGCGCGCGCGGCGGGCAGGCCGAGCAGGTTGGCGGTGTAGGGATAGGGCGCGAACGCCACCAGCGCGACCGTGACCCCGCCCGCCTTGACCCGGGTGATCTCGCCCGGCAGCCCGGTCTGGGCCAGGCCGGCCGCGTGGATGGACCGCACCGTCTGGGCCTGGCCCGCGGCGCCGAAGTCGAAGGAGTGGTTGTTGGCGTCGTTCAGCACGGTGAACCCGGCCGCCTTGAGGTAATGCGCGTAGGACGGCGGGTCGCGGAACGCGAAGCAGTTCAGGTGCGGCTGGCTCCCGCTGCCGCACTTGCCGGACGTCGCGGTGGTGAGCGTGCCCTCCAGGTTGGCGAAGACGATCTGGCCCCCGTGGCGCAGCACCGGTTCCACCGGGTCGAGGTACGCCGCCGGGTCCGGCGGCAGGTCCGGCATGCTGCCGAGCATCGTGTCGCCGACGGCCGTGATGGTGACCGCGCCGCCGGCTGAGGTGGACGCGGCCGGGGTGGCGGCCGGCGCCGCCTCCGGCCGGTTCGCCAGCGTCCCGGCCACGCTGCCGGCCAGCATTGAGGCCAGGCCGCTGGCCGGCGTCGCGGCCGGGCTGCTCGCTGTCGTCCCGCCCGAGCAGGCCGGCACCGCCAGCAGGGCGGCCGAGCCGACCGCCGCGCCGAGGTACCGCAGGCGGCGGCGTCCCGGGCCGGGCCGTCTGGTGCCGGGCTTGCTCATGTGGATAACCTAACTCGCGGAAGCCGATCCGGCCGGGAACTAGGGTAACGAAAACACCCCTGGTCGCCGGGACCGGCGCCGCGCCCTTATCGCCGTTCAGCTGGCCGGGTTAACCTGGGCGGGTGAAGACCGGAG
>Ga0136846_1219573_pt1 | contig 13089 bp, 5 predicted proteins | sample HopSoiMetagenom2_FD_96841 | JGI IMG/M metagenome (GOLD analysis project Ga0136846, IMG submission 96841) | Grasslands soil microbial communities from Hopland, California, USA - 2 Assembly 2016 (version 4) | ecosystem: Environmental > Terrestrial > Soil > Grasslands | place: USA: Hopland... | reverse complement strand
GTTGCCCCGGCCGTCATTGCTATACAGCCGGTCCGCGAGCGGCTCGCCCTCCCAGAACTCATTCCCGCCGCTGACGACGTACAGATCGAGATCGCCATCGCCGTCCGCGTCGAAGAACGCGGCATCGACATCCTCGGCGAGGCTGTCGGCTCGGAAGACATGGGCGGCAGCGGCAGGGGCGGCAATGAAGGTGCCGCCGGGTCCCTGCAACAACAGCTCGCCCGCCTGCCACTTGGCGCCGCCGGCGTAGAGGTCGTCGCGGCCATCGCCGTTCACGTCGCCGACTGCCAACGCCGGCCCTTCGGTCGACAGCAGATGGGGCATCAGCGGCTCTCGGCCGAAATCGAAGAACGTGTTTTCCTTGTGCCTGTAGGCTGGCGATTGCTGTTCGGTGACGTCGGAGAACAGCGGCGGATGGGCGGATGGCCGGATCAGCGGTTGGATGTGCGCGTCGGATTGCGTCGCTGTGAGAAACTGATTGGCGCGGACGTTGGTGAGTACCTGGACGCGCTTATCGGACCATATGACGATCAGCGAATCGACGCCCGACGCCGAGCCCAACCCGAAGTGCGCGCGCGGGTCGACGGCCGATTCGAAGCCGCGTGTAGGCATGACCTCGATCATCTGCCGGCCGCTCGGGCCGGCGACGATGACCTTCGCTCCAATCCCGCCCGTATTGGCGTCCGATCCCTTCAATATCACCGTGAGGAAATGGTGCGACGCGCTGTCGAGCTCGCGCGCGCGATTGCGATAGACCGCGGCGGGCGCGTTCAGGTTGTTGACCACGAGATCGAGCGCGCCGTCGTTGTCGAGATCGACGTAGGCGGCGCCGTTCGAGAACCCCGGATCTCCGAGTCCCCACTCCCTCGCCCTATCCCCAAACGTCAGATCGCCGTTGTTGTGGAATGCGTAGTTGGGCGTGGCCACGTGCGGCATGTTGGCGACTTTCGGCGCCTGGGCGGGACGCGGGCCCACGCTCTCGAGCGATGCGAGATAGTCGAGGTCGTTGGGCCGCCGGTAGATGCCGGTCGTGACGAACAGATCCTTCCGGCCGTCGTTGTCGAGATCGGCGAACAGCGGCGCCCAGCTCCAGTCGGTCGCCGCTACCCCAGCGAAATAGCCAATCTCGCTGAAGCGCAGCTCGCCGCCGGTCACGCCACGATTCAGCTGCAGCGTATTGTGCGCATACTGATAGTGATAGCCCGCCGCGAGCTTCAGGTTGAACAGCTCGTAGCTCTCGGTGGTCGCCGCCGTCTTCACAATGCGCTCGCTGTCGGGCAGCATGTCGAGCACCGCGATGTCGGGACGGCCGTCGTTGTTGAAGTCCGCCGCGTCGGCGCCCATCGAGAAGCGGCTGGTATGGCCCGTTGCTTCCGTGATCGCTTCGCGAAACGTCCCATCGCAGTTATTCAGGTAGAGAAAGTCATTCTCCGGAAAATCATTGGCGATGTAGATGTCGGGACAGCCGTCGAGATTGACGTCGCTGACGGCGACGCCCAGCCCAAACCCTTCGACGCCGCCGTAGATCCGCGCCGCCTGGCTGACATCGACGAAATGCCCGCCATCATTCCGATACAGCCTGTCGCCGGCCCTCGCGCTGCGCGCCGTGCGGCTCGTGCTCTCGCTGGCGCGCCGCTCCGCATGAGTGGAGCTGTTGAGGAGGTACATGTCGAGATCGCCGTCGCCGTCGTAGTCGAAGAAGGCGGCCTGCGTGGAATAGCCGGAGAACCCGAGCCCGTACTGCTCGGCCCGTTCGGTAAACGTGCCGTCGCCGTTGTTGATGTACAGGACGTTGCGGCCGGCCATGCCGAGGTAGCTGACCCCCGAGACGTAGATATCGAGACGGCCGTCACCGTTGACGTCGGCCATCGTCACGCCGCTTTTCCAGCCGCCGGAGTCGGCGACGCCGGCGCGCTCGGTGACATCCTCGAAACGGAAATTGCCCACGTTGCGGTACAAGCGGTTGCGGCCCAGGTTCGAGGTGAAGTAGAGGTCGATCCGTCCGTCACCGTCGATGTCGCCCGCCGCAACGCCGCCGCCGTTGTAGTAGTACAGATAGTTGATGATGTTGACCGCGGAATCCTGCGGTAGTGTGTTGGCGAACGTGATACGGCTCGCTGAAGGCGCCACTGCCTGGAAGAGCGGAGGCGGCGCGGAGCGACCGCAACTCAGCAGCATCGCGAGCAGAACGAGTGAAAATTTGCGCAAGGGGCGCCAGTATAGCGTGAAAACTTTCGGTTCGCTTGCCGCCGCGCTGCTCGTCACATGCATCGCCTGCCGCGAGCAAACGGTGGATGTAGGTGCGCTGATCACGGCGCGCACGGTGGGGGTCGAACACCTGCAGCGCGGACAGCTCGCCGACGCGGAGCGCGATTTTCGCGAGGTCATCGCGTTAGCACCGCGCGATCCTCTGGGCTATGCGAATCTCGGTCTTACCTACCTGCGGGGCGGGCGATACAAGGACGCGGAGTCGCAGCTGCAGCGCGCCCGCCGCCTCGAGCCCGCCAATCCCGAAGTCGCGCTCATTCTCGCGAAACTCTATGCGGTTACCGGGCGGGCCGACGAAGCGCGCAAGGTGCTCACGTCAGTCGCGCCCGTCGCGCGCGTGCTATACGCGCTTGCGGAGCTAGAGCGACCGCGGGGCGATAGCTCCTACGCCGCGAGGCTGCGCGCGGTGCTGGAGCGAGCGCCGGCCAACCTGGCCGTACGCCTCAGCCTGACCGATGCGCTCCTCAGGCTCGGCGCCGGCGACAGCGCGCTCCGGCACCTCGAAGATGTCCGCCAGCTGCGGCCCGAGCCGCCGCGCGAAGCGAGAGCCTTTCTCGATACCACGATCGCGGCGTTGCGCGCGGCCAAGTTGGCCGCCGCGCGCACGGCGTTCGATCGGTTGTCGCATGTAATGGCGCTCACGACTCCATACCAGGCCTCGCTCGCGCGCGTGAATTGGGTGGAAGGCCCGCTGCCGGGCCGGCCGGTGCTGGCGTTCAATCCGGCGTCGCTCATCACCATGCGCGGCATCGCGCCCGCGTCGAACGTCGAGGCGCAATTCACCGACGTGACAGGCGAGAGCGGGTTGCCGGATTCGGGGGGTCCGGTGACGGCGCTCGCGCTCGGCGATTACGACGGCGACGGCGAGGACAATCTGCTCGTTGCCCGTGCCAATTCGGGCGTGCACGTCTACACCGTCCACGGCGGCTTTGTCGCCGACATTACCGACAAGGCCGGGCTGCCACTGCCCGCCGGCGTCCTCGCGGCCACGTTCGCCGACTACGACAATGACGGCTGGCTGGATCTCTTTGCTATCGGGACTGACCACAAGGGCCATCTGCTGCACAATCGCGCAGGCAAGCGATTTGAGGACGTCACGGAATCGGCGGGTGTTCGCGAGGTGAATGGCGCGCGGCGCGCAGTGTTCTTCGACGTCGATCACGACGGCGACCTCGACGCGCTGCTCGTCGGCGCCGGGTCACTCGCCGTGTATCGCAACAATCTGGATGGCACGTTCAGCCTGTTTCCAAACGCCGATGGCATCGTGCGCGGCGGCAGCGATGCCGAGTTCGGCGATTTCGACGACGATGGGCACATTGATGTGTTCGTCGCGAGTGAAAATGGCGGCGACGCGCTCTTTCACAACGATGGCGTGAGCGGCTTCAAGGACACCGGCGCTGGAACAGGTCCGCGGTCCAGCACGGTGGCGGTAGGGGACTACGACAACGACGGCGCGCTGGACATTCTGGCCGTGGGACCGGGGCCGGCGGGCAGCGTGCTGTGGCACAATGACGGATCGGGGCAGCTCACGGAGGCGCGGCACTTGCCGGGTGGCAGCATCGCGGCATTTCTGGATTATGACAACGACGGCTGGCTCGATCTGATGATCGGCGGCCCCCGCGGAGCGGCGTTGCTGCACAACAACGGCACCGGCAAGTTCGAAGACCGGAGCCGTCTGCTGCCGCCTCCGGTGCAGCGCGAGCCCGTCACGCGGCTGCTCGTGGCCGATTTCGATCGCGACGGCGATCAGGATATTCTCCTCGGGTCTTCGGGCGGCATCCATCTGCTCCGCAACGACGGCGGCAATGCCCACTTGGGCATGCGCGTGCAGCTCAGCGCGCTCGGGCTGGGCAGCGGAAAGAACAACAGCTTCGGGATCGGCGCGAAGGTCGAAGTCCGATCCGGCGAGCTGTACCAGACCCGTGTGGTCACCGCGCCGGTGACCGAGTTCGGCCTCGGCGTCCATTTCAAGGCCGATGTCCTGCGGGTGCAGTGGCCCAATGGCGTGCCGCAAACGATCTACTTCCCGGGCACCGACCAGGATGTGCTCGAGGCGCAGCAGCTCAAGGGCTCGTGCGCGTTTGTGTATGCCTGGAATGGCAGAAGATTTGCGTTCGTAACCGACATGATGTGGCGCAGCGCGCTCGGCATGCCGCTGGGAATCATGGGGGCTGGGGATTCGGGCCCTGGGACTGGGGGCGCGATGGCCTACGCCCCGGCGAGCGCGTCGCTGGAATACGTGCGCATTCCCGGGGAGGCGCTGAAGCCCAAGAACGGGCGCTACGTCCTGCAGGTCACCGAGGAGTTGTGGGAGACTGCCTATCTCGATCAGCTGCGGCTGCTCGTGGTCGATCATCCCGATTCGACCGACGTCTTCGTCGATGAGCGATTTCCGCCTCGAGCAAGTGGGCTACGGCTCTACGAAACACTGCACCACCGTCCGCCGCTCTCGGCGGTCAATGAGCGCGGTCAGAACGTGCTCGAGGACTTGCGAGAGCACGACGATCGCTATGTCTCGAGTCTCACGCCGGATCGCTATCAGGGATTCACCGAGCCGCATGCGTTGGTGCTCGATCTCGACGAAGGAGCGGGACGAGCCGGCAGTCTCCTCGTGTTGCGTGGGTGGGTCTATCCAGCGGATGCGAGCATCAACGTCGCGCTGTCGCAGCAACACGAGCTAAAGGTCGAGCTGCCCGTGCTCGAGGTGCGGGACGCGAAGGGAAGTTGGGTTTCGCGCGGCATCGTTGGCTTTCCCGCAGGCAAGGACAAGACGGTAGTCATCGACCTGGCGGGCTTGTTTCCAACTCCAGACCATCATGTGCGTTTGCGAACCAACCTGCAGATCTATTGGGATCAGGTCTTCGTGTCTGATGCTGGAGGGGGGAGAGGTGAAGGAGAAAGCAGTAGGACGTTGGCTTCTATCTCCGCGGACCTGCACTTTCGTGGTTTTTCGCGGATGTACCGGAAAGGGGGGCGCTACGGTCCGCATTGGTTCGATTATGACAGCGTGACGAAGGCGTCTCCGTGGCGCTCGATTACAGGTGCAGCCACGCGGTTCGGCGACGTGCGGCCGCTCCTCGATCGGAGCGACGATCAGTACGTCATCATGGTGCCCGGTGACGAGACGACGGTCGAGTTCGACGCGCCGGCCCCGCCGCCCTCGGGATGGACGAGAGACTTCCTGCTCTACAGTGACGGATGGATCAAGGATTCCGACCTCAATACCGCGCACGGCACGACGATCGAGCCGCTGCCGTATCATGCGATCGGGTCCTATCCCTACGGCACTCGGGACGTCTACCCTGCCGACTCTGCCCGTATCCGCTATCAGCGTGAGTACAACACGCGGCTCATCAAGCGAACCCGCGGAGCGTCGGAAGAGCGCTGACGAGCGCGTCCCGGCTCAACCCGAGCACGTGGTGTCGTCGCACCAACGCGTCGATGTCGACGCCGTACAAATTGTGGGCAGCGCGATTCGCGAAGCCGCAGACGTTGCGCGGCGCGATCGCCTTGCTCACCCACTGGACGAACTCCCGCCGCTCGGCAGGCGAGCGGGTGTGACGCAACCGCCGCAGGCTGGCGCGCGGCAAGCCGCCGAGTCGAGGATCACCGACTCCCAGGAAGCCGGTCCAGGCGCTAGAGTCGGCGTCGAGCTGCGCCACGCGCTGGCGGATCTCCGTGAACGACACGGCCGCGAAGTAGATCATTGAGTGCGCCGCGAACAGCTCGAAACGCGTCATTGCGAGGTACGCGCCCGCCACCAGCACATCGATCTGATCGGCCTCAGCGCTGAGCAGCGCTTCGTAACGACTCAGATCATGCGCGAACGGTCCACCACGTTCGAAGCTCAGAGCCAGCCGTTCGATGGCGCGCAGGCTCCATGCGATCCCCGTCGAAAACAGCGGGTCGACAAAGCCATAGGCATGCGGCAGGAGCGCCCAGTTGCCGCCTGTCGCGCGCGCGAGTCGGTGTTGAATACGCGCCTTGTAGGCGAGCGGCATGAGGGGCTTCGCGTCACCGAAGAGCGCCTTGATCGTTGGATAGCGCTGCAGCAAGTGCCGCCACATCTGCTCGGGTGAGCCTGACGGCTGCTGCTTGAGCACAAAGCCCGCGCTCGTAACACCGTGGTCGAAGCGCAGGGAGTACATCCACCCTTCATCTATTATGTGATGCACCGCAGCCCAGTCGTCCGGATAGGGGCCCGGCGGCAGGCCGGGCACGACGTCTGTCATGAGCCGCGCGCCGTCGAAGTGGCTGAACAACAGGCCGGAATGCGTGCGCATCCGGTGCAGGGCAGACGGAATCCCCAGGCGACGAGCCATGAATCCACCGGGCCCCGACGCGTCAACCACGAAATCCGCGCGCAGGCTGTCCAGCATGGCGTCGGTGACGTCGACGCGATCGCGGTAATCGACGCCCGCCGCCACGGCCGCGCGGACGAAATGATGGTCCACATCGGCACGCAGCCAGTGGTTGTCGGCAACATGGTCGCTGGGACTCGCCGCCACGAGAAGTCGTTCTGAAGCGGCAGGTCCGTGGCCGTTCGAGGTGAACGGGCGCCCGGGGTGATGGCGATAAAATGTGAAGCCACGCTTCAGCCCGCGACGCAGCCCGGGGAAGCGCGCAACCCAGCGACCGTGTGCCGCCAGATCGTAGCAATCGTCCAATCCATAGCGGCGCGCCAGGCGCTCCAGCGTGAGATTGGCCAGCGGTGTGCTCGACTCGCCGATCGCGAAGCGGGGATGCGAACCGCGCTCGAGCAGCACGACATCATGTTTCTGCACCGCAAGAATGCGGGCCAGTAACGATCCCGCGAAGCCGCTGCCGACGACGGCTACGCGCATGTTGAACAAGGGACTGGGGGTGGGAACTCGGGACTCGCATTCATTGTCCGGATGCGAGCCTCGCGCTGTGAGCGGCAGCTATCACAACCAGGCAGTCGCTCGATATCCCATACATCGGCGGTGACCACAGCGGATCGGATCGGCCCGCATTGCTCGAGGGCGAGCTCCAACTGGACCAGCGTGGGCGGGGTGAATTCGCCCAACCCCTGCAGGCGCTCGAGCTCCCCATTCCCGCCCCGCACCGGAATGATGGCAACGCGAGCCGCGCCGCGCGCTGCCGCATATTCGACTGTCTGGACCGTCCACTCGATCGACTCCGCGGCCGGAACGTGCGGCGCGCCCAGCAGCACGAAGACGCGCAGGTCGATGTCGTGCTCGATCAGGAATTCGGCTGCGCGGTCGAAGCTGGACAGCGCGAGACGCTTGTTGAGGTACGCGGCGGCGATCGGGTGAATGGTCTCGAGTCCCACCGCGACCTCGAGTCGTGTCGAAAGCATCTTCTGAAACTCGAGCGTCAGCGGTCCGATCGTGTTCGCGTGGGATTCGACGGTCACCGCCGCGAACGGCTCGGCGAGCTGCGCGATACGGGGAAGGTCGGCGGAGGGCACGGCGCGACGATCGAAAAAGTTGCTGGCGTTGTACAACTTGAGTCGCTGCGGAGCTGGGCCGGATAGTTCTTGCAGCGCGCGCTCGAGCTGCGCCGGCAGTGCGCCGGGCGGCGTCGGGCCCTCGAGCGTCCAGCGCCACAGGTCGCAGAACGAGCAGGTGAACGGGCATTCCGCGCCGGCCAGAAACACCGTCAGCGAGCGCTCCAGCTCCCCGGTCTTGGCACGCTCGTGCTCCACGACGGTGCGGAGGGCTCTCCAGGGATCTATCACGGACTTCGGCGGCCGGAGCCGCCGAATCCGTGCGTCAGGCGTGGAGTGTGTGGAAATGGCGGCGATACCGCGCCTCGTCTTCGCCGAACAGCCGTGCGGCGGCTTCGGGTGACGCCGAGCCGTGCTGAAAGCGGCGTTTGGGATACACGGGCATGTCGAGATTCAGCACCGCCCGGATGCCCCGGCTCACGATCTCTCCTTTCAGCGCGTACAGACGCTCGTGCGACCCCTGGGTGAGCTCGGCGAAGGGAATTGCTTCGGCCACGCGAATGATGGACGGCCGCGTGTAGGGACTGAACGAGACAAAGCCATATTGCCTGGCGCACGCGTAGCCGCGCACGCAGCCGCGGCTGTAGCCGCCCGAGTAGGTCAGCGAATGCTTCAGCGAATCGACGCCCCATCCTTCCTGATAGAGCATGCGGTTATTCACGACGCTGCGGATCGTCAGCTCGCTGTTCGCCTCGATGGGATAGTCCTTGAGGTTTTCATCGCCGCCGTCGCCGTCGACGAGCAGCCGCCATTCCGGATAACGGGCGCGAATCTCCTGCAGCAGGGCAAGATTGACCGCCGCGCATTCGACGTCGAGCGGTTTGTAGTCTTCGATGACCGCGACGGCGCGCAACGGATCGAGCGCGCCCGACGGAACCTCGATCGTCTCGCCCAGCATCTCGAGATTGGTCCGTCGCAGGAATTCACGCGCCTGGCGAGCGTCCTCGCCATCGCCGTCCACCGAGAGCGTAAAGGCCTTCAGCCGAGCGGGCGATTGCCGCTGATCGAGGAGGAGCTTGTAGAGGCAGAGCAGCACCGAGCCGCTGTCGATCCCTCCCGAGAAGGGGACGCCGATTGGGGCGGCGAGATCCTGCGCGGCGAGCCAGCTCCCGAGCGCGTCGTACAACGTACCGACGTAGCGTCGCCCTATCTCATCGAGATCCCGTGGCAGCGTCCCGCGCGGCGGGTCGAAGAACCGCTCATACACAGGATTGGGGTCGGGACATCCGATCAACCGCAGCGTCGTGACGTGATGCGCCGGGGCCATGCGCGTGTACGAGGGATGAAACTGGTCGCCCCAGCCGCGGCGCCCGAGCTCCGCCGCGATTGCATCGATTCGCTCGGCCACGATCAGCACGGGGCCATCAGCGGCCTTCGCGAGGAAATACCGCAGCGGCCGCTCCAGGCTTCGCGCCAGCACCACGCGCTCGCCTTCCTGGGCGACGAGCGCGAATGAGCCATTGATGCTCAGGACGTCCACCGGATTCGCGGTGAGCAGGGTTTGCCGCGCCGCGGTGAGATCTCCCGACCACACGTGCTGGGAATCGTCGGGGATCAGATTGACGACCCGCGCTATGGCTTGATTCATGGATGTGCGGTCCCTGCCGCCCCTGCCGCCTTTGCCGTCGCTGGCCGGATCCGAATTGCCTGCCCGCCTCCCGGCGCGAGCGCGATCCGCAGCCGCGAGGCCCGCGTGACCGTGCGGTGCGAGATAGCGACCGCCGTGGGATTGGTGAGCCAGTTGGCGCCCGGGCCATCGGCATAGATGTCGGCGACGTAAGACTTGCCGGAATCGAGGAACGTCAGCGGAACATCGAAGACCCTCGCTTCCTCATCGGTGATGGCGCCGAGGAACCACTGCGGACTGCTCTTCTGCTTGCGGGCGACGATCACGTAGTCGCCGATCTTGGCGTCGATGACACGCGACGTATCCCAGTCCACTGCGACGTCCTTGATGAACTGCAGTGCCGGTTGGCCCTCGTAGTTTTCCGGCAAGTCGGCGGCCATTTGCAACGGCGAATAGATCACCACGTACAGCGCGAGCTGTTTGGCAATCGTGGTGCGCACGCGCGACTCTTCGTTCGTTCGCGCCGGCCCTGTGTTCTTGCGCAGGATGTCGAAGATCCCGGGCGTGAAGTCCATCGGGCCATCGAGCAGGCGGGTGAAGAAGAGGATCGTCTCGTGCTCGGGGGGATTGCCGCCCTCTCCGCCCCAGGCGTTGTATTCCTGCCCGCGCGCGCCCTCGCGGCTCATCATGTTGGGCCAGGTGCGGCGCTCGCCCGTGTCCTGGATCGGCTCGTGCGCGTCCAGCATGATGTGATGCTCGGCGGCCTTTTCGATCACGTGGCGGTAGTGGTTGACCATGAACTGGCCCCAGTGCGAATGGCCTTCGCTGGTCAGATCGGTCACATAGCCGGACTTGATGGCGTCGAGGCCCAACCGTTCATACATAGTGAACGCGCTGTCCATCTGGCGCTCGTAATTCTGGATGCCGCCCGACGTCTCGTTGTGCACGATGAGATGCACATTTTTCGACTCTGCGTAGCGGGCGAGCTCGGCGATGTCGTAGTCGGGATAGGCTTGCGTAAATGAAAAGGCGTTGCGGTTCTGGATCCAGTCGCCGTCCCACCCGATGTTCCACCCTTCGACGAGCACGCCGCCGAAACCGTTCTTCGCCGCGAAATCGATATAGCGCTTGGTGTTCTCGGTGGTCGCGCCGTGCTTCGGCCCCGAGTTCCACGTCATCGTGTTGATGTGCATGCCCCACCAGATGCCCACGTATTTCATCGGCTTGATCCACGAGGTGTTCTCGATCCTGCTCGGCGGATTGAGATTCAGCCCGATCACGGAGGGCGACAGCTGCGTCGCCTTATCGGCGATCTGGATCGTGCGCCACGGCGTGACGAAGGGAGTCTTGCCGCGGACTTTGACGCCGTCCGCGTAGGGCGCGAGATCCGCGCGCAGCGTGCGGCTTTCCATGCGCGGCCCGCGAATATTCATTTTGGCGTAGTCGACCAGATTCGCTTCGTGAATGACCACGAACGTCTTGCCATCCCGCGTCTCCATCGTGAGCGGCGTCTGCACGCTGTCGAGCGTGCTCACGGGCCCTTGCGACCAGAGCTGCTCGGAGCGGTCGAGCCGCGGCCGGTTGGAGGCGATCCACCAGGCGCGCGCATTGTCGGCCAGCGCGAATTCCGTCAGCTCATCCATGATCTCGAAGTCGCCGAGATTGGGCTGCTGCGGGAACTCGTAGCGGAACGCCACGCCGTCGTTGAATGCCCGCACCGCGAGCGTGAATTTGCGATTCGGTGCCGTGCTTTCTTCGACGGATACCTTCAGCTCGTTGTGGTGATCGCGGATGCGCGATACCTCGCCCCACGGCTGCGTCCAGGTCGTGTCGAAGGTGCTGCGGCTCGAATCCACGATGCGCAGGCTGTCGCGTAACGGTGGCTGCCCGCGGAACTGAAATCCGAGCATCGACGGCGTGAGCAGGGGGCGGCCGTCGCGCTGCACCGCGTAATACAGCTTGCCTTCGTGCGTATCGACCAGGACGGCGTTACGGCCGTCGGGCGACGCGACGCGCAGCTGGGCGCCCAGGGGGACGGGCAACACGACCAACGCAACGAGCAGCAGAGTCCTCATCGAATGCTCCGGCGTGATGTATATTCGACCGCGGTCACCTACCAGGGAATGTCATGAAACGCGTGCTGCTTCTTGCCGCCTCCCTCACTGTCGCCTGCTCCAGCCATTCTTCCGGCCCGCGTCCGGCACGCCCATCAGGCGCAGGTAACGTCATCACCGCGGAAGACATTGCCCACTCACCGGGGATGTCGCTCGAGCAGCTGCTCGTTGCGCGGATCCCGGGCCTGAGCTTTGGGCGCACTGCCGACGGACGCACGTTCATCAAACTGCGCGGCAGCTCGACGTTCATGGGCGACGAAGAAGCGCTGGTCGTGGTGAACGGCATCGCGCTCGGTCCCAACGCGGCCGGCAACTTGAACGCGATCGAGATGCATGACATCGAGTCTATCACGGTGTTGCAGGATGCCGCCAGCACCGCGCAGTGGGGCTCGCGCGGCGGCAACGGCGTGATTCTCATCAGAACGAAGCGCGGCTAGCGGCCGTCGCGGTCCCGCTCTGAAGAACAGCGGTCGGTCGTTGTTGCGCGCGACGATGTAGAGATCGCCGGCGCGCGTGCGTAGCCGCTGAACATCCCGTGCGGTCCCCGGCACAAAGAAGCCGCTCTCGGCGGCGCGCACCGGCGTGAAGCCGCCGCGCCCGTCGCCGTGCAGGAATAGCCCGTAGCTCGCGGTCATGCTCCCGATCGCCGGTTGCACGCCATCGAAGTTGCCCGCCAGCAGCAGGTCGAGTTTCCCGTCGCGGTCGAAATCGCCGGCCAGAATGCCATAGACGGGAGCAATCTGCGCCTCACGGGGCAGAGGGACCAGCGTGAATGAGCCGTCCCCGTTGTTGTGCGCGAGGGCCGTCGCGAACGTTTCAGCCTGCTGCACCACGGCGCCGGTCAGCAAGCTGCCGAAGATCTGTTCGGCGGTCTGACCGGCATAGTCGGAGTACTTGGGAAACCGCGACTTGAGGGAAGGGAGAGCCGTGGTGAGCTCGTCGCGCAGCGCCAGCGGATATGACATGCCCTTCTCGTACCCGGTGACGATCTGCTCGGGGAAGCCGTTGCCGTCGAAATCCTTCACATACATACGCGCGGGCTCAGTTGGTGAGGCATGCAGCCGGGTGTTCAGACCCAGGTTGCCAAGCACAAGATCGACGCGACCATCCCCGTCGAAGTCACCCGTGACGATGCGATTCCACCATCCCGCACTATGCTCGAGTCCTTTTGTGGCGACGCGGACAAGCCTGGTGCCGGTGTTGTGGAAGACGGTGATCGGCATCCACTCGCCGACTACGATAAGGTCGAGTCGCCCATCGCCATCGACGTCGAGCCAGTGCGCGTCTGTCACCATGCCGATGTGTGCCAGCTCCGGAGCCATCGGGGCCGTCACGTCGGTGTAGTGGCCGTGGCCGTCATTCTCGAGCAGCGTGCTGGGCGGGTTGATGCCGTAGCGCCCCGGGGTAACGCGGCCCCCAATGAAGACCAGTTTTTTGTTGACCGCCGCGCGCGATCCGCTGCCGAAGAGCGGCGGGAGCGCATGAGTGGTTTTCTTGAACTTGCCGCGGCCATCGCTCAGGTACAGACGGTCTTCGAGGGCGGGCGCCTGGTCGGAGAATTCGCTGCCTCCCGTCACGACATACAGATCAGCCTTACCGTCGGCGTCGGCATCCACGAAGGCGGCGCCGAGGTCCTCTGAAATGGCGTC
>Ga0136846_1239492_pt1 | contig 13090 bp, 16 predicted proteins | sample HopSoiMetagenom2_FD_96841 | JGI IMG/M metagenome (GOLD analysis project Ga0136846, IMG submission 96841) | Grasslands soil microbial communities from Hopland, California, USA - 2 Assembly 2016 (version 4) | ecosystem: Environmental > Terrestrial > Soil > Grasslands | place: USA: Hopland... | reverse complement strand
TCGGCGGCGTAGGCTCCCGCGCGACACGTCGTCAGGCGGCGCGTTCCGGAGCGGACCATACCGACCAGCCGATCCCCCCAGTGATCAACTGAATGCCCACGACGAGCGCAACACAGGCGGGCCAGCCACCCGAGGTCCAGAAGACGGCGGGCAGCGCCCCGCCCACGCTGCCGCCCGCGTAATAGAACATGGCATACAGGCCGACCGCCAGGCCGCGATCATGCGTCGCGGCCGCCCCCACGTAGCTGCTGGCTGCCGCCTGCGCGATAAAGACGCCTGATGAAACGAGCGCCAGACCGGCGACGACGAGCCAGAGTGTGCCCGCGAGCGTCAGAAGCGACCCCGTGACGCCAATCGCGATTGCCACGACGAGCGCGATGCGATGGCCATGCGCATCGATCCATCGGCCCGATATAGGTGTAATCGCCGCGCCGGCGAGATACACCGCGAAGAGCCACCCGAGCGCGGCCGTGCTCAGCGAGAAGGGCGCGTCGGCCAGATGAAACGTCACGTAGGTGAACATCGCGACTTGCGTAAACAGCACACAGAAGCCCGCCGCGTACGCACCGGCAAGCTCGCGGCTCGTCAAGTGAGCGGCCAGCGGGCGGCCGCGACGCCGATCGCGGACGACGTCCGGATGCGGCGTGTCGCCGCGCAACCCGAACGACAGGACGATCGCGCACGCCAGGCTCATGGCGCCGACCGTGAGAAAACCCGCCCGCCACCCGAACCGCGAGGCCATGACACCTGATGTCGCGCGCCCGACGAATCCACCGATCACCGTGCCGGTGACATACGCGGCGGTGGCCCGCCCGGCCCTCGCGGGATCCCACCGATCGTGGATGTAGGCGACCGTCACGGCGAAGACACCGGGCGTCACCAGGCCCTGGACAAAACGCCACCCGATCACCTGATTGAGCGTCGCAGCGGTGGACGCGAGAATCGTCGCGGCAGCCAGGGTGAACGCGGCGATGACGATGACCCGCGGCTTGCCCCACGCATCCGCCAGCCGGCCGACGAACGGTGCCGCCAGGGCCACCGCGGTCGTCGTCGCTGTCACCGTCAAACTGACGGCGAAGTGACTGGCGCCGAACACGGACTGAAACAGAGGCAGCAGCGGCTGGGTTGCGTACAGACTGAGAAACGCCGTGAAGCCGGCGAGCACCACGGCAAGAAGCGACGGGGGCTTCGTCACGATCGTTTCCGGTGGCGGGACAGCGCCACGTACGCGACGGGCGGCGATACGGCTATCGCTGCGCCGCCCGGGCCGGATCGTCCAATTACTCGCTGTCCCGCCCGGCCTCCGCCGCCTGGAATCCGATCCTGGAATGCGTGCCGTCGCAGAATGGCTTGTTCGCTGATCCGCCGCACCGGCACAGCGCGACCGGGCGCCGGCCGATTTCATACGCGCGGCCGTTCCAGTCCACCAGCGTCACTTCGTCCGTTTCGATGAGATATGGACCATTCTGCCGGACCTTGATGCGAACCACTATCCCATCCTCTGCATGGCGGACAGGAACTCGGCGTTCGACTTCGTCTTCCCGAGCTTGTCGAGCAGCAGTTCCATCGCCTCGACGGCCGACAGCGGATTCAGCACCTTGCGGAGCACCCAGATCCGGTTGAGATCGTCTCGAGGCAGGAGCAGTTCTTCCTTGCGGGTGCCGCTCTTGAGGATGTCGATCGCGGGAAACACGCGCTTGTCGACCAGCTTGCGGTCGAGGTGGATTTCCATGTTCCCGGTTCCCTTGAACTCCTCGAAAATGATGTCGTCCATGCGCGAGCCGGTATCGATCAGGGCCGTCGCCATGATCGTGAGCGAGCCGCCCTCTTCGATGTTCCGGGCAGCGCCGAAGAACCGCTTGGGCTTCTGCAGCGCGTTGGAGTCCAGGCCTCCGGACAGCACTTTTCCCGAAGCCGGAATCACCGTGTTGTACGCGCGCGCGAGACGCGTAATCGAATCGAGCAGGATGAGCACGTCCTTCTTGTGTTCGACGAGACGCTTCGCCTTCTCGATCACCATTTCGGCGACCTGTACGTGCCGTTGCGCAGGCTCGTCGAACGTGGACGAGATCACTTCGCCGTCGACCGACCGCTGCATGTCCGTCACTTCCTCGGGCCGTTCGTCGATCAGGAGAACCATCAGATAGATTTCAGGATGGTTCTTGGCGACCGACTGCGCGATGCTCTGCAGCAGCATCGTCTTGCCCGTGCGGGGCGGCGCGACGATGAGGCCGCGCTGTCCTTTGCCGATGGGCGTCATCAGATCCATGACGCGGCCGGCGAGCGCCTCCGTCGATGTTTCGAGCACGAACCGCTCCTGGGGATAGAGCGGCGTCAGATTCTCGAAGAAGAGCTTTTCGCGGGCCTGATCGGGTGCCTCGAAATTGACGGCCTCGACCTTGATGAGGGCAAAGTACCGCTCGCCCTCTTTCGGCGAACGAATCTGACCGGAGACCGTGTCGCCGGTCTGCAGATCGAACTTGCGGATTTGCGACGGCGACACGTAGATGTCGTCGGGTCCTGGCAGGTAGTTGTAATCGGGCGCGCGCAGGAACCCGAACCCGTCGGGCAGAACTTCGAGAACGCCTTCCGAGAAGATGAACCCGCTTTGTTCGGTCTGCGCCTTGAGGATCTGGAAGATCAGCTCCTGCTTGCGCATCCCCGTGGCGCCGGCGACGGACATGTCCTTGGCGATCTGCGTGAGCTTCTGAATGCTCATGTCCTTCAGATCGGTGATGTTGAGGCCGCGCGGCTGCGCGGGTTTCGGCGGATCGGCCGCCCCGGCGGCGACGCCCGGAGCCGACGGCTCCGGCGTGCCGGCATCCGGGGCGTTGCGAGCCGATCCTGAGCGCTTCGACGGAGTCGCCATACGGATGTATCAGCGGGTCGTGGAGGCGAGTGGCGCCGGCGCAGCGGCACCCGCCCGCGCGTTGACGAATTCGATCAACCGGCGGCTGCCCTCCCGCAGGTTATCCATCGAGGTGGCATACGAAATCCGCAGGAAACCGGGCGCGTCGAACGCTTCACCGGGCGTGACCGCGACGCGCTGATCCTCCAGGAGCGCCTGGGCAAAGGCCGTCGACGTCTCGAACCCGCCGGCCGACATGGCCTCCCGAATGTCCGGGAACATGTAAAAGGCGCCCCCGGGCTTCTGGCACTTGATATACGGACTGGCCGTCAGCCAGCCAAGCAGGTTGTCGCGACGGGTGCGGTATTCGTCCAGCATCGCCGTCACCGTCGCCTGCGATCCCGTGAGGGCGTTCAGCACCGCTTTCTGCGCGATCGAGTTGACGTTCGATGTCGCGTGGCTTTGAAGGGCGTTCGACGCCGCGACCATCTTGGCCGGTCCGATCGTCCAGCCGCAGCGCCATCCCGTCATCGCATAAGCCTTCGAGGCCGAGCCGCAGATGACCGCCAGGTCCGGGCAGTTCGCCGCCAGCACCTTGGGGAGATTGTGTGGAACCGGGTCGTAGATCAATTTCTCGTAGCAGAGGTCCACGACGACCCAGATGTCTCTTCTGGCCGCTTCCACGGCGATGGCCGCCAGATCCGCTTCCGAAATCAGCGCGCCGGTCGGGTTGCACGGCGAGTTGATCACGATCCCGCGCGTCCGCGGCGTGATCGCGCGCAGAATGGCGTCGGCACGGATCGCGAACCCATCTTCGGGCCGTGTCTCGACGGCGACCGGCGTCGCGTCGGCCAGCTTGATCTGTTCCACGATGGTCGGCCAGTGGGGCTGATGCGTGATCACCTCGTCGCCGGGGCCAAACAGGGTGAGCGCCGTGTTGTAGAGTGCCTGTTTTCCGCCGGCGCTGAGAATCACCTGCGACTCGGTGTACTCGACACCGTAATCGGTCTTGTACCGATCGCATACCGCCCGCCGCAGTTCCACGATGCCCGGAACCGGGGTGTACTTGGTGAACTCGGCATCGAGCGCCTGATGCGCCGCGTCCTTGATGGCTGCAGGTGTACCGAAGTCCGGTTCCCCCGCACCAAAATCGATGACCGCGACGCCGGCACGGCGCAGCTTGTCCACCGTCGCCGTCACCGCCATGGTCGCTGAACCCGCTATCCGCGACGTCCGATCCGCCAGCCGCGCCATTGATCGTTCTCCTCTATTTCCGTGGTCCGTGGTCCGTCGTTGCTCGTTAGGTCGTCACACCTTGGCGGACAGTTTGTCCCGAAGGCGTGCCTCGACCAGGTCCGGAACCAGATCGTGCACCCGGCCGCCAAGCGCGAACACTTCCTTGATGAGCCGTGAGCTGATGTACGAGTAATGCACTGCCGGCATCATGAAGACCGTCTCAATTGTAGACGCCAGCTCGCGGTTCATGAGCGCCATTTGAAACTCGTATTCAAAGTCCGACACCGCCCGCAGCCCGCGGACGATCACGTTGGCCTTGCGGCGCCCGACGTAATCGACCAGCAGCCCGTCGAACGTGTCGACTTCCACGTTCGGATGATTCTTGAAGACCGCCCGGGCAATTTCGACGCGCTCCGCCATGCTGAACAGCGCCGACTTTTCCGCGTTCACGAGAACCGCCACGATGATCCGGTCGAACAGGCGCGCGCCGCGCGTAATGATGTCCACGTGACCGTTGGTCAGCGGATCGAACGACCCCGGATACACGGCTAGCGTCGGCATGAGTAGAACGTCAACGCGCTGTCGCCGGAAACGAGCTGGCGCGAACGCTGGAGGGTGCCGGCTGATGCCGGCGGCGAATCCCGTTTCGCATGTTCGAAGACCACGACGCCCTCCGCCGTAACGATCGCGCCCAACGACTTGAGGACGTCCTGCGTGTCATTGTTGACTGGACTCCTTGGAGCGCGGGAACCGCTATACGGCGGGTCGAGCAAGACGATATCGAACGGCGGCTCACCGGCGAGCCTGTCGATCGCCTGCAGAACAGTTGAGCCGATAATAACATAGCCCTCCGCGATCCCGCACCGAGCGATGTTCGTCTCGATGAGGTGCCTCGCGCGCCGGTCGCTTTCCACGAACGTCACATGCGAAGCCCCGCGGCTGATCGCCTCGATGCCCAGCGCTCCGGTGCCGGCGTACCCGTCCAGCACCCGGGCGCCGTCGACGCGCGACGCGAGGACGTTGAACAGCGTTTCGCGAAGTTTGTCGGACGTCGGGCGGAGTCCCTCCCAGGCCGGCGGTTCGAGCCGGCGTCCCTTCAGGGTTCCCGCGATGACGCGCATCACCCGATCCTGACGAGCCGGAATCGTGTTTCCCACGACTCGAGCAGCGACTGCAAGGCGACGGGCGTCGGCGCTGCCGACCCGATACACGACATGGCCTCGAGCCGGGCGGTTTCGAGCAGTTCCCTGTCCCGGACCAGATCGATCGATCGGAACGTCGGGAGGCCCGCCTGTCTCGTCCCGAAAAAGTCCCCCGGTCCCCGCAGCGCGAGATCCCGCTCGGCGATGACGAAGCCGTCCGTCGTCTCGGCCATCGCCTGCAGCCGCGCTCGCGCATCGGCGGACAACGGCGACTGATACAGCAGAAAGCAAAAGGACTGGTGCCGATCGCGGCCCACCCGCCCCCGCAGCTGGTGCAGCTGCGACAGGCCAAAGCGCTCCGCATGTTCAACGAGCATCACGGTGGCGTTCGACACGTCTACCCCGACCTCGACAACGGTCGTCGCAACGAGCATCTGGATGTCCCCGGCGACGAACGCCTTCATGACGCGCTCTTTGGCGTCGGCCTTCATGCGGCCGTGCAGGAGTCCGAGCCGGTACTGCGGAAACACTTCCTGGGCCAGGTGATCGGCCATCTCGGTGGCGGCCTTCAGGTCGACTTTGTCGGACTCCTCGACCAGCGGATAGACCACGTACGCCTGGCGGCCGGCGTCGAGCTGCTCGCGCACGAACGAGTACACGTCGTCGCGCCGCGACTCGGGCTTCGCGAGGGTCCTGGTCGGTACGCGTCCGGGCGGCACATCCCGGATGACCGACACGTCGAGATCGCCGTACAGCGTGAGCGCAAGCGTGCGTGGAATGGGCGTCGCCGTCATGACAAGGACATCGGGCAGATGCCCCTTCGTCCGCAAACTCGCACGCTGCAGCACGCCAAACCGATGCTGCTCGTCGATGATGACCAGTCCCAGCTGGTGGAATCGCACATCGCCCTCCACGAGCGCGTGCGTTCCAATCACCAGGTGGATGGTCCCGGCCTCGACTTCGGCGAGATCGGTGCGGCGCGCCGTGCGCGCCGTGGTCCCGGTCAGCAGCGCGATGCGGAAGCGTGATGCCTGCAGCAGCCGCGAGATGTTCACAAAATGCTGCTCGGCGAGGATCTCGGTCGGCGCCATGAACGCGACCTGGAGGCCGTTCTCCATCGCCACGAGCGCGGCGAGCAACGCGACGATGGTCTTGCCCGCGCCCACGTCGCCCTGCAGCAACCGGTTCATCGGCTGCGGTTTCTGCAGGTCTTCGACGATTTCGCGCAGCGCGTCCTTCTGTCCCGCTGTCAGCTTGAACGGCAGGACGCTGCGCGCCGACTCACGGATGCGGTCGCCCACCCGTGGCACGACGGTCTTGCGTTCGGCCGCGACGGTCTGCCGCCGCGCGGCAACGCCCATCTGGAACAGGAACGCTTCTTCGAAGATCAGGCGCTGCTGCGCAGGAGTCGCGAACTGGTTCAGCGAGTCGACGGCCGCGTCGGCCGGTGGAAAATGCGCGGCGAGCAGCGCCGCCTGCCGGGACGGGAGACGCAGGCGGTCGCGCACCGCGTTCGGAAGCAGATCGGGCAACTCGGGCGGCAGGCGCTGCAGTGCATCGTAGACGAGACGCCGCTGCATTTTGGGCGTGACGCTGCCCACTTTCTCGTACACCGGCACGATGCGGCCGGTGTGAATGGTTTCCCCGTCTTCCTCGTCCAGCATTTCGTACTGCGGATTCGTGAGCTGCAGTCCACCGCCGCTTCGCATCTCGACCGGGCCGAACATGACGACGTGCTGACCGCGCGCAAACACATCGCGGAGGAATGCCTGGTTGAGCCACGACACGCGAATCGACGCCGTCCCATCGTCGATCACCGCGTCGAATATCTTGAATCCCGGACGCCTCGTGGATCGGAGGCCGCAGCTGAGCACCCGGCCCGCGATGGCGGCCGCCCCGCCGGGCTTCAGCGATGCGATCGACTGCATGCGGCTCCGGTCTTCGTAGCGGATCGGAAAGCGGTACAGCAGGTCTTCGAGCGTAATGAGGCCAGCGTGCTCGAAGTCCGCCGCGCGCCGCGGCCCAACCCCCTTCAGGAACTGAAGGGGCGTCGCGAGCACCTCGTCCGGCGAGCTCATTGAATGACGATAGCTTGACCGCGGTCGATCTGGATTTCCCGAATGTTCGACGGAAGCGCGAACGGTTCGTCCAGATTGAAGCCATTGGGCCGCTCTGGCGAGCGCGAGTAGTAGCTGAGGATTTCCTGCAGGACGGCCTTCGGAATCGGGACGCTGCCGGCCGACGCAGACAGGAACGAAAACCGCGCCATGCCGGCCGCGGTCTGGAGCGTGCCGGCTGCGGTGATCGGAACGTGGCCGGCCAGTAACCGGCGGGGATCGAGCAGACCTCGCGGCGGCTGCGCCTTTCGCACCGCGTCGAGATCGACAACCGCCCGGCCCGAAACCTGACCCGGTCCGGGAATCGACACCGATGGTTCCACGACGCCCGCCGGCAGATCCTGGATCGCGTCCAGGATCAGGTACGCATTCAGTTCCCTTTCGGTGAGCGTCGTACGCCGGGGCACGCCGGGCGACACCACTCCGGCTTCGACGATGGCGGCGACTTTCTGCTTGAGGACGTCAGCGTCCTGCCGGGACGCGGTTGCATCCGCGGACATACGCGTGGCTGCGGCGGCCAGCGCTGAGGCCGCGAACATACACGCGATGGCTCGACCGAGGAACTGCGGAGACATGAGCTGCGACGCTTCGCTGCTGAACGGGAATTGTACTATACGAAAAACGCGTGAGGTCCGGCGTTCAGGGCACGCGTTCGGTCTGCCGCTGCCCTCGGTTGGCGCGGTTCGCCTGGCGGGCGCGCGTCACGAGCTCGAGCTTGCGGCGTTCCATTTGCTCTTCGAAAAGACGGAACTGCCCCTGCTGGCGCACGTCGAGCACCTGATCGATGGCGTCGTAGGCTTTTCTCGCTTCGGCCGCGCCGCGGTCCTCGAGATCCTGCAGCTGCTTGAGCCGCTCCCGGATCTGCCATTCGTCGGCCTGAGCTTCGTTCAGCAGCCGGCGCACGTCCGCCAGGACACGTGTGCGCTGCTGCAGCATCTGCCGCCGCGCATCCTGCAGGGCCTTGAATCGCGGCAGGAACCGGCTGAACTGCTCGTCGCTGATCTTGAGCTGTTCCTGCGCCTGGAGCAGCGCGTACGAATCGAACAGTCGCTGCAGTTCGAACGGCGTCACGGCAGGCTGCTCCGCAGATCCGGCGCCGCCGCCTCCCTGGGCGCGCGCCCCTGCGCTTCCAAGTGCCACGACGGCCAGTATCAGCGCGCACGTCAGCCGTTTCATGAACGATCCGTTCGCACGGCGGGACGAGCGAGCTCTTGCTTCAGCAGCCGCTCGAGCTCCAGGCGCTCGCCGCCATCGAGCTCGCCCACGCCGCCATCGACGAGGCGGCCGGGCGGTGCCGATACCGCCAGCTGCTCACGCAGATCGTCCCACTCCAGCGTCCGGCCGAAGTCCGCCACCAGTCCAAACGACCCATCGTCCGGCAGCCGTGGCAGGGCTGCCGGATCCATCTGAGCATGGGCTGGCGAAGGCGTCGGCGGCGGCGCAGGTGAATCGAACATGATCGCCACGGCAATCACGATCGCGCCGGCGGCAAGCGCAACGGCGGCGCGAACCCACCAGCCGCCGAGGGTCGATGCTTTTCGTGGCCATTCTCCAGCGGAGGCTTCGTGGGACACGGCTTGCTGCACGCGTGTCGAAAGATGTCCCCAGAACAACGGCGACGGCTCGGGGACGTCGGTCGCTGCGGCCGCCATCGTGTCTCTCAGCTCGGCGAACTCGCGGCGGCAGCGATCACACGCCGCGAGGTGCCGCTCCGACGCGTCGGAGTGGAGGCCGTCCATGAGGTCGACGAACTCGACAGATGACAAGTGTCCCATGCGCTTATTGCTCGTCCTGACGGAGGCGTTTCTTCAAATTTCCGAGGGCGTGGAAGAAGTTTGCCTTGACGGCACCCACTGAGCTTCCGAGCACGCCGGCGATTTCTTCGTGGGACAGTTCGTGATACATCCTGAGCACCAGCGTGGCGCGTTGTTTCGGCGGCAGCGTCGCGATGGCCTTGCGCACTGCTACGCTGCGCTCCTCGCGCAACACGCGATCCGATGCCGATTCAACCCGGGTGTCGATGTGCTGGCGGACGTCAAGGCTTTCCGTCGGTGAGGTTTTTCGGCCGACGCGATTCAGGCAGAGGTTGACCGCGATGCGATACAGCCACGTGGCGAGCGAGGACCCGCCCCGAAAGGTTCGGAGGCCGCGATACGCGCGGAGGAAGACATCCTGGGTGAGATCGCTGGCGTCCTCGTGATTACCAACGAACCGGTAACACAACTGATACACCGTGCGGCGATGGCGTTCGACGATGAGATCGAATGCGCCCGCCCGTCCGGAGAGACACGCCGCCACCAGCCCTGTCTCGTCCAGATCGGCAAGGGCCGGCCCTCCGGCGTCTCCGGCATCGCGCCGGTCCGTCACCGCAGCCGTGTCCACGGAAGCCGGACCGCCCACGCGCGGTTCACCACCGGCACGAGTGCCGTCTGGCAGCGCCCAAACGAGAGAGGAGGCCACAATGCGTTGGACCGCCGGCTCGTCAGAAAGTTACATCCGAGGGCGCGTCCATATCAGATCCTCGACTTCCCGGGGAGTGGGAATGCCCCCTTGGGCGCCCAGGGCACGGCAATTGAGCGCGGCCGCCGCGTTTGCGTACTCCAGCGCGTCCTCGACGTCCACTTCCGGCGATCTCAGGCAGGCGGCCGCAAAGGCGCCGCGAAAGACGTCGCCGGCGCCCGTCGTGTCCACGCAATCCACCTGGAAAGCCGGCGTCCGGATTTCACGGCCGCCGCAGCGGGCCAGGCTGCCGTGCTCGCCCAACGTCGCACACACGAGGAGCGCGTGAAATTCGTCGGCCATCGCGGCAAGCGCCCGTCCCAGATCTTCGTGGCCCGTCAGCGCGCAGGGAAAATCCTGCGCTGTAATGATGATATCGATCTGATGGAGCAGGTCGGAGATACCGGGCCGGACCTTTTCCACGTCAACGATGGTCGGCACCCCCGCCTCGCGGGCGCAGCGTGAAGCCGCCGCAGCCGCCGCCGTCTCGTGGCAATCGACGAGGAGCAGCCGTCCGGCCATCACCGCGGATTTCGGGATATCTGCCGGATCCCAGGCGAGGTCGGGATGCCGGTCCCACAGGACCGTTCGCTCGCCGGAACGCGCATCCACGAGGATGATGGCGAACTGATTCGTCGCGCTCGCCACCGTGCGGCTCTGCGAAACGTCGACGCCCGCGTCCACCAGGCTCTGGCGCGAGAGCGCTCCGTAATCGTCGCCTCCGAACGCCCCGACGTAGGACGTGCGCCATCCGAGCTTTGCACACGTTGCCAGGGCTGTGGCGATTTGACCGCCGGGCAGACGCGTCACGCGCTGGAGACGCTGTTTCGAGTTGACCGCCGGATGCTCCGCCACGACCGCGAGCAAGTCGATGCTGTTCAAGCCGAACCCGGCCACGTCGAACGCCCGCTCGCCAGGGCCGGGAATCATCAGCGGCAGCCGCACTGTGGAATCCTACCCCAGCCGGTTCGTTGTCTCTTCGCACTGCGTGCTTTACTTTCGCCTTTCCTTTGCGTATAGTCTCCCCACTGGAGGCCCGCATGCTCCCGCTCACCAAACGGCAGCGCGAGATTTTCGACTACCTGAGCGAGTTCATTCTGCAGAACGGCTACGCGCCAAGTCTCGAGGAAATCGGCCGGCGCTTCGGCCTCTCTTCGCTGGCCACGGTGCATAAGCATCTGACGAACCTGCAGGACAAAGGCTTCATCAAACGCGCCTGGAACCGCAGCCGATCGGTGGAAATGGTGCCGACGCGAACGGGTCGCCGTGCCGTCGAGCTGCCGCTGCTGGGCTTTGTCGCCGCAGGCTCCCCCATTGAGGCCGTCAGCTCGAACGATACCATCGCCGTTCCCGACGACTTCGTGGGCAAGAGGGACACTTACGTGCTGCGGGTGCGCGGGGACTCGATGATCGACGAGCAAATCCGGGATGGCGACTTCGTGGTTGTCGAGGATCGCAAAACCGCGGACAACGGCGAGATGGTCATCGCGCTGCTTCGAGGATCGGACGTCACGCTGAAGAAGTTTTACCGCGATCCCGGCGGCCGGATTCGACTGCAGCCGGCCAACGCGACCATGCAGCCGATCTTCGTGGATCCGGATCAGGTGCAGGTGCAGGGCGTCGTCGTCGGCGTGATGCGCAAGTACTAGCGGGGCTGCCGCGCCGCCGGCCTGACCGTCGAACGCCATTTGCGCTTAGACTGTCAGGCATGGCCGAACAGCCGAAGCAAATCAATTTCACGATCGTCCCCGACGACACGCCGAACACGCCGCGCACGTACGCGAACTTCTGTTCCATTGCGCACACGCCGTTCGATTTCACGCTGACGTTCTGCGAAGTCATGCCGCTGTCGGACAAGGAAATCAAGGAGGCCGAGTCCGAGCACGTCGTTCGCGCGCCCGTACGCGTCAAAGTCGTCGTGCCCGTGCAGTTCATCCCCAATCTCATCAATGCGCTCCAGGAACACTGGCGTGTCTTTTCCGACTCGCAGGCCAATGCCGGCTGGAACAAGGGCGCCGGACCGGTGCATTGAAGACAGCGTCCGAGACGCGCCGGATCCTCGATCTGCTCGAGACGCAGCATCCCGATGCCGACACGGAACTGCATTATCAGAACGCGTTCCAGCTCCTGACGGCGACGATCCTCTCGGCCCAGTCCACCGATCAGGGCGTCAACCTGGTCACGCCTGCCCTGTTCGCACGCTATCCGGACGCCAGGGCGCTGGCCAAGGCGACATCCGCCGAGCTCGAACCGCAGATCCGCTCCACCGGCTTCTTTCGTCAGAAATCGAAAGCGCTGATCGGGATGGCCGCGGCGCTCGTGGAACACCACGGCGGCGAGGTGCCCGCCAATATGGAGGCGTTGATCGCCCTGCCGGGTGTCGGCCGTAAGACCGCCAACGTGGTGCTCGGACACGCGCTGGGCGTGCCGGGACTGCCCGTCGATCGGCATGTCCTGCGCGTATCGAACCGCATCGGCATCGCCGACTCGGACGACCCGGTCGTCGTCGAACAGCAGCTCTGCACGGCGCTGCCGCCGAAGCGCTGGACGCGGACGTCGGATACCTTGATTCTTCACGGGCGGAGAATCTGTAATCCCAGGCCGTTGTGCGACCGCTGCGCGGTGACCACTCTGTGCGACTACTACGAAAATCCTGACAACCCTTCCGGACCTCGGGCCCGGCCGCGCCTGGGCGGGACCGGGAAGAAGAAGGCGAAGGCCCATCGTGGAACGCCGCGCATTCGACGCGCTCGTCGCTGATGCCCTCGCCGGCATTCCGCTCACGTTTCGCGAAGCGCTCGCGAACCTGGCGATCAGCGTGGAGCCCGAACCCTCGCGGGCGCTCCTCCGGGAGATGGGCATCGAGCCCCCTGATACGCTGCTCGGCCTGTATCAGGGTACGCCGCTCACCGAGCGGCCCTGGGGCTACGGCAACACGCTGCCGGATCGCATCCTGCTGTTTCAGGGGCCCCTCGAGCGTGCGTCCGAGGATCCCGAAGACCTGACCGTCGCGATCGGCGAGACGCTGATCCACGAGATCGGACACTACTTCGGCCTGAGCGAGGAAGAGATCGAGGACATCGAGGAGAAGTACTGGAACGAGATTGGTGACTAGGTCCCCCACCAGGCCCACCCGACGCGCGGCGTACCCCACTACGACGCCGCCCCGGAAACGCTTCGGTCAACACTTCCTGGAGCCGGCGTGGGTCGTCAAGGTCGTCCGCGCCATCGCGCCCGCACAAGATGAT
>Ga0136846_1209032_pt1 | contig 13090 bp, 13 predicted proteins | sample HopSoiMetagenom2_FD_96841 | JGI IMG/M metagenome (GOLD analysis project Ga0136846, IMG submission 96841) | Grasslands soil microbial communities from Hopland, California, USA - 2 Assembly 2016 (version 4) | ecosystem: Environmental > Terrestrial > Soil > Grasslands | place: USA: Hopland... | reverse complement strand
GCAGGAGGTCTCGATGGCGAGGATCAGCATGTCGGTTACGACCCGGCCCAGAGTGTTTCAGTCCAGCCACATGATCAGCGCGTCCTCGCCGTTGTCCTGGTAATAGCGAGGACGCACGCCCGCCGAGCGGAAGCCGAGCCGCTCATACATCCTGATCGCCGGGTGGTTGGAGACCCGCACCTCCAGCGTGAAGGGCAACTTGCCGCCGCCCTCCTCGACCAGCTTGCCGATCAGCCGCCGTGCGATGCCGCTGCGGCGGTGCTCCGGCGCCACGGCGACGTTCATCAGGTGCCGGACCTGGTCGTAGCGCGAGCAGACGAGGTAGCCGAGCAGCTCATCGCCGTCGCTTGCCGCCAGGCAGATCCCCGAGGGCTTGGAGAGCTCGAGCACGAACATCGCCAGCGACCATGGCGTCGGGAAGGAACGGCGCTCGATTGAGATAACCGAGGGCAGGTCGCTGTAGGTGAGGCGCCTGATCGAAGCCGCCTCGGTCACCTCACCCTGTTCTCTTGGAAGTGTCTCGCTCACGCCATCGCTCCGCGTCGGGCGCTCTCAGGTAGATCGGCTCGAGGGGCTCCTCGCCCCACCCAGCCGCGGTTTCCGCGAGGGCGCAGATGTGCCGCGCAGCGACCCTGTGCACGGGGTCGGCGTCCTCGGGAATTTCCACGCCGTGCCTGGCCAGCTCATCACGGAATCGTACCGCTCCCGATCCGGCCGCCAAGGGAGGCGCGGGCAGCTCAGCGAGCCGCTCCGCCAGCCCGGTGGGAGCGGCGACAAAGGGCTCCCAGATGCGCTCCCCGGCGGCGGAATAGAGCGAGGCGAAGACCTCGCCGCGACGGGCGTCGAGCACGGCGACTCGGCTGCGCTCGACAGCGGCCAGTTCGCCAAGAGCGCGGCCGATGGCATCGAGCGTGCAGGCGCCGGCCACCGGCAGGCCGGTACTCGCCGCCAAACCGCGAGCCGTCGCGATGCCGATGCGGATGCCGACGAAGGACCCCGGACCGAGCCCCACCGCGAGCCGGTCGACCTCATCCCAGCTTCCCGCCGCCGCCACGGCCCGCTCGACCTCGGCCAGCAGCGCGGTCGAGTGGCGCGGGCTGCCGTCGGGCGCCAGCCCGAGCAGCTCCTCGTAGAGGATCTCGTCGCCGCGGATCGCGCATACGGCCGTATCCGCGGTCGCCGTGTCGAAGCCGACAACCGCCATTTCCGGGCGCGCCCGAGTCAGCCGAGGACCATGAAGGCGAAGGAACCGACGCGCTTGCCTTCGACGAACCAGGTCACACGGTGCTTGCCGGGGATGTTCGAGGTGATCTTGTTGACGTAGAGCGTTCCCTGCGTAGCCGGCTGCGCTTTGGCACAGATGTTTTTCCCGGTCGGGAACTTGACGCAGACGCTGTAGTTGACGTCGCCTTTGACGCTTTTGAAGAAGGCGCCCTTTTTGCTCTTCTTCGGGCACCTGTGGGCAGGCTTCGCGTTCTGGGAGACGCCGCAGGCGACGTAGTGCTTAAAGGCGGCGGCGTCCGCGGTCGCGGGTGCCGCGCAGACCAGCAGCGCCGATCCCAGCAGCACCGCGCTCAGCGTCTTCAGACCCTTCATCAAGCGTCCCTCCATTCGCAGAACAAGTTCGCCTCGATGCTATATGCACCGATACCTACCGAACACGCCTATTTGCGGGCGGATGCGGCGGGGAGCTCGACCGCACGGCTGTCGCCGCCGGCATGGGCGATGCGCACGGCGAGGACCCGGTGGCCGGCAAGTTGCGGCTCGGCCGCCGCCGGCCACTCGATGAAGGCGATCGCGCCAGGGACGAGGGAGTCGTCGAGCAGCGCCGGTTCCTCGCCCTCGAGGCCCTCGAGGCGGTAGAGGTCGAGGTGGGAGACCGGCATGCGCCCCCCCTCGTAGCGATGGCCGATCGTAAAGGTGGGAGAGGTGATCGGCTGCTCGATTCCGAGCGCCCGGCAGGCGCCGCGGATGAGCTTCGTCTTGCCGTCGCCGACCTCGCCGCTGACCACGACCACGGCGCCGGGCCGCAGCTCTGCGGCAAGCTGGGCTCCGAGCGCTTCCGTCTCGGCGGCCGAATCGGTCAAGGCCGGCCTTCTCTGCTCTCGCTCACTCGCACTCACGGTACCGGCGATCTTGCCTTCGCTTCCGCGTCTGGGGGCGCTAGCCAAAGAAGTCGAGCTGGTCGGCGGCGGACAGCGGCTCGGGCTCGATGTCCGGTGGCTCGTCCTCAAGCGATTGCTCCACCGGCTCGTCGTTGCCAGCGGGAGGCCCCATCGCGAGCAGGCCCGGAAGCGTGGCGAAGTCTTCACGAAGTGTCTCCTTGACCGCCGGCGTGCGCAGCGCCGCCGCCGGGTGAAAGAGCGGCAGCAGGAAGACTGTGCGCCCGCCCAGCTCGTGCACCTGGGGCGTCCCCCGCACCCTCGTGATCCCAGCTGGGTTGCCGGTGAGCAGCTTGGTGGCGAAGTTGCCCAGCGTGCAGATCACCGTCGGCTCGATCAGCCGCACCTGCTCGAAGAGGTAGGGACGGCAGGCCTCGATCTCGATCGGCTGCGGATCGCGATTGCCCGGCGGCCGGCTCTTCAGCACGTTGGCGATGAAGACCTCCTCGCGGGAGAGGTCGATCCCATCAAGCATCTGATTGAGCAGTTGCCCCGCGCGGCCGACGAACGGCAGTCCCTGGCGGTCCTCTTCCGCGCCGGGCGCCTCGCCGACGAACATCAGGTCGGCGTCGGCGTTGCCGGCCCCGAAGACCGCTTTGGTCCGTGTCTCGTGAAGAGGGCACTTCGTGCAGGTCTTGACGTCCTCGAAGAGCGCGACGAGCTGTTCGCGCCGCTGCTCAGCGCTTGCCGAACTCAAGCAGCGTCCCCGCCACGACGCGGTCCCGGTGGTTCCCCCGCCGCCCGCTTGCGCTTTGACTCGGCAAGCCGCTCGCCTCGAGCCGCTTCCCGCTCCCCCCGTCGCGACTCGTCGGATCGCACGGCGGCCCCACGAGGCTGACGACCAGCGGGAGAAACGGGCGACATCAGGCGCCGGGTCCCCTCCGATCCGCATTCTGGACAGGCGAGACTGCGCGTATCGCTAGGCGTCAGCTCCTCAAAGTGGCAGCCACACTCATCGCACTCAAACTCATAGACGGGCATTGGCGCAATCGTAGATCGAAGAGGGCTAATCCGCCGCGGCGCCGAGCGTTTGGTCGCAAAGTGCGCCGAAACTTCGCAGCGATTACTTGCAAACTTCTGATTATAGAGGAGGCTCTCTTAAATCAAACGACGGATCGAGGGTCCATGAGCCGCAGACGCAACATGATTCCCCTGGGTGCCTTTCTCCTTGCGGTGGCAATCGCAATCGCCACCCTCTGCGCGAGCGCAGCCTCAGCGGCCGTCTGGACGATCGAAAGTAAAACGCTCACGGAACTCGGCCTCAAAGAAGAATCGGTCATTAGCACTGCGGCGCCATTCACGATCGAAATTCCCAAACTCAGCCTCAAAGTCGAATGCGAATCCGAAAAAGGCAGCGGAAAAATCATCTCGCCCAGCACCGACGAAGCGACGATGGAACTGTCCAAATGCAAAGTGTTCGAACCCAAAACGTGCACTGTCAACGAACCGGTTTTGCTCAAAGCTAAAACTGAACTGGTCAAGAAAGCCGGCATCGTCTACGACGTGCTGAAACCCCTGGTGGGAGAAGTCTTCGGCACGCTGACGCTCAAAGGCGAAACTTGCTTGCTGCCGAAAGAACTGAAACTGACCGGCAGCACAGCGGGACAGCTCAGCCTCGAAGAAGCGATCAAACAACCCCTTAAATTCTCCAAAGCCATCGCCGAAGCCGCGGGCACCTCGATGCTCGCGGGGACTTCGCCGGCCTTCCTCATCGGCACGTCCAACCGCGAACTCTCCGGGATTAAAAAAGGTGCGAAATGGGGCGCTTGCGCGCTTTGCGGCGTCTTTGCATTCGGCACCGAAGAAGCTTATGGCGCGGGCAATCCCGCCGAGCCAAACGTGATCCGCTCTTTCGAGGGCAATCAGATCAACCTCGCGACCGGCAACCTCGTCCAAGCGCAGAACGACCTCTCGACGGGAGGACGGGGACCGTCGCTCGAGTTGACGCGTTACTACAGCTCCCGACTGGCGGCCAAAGCGTCGTCCGCCGGTGCCTTCGGCTATGGCTGGACGAGCACCTACAGCGCCAATCTCGTCGTCGACGAAGCAGCCGAAACCGCGACCGTGCACAACGACAACGGCAGCACCGCCCTCTTCTACCTGGTCGAAGGCAAATACCAGGCGGCACCGTGGATACAGGCCAAACTCGCGAAAGAAGGGGCCAACTACATCTACACGCTGCCCGATCAGCTCAAACTGACCTTCAACAGCCTGGGGCAGCTGACCAAAGAGGTCGATCGCCATGGCAACGCAATAACCCTCGCCTACAACGTCAAAAGCCAGCTCGAAACTGCGACGGACGGGGCCGGTCGCAAATTGACCTTCGCCTACAACGCAGGTGGCCAGGTCGAAAGCGTCAAAGACCCAATGGGGCACCTCGCCAAATACACCTACGAATCCAGCAACCTGGCCACGGTAAGCCTGCCGGAAGAAAAACTGCGCTGGAAATTCGCTTATGACGCCTCGCACCAGATGACTAGCCTGACCGACGGGCGCAGCCACACGACGACATTCGAATACGACGCCTCGCAGCGGGTCAAACTCGAAAAAGACGCCCTGGAACGCAAACGCACCGTCGAATACCCAAGCAGCACCGAAACCGAAGTCGCCGAGCCCAACACGGCTGTCACGGTCGAGGTATTCAACAGCGCCGGTGAGCCGACCAGCGTCACCAATGCATCCGGCACGGCTCTCGCGGCCACAACAACCTCGGAATACGACAGCTCGTTCAACCTCAAAGCGATCACAGACCCAAACACCCATGCGACCAAATACGCCTACGACGCTGAAGGCAACAAGACGAGCGAAAATGACGCCAACGCCAACGAAACCAAATGGACCTACAACAGCACGCACGATGTCAGCACGATGACGACGCCAAAGGGCGAGACGACGACGTACACCCGCAACGCTGCCGGCGACCCGGAAACGATCAAACGGCCGGCACCTGGCGCAACGACCCAGGAAAGCAAATTCAAATGGGCCGCTAACGGCGACCTCGAAGAAGAAACGGATCCCCTCGGGCATACGAGCAAATTCGAATACGACAGCCGCGGCGACCGCAAAGCCCAAACCAACGCAGCGGGAGACAAGAGAACCTGGACCTTCGATGAAAACGGCCAGCAGATCTCAGAAGTCAGCCCGCGCGGCAACGAAGAAGGCGCAGAAGCCTCCAAATTCGAAACCAAAACCGAACGCGACGCCCAGGGACGGCCGACCAAGGTGACGGACGCCCTTGGACATGAAACCAAATACCAGTACGACGCCAACGGCAGCCTCGAAGTTCTGACCAATCCCAATGCTCACGCCACCACCTACGTCTACGACAACGCCGACCAGCGCACCGAAGTCAAAGCGGCCAACGGCAACGTCAACAAAACCGCCTACGACAACATGGGCCAAGTCAAAAGCAAAACCGACGGCAATGCCCACACCACCAAATACGAACGCAACCTGCTCGAGCAGATTACCGAAGAAATCGATCCGCTCGAACGCAAAACAACCCGCACATACGACGCCGAGGGCAATCTCAAAGAACTAAAAGACGCCGAAGGCAGGACCACCACCTATACCTACGACGCCGGCGATCGGCTCAAAGAAATTAAATATTCTGAAGAAGCCACTAAACCCGTCACCTATACGTACGACAAAGACGGGCACGTGACCGAAATGAAAGACGGCACAGGGACGACGACCAACACCTACGACGAACTTGACCGCCTGACTGAAACCAAAAATGGCAACGCCGAAGTCGTCAAATATGAATACAACCTGGGTGAACAGATCACCAAAATCACATACCCCAACACCAAATCGATCACGCGGGGGTTCGATTCCGCCGGACGACTTGAAACAGTCACCGACTGGCTGGGCAAAGAAACCAAATTCGCCTATAACCGCGACTCGATGCCCAAAACTACGACCTTCCCCACCGCATCGACGAACAAAGACGAATTTGAATACAACGCCGCTGATCAGCTAACGAAAACGACGATGCTGAAGAGCGCGGAAACGCTCGCCTCGATCACTTACACTCGCGACAACATCGGGCAGCTCAAAACCGCGACCCAGAAAAGTCTGCCCGGCGCCGAAAAAGTCGAATACGGCTATGACACGAAGGAGCGGATGACCTCCGGCGCAGGCTCCTCCTTCGAATACGACGCGGCCAACAGCACGACCAAAGTCGCCGCCACCACCTACAGCTATGACGCCGCCAACCAGCTGAAAGAAGGCGGCGGCACCAAATATGCCTTCAATAAAGTCGGCCAGCGGACGACGATGGCGCCAGAAAAAGGGCCCGCGACCACGTACGGATGGGACCAGGCCGGCAATCTAGTTTCCGCCACGCGCAAAGCCGAAGGCGAAGTCAAAGAAATCAAAGACACCTATGCCTACAACGGGAACGGGCTGCGCGCCTCCCAGACGATCAGCGGGACTAAAACCCAGATGGCCTGGGACACGAATGCGGCACTGCCACTGCTGCTCTACGACGGGACCAACTACTACCTCTACGGTCCCCAAGGGCTCCCCTTCGAGCAGATCGCATCTGAAACCGCCACCTACCTGCACCATGATCAGCAGGGCTCGACGCGGCTCCTGACCAACGCTTCAGGCGAAGCCAAAGGCACCTACACCTACACGCCCTACGGCGCCACCGAAGCCCATACGGGCACCGCCTCGACACCTCTCGGCTACGACGCCCAGTACACGAACTCCGGCACCGGATTGATCTATCTCAGGGCGCGAGTCCTGGACCCAACGGGTCCAGCGCAGTTCATGAGCCGCGATCCGCTCGAGGCCGAAACGGGAGAAGCCTATGGCTATGCGGCACAGAGCCCCGCGAACCAAGGCGATCCAAACGGAATGGATGTCTCAGCGGCTACCAGCCAGCCGCCTATCCCTCCGTATGCGCCACAGCCAAATACTGGACTCAATCCCATTGCCGGGCTGCCCGGGTGGTATTGCCAATGGCATGGAGGCTGGCACTATCATCGCCAGTTTGCCAATGGGCGATGGTTCGACTGGGCCCATACGGGCTGGGACAGCGCGGGAAACATCGCATGGACGTTCACCCCGCCAGCCGCATCTCCCCCACGCCCTTCGGGTCCTTTCATACCATTCCGCGACTTTCCAAGGCGGATTTGGGAGAACGTGACCAGGCCATCGCCGGGGCCAGGTGGGAGCCAATACCCGCTCGACCGCATGCCCGGGCATTCGCTCCCTGGCGATTCGCAGATCAGGCCCTATCCCTAACCTTACGTTTATCGCGTCGCAAATAGCGCAGCTCGACAGCTTCAGGGAAGCGGCTCCCAATCCCAGGCCTTTGCGGAAGTGAGGCTCTCCTGGTCGAGGTAGCGGCGGAACTCGGCCAGCTCGGCCGGCTCGACGCCGTAGACGTGATCGGGTTCGGGGAAGTGGTGAGTGCGGACCTCCTCGATGTAGGTGCGAACGCCGCCGACCATCTCGTCGTGGACGTTGGCGTAGCGCTTGACGAATTTGGCCATGCGGCCGGTGGTAATGCCGAGCAGGTCGTGGAAGACGAGGACCTGACCGGCCGGCGCCGGACCGGCGCCGATGCCGATCACCGGCACCTCCAGCTTCTCGACGATCGCCTCGCTGATCGCCGCCGGCACGGCCTCGAAGACGATCGCGAAGCAGCCGACCGCCTGCAGCGCCAGCGCGTCCTCGCAGAGCTGGATCGCGCTCTGGGCGGTCTTGCCCTGGGCTTTGTAGCCGCCGAGGGCTGTCGCGGTCTGTGGGGTGAGGCCGACGTGGCCCATCACCGGGATGCCGGAGCGGACGATCGCGCGGGCCCGCTCGACTGAGATCCCCCCCGCCTCGAGCTTGACGGTCTGACAGCCGGTCTCCTTGACCAGGCGCTGAGCATTTTGGATCGCCAGCTCGTTGCTCGACTCGTAGCTGCCCATCGGCATGTCGCCGACCATCAGCGGCGTCCGCAGGCCGCGGCGCACCGCCTTGCCGAGCACGATCATCTCCTCCAGGGTCACCGCCTCGGTGCCGCTGTAGCCGAGCACCACGTTCGCGGCCGAGTCACCAACCAGGACGACGTCCGCACCCGCCTCCTCGGCGACCTTGGCCGAGGGATAGTCGTAGGCGGTGATCATCGCGATCGGTTCGCCTTTTGCCTTCATCTCGGCAAGGCGCGGCAGGCTGACGGGCGGGCGATCTGCCGGCGGCGGCGCGGTGTGCGAACGGGCCCCGGAGCTCATCGCAGTCCCTTCGGCTCGGCGAGCAGCACCTCTGGATGGCTGTCGACGGCGACGATCTCGTTGTCCTCGCCAACGTGAACGACTACCGGCGAGTAGGACTCGAGGTCGCTCTCGTCGTAGGCGCCGAAGGAGGCGACGATGATCTTGTGGCCGGGCCGGGTCAGGTGGGCGGCGGCCCCGTTGACCTGCATCGTGCCTGAGCCGGGCTCGCCGTCGATCACGTAGGTGACGAAGCGGGCGCCGTTGTCGATGTCCCAGACGTGGACCTGCTCGTTGGTGATCAGGTCGGCGCTTGCCATCAGCTCGGTGTCGATCGTGATGCTGCCGATGTAGTCGACGTCGCAGTCGGTCACCGTGGCCCGGTGGACCTTGGACTTGAGCATCTGCCTTTGCATGTGGCCTCCGTGTCAGCTCTTTCGGGTTGGAGCGTTCAAAGTTGGATCAGGACGTTGTCGATCAGCCGCGCACCGCCCACTTGCGCGGCGACGGCGATAAGTACGGGGCGGCCGTTCGACTCGGCCACTGGATTCAAGTTCTCTGCGTCGCGTGCCTCGAGGTACTCCGGCTCGATGCCGGCGGCGCGCAGCTCGGCGCGGGCGGTCGCGAGAGCCGCGGCGAGGCCCTCACTACCGGCGGTCGCCTCGGCGGCGCGCAGTGCCCTCGAGAGCGCCGTCGCCCGCTCGCGCTCGCCTGGGTCGAGGTAGGCATTGCGCGAGCTCATCGCCAGACCGTCGGCCTCGCGCACCGTCGCCAGCACCTCGATCCGCACCGGGATGTCGAGGTCGCGGACCATGCGACGGATAACGGCCACCTGCTGCGCGTCCTTCTGGCCGAAGTAGGCGACCTTGGGGCCGACCGTGTTGAGAAGCTTGGCGACGACGGTGGTGACACCGCGGAAGTGGCCGGGGCCGCGCCTGGCCGGATCGCCGTCGAGGACGTCGGTCAACCCGCCCCCGACCTCGACCTGGGTCGCAAAGCCCTCGGGATAGACGTCCTCGACCGGCGGCGCGTAGACGATGTCTACGCCGGCCTCGGCGGCGAGGCGCAGATCCCTCTCCTCGTCGCGCGGGTAGCGGTCGAGGTCCTCGCCTGGCCCGAACTGGGTCGGGTTGACGAAGAGGCTCATCACGACGAGGTCACACTCGGCACGGGCCGCGCGCAGCAGCGAGAGGTGGCCGTCGTGGAGGTAGCCCATCGTCGGCACGAGGCCGATCGAGCTGCCCTCGCGCCGCATAGGGGCAAGCGCGGCTCGAAGCTCATCCTTCGCGCGGAGGAACTTCACGTCGCCAGTTGCGTGTGAGGAATCGACGAGTTCGACGAGGTCCATTTGGTCCATGCCCTTCGGGTCACGGCCGTATCGCAAAATTATAGAGGTAGATCGGTGCCGTTACGCGGCTTTGTCACAGAAGGCAGGGATTGCGCAGCGAGTGGCGGGCGGCCCGCTACTCGCCGAGCCAGAAGGCCAGCTCGCCCTGCTTCGCCGCGGCATCGGCGCCTTTGTAATAGCTGTCCTGCCAGGCTTTGCCGTCTTCGGGCCCCTCCCACTCCTTGCCGGCCTGCTTCGCCGCATGCGAGCGCACGTAGCGCCAGCGGTAGGCGTTGTAGACGGAGATGATGTGGGTGGCGTAGGCGGCGGCGAGCTTTGGCGCCCCGGCGATCATGTTGAGGTTGTCGTCATTCTTGCCGCTTGCACGCGGGCCGAGGTTGTGCGAGCCGGTCATCACGATTGGCTTCGGCCCGAACGGATCGAGGACGACGACCTTGGAGTGGATCATCACCAGGCTGAGCCGGTCGATCTCTTTCTCCCAGGATGCGAACCGCGAATCGATCTTGCTCGGCAGGACGATGTCGGGGTCCGCTTCGTCGAGCTGGCCGCGGTGGATCAGGTTGACCAGCGCCGGGTCTTTCGAGCCGGCCTCGGGGTCCTGGTTGAGGATGCCGTGGATATAGAGCGAGTCGCCGCCGTCGGCTTCGTCGGCGGCGAGCCGGTCCATGATCGCGTTGAAGAGTGTGCCCTCGCGGCCGGGATTGAAGAACTGAAAGAGGATGCCCCGCTGCGCCGAGGCGATCAGCTCGCGGGCGTCGATCAGGTCGACTTCCTTGTGCACCGGCGCGAACCAGGTGCCGATGCTCCCTTTGTCGAGCGGCGCTGAGCGAACCGAGCCGTTGCCGTCGACCAGCTTCGCTGGGAACTCGTCGCCGGATTCCAATAGCGAGTCCCACTCGGCTTTGTAGTACGCCGCGACCTCGGCGTTCTCGATCCGCAGGCCGTTGTTCACCTGTGTGCAGAGCCCGGTCATCGTCCAGTTCGTCGAGCCGGTCCAGGTCGTCTGCGGCGATGTCGCGGGCTCGCAGACGACGAGGAACTTGTTGTGGGCGAGCCGGCTTCCGGTGAACCGTTTGTGCACGTCGACTCCGGCGGTTTCCAGGGTCGCGCGCGCCTCTTTGTTCTCGTCCTCCTTGTGGTCGGCGCCGTTGGCGAGGATCACGTGGGCGCGAGGGCCGAGGGCGCAGAGGTCGGCGACCAGCTCCGGGTCGTCCAGCTCGAACAGCGCCGCGTAGATCTCCGCCTTCGGACTCGACTTGGCGTCGGCAAGCACCTTGCGCAGCGCCAATCGCAATTCGCCGGAGAGGTATTCACGGGTGATGTTCCCCGGTGTCGCGATCATCGTCCTCAGCTGTTTGCCCCAGGGTTCGTCGCCCTTGAGGCGCCGCGCAATCGACTGCGTTGCCAGTACTCCCCGATTGAAGTAGGCGAAGAAGCCATCGCCGCCGTCGGCGCTCACCGCGACCGGATCGCTCCAGGGACTGGCCTGGTCGGTGTCCTCCTCGAGCGAGTCAGCTTTGCCCACCATCGGAACCACCCTGTAGCTGACCGTTTCACCCGAACGCGCCAGCACGTCCGCCCAGGCGAATTTCTGGATCGGCCACTCGGTGCTCGGCCGGTGCTCGCCGGGCTCGTGCTCTTCGCCGGCGAAGGGAATAAAGGTGTGCACCGGCTCCTCCGCTCCGCCTCTTGGTTTGCGGTAGAGGGCGAAACCGCGGCAGTCCGGGATCGCGTTTGGGTAGCGCCAGACGACGTAGGCATCGTCGCAGTTGGCGTGGGCGGCGATCGAGATGGTGTCTCTCATCGACTCACTCCTGTCGCGCGCCGTGCGAATGAGCCGAGGCGTGAGCGAATTCGCCGCAGCGCTGCGAGGAAACCGATCGCCGCCAGGTAGATCGCGGCTGGGCCGCCGAAGGAGAGCAGCGTCTCCTCGATCGGGATGCCGGCTATGTGGGCGGCCGGCATTCGTCGGCTCAGTCGTAGGTGACGAGCGAGAGACGCTCGAAGTGGAGGATGTCCCCAACCTCCGCGTCGAGCACGTTGGTCGGTACGACGGTGACGCCGAACTCCGACTTGCCGTCGGCGATCGTCCGCCGGACCGCGTCGGTCACGGTGACGACCATGGACTGCGGCGCGAGATGGTGAACGGTGCGGTAGTCGAAGGGGTGAATCGGGCCCGGCGGCACCTCGCAGTGGCCCTCGTCGCCGAAGCAGGGCCCGTGCCCGAAGACGTAGAACGAACCCGCGTACCCGGCGTCGAGCTCGCGTGGCGTGGTGGGCGTGGCATCGGGTGCATCGAAAAACACACGGCCCTCGTAAGAATCGCCTCGATGGCCGACGCCGTGGAACTCCAGGTCGGCTCGATAAAAGGCGGCCTGTCCCTCCCATACCGGCACGGCGAGCGGCCTGTCGGCCGGAGTCGAGTAGCGCTCCATCAGGAGTCGACCTCCCGGTGCGCGGTGCTCGCCGCGTAGTCGTAGCCGAGCGCGTGGGTGTCGAGGACATCTCCAACCGTCAGGTCAAGGCCACCCCGCAGGATCCTTTTCCAGATCCCCGGCCGTGGTCCGCGGCTCGAATGTAAGACCTGCCAGAGCGCCCATAGCCGGTCTACCATGGTGTGGTGCGCCCAGAAGAGCGGGTCGTAGGCGGCGATCGCAACTATTCCCATCGAGCCCCTCACCCAACCGTGGACACGATTGTGCAGTTGCACCTCCAGGGTTCTGGAGAAGTCATCGAAATCTTTGAGCTCGAGGATCGCGTCGACTTCGGCTTTGGTCGGCAGCCGCCTCGCGTCTCCCGGTTCTCGCCAGGTACTGGTGGGCATACCTTCCTTCGCCGTGAGTTCGGCGATCAGGGGAGGAAAGTCAGCGCTGGCGAGCGGGTTCACTTCACCGGCGATGTCCTCGTACGCCGCCGGAACCCCGCCACTATCTCGTGATGCCGGCCAATCCCACCAGGGCAGCGTGGCCGCCGAAACTTTGGTCTGCAGGGCAAGCTCGAGCCGATAGAGGTAGGCCCGGTGCCAGGGCAGGAAGAGGTTGTCGTAACCGTTTTCGGGCGAGTGCTCGCATTTGTTCTTGGGCGCACCGTGCAGTTCGGCCCAAAACCAAAAGCCGTTTGTGTCGCGCAGTGTCTTGATCGCCCCAAAGCCGTCGCGCAGGGCTTTGAGCTGATCGGGCCGCAGCTTCTCGATGCTCTTGCGGTGACGGACGCGTGGGGTCGTCAGGATCGGCGATCGGAGTGGAGTTACCATGGCCTGGCGAACCTATTCCACTCTATTCGAATATGTCAAGAAATATTAAGTAAACACACCGTTATGCGGATGCAGTCAGGAGTTTGCAACCTCGCCGATTGCCTTTGCCGGGGCCCCG
>Ga0136846_1244040_pt1 | contig 13091 bp, 13 predicted proteins | sample HopSoiMetagenom2_FD_96841 | JGI IMG/M metagenome (GOLD analysis project Ga0136846, IMG submission 96841) | Grasslands soil microbial communities from Hopland, California, USA - 2 Assembly 2016 (version 4) | ecosystem: Environmental > Terrestrial > Soil > Grasslands | place: USA: Hopland... | reverse complement strand
TGTCGCGCAGCTGGACCATCATCGACGGGCGCGGGACGGTGCACGAGGTGGTGGGCGAGGGGGTCGTTGGGGAGATGCCGCTGATCGCGCCCGGCGCGAGCTTCGACTATGTCTCAGGTTGTCCGCTGGACACGGAAAGCGGTGCGATGAGCGGTAACTACCGCATGGTGGACGAGGACGGCACCGCCTTCGACGTCGAGATTCCGCGCTTTCAACTGCTTAGCGCCTGAGCGGCCCGCTGTCGAAGACGATCGTCCTGTCGGCCAACAGCGACTGGAACATCGCGAATTTCCGCGGCGGATTGATTCGGAGCCTTCGGGGCGCCGGGTACGAGCCACTGGTTATCGCCCCGAGCGATTCCGCCGCCGATGCCCGGATGCGTGACTTGGCGGTCGAGCGCATCCCGGTGCGGATCGACCGCGCGGGGCTCAACCCCTTGGCCGATCTCGGATTGCTCGCGGAGTATCGGCGGCTACTCAACCGCATCCGGCCTGCCGCGTATCTGGGCTACACGATCAAGCCCAACGTCTATGGTTGTTACGCTGCCGCATCGCTTGGTATTCCTTCAATCCCGAACGTCAGCGGTCTCGGCACGGCCTTTATACGGAATGGACCGCTCCAGCACATCGTTACGGCGCTCTATCGAATTGCGTTTCGCAGGACTCCGGTAGTCTTTTTTCAGAATGAAGAGGACGGCGACCTATTTCTGCGGCGAGGCATCGTCAGGCCTCGCCAGGGCCGTGTGATTCCGGGCTCGGGCGTCGATCTCGAACGATTCGCCCCGGCGCCGCTGAGCGCCCGCTCCCCGACCTTTCTGATGGTCGGCAGGGTGCTTCGCGACAAGGGCGTGATGGAGTTCATCGAGGCGGCGAGAGCACTTCGGTCGGAGAGTTCGGGGATGCAGTTCCAGCTGCTCGGTCCGCTCGATGAGGGCAACCGCAGCGCAATCCGGCCGGCGGAACTCGAGTCGTGGGTCGCGGAAGGCGTCGTCGAATACCTGGGAACTAGCGACGACGTCCGGCCCGCGATCGCCGCATCAACCGCGGTGGTGCTCCCGTCCTATCGAGAGGGCCTGCCGCGGTCGCTGCTCGAGGCCGGCGCGATGGCACGCCCGCTAATCGCCACGGATGTGCCCGGATGCCGGCAGGTCGTCGAGCACGAGGTGAACGGGTTTCTTTGCGCCGTGCGCGACCCAGTCTCTCTGACGGCTGCCATGCGGCGGATGGCCGAGTTGCCGGAAGGAGAGCGGCTTGCCATGGGTCAGGCGGCGCGACGAAAGGTTCAGGAAGAGTTTGGCGAAGAGCAGGTAATCTGCGCCTATCTCGATGTCCTTGCGGACCTTGAGGGCGCAAACCGGGGTCTTGATGTTCGGTCTCAATAATCGACGACAAAGCATGCCTTCCGGGCCTGACGGCTATCGCGCCTATGTGGTTGGGGACATTCACGGCCGCCTCGACCTCCTCGAAGACCTGCTCGCGAAGATCCATGCCGAGCTTCAGCACCGCCCCGCTGAAAAGACGCTCTTGGTGTTCGTCGGCGACCTAATCGACCGCGGCCCGGCCTCGGGCCAGGTGCTGGAGCGGCTGCGTACCTACAAGCGGCCGGGGATCAAGACCGTATTCCTGCTCGGCAACCACGAGGAGGTGCTGCTTCGGATCCTCGCCGGGGATGCCGAACTGATCACCAAGTGGCGATGGTTCGGTGGGTCGGAATGCCTGCAAAGCTACGGCGTCGAGCCGGGGCGCTTCGCACATCTCACCGACCAACAGGCGCTGGCGATCGTCCGAGCAGCGATCCCGAGGGAGCATGTCAGGTTCCTGGAGACTTTCGCCGATAGCTGCCGGTTCGGCGACTTTCTCTTCGTCCATGCCGGGATCAGGCCCGGAATCGAGCTCGAGCAGCAGAGTCAGAATGACCTCCGCTGGATCCGCGAGCCGTTCCTCCTCGACGACCGCGATCATGGGTTCATCGTGGTTCACGGCCATACCATCTGCGAGGAGGTGGAGTTGATGCCCAACCGCATTGGGATCGATACCGGCGCCTATCGCACCGGGATCCTCACGGCACTCGCGATCGAGGGTAAGGAGCAATGGCTGATCGATACTCGCAAGGCGTCTTCGTGAAACTTGCCGCCGCGCGATTGATTCGAAGGACGCGGGGTAATAGGCGTTGTGGTTCGAAAATCGTCGGCTTCGGTTAGTCTTCGAATGCGAGGAGCGACTGTGTTTAGTGACTTTGCGTCCCGCCTGTTTGCCCTCCTTCCCGCGATCGCAGCAATGCTTCTTTCAGCCTGCGCGGATACGCGCGGGGGCTCGATTCCCTACGACAGGCCTCTGGCCGCTCCGGACGAAGTGCATTTCCAGACGCTCGAGTCCAACTATCGGATCGCGCCGATGGACAAGCTCTCGGTCAAGGTGTTCAAGATGGACGACCTCTCGGGCGTCTATGACGTCGACCTTGCTGGCAACATTTCGCTTCCACTGATTGGCCAGGTTCAGGCCGCCAATCTCACCACCGCGCAGCTGGACGACCAATTGACCACGAAGCTCGGGTCCCGGTATCTTGAGCATCCGGACGTCAGCGTCGCGATCAAGGCCTCCACCGCGCACGTCGTCACGATCGATGGCGCTGTCAGGGAGGGCGGTTCGTTCAACGTCGCCGGGCCGATCTCGCTGATCCAGGCGGTGGCAATGGCGAAGGGCACGACGGAGGACGCGAACGCCCGGCGGGTGGCCGTCTTCCGGACCATCGGCGGTCAGCGTCAAGCGGCGGCATTCGACCTGACCTCGATTCGGCGCGGTCAGTCGCCGGACCCGCAAATCTATCCGGGCGATATCGTCGTGGTCGACGGATCGTCGGTCAAGGCGACCCAGAAGGCCATCCTCCAGAGCATCCCTTTATTGTCGATCTTCGGGCCGCTGTAGAGACAAGGCAAAGCTGAAAGCAGGGCAAGTGAACACCAGCATCACCGTTCGGAATGAGGGCCAGTGGCCAATTGCCCCCTATCCGGCGGACGCGGCAGGCCTGGGTCCCGGCCAGCGGACCTATTCGGCCGCCGCGAAGCTCGATTTTCCTGCCTTTATCCGAATCCTCCACCACTGGCGTTGGCTGATTCTTGGGGCGATCGGGCTTGGCCTTGTCGGTGCCATCGTTGTCACCCTTCTGACGAAGCCCGTCTATCGAGCCGAGGTGACATTCGAGGCCAATCCGCCAGCCGTTGCCGTCAGTGACGAGCAATCTCGCCAGCAGGACATGCAGGCAACGAACGTTTTCGATTTCGTCGCCACGCAGGTCGGGCTGCTCGGCAGCGAGGCGGTCGCCGAGCGGACTGCCCAGGAACTCAACCTCGCCAACAATCCGGATATCGTCTCACAGGATGGAGACGCCTCTCAGCGGCTGCGGTCAGCGACAAACGTCGTTCGTGCAGGGCTGAAGGTCACCGCTCCTGACCAGGGCCAGCTGATCACCTTCACCTATGATTCGACCTCGCCCCAACTGGCGGCGCTGGTCGCGAACGGCATTGCCGACAGCTTCATCAACACGTCGCTGCAGCGCCGCTATGAAGCGTCGGCCTATGCCCGCAATTTCCTCGAGAGACAGATTAGCAAGACCCGCGGCGACCTCGAGCGGTCGGAGCGGGCGGTTGTCGCCTATGCGCAACAACAGGGGATCATCAACACGGCCGGGTCGGTGGGACCGGACGGCAGGGCGACCGGCACGGACACCAATTCGCTTCAGGGGGAATCGCTGGTCCAGCTCAACACGGCACTGGCCGCTGCGACGGCTCGGCGGGTGGCGGCTGAAGGCGCCTATCGGCAGGCGCTTTCGACTGGCCCGACGAGCGAGGTCAACAATAGCGTGCTTCCGCTTCGCCAGGAACTCGCCAAGCTCCAGGCCGACTATCAGCAGAAGCGGCAGTTCATGAAACCGGAGCATCCGGAGATGCTCAGCCTCCAGTCGCAGATCAGCGAGCTCCAGCGCCAGATCAACACCCAGGTCTCGCAGGCGTCTTCGGGCCGGACCAACAGCCTGCTCGCCGACTATCGCGGCGCACTTGAAGCCGAGCGGTCGCTGCAGGCAAAGGTCACCGGCTTGAAAGGCCAGGTCCTCGACCTGCGCGGGCGCAGCATCCAGTACAATATCCTGCAGCGTGAGGTGGACACCAACCGCAGCCTCTACGATGCGCTCTTGCAACGCTACAAGCAGATCGGCGTGGCCGGGGGCGTGGGGATGGCCCCAGTCTCGATCGTGGACCGCGCCCAGGCGCCGACCTTCCCGTTCAAGCCCAATCTGTTCCTCAACCTATTGTTGGGGCTGGGGTTCGGATTGCTCGCCGGGATCGCCAGCGCGGTCGGTCTCGAATTCTTCAATGACACGATCAAGTCGCGCGAGGATGTCCGGCGGAAGCTGTCGCTCTCTTGCCTCGGGATCGTGCCGAAGACCCCCGCCAAGGACTCGTTCGTCGAGGACCTCAAGAATCCGACGTCGATCATTTCGGAAGCCTATTCGGCGATCGTTGCGGCGCTCCGCTTCAGCACGGAGGAGGGGATGCCCAAGGTGCTGCTGGTGACGAGCACTCGCTCGGGCGAGGGCAAGTCGTCGTCGGCGCTCGCAATCGCGCAGAACTTCGCCCGTCGCGAGCGGCGCGTGCTGCTGATCGACAGTGACCTGCGCAAGCCGGCTTTCAAGGCGGCGAACGACCGCGTGGGCCTGAGCAAGCTCCTCACAACGGATGCCAAGGTCCAGGATCATATCGCTGAGACCCAGCACAAGAACCTGTGGCTGTTGCCCAGCGGACCGCTGCCTCCGAACCCTGCGGATCTTCTGTCGACCGGACGTATCCGAAAGATCATTGCCGAGGTCCGCGACAGCTTCGACCTTGTCATTATCGACGGGCCCCCAAGCCTGGGTCTTGCTGATGCGCCGTTGTTGGCGGCGGCGGCGGGAACGACGCTGTTCGTCATCGAAAGCGGGAAGACCCGCACCCGTTCGGCGATCGAGGCGCTGAACCGGCTCGAAGCCACAGGCGCGCGGATCTTGGGTGCGACGCTCACCAAGTCTGAAGAGGGCGGAATCGGCTACGGCAGCTACGGTTACGGTTATGGGTACGGGTACGGCGCGAAGGGCAGGATCAACAAGACCGAGATCCTGATGATCCCCCACGACGATGAGAGCGACCGAAACGAGACGCGCGCGGAGTCCGACGCCTGAGTTTCAAGATCTACGGCCGCGGTACATGACCGCGCGCGCCATCATCGCGGCTACGGCGGCCGCTTTGCTGGCGGTTCAGGTCGTCAGAAATGCAGATTTGGCGAACGCAGTTGCGAGCAGGCCTCCGCGTCCGGCCGCGCTGTGGCCTGGTCACCCAGAAAACCAGATTTCGTCGGCGATGGTGACGATTGCACAGGCCGCTCATGACGGTCGGCCGGTTCCGGCGCCGGTGTTCGCGAAGATGGCAAGGGCCGCCGCAAGGGACCCGCTCGCTCCCGAGCCGTTTTTGGTCCGCGGCGTCCAGGCCGAGATCGCGGGAGATGGCGCCGCCGCGCAGCGCGCCTTCGAAGCGGCCCAGTGGCGCGATCCCCGCTCCCAGGCGGCTGCCTATTTCCTGGCCGATCGATATTTCCGGACCGGGGCTCGCATGCGCGGATTGACCGAGGTCGCCTTGCTTTCGCGTCTTTCGCCCAACGGCGATGCCAAGATTGGTCCGTACCTCGCCGCCTATGCCAAGAACACCGCGAATTGGCCCGCCCTCAAGGCGATGTTTGGCGAGAACCTCCGACTAGCGAAGAGCGCCCTTGTCCCGCTCGCTTCCAACATTGCGACGGTGCCGGCAGTCCTGGCCGTGGCCCCGCCAGTAAAGGCGACGGACGCGACTTGGATGGCTCCCCTACTCGACACGCTCGTGAATGCGGGTGAATATGACAAAGCTCGCCGAATTTGGGCCGGGGCCAGCCGGATTTCCCCGCAGGCGACAGAGCTGATCCACGATACAGCGTTCAATGACAACGTGTCGCCACCGCCGTTCAACTGGGCGTTGACCTCGTCCGCGGTCGGCATGGCCGAGCGCCAACCCGAGGGGCGTCTGCACGTTGTGTTTTACGGTCAACAGGACGGCTTCCTGGCCAGTCAGCTCCTGCTGCTAGCTCCCGGCAGTTATCGCCTGTCGATGCGACTGCTGGGCGATTCTGTTCGGGCACGGTCTCTCAACTGGTCAATCTGGTGCGACAAGGCGCTCGCGCCAATAGCCTCCATTTCGCTCGATGCGTCCGCCCGGGGCTGGCAATTTAGGGTTCCGGTGAACTGCCCGGCGCAATGGCTCAAGCTCTCCGGGGCATCCGGAGACATCTCCCAGCAGGTGGACATCGTGATCGGCGCGCTGCGGATGGAGAGGCTCGCAGGAAATGCCTAGCCCAGCGATGAGTGTCGTAGCGCCGCTATATCTCTTCGCGTGCCTTGTCCTAGGCGGGAGCGCGCAAGGCATTTGGACGAATGCGGCGCTCCAGCTGGTCGGCCTCGCAATCATTGCGTGGTCAATCATCGCCAACCGATCGCCGTTTCCCTCCGCGGCCAGGCCGCCGCTGTTGCTCGTCATTGCCGCGATAATGCTCGTCGTCCTGCAGGAAATCCCGCTCTCGCCATCGTTCTGGGCGCACGGAACCCGGGGCCGGATTGTCGAGAGCTATGCGATCCTGGCGCGGCCCGCACCCGCGTTGCCGATATCCTTCACGCCCTATGAGTCGCTAAGCGCGGTTTTCTGCCTGATCCCGCCACTCGCGATGTTTTGCGCAGTGGTCAGGTCTGACGCCAACCGGCGGAGCTTGCTGGCTGCCGCCCTACTGTCAGCTACGGCGCTCGGTATCCTTCTCGGCGCTCTCCAGGTCGTCAGCGCGGACGCCGGGTCGCGCTGGTATCTTTACGGTCATACCAATCGCGGCCTTGCTGTCGGCTTCTTTGCCAACGCCAACCACATGGCGACGCTGCTCGTGATCTCGATACCCTTTATCGCGGCAATCGCCGCGTCCGCGCGCAGCAGCAACGTCCAGCGATATTCGGCAGTGCTCTCGGTTCTTGCCGGCGCATCGTTGCTGCTGGTCGTCGGCCTGGCCTTGAATGGATCGCTGGCCGGTTATGCCCTCGCGGTTCCGGTTATCATCGCCAGCCTAATGCTGACCGTCCCACCCACCAATCGCTTCCGCGCCTGGCTTGCCGCCGCAGCGGCGCTCTCAACTGCTGCCGCTATCGGCGCGATCGCAACCAGCTCGATCGGTGCCGCCAAACTGGGGGTAGCGGCGGACGTATCGATTCAATCCCGCGAGCAAATGCTGCAAACCACCGGCAGGGCGATCGGAGAATCCATGCCGTTCGGCTCGGGACTTGGCTCATTCGCCAAGGTCTACCGGCTCTATGAACGCCCCGACCAGGTCACGAACGAATGGGTCGTTCATGCCCATAATGACTACGCCGAGGTGGCGCTGGAGCTTGGCGCCGGCGGTATCGTTCTCATGCTCCTCTTCCTTGCATGGTGGGGCACTCGCGTGTGGGCAGCCTGGAAGTACGGCGAAGGCGGTCCGTTTGCTCGAGCAGCCTCGATCGCGTCCGCTGCCGTGCTGGCGCACAGCCTGGTCGAGTTTCCGCTGCGTACCGCGGCGATCAGCGGCTGTTTCGCTATGTGCCTGGGGCTTCTTGGCGATCGCAAGACGTCCGCGCGCCTCGACGTCGCGGACCTGCGCCCGGCACGTCACCTGGTCATTCGCTAGAGCTGAGGAATGCTTCGCGGCCTCTGGCAGGCGCTGAGCGCGGCGATCAGCAGCTGGTACCAGTGGAAGCTCTTCATCGAGCATTCGCTCTCGATCAGCCATGATTCCCTTCACGTAATCGTGGGGGTGTTACTGTGGTTGGCGTTGGCGCTCGTGCTCCGGCGTCCGCTTACCTCGTGGCAGCCTTGGGCGTGGTTGTTTGCAGCGATCCTGTGGAATGAAACGGTCGACTTATGGGTCGAACGCTGGCCGGATCCAGGTCAGCAATATGGCGAAGGCGCAAAGGACATTCTGCTGACCATGTTGTTGCCGACGATCCTCGCGTGGGCGGCACGCTCGCGGCCCGATCTCTTTCGGGGTGCGTTGCGGCGTCGGAAGCGCGGTTAAGAAGCGAAGCGGTTCAGGAGCCTCGCGGACTGACCTGAAAACTCCGATAGCTTGTAGCGCCAATCCCCTCGGAGGAGGAACGGCGTGAGGTGCATCGGCATGGTGCCCAGGAAGTGCTCGGTCGGCTCACTGGGATTACGCGACAAAAGTGAAAATGCCGTCTCAGCCAGGAGATGCGTCACCCGCTCTCGCCGTAGCTGATCGGAGAGTGCCGGGTCTCCTGAAAGCGTAGCGAAAAGACGGTCGGCCAGCAGCAAGGCCTGGCCTGCTGCCCGCCCGGCCCCAATCTCTTGCGACCGGTCATAAAGCCTGCGGATTTCGGCGGATTCCTTCGGATGCAGGAAGGCAGCGAAATCGGATATCCATTTGAGACGGAACCATGTGCTGCTTGCGCCATGCACGGCGAGGTAGCTGAACATTTCGTCGGGCGCGAAGGTTCGCAAGCCGATGTCAGTCAGCTGCACCGGCGAATGAACGCTGATGTCGGGGATCAGGCGGGGGTTGTCGGCGGCGCGGGTGTGCAGGTCGATCTGGAACGGTGGCTGCTCCCTCGACCAGACGGACTCCTTTGACCTCCGATGCCATCGCCGCAGGGCATTCTCGTCGGCAGGCATAATCGAGCGATATCCCCGGCCGCGCAGGATTCTGCTCGCGTGTTCAATATCCGCTGGGTCAATGAGGAGGTCTATGTCGATCGCGGTCTTCAGAGCCGGTTCTTTGTAGGCAAGGGATCCAAGGGCAGAACCCTTGAGGAAGACGAGTGGCATCGCAGCCGCTGCAAAATCGTCCCGCAACTCAAGGGATTCAGCGGCCACGCGAAGACTATCAGCGGCAATTTTCCGAGCGTCGGAAGAGAGCGCGTCTCTAATCCCGGGGGGTATTGCGGATGCGTTTGGCGCGACGGCGTTCCAAAGCAGGCCCTGTACGCGATGGAAGCGCGCGAGTTTAAAGACCTGGCCCCAATTGAGGTCGCCTGACATCTCGGGCCTTGCCGTGAAAGCGCCTTTGAAATTCCAGCTGCAACTCGCGGCCGCAAAGGCAAATTCTGGCGAGGGCGATCGGCCCACTAGCCGTTTCTACCTTCAACGTAGTTGATGAAGCGCGTGGCGACGAGCGCGCGCATCACCGCATTTTCGAGCGGAAGGATCACTCGAGGATCGGTAGGCGGCTCTTCCGGCCAGTCTTCCAAGGTGGACCTGAGCCGTGGCAAGTCGAACATCTCGGACATGCGCTCATCCCGGTCGAGACGGTCGAGTTCTTCGAGTAGGTCTTGCCGCCGGCGCCCGATCCGCAAGTGCCAGTCCGCGTCCCAGCGGCCGTCGAGGCGATTGGACCTCTGCTCCTCGGGCATGATCCCCTTCGCCAGTTCCTTCGCCAACCACCGCTTGACCCCATCGCGCATGAAAAACCGTGTTGGAAGGCCGAAACAGAACTCGACGAACGGACGGTACGCGGTCGGATCCCGCTGGGCCACCCCGTACATCTGTTCGAACCCCTGGTAGATTTCACTCGATGAATCCTCCTCGCGGAACACCATCTCCGCGGCCTGCCTTCGATTGCGCGGCTGGTATCGTTCGAACTCGAAGCCAGCCGCTTCCAACCGCCGGTCCGCACCGGATTGGGCCCGATAGCCCGGGGAAAGTGGCTGGATCGCTTCGACGAGCAATTCCTGATCCGGCAAGGCGACCCTTCGCACGAGCCGCCACAATCGCTCCGGAAGGAACGGAAGCAAAGCAAGCGCGGCGAAACGCCAGAGCAGCGATCGGTCACGGCCGGCGTGGTTTCTCAGGGCCAGCCACAGCTGCCGCCATTGGCCCGTTACTAGATACTCGGGGAAGGCCCAGATGCCGTTGTCGCTGAAGGTAGAATTACCCCATTGCGCGAGCAGCAGCACATCGCAGCCGCGTCGCGCAGCCGAAGAGAATATGCCGTGAAGGACGTAATTATTTGCAAGACCTGGCGGCGCCGCTCCGATCAGGTGGAAGAATTCGGCGAGGCGGAAATCGTGCTCGATGCCTTCGTTGGCAGTGAAGTGCGGCTCCAATCTGGGGTGCATGGCCGCAAAGGCTTCGACAAGGGGACGCTCGTTACCCCTTTTTCCGCCCTCGATTGCACCGTCGTAACCGGCTTCAGGGTGAAACGTGAAGGTGGGCAGATTCTGATTGCCGGGTAGGGCAGAGAGCGCGCGAACGGCAACCTGTGGAGAGTCCAGGCCGCTCGATAGCGCCACGCCCGGTTGCCTGAAGCCAGCCAGGCAGGCGCGCACCCCTTCGTCCAATAGCTCGCCAGCCCGCGCGACATATTCGGCGTCGCTGGCCAGCCGGATCTTGGGCAGAATGCGGACGTCATAAAATTTGCGGAGGCTCCGCTCGCGGCCCTGTTCGAGCGTGACGGTGCAGCCCTTCGGTACGGATCGGACACCTTCGAACCAGGTCGCTTCGAAATCGGCGCGGTTGAACAAAGCGCTGTCGGCAACGAGGTCGTAATTCACCTTCCGATCCGCCCCCGCCGCGAACAGGGCTCGCGGAACCGAGGCCGCGGCGAGGAACCGTTCGTCATGCGAATAATAAAGGGGCGGGGCGCGTATCGGGCTTCTGGATAGCCGCACCTGACGAGCTTCGCGATTGGCGATCAGTGCCCAATACTCTCCGATGATCTTGAGGTCGGCCTCGTCCCCCCAGCGGTCGACCGCCAAACCATAAATCATCGAAAGATCCGCGCCTGCGCAACCGAGTTCCGCGGCGATTGACTGTGCGTTATCGAAATAGCCCTCGAAAACGGCGATTCCACCGCTCGGAAGGTGAGCAGGGTGCCACCTGCGGGATAGCGACGCCTTGGAAGAATTGGGCCGCATCGCAAAGTGCAAGCCACTGATTTCGGCGGTCACACATTCGCCGCCGATGCCTGCACAAAGGGACGAGCCGAGCATTTTCGCAAGGCGCGCATGGTCCTTGTCCATGGCGCCGTGCCAAGGCCACGCGAACGCCAACATGATCTTTAGTGGATCAGCCCGAACTGTTTACGCACACACAAAGGGCGCGGACGATTCGAGCCGTTCAGTTACGACTTGGATCCGCCCTGAACGGGTCCAGGCCCCGTGTGAGCCACATCCTTGATCTCGCCAAGGCGATTGACCTCAGGCTTGGTCCACGGCTTCCGCGCGCTTGTTCCCTTGTTCATCAGCTGCTCCCTGCACGCATCCGGCACACTTCGGCGTGCTTCGGCCAAGGAGGAATGCTTCAGTTGAGGCGCGGTTGCAACAAAAATGAGGCGCGGTTGTCCTCTCGCGAAGCGCCTCACGCGCCGAGCCGCAGAGCCTCCAGCCACGGTCCGGGGAGATCTCCCAAGACCCTCGAGCCGCCAATGTCGCCCCGGGCGTGCAAGTTGTCGCCAGTCTCTCGGGCGGCCGCAGGGCGGACTGCCAGTACGACCTCGTGAGGAATAGACCTTCGGCGCAGTTGCCAGCTGAGCGCAACGGCCCGCGACAGACACCTTGCGTCGAAAGGGACCAATTGCGCCGCTCGTTCGATGTGAGCGGCGAGCTTGTGCGCCTCGAGCAGTTCGTGCCGAGAGCGATCGCTAACCACATGGTCGACGGTGCCGCCGAGACCCCGCCGCCAGCGGTCGAACGGGATTAGGCCGACGGTGATGTGCGCTTGCGTGAGGACGACAACCGCTCGCGCAGTACGCAGCCTCGACTTAAGACCCTCACGAAGTGGCGAGGATGCCATTGTCGCTCAATTGGCGCAGGAATGCGTCGAGATCGCCTGCGAGCTGATCTTCCTCCGCGTGATATTCGTCGGCAAGCGCCGAAAGCAGCTCTTCCCGATCCCGCCGCCCGTCGATCAGCCGCCATATCGTGGCGCCCGTTCCCGTCAGGGAAAAGAATTCGCCGCTATCCAACCGCATGACGACGACCTCATCGTCAACCGAAGCCTCCGAGATGCGCTCATCAGATTTTTTGATTGCGGTCATGATGTTGCGGCCGTTGTGCCGCCCCGCGTCAGGTAATTCAATGCAACGGCAACGCCTTCGTCGAACCGCATTGCATTACGTGGGCGCGTAAAGACCGACAGCGCCACGCGATTAGAGAGGTCGACGAGATGACGAAAATAATCTTCACGGCTGAACCCGCGCGCGCGGGCAAAGAGTTTCGAAGTGTAATGATCGTCCTGCAGGCGAGCGATGCTCTCCGCCCCCCGGATAGAGCGCACGCTAACTTCGTCGCCGTCCTCGAGGAAAATTATTTCGCCGAGGGGTAGGGGCGATTGAAGCTGGCCTGCGGGCGGATCGGCGTAGACCTTGTCGACCGTTGTCGAGACCCGCTCCTGGCCGAACGAACCAGTCAGGCGGACCGCATCCGGCGTTAGCTTCAACCTCTTGTGTCCGGGCAGGCAGACGATGGCACCTGAGTGGTGCACGTCGAGGATTAAGGTATCGTCGCAGAACATCGGCAGGCCACGTCTGCCAAGAGCCGCGACCAGGGTGGATTTGCCCGCCCCAGCTGATCCGGCGAAGGCAAAGACTGCGCCATCGACGACCACGGCTGACGCGTGGATCGGGAGCAATCCGTTAAGGCTCGCGATCGCGGAGTAGACACTGCCGTTGAGCCACAGCGATTCTTCACTGATGTCGGCGTCCGAGCCCCGCTCGATCATGACACCACGGCCCTTGCGGTAGTGAAAATAATGCTCGCCCTCGCCGCGCAGCAGGAATTCGCCGGCCTCCATTTGCCAGCTGGCCTCGGCGAGCGGCGTGCGGTTCAGCGTATGAGGCACCTCACCGTACGCGACCCGCGTCTCGGCTTTCATGAGGGCCTCGGCATCATTGGAGTTGCTAGCGCTCAACACGACCCTCAGGGCGAGAGCGATGCAGCCGAGCGTCGAAATCCGACTTCGCCCGCAAGTGGCGCTCGATCTCGGCGACACGCGTAACCGGGCGGAAGTC
>Ga0136846_1233433_pt1 | contig 13091 bp, 11 predicted proteins | sample HopSoiMetagenom2_FD_96841 | JGI IMG/M metagenome (GOLD analysis project Ga0136846, IMG submission 96841) | Grasslands soil microbial communities from Hopland, California, USA - 2 Assembly 2016 (version 4) | ecosystem: Environmental > Terrestrial > Soil > Grasslands | place: USA: Hopland... | reverse complement strand
TGGCCAACGTCGTGGCGGAATTTGCGGGTGTGGCCGCCGCGATGGAGATTTTTCACGTCAGCAAGTACATCGCGGTGCCGATTGCGGCGATTCTGGTGTGGGTGCTGGTGCTGCGCGGGACGTACCGGCAAGTGGAGATTATTTTTCTGGTGGCTTGCGTCTTGTATCTCTCGTATGTGGTTTCGGCGATTTTCGCTAAGCCGGATTGGCTGGAAGCGGCGCGGCATACCGCGATCCCATCCATGCATTTCAATGCGGGCTATCTGCTGATGTTAACGGGGTTGATCGGCACGACCATTGCACCGTGGCAATTTTTCTATATGCAGGCGGGATTTGTGGAGAAGAAGGTGTCGGTGCGTCAATATCCGCAGGCGCGAGCGGATGTGCTGATCGGAAGCATCAGCTGCATGGTGATCGTGTTTTTTATCATCGTATGCACGGCGGCGACTTTGTACGCTTCGGGGCAGCGGGGCATTACCGATGCGGCGGAGGCGGCCAAGGCACTGGTGCCGCTGGCGGGGAAGTGGGCGGGCACATTGTTCGCGTTTGGATTGTTGAACGCGTCGTTGTTTGCGGCTTCGATTTTGCCGTTGTCGACCGCGCACGTGATCTGCGAAGGGCTCGGCTTCGAGGCGGGGATCGACAACAAATTCAAGGAAGCACCGATTTTTTACTGGCTGTATACGATTTTGATCGTGGTGGGCGCGGGGATTGTCTTGTTGCCGCACGCGCCGCTGTGGAAGATCTTGATATTTTCGCAGGTGGGGAACGGTTTCTGGCTGCCGGTGGTGTTGATTTTCATTCTGCTGCTGGTGAACCGGCGGGATTTGATGGGCGAGTATGTGAACTCAGTTACGTTTAATGTGGTGGCGTGGGTGACGGCGATCGCGATGATCGCGCTGACGCTGGTATTGACGTACACGTCGCTGTTTCCGGGCGGCCCGGCGGCGATTTCGCCGTAGAGACAAATACCGATGTTCGACAGGACACTCCGGGATTGCGTGGCGGCGGAGGCGTGTGTTAACTTTGCGGCATAAAGGAGATTTGGCCTGGCGCTATCTCGGCAGGAAATGCATCTGAAGATTGCGGTGTGAGACCAATGCGGGGCCGCGTGTTCGGCCGTCCACTAAGGTACACCAGGCGTGGATTTCATCGCGGGAGGGCGCGCCCTTCCTGCGTCAGGACAGGCTAAAGCGACGCCGCTGCAAACGAAGGGATCAGGAATCGGTTCATTGGCACTGAAATCGCACAATACGTTGCAGGTGGCTGCGCCGGCGGCGCTTGGTCCGGTTACACCAGAGGAAGCGGAGCTGCTGGCCAAGCTCGATCTGGCGCGATTGCCGCGGCACGTGGCGGTGATCATGGACGGCAATGGCCGGTGGGCGCAGCGCAAGCATTTGCCGCGAGTGGCGGGACATCGGGTAGGTACGCAGACGGCGCGCACCACCATTGAGACTTGCGCACGACTGAAGATTGAAGCGCTGACGTTGTACGCGTTTTCGGTGGAAAACTGGCGGCGACCAAAGACGGAAACTGATTTTCTGATGCAGCTGCTGCGCGAATATCTGCGCACGGAAATGCCGCTGATCCAGCGAAACAATATTCGAATGAGATTTCTGGGACGCGCGCAGGAGCTGCCAGCCGGCGTACAACAGGACATGCGGGCCGCCGAAGAGAAAACCGCCGGTAATGGCGGAATGGTTTTGTGCCTGGCGCTGAACTATGGCGGCCGCGCGGAGATCGTGGACGCGGCCAACGCGCTGCTGGCGGAACGTAATGCGCAAGGAAGCAAGGCACCGATCACGCAGGAAGAGCTTTCTGCGCGGTTGTATACGACGGGCTTGCCCGATCCGGATCTGATGATTCGCACGAGCGGAGAAATGCGAGTCAGCAATTTTCTGCTGTGGCAGATTGCTTATGCTGAGATTTTCGTGACCGAGACGCTGTGGCCTGATTTCAATCGCGCGCGGTTGCTGGAATCATTCGTGGAATTTCAGAAGCGTGAGCGGCGTTACGGCGGCATCCGCGAAGGTGGCGCCGATCCGGAAATGCCCGCGCGGGTGGCCGGAGAATGATGGGTCGGTTCGCGGATTGATTTTCTTTTGCCTGCCTTGGTGGTGATTTTCTTCTTTCGATGTGATGAGATGTGCGCTCTGGTGTGCGGTGAGAACCGCGTTTTATGACCTGGAAGCGAGTAGCGACGGCCGTGGTGTTGATTCCGGTTGTGGTGGGACTGGTGTTGTTTGCGCCTACTGCGTGGGTGGCAGCTGCATTGGCGATGGTGACGATTCTGGCGATGGTCGAATATTTCTCGATGGGAGACGCCATCGGGCATCGCGCTTACCGAGTGTGGACGCTCACCTGTGCAGCGTTGTTGATTTACCTCCAATGGGCGGTTGCGGCCGAGCAGACGTATCAACTCGCGGGAGGGCTGTCGCTGCACCGGCAGATCGGAAGATTTGGCGCGAACCTGGAAGGAGTGCAGGGGGCGTTCTGGGTGTTCGTGCTGGGAATTGCGGCGCTCACGTTGTGGACCAGGCGGCCGCTGGTGGAGGCGTTACCCGCAGCGGGCATCAGCTCGAGCGCCTTGCTGCTGGTGGCGTTTCCTTTGAGCTTTGCGGTGCGGATGCATGGCTTGGGGAAGCCGGGACCATGGTTGCTGCTATTTGCACTGGTGATTACGTGGGTGGGAGATACAGTCGCGTACTTTGTAGGACGGGCGATCGGTAGACATCCACTGGCGCCACATTTGAGTCCGAAGAAAACGTGGGAAGGATCGGTCGCCGGATTTTTGGGATCGCTTTTGATTGGCGCGGCGTTCGGGCGATGGCTGATGGCGCCGCTGCCTCACTTGCTGGCGATGGCTGCGGTGGGAAATGTGGCGGGCCAAGCGGGAGATCTGCTGGAATCGGCGTACAAGCGCAGCGCTGGAGTGAAAGACTCGGGAGGATTGCTGCCGGGACATGGCGGCGTGCTGGATCGTATTGATGCGTTAATTCTGGCGATCCCGGTTGTCTGGTACTATTGGACGCTGATTTACTCGCCTGTGAATTAGGTCGACTACGCCTTAGCAGAGATACCGGAAAGAAAATCGCGTGACGCAATCCGTTTCCAAACTGGCCATTTTGGGCTCGACAGGCTCGATTGGCCGGCAGTGCCTGTCTGTAGTGGAGGCGATGCCGGGACGATTCAGCGTGCTTGCGCTGGCTGCGGGCGCGAATGTGGACGAATTGGTCGGACAGATTGAGCGACATCGGCCGGAAGTAGTCTCGGTAGGTGACGCAGCCAAAGCGGATGAGCTTGCCGCGCGGCTCCGGGATAAAGGATTGTCGCCGATGCCGGCGATTCACCACGGCCGCGAAGGCATGCTTGCTGTGGGCACACATTCGCAGGCGGAGATGGTGGTGTCGGCAGCGGTGGGAGTCGTGGGACTGGAAGCGACCTACGAGGCGGTGAAGCTGGGCAAGAGCGTGGCGCTGTCGAACAAAGAAGTGCTAGTAGCGGCCGGGGAATTGGTGATGGCGGCAGCGCAGAAATCCGGGCGCGAGTTATTGCCGGTCGATAGCGAGCACAATGCAGTGCATCAGTGTTTGCGTGGAGGCGAGCGCGGGGAAGTCCGGCGATTGGTGCTGACCGCTTCGGGCGGCCCGTTCCGGAAGACGCCGCTAGCGGCACTGGATAATGTGACGCCAGAGCAGGCGCTGGCGCACCCGAATTGGCGCATGGGGAACCGCATTACCATCGATTCGGCGACGATGATGAATAAGGGATTTGAAGTGATCGAGGCGCGCTGGCTCTTCGGAGTGCGGCCCGATCAGATCGATGTGGTGATACATCCGCAATCCACGATTCACTCGATGGTGGAATTCGTGGATGGTTCTGTTTTGGCACAACTCGGGCCAACGGACATGCGGATGCCGATTCAATATGCGTTAACCTATCCAGAGCGGGCGGCATCGAACCAGGTAGCTTTGGATTGGTCCAAGCTTCGCCGCCTCGATTTCGCAAAAGCCTCCACGAGACGCTTTCCGTGCCTGCGGCTGGCAAGGGAAGCGATGAAAAAAGGTGGGGCTTTGCCGTGCGCGTTGAATGCGGCGGATGAAATCGCAGTGGCGGCCTTCCTGGAAAGACGGCTCCCGTTTTTGGGCATCCCTAAAGTGATCGAGCGCGTTCTGGAGCATACTCCGCGGCAGAAGTTCGAGAGCATGAGGGACGTGCTTGCGGCGGATCAGGAAGCGCGGCGAATGGCGAAAGAGGAAGTAGAGCGGCATCGTGTGGCGGCAGCGGCGGCATCTTAAGAATGGGTCTACGCGCGTCCTGGTGAATCGGAAGCGGCGTGAGAAGGGAAACGTAATCGCATGGATTTGCTAGTGGGCGTCGCACTCGTGCTGGGAGTGATGATTCTCGTACACGAGTGGGGGCACTTTATTGCGGCGCGAATCTTTGGCGTGCGTGTGGATGTGTTTTCGATCGGGTTCGGTCCGCGACTGTTTGGCTGGAAGCGTGGCGCCACGGACTATCGTGTCAGCGTGCTGCCTTTGGGCGGGTATGTCCGCATGGCGGGTCAGGATCCCACAGAGATCGATTCGGTAGGCCGCAGCGCGACGGAAGCTGGTTCGGATATGCCTACTGGGGCTCCGGACGAGTTGATGAGCAAGCCGCGCTGGCAGCGCGCGGTTATTTCTTTTGCCGGCCCGGCGGTCAACCTGTTGTTTCCGATTCTGTTGCTGACGGTTTATTTCGTGGCGATTGGGATTCCATATCCGGTATTCGAAGACAAACCGGTAGTGGTAACGGGGTTGCCGGCGAATTCAATGGCGGGCGCAGCCGGTCTGCAGCCTGGCGATCGCGTGCTTTCGATAAATGGCGAGCAGCACCCGACGTTTGCGGAGGCGGAGAAGGTCATTTCGAAAGTTGAGCCGAACAGCAAGATCAATCTGGAAGTTGAGAATGCCGGCACGAAGCGAAATGTCGAGCTGACGGTGCGACAGAAGGATATCGAGCAGCCGGAACAATTGCTGGGATTCGCGCCGATCAAGCCGATTCTGGAAGACGCAGCGCCCGGGATGCCTGCTTCGCGAGCGGGATTGAAAGAAGGCGATGTAATCCGCGCGGTGAACGGGCAAGAGATTCATTGGTGGGGCGAGTTTACCGAGAAGGTGCGCGGCTCGAATGGGAATCCGGTGGCTTTGGATGTGCAACGCAAAAATGGGCAGACCGTGCACCTGGTGGTGACTCCGCAAGCCGCGAGTACTGATCGTGGGGAAACGATCTATCAGATCGGCGTGCAAGTGCACGAGGATACGGCTTACCGGCGCGTGGCGTTTACGGAAGGCACGCGTTTCGCGGTGACAAAAACCTACGAAACGATCGAAGACACCATTGGGGTCGTTGGCAAGCTGCTGAGTGGGCGGGTTTCGGTGAGGCAATTGCAAAGCGTGGTGGGAATTTCGCGCGCTGCGGGACAGGCAGTACACAAGGGCGCGCAAGCGGTGATCTCGTTGATGATGCTGATCAGCGTGAACCTGGGAATTTTGAATTTATTGCCCATTCCGATTCTGGACGGCGGAAACATTCTGCTGCTGGCGATCGAGGGCGGCCTTCGCCGCGATTTGAGCATGGCGTTTAAAGAACGTTTCGTGCAGGTCGGGCTGGTCTTCCTTTTGGTGCTCTTCGCAATCGTTATGTACAATGACGTGATGCGGCTGCTTCCGAGCCATTCCTAGCCGCTCGTGGGCACGCACGTTCGGAGAGCCAGCATGGCAGTATCCCCTCAGCACCGGGTTTCTACCGGTGAACGCCTCAATAGCGCAGAAACTACAGGCCGGCTCCAGCAGACGCTGGGTGCCAAGGGCATCCGCCTGACGCGGCAACGGCGCGTGATCTTGCAGGAAATGGACGACGCGGAACAGCACCTGGACGTCGACCAGATTCTGGAGCGAGCCAAGAAGGTCGATCCAGACGTGCATCTGGTAACCGTGTATCGCACGATCGATCTGCTGAAAAAGCACGGACTGATTGATGAACTCGATTTGCTGCACCTTCGTGGTGATCGCCACTACTACGAGACGCACGGGCCGCGCGATCACATTCACGTGGCTTGCTTGAAGTGCGGGAAGGTGCGGGAATTCGAAAGCCGGCTGTACGAACAGTTGAAGGAACAGATTGCGCGCGACTTTCACATGAAGGTGACGGTGTCGCGCACCGAAGTTGGTGGCTATTGCGCCGAGTGTTTGCCGAAGATTTCCCAGTAGCTAGAGTTCAATCGCGCTGTACCCGGCTGATGTAACCCCTGCGCTGTAAATCGTTTTTCAATCTATACGATCAATCTATACGAGAGTCTGACGAACCGAACGGAATCGGCGCAGTCTCGAGAAAAAGCGATTCGCGCGAGCAATGTCACGAGCGATTTGCTCGCGAAGCTCATCAGCACCGGAGAACTTTTTCTCTTCGCGAAGGCGCTTCCAGAAGCGGACCTCGATGCGGCGCACATCGATTTCTCCCGCGAAATCGAGAAGATGGGTTTCGACGCTTAGCGATGCGCCGTTGAACGTGGGACGCATTCCGATGTTGGTTACGGACCGATAGGTTCTGGCGCTTCCTTCGAGCAGAGTTCGCGTTACATACACGCCTCGAGCGGGGAGGAGTTCCTGCTCTGGCGCGAGATTCAGCGTGGGAAATGTAAAGCGCCGGCCGGTTCCCGTGCCAGAGACGACGCTGCCCGTCAGAGCGAAAGGTCGGCCGAGCAGCAATGACGCGTGGGTGACATTGCCGGCCGCGATTTCACGGCGAATCACGGTGCTGGATACGATTTCGCCGCGATACGCGACCGGCGGGATGATCACCACTTCAAATCCGCGCCGCATCCCCAACTCGCGCAGCAATCCAACATCACCGGCCTGGCGATGCCCGAACCGAAAATTTTCGCCCACCAGCACTCCACGCACGCGGAGTCCCTGCACAAGAATCTGCTCGACGAATTCTTCGGGCGCAAGGCGCGCCAGATCCATAGTGAAGGGCAACACGACCGCAGCTTCCACTCCTAGCACGCCGAACCACTCCATGCGTTGCACGTTCGTAGAGAGGCGCGGAGGGGCGGACTCGGGCCGCAGCACTTTGCGTGGAGACGGATCGCAGGTCAACGCGGTGGCGACGTCACCGCTTTCGTGAGCGCGCGCAACTGCTGCGCGCAGAATTGTTTGATGGCCTAGATGGATGCCGTCAAAGTTACCGATGGCTAGAATGCTTCCGCGCCCGCTGGCCGCATAACGCGCCGACCATTCTGAGGGCGAGGAAAAGGCAGCAACTCGCGTGCGTGGCTTTTCCGGAACCGCCGCCGCGATATGTGAAGTGCCGGCGGGTTCATCGACGCGCACGTCCAATCGCAAGCCGTCGTAGGCCAGTGCGACGTTCTTGACGCCCAGCTTGCGGAGTCGGTCGTTTGTTTCGGCATGCGGTAAATCGTGCGCGATGTGCGTGAACCATGCGCGCTTGGGTTTGAGCCGCGCTACTAGCGCCAATGCTTGTTCAACCGTCTGGTGCATGGGATGCGGAATGTCGCGCAGGGCATCGAGGATTAGATCGTCTAGCCCTTCGAGCAGCCGTGCCGAAGAGCCTGGCAGTTCGCTGAAGTCGGTGAGGTAGGCAGCGCGGCCAAATCGAAAGCCAAGTACTTCGAGATCGCCGTGCTTTAGCGGAATGGGAATGAACGGCACGCCCATCAGCTCGAATGGGCCTTGGACGACGTTCAGGGTCACGCTGGGTACGGTGCTGAGCGTGGGTCGCTCGTCGAATACGTAGGCGAAAGCGCGGCGGATGACGTCAAATGTTTCTTTCGTGCTGTAAACCGGCAACGCCGCCTTCTGGCGAATGTTGTACGGCCGAATGTCGTCGAATCCGAGAATGTGATCGGCGTGGCCGTGAGTCAGCAAAATAGCGTCAAGTCGATCGAGACCGACGCGCAGCGCTTGCTGGCGAAAATCGGGAGTTGTATCGATCACCACGTTCTGGCGTTCGCGAGAGAGCAGTAGTGAGGGACGCAGCCGATTATCGCGCGGATCTTTCGACGAGCAGACTGCGCAGTGGCAACCCAGTGAAGGGACGCCCATCGACGTGCCGGAACCGAGAACGGTCAATTGAATCGGGGCCGAAGGCATGAGGTGTTGAATAAATCGGGTAAATCGCGGCGACGAACGGAAATGAGCAGCGCGCCGCCAGCAGTTACGGTCGAGTTTTCGCTTTGGCTTGCTTCTGGACCTGAGCCGCCATCGCCTGATTGATCTCGAGATAGGTCATCTTCAATTTGCCCATCAGGTCGATCAGCAAATTGTCTTCTTCGGGTGCAAGATTGCCGTGAGTTTTTTCGCGCAGCGCGTCAAGCATGTCGATAAACTCGCGCGCGGCTTCCGGATCGATCACCGGCTGACCGGTTCGCGGGTCGGCATAGGCGCCCAAAACCATCGCCGCATTGCTGCCCAGCATACGGACCAAATTCTCGAATGCCGGCAAACGGCTCGGCGTGTCCTCGGGTGCCACCGCCTGCTCGTCCGTGGCATTTGCAGGGGGAGCCGGGCTCGCAGCGGGCTTCGCCGCTTCCTCTTGCCGCGCCTGCCGTTCTTCCAGTTCCACAACGTCCTGGCGAAGTTCGCCTTCAGAGGTGAATGGGCGTCGATCTATGACGCGGAAGCCATCATCCTGGTGCTTTTCATCGTGCTTTTCATCGGGCAAGTGACATTCCTCGATACTAGTATGGTCGTATAAAGTTTAGCATCGCTGCGTATGTTTGTGTAGCGGGGGGCCGCGCACACGGGCACCGCGCTTGTAAAAGCTTGGTGGGCATTTTAGAGTGTGTGCTTCCCAGACACTCGCGTTTTTGTGGAAGGAAAATGGCCTCGCGAAAAAAGCCCTCCCGAAAGCCGCTGCGCTCAAAGCCGAAAAAAGCCGCGATCTCGAAGGGAAAAAGTTCTTCGCCGAGCGCCCCCGGCGCATGGTTCGAGAAGCTGGTGGCGTTGCAGGCCCGTTTGCGGGCGCCCAACGGCTGCCCATGGGATCGTGAGCAGACGCACACGTCGCTGCGTACCTACTTGATTGAAGAAGCGTATGAGGTGCTGGACGCGCTGGAAAGCGGCGATGACGAGAAATTTGCCGAGGAAATGGGCGACCTGCTGCTACAAGTGGTGTTTCACTCGCAAATCGCCGCCGAAGAAGGGCGCTTCACGGTTGAGGATGTAATTCGCGAAGTGCACGAGAAAATGGTTCGCCGCCATCCGCACGTGTTTGGCGATCAGCGCGCCAAAGATGCTGAAGAGGTGCTCAAGACGTGGCATCAGATCAAGGCGCAGGAGCGGCGCGGAAAAGCTGCGGAAGGCGGCGCATTGGTGAGCGGCGAGGCGGCGGAGTCTGCGCTTGACGGAGTTCCGCGAACGCTTCCCGGAACGCTGGAAGCGTTGCAATTAACCAAGAGAGCCGCACGCACGGGTTTCGATTGGCCGGACGCCGGCGGGATTCTGGAAAAGATTCGCGAGGAACTTGCGGAGCTGCAGGTGGAATTGGAAGGGAAGAATCAGGGCAACATCGAAGATGAAGTGGGCGATCTGTTGTTCGCGGCGGTAAACCTGGACAGATTCTTGAAGATTGATCCGGAAATCGCGCTGAAGAATGCCAACAAGAAATTCGTGCGCCGCTTTCAGGAGATGGAAAAGGCGGCTGCTGATAGCGGACGAAAGTTCCAGGACGTCCCGCGTGAGGAAAAAGAATCGCTGTGGAACTTGGCAAAAGTTGGCGAGCGCCAGCCGGGGGCACGGAAGGCTGGCCGCGGCCAATGAGCGATGTCAGGGGCGCAACCACCGAGACACAGCGCGTAATTTCCGTTCGCAAGTGCAGTACGCTCCCGGAATTTCGCGAATGCGTATCGCTGCAACGCGAAATCTGGGCGGAGACGGATCTGGAGATCGAACCGACCACGATGTTTGTGGTCGCGGCGCACACGGGCGGTCAGGTGCTCGGCGCATTTGACGGCGACAAGCTAGTCGCCTACACGCTAGCCGTCGTTGGATTGCATCACGCCACGCCTTATCTGCATTCGCATCACACCGGCGTGCATCCTGACTATCGGGATCGCGGTGTGGGACGTATGCTGAAGTTGTTTCAACGTGATGAAGCCCTGAGCCGCGACATTCGGTTGATCCAATGGACCTTCGATCCTCTGGAGTTGCGCAACGCGCATTTCAACTTCAATCGCCTCGGCGCCATCGCGCGTACTTATCACCCTGATCTTTACGGTGTGACGACCAGTCCGCTGCATCGCGGGCTGGCTACCGATCGCCTGGTTGCCGAATGGCATCTGGATTCGCCGCGGGTGATTGCCGCGATCGGCGACATAGCGACAGACCGCGCATCATCCGACGCCTCTGCGACCATCGAGGTGCCCGGCGAACTGGAGCGTTGGAAAGTGGAAGATGTGCAGCAGGTGAAGCGCGTGCAGCAACATCTTCGCGAGGAATTCACCCGCTGGTTTGCGAGCGGATACGCGGCCGTGGGTACGCGCAAAGGTACAAGTGGAACCTGCTATGTGCTTGTGCCGTGGAGTGACTTCTAGATGGCGATGCGATGTTTTATGAACGATTTGAAGGAGAACGGTCCGAATGCGCATTCGTAAGCTCAGGTTGCGTGAATTGCACATGCGGCTGGTCACGCCATTCCAGATCAGCGTGGGCACGACGGACATGCGGCGTATTTTGTTGGTGGAGGCTGATGTCGATGGCGTGGCGGGCTGGGGCGAATGCGTGGCCGGCGAAACGCCGATGTACAGTCCAGAGACCACGGAAACCGCGTGGCATATTCTGCGCGATCACGTGTGGCCGCTGATCAAGGGCAGGGAATTCGATTCGGCCGCCGATGTGTGGGGGATGCTGAGCCTGGTTCGCGGGCATGAAATGGCGAAGGGTGCGCTGGAAGCGGCAGTGTGGGACGCCGAGGCTAAGCAGAAAAACATGCCGCTGTGGAAGTTGCTCGGTGGCACACGCGAAGAGATTGCCTCGGGCGTTTCCATTGGCATCAAGGACACGGTGGACGAGCTTGTTGCCGCCGTGAAGAAGGAACTCGCCGCCGGCTACCAACGCATCAAGATCAAGGTGAAACCTGGCAAGGATATCGAGCAGGTGAAACGCCTGCGGCAGGATTTTCCAAAAATCAAGCTGATGGTGGATGCGAATTCTGTGTATCGCTATGAGGATTGGCCGCGATTGAAGGAGCTCGAAGGCTTCTATCTGATGATGATTGAGCAGCCGTTAGGTTGGGACGATTTGTATGGGCACGTGGCATTGCAGAAAAAGCTGGACACGCCGATTTGCCTGGATGAATGCATTCACACGGTCGAACAGACCGAAGCAGCGATCGCTCTGGGCGCCTGCAAAATTATCAATATTAAGTTGGGCCGGGTCGGCGGCTACACTGTGGCCCGCAAGATCCACGATCTGTGCCAGCGAGGCGGATTGCCGCTGTGGTGTGGTGGCATGCTGGAGTCCGGTATCGGCCGCGCGCATAACATTGCGTTGTCGACTTTGCCGAACTTTACGCTTCCGGGCGATGTCACCGCGAGCAAGCGCTACTGGCATGAAGATATTATCGAGCCGGAAGTTACCGTTTCCCCTCAGGGAACGATCCGCGTGCCTAGCGGGCCGGGTATTGGTTTTGAGCCGAGGTTGGATCGTATTGAGAAATTTTCTGTGCGAACGGAAGAGTTGGTTTGAAGTCGGCCGGACATTCAGTAGAAAATCTGCGTATTGGACCGAAAAGGCGCCCGCCTCGGAAGGCGGCCGCAACATGGCAGGCCGCGTGGACAGTGGCTGGGACTGCTCTGTGATAACTTAGCCCGCGTAGGAATTTTTCGTGTCCAAGACACCCCTGCGTGACAGCGGTCCGGCAGCGCGTATCGCCGTCATCCCGGGTGATGGCATCGGCAAGGAAGTTACGCCGGAAGCGGTGAAAGTGCTGCGGGCGGCGTGCGCACCCGCAAATCGGCCGCTCGAGTTCGTGGAATTCGACTGGGGCGCAGACAAATATCTGCGCGAAGGCGTCAGCTTGCCGCCGGGCGCGGTGGAGATGCTTCGGGATGAGTTCGACGCCATCCTGTTCGGGGCATTGGGCGATCCGCGGGTACCCTCCAATCAACATGCTGCCGACATCTTGTTGGGGCTGCGTTTTAAGCTGGACCTTTATGTAAATGCGCGACCGGTCGAGTTGCTGCACGATCGCCTGACGCCCTTGCGCGATCGTACTCAGCGCGATATTCGCTGCATGGTCTTTCGGGAGAATACCGAGGGGCTCTACGTGGGGGTGGGCGGTTTCTTCAAGAAAGGCACTGCGGACGAGATTGCGGTGCAGGAAGACGTCAATTCGCGCAAGGGCGTCGAGCGCATCATCCGCTATGCGTTTGAATATGCCGTTCGGCACGGGCTGAAACGCGTGTGCATGAGCGACAAGTCCAACGCCATGACCTTCGCTCATGACCTGTGGCAGCGCGTCTTCAAAGAGGTAAAGCAGGAATACCCGCAGATCGAGTCGCGGCACCTGTACATCGACGCGCTAGCAATGGAGATTGTGCGCGACCCATCGCAATTCGATGTGATCGTGACTTGCAACTTGTTCGGAGACATCATCAGCGATCTGGGCGCCCAGTTGGCTGGGGGCCTGGGTCTCTCACCCTCTGGGAACATTCATCCGGGGAAGACTTCCTTATTTGAGCCGGTTCACGGGTCGGCGCCAAACATAGCCGGAAAGGGAATAGCAAATCCGCTGGGCTCGGTTTTGACGGCCGCGATGATGCTGGAGTTCCTTGGGTGGAAGAGAGAGTCTGAAATCGTAGTGAGCGCCGTAAAGGCGGCGTTGTTAAACAATTACTTGACATCTGACTTGGGCGGGACTCACGGCACGAAAGAAGTTGGCGACTGGCTGGAGAAGCATGTCGAGTCGCACAGCGCGTGAGTTCAAGATTTACTTCAGGTCGGTCTTTGGCAGCGCAATAACGCAGATCCGTCGACGTGACGACAGCTCAAGTCCTACCTTCGTAGCGAAATTTTCGCAATTAACAT
>Ga0136846_1233070_pt1 | contig 13091 bp, 7 predicted proteins | sample HopSoiMetagenom2_FD_96841 | JGI IMG/M metagenome (GOLD analysis project Ga0136846, IMG submission 96841) | Grasslands soil microbial communities from Hopland, California, USA - 2 Assembly 2016 (version 4) | ecosystem: Environmental > Terrestrial > Soil > Grasslands | place: USA: Hopland... | reverse complement strand
GGTGAAATAGGTCTGTGTACCGCTGTCGCCGCGAAAAACCTGCCCGGTCGCTTCCAGGAATATCCCTTTGGGAGCAGGAAGGATCCGGGTCAGCGAAAACCCGGCATCGTCTATTCCGTCTTCGCCGCCTACCAGGTTCTCCGTCACCAATGGCCGGTCCACCCACGGCAGCACGTGATTGTGAAGTGTGTTCACCTTGCCGAAGGCGGCACGCATCTTCCCGGCACGCGCCACAAAACCCGCTGGCAGGGCGGTAAACGTTATATAGCCCTCTTCCAGATTGACCCCTTCCTCGCCAAAACTGATAAACAAGTCGCCGCGGGCGTAGGGATCGATGATGGCCTGAACCCCCAGCTCAGACTCATGCATTTCGATCGAGCGCGAACCTGCCTGACGGATCACCGAGCCCGGCGACTCCGGAGCGTGTCCGGCCGCTCCAATGAAATCCCCGATCATGCTGATGTCAGGATTCAGAGCTTTCGCCGCCGCAGAAGATCCCCCATAAACCGGCAGATTCGACCCGCCCTGCTCGCCTGCCAACGCCGGGGCTCCCGCCGCTTCTCCCGCCGCTGTTCCTGGCGCTGTCTCAGCCGCTGCCGCCTGGGTGGTGGTTGGAGCGGTTGTTCCCGGCGCCGCTGCCGGTGAGGTTTGCGCCTGCTGTTGTAGCATTCGCACTTGGCCTTCCAGCTGGATGATCCGCTCCTCCAGGTCTTTCATGTGCTGCTCCATAGGAGAGCAGCAGCCCTGGCCGGCATCATTCTGTGCCGGAGGCTGGGATGCAGGCGCCTGCGCTAGTGCCGCACCTGAAAATAGTGCAAATACAAACAGGAACAATCGAGGGCTTCTCATAGGTTGACCTCTGCATTTGAAAAATGGCGGATGTGCTCTGGAATTGAAACTATCGAGCGCGAATAGCCGGATTCAGGAAGCCAGCGGCGGTGGACGTATGCGGTTAGTCAGCACCGGGACGAAAGCAACTGCCACCGGAGGCTCCTGGAGAAGCGTACGGGCCGTCAGCGCCGGTACCGGCGTAGGTGCGATAAGCGCCGGATAGGCGGACGAAATGCCCGCACATAAAAGGCAGACAGAAAAATGCGAACGGCCAGTCTTGGACGCGAGACTGTGTTCGTCGGCTGAACAGTTATGTACCGAAAGTAGACCGGCGCTGAGGATTACAAGCAGCGCGCAGACCAAAGCGGTCTGCCGTCTGGTGATGCGTAGTTGCGAAATGCAATGCTGGAGTCGGAACAATATTCTTTATCCGCTCGCCCAAGCTCCTGATATTGTTACACAAAACGAAGCCGTGTGTCGGAGCGACGCCTTCCCTGACCTCCGCTAACCGGCAACGTAACGCGGTAGCTCATTTTCTGTGGCCTCAGGCAGTATGGACTCTAATTCCGCATCCGCCTCGTCCGCCTGGTGGGTACGCGCCACCAGCATGTAAATCGAGGGCACGACGAACAAGGTGAACAGAGTGCCAATGATCATGCCGCTCACCAGCATGATGCCGATGCTGTTTCGTGCGCCGGCGCCCGGACCCTTCGCCAGGACCAGCGGGAAGTGACCGATAACCGTAGCCGCGGTTGTCATCAGGATTGGACGCAATCGCGTGGTCGCCGCGCCAATCACCGCATCCAACTTGTTCAGCCCAGTTTCCTGGAGATGATTGGCAAATTCCACGATCAGAATTCCATTCTTTGAAACCAGTCCAACCAGTGTGATCAGTCCGACCTGGCTATAGATATTCAGCGTCGTGAAGCCAAGGAACGAAAACATCAGCGCGCCGGAGAGTGCAAGCGGAACCGATCCCACCAGAATGATGAACGGGTCACGGAAGCTTTCAAATTGAGCGGCCAGCACCAGATAAATCAGTATCCCTGATAATAAGAAGGTGCCCAGGAACTTGCTACCTTCCACCCGGAGCTGACGCGATTCACCCGCGTAGTCGATCGTGAAACCCTGCGGCAGGATCTTTGCTGCATCATCTTCCAGTAACCGCAGCGCTTTGTCTAAAGGTACGTTCGGGGGAACTACGCCCTGGATACGCACGGAATTCAATTGCTGGAACTTCTTAAGACCTCGCGGTTGAGTCGAGGTCTTAAGGCTGGCAAATGTGGAGAGCGGCACCATGTCGTTCTTGGAGCCGGTCACATAGATTTGCGACAGCTGATCCGGAGTCAGCCGCTCCACTCGCTTTACCTGCGGAATCACTTTATAACTGCGACCCTGGATGCTGAACCGGTTCACATAATTTCCCCCCAGCAGGGTTGAAAGGTCCTGGCCCGCCTGGCTCATATCGACGCCCTGCGAGCGGATTTTGTCGCGGTCAAAAACCACTTCAGTCTGCGGCTGGTCGAATTTGAGGTCCGAGTCGGCGTAAATAAACATGCCGCTCTTCATGGCATCGCCAACCAACTGCTGCGCGAAACCGACTAATTGCTGTGGTTCAGCCGGAGTCGCAATAACAAAGTCGACCGGGAAGTCTCCTCCGCCCGGCAACGGCGACGGAGTCAGAGGAATCACGCGAATCCCGGCGATCTTGGATAGAGGGCCGGTAGATTCCACCAGTAATTGTTGGGCAGTTTTCTTCCGTTCGCTCCAGGGTTTAGTCACCATACCGCCGAAGCCGCCGGTCGGACTGGTAATCTGGAAGATGCTGCCGCTTTCCGGAAACGCGTGATAAACGTCGTACACTTCTTTCGCGAACAGGTTGGTCTGATCTATGGTTGAGTTGGGGGCGGCCTGAATCACTCCGAAAACAACTCCCTGGTCCTCTGCCGGCGCCAGTTCACGCTGCGAGAACATGTAGAACGGAACAATCAGCACAGCAATGATGGCCCACAGCGTAAGCACCACCGGCCGGTAGCGAAGCGTTCCGGTAAGCGTGTGCGTATAAGCGCGGCGTACTGACTCAAACCGGCGATTCACCCAGCCCGCAAACCCGCGTTCTGACGCACCAGCCTTAAGCAATCTCGACCCCATCATGGGAGACAGCGTCAGCGCGACAATACCTGAGACTGTCACTGCGCCTGCCAGCGTGAAGGCAAATTCGCGGAACAGAGCGCCCGTCAATCCGCCCTGGATGCCCACCGGCGCATACACTGCCGCCAGCGTGATGGTCATCGAGATGATCGGCCCAACCAGTTCGCGGGCGGCATCAATGGCAGCCCGGAGCGGCGGCTTCCCTTGCTGGATGTGCCGCTCCACGTTTTCCACCATGACGATCGCATCGTCAACCACCAGTCCTACCGAAAGAACGATCGCCAGCAGTGTGAGCAGGTTGATGGTGAAACCTGCCACCAGCATCAGGAAGACCGCGCCAATCAGCGACACCGGAATCGCAACCACCGGAATCAGCACTGATCGGAACGACCCGAGGAACAGGAAGATGACGAAGATGACGATCAGAAGTGTTTCCGTCAGTGTATGCAGTACTTCGCTGATCGCATCCTGAATGTATGCCGTCGAGTCGTACGGAATACCAACCTTCATTCCGGTTGGCAGCTGCGCTCGAATCGCCGGAATCTCCGCACGCACCTGCTTGATTACATCCAGTGAATTCGCCGTGGGCAGCACCCAGATGCCCATAAAGGTGGCGCTTTCACCGTTAAACCGAACATCAGAATCGTAATTTTGGGCGCCCAGCACCACATCCGCGATCTCGCCCATCCGCACGATGACGCCGTTATCTTGCTTAACCACCATGTTGCGGAAGTCTTCCGCTGTCCGCAGGTCGGTATTGGCCACCAGGTTGACTGAAACCATGGAGCCCTTGGTGCTTCCGACAGCCGACAGGTAGTTGTTCTTGGCCAGAACGTCATGGACAGCGGAGGGAGTTATCCCAAGCGATGCCATTTTGTCGGGCTTGAGCCAGATACGCATCGCGAAAGTGCGATCGCCAAGGATGTCCGCGCGCTGCACTCCGCTGACCGCGCTCAGCTTGGGTTGCACCACACGCGTCAGGTAATCGGTGATCTGGTTCTGATCGAGATCGCTGGAGGAGAACCCGATATACATCGCCGCGAACTGATTGTCTGCAGTTTGAAGATCGATGACGGGAGCTTCCGCCTCCGGCGGCAGGTCGTTGCGTACCTGTGCCACCTTGGCCTGGATCTGCGTTAGTGCCGCGTTCGTGTCGTAGTTAAGCTTCAGGTGCACCAGAATGGTGCTCAGCCCCTGGGCGCTGGACGACTCCATGTAGTCAATGCCATCCGCGCTCGCAATGACGCGCTCCAGCGGAGTCGTGATAAATCCGCGCACCAGATCGGCATTCGCGCCTACGTACGAGGTGGTCACGCTGACCACCGCGATATCGCTCCGCGGATACTGACGTACGCTCAACGAACGGATCGATTGCAAGCCCGCGATCAGAATGACCAGGTTTACAACAATCGCGAGGACGGGCCGTTTAATGAATAAGTCTGTAAACTTCATTGGTTAACTGTCCTCGGGCTTGGGAGCCGGATTGTTCTCCGGCTGAACTTTGTTGTTCACTTGTACGGCCGCGCCGTTGCGCAGCTTGAATACTCCAGAGGTGACCACCTCTTCTCCCGGTTTGACTCCGGAAAGAATTGCCACCTGGTCGCCGCGCGCAGGCCCAACCTTCACAAATTGCTGACGAACTCCGCGGTAGGTCTGACCTTTGGGGTCCTTCATATCCGTAATGACAAACACCGAGTCGCCGTAGGGCGCGTAGCTGATTGCAGATGCCGGCAGAGTGACAAAATTACCCGGCGCTCCAGATGTTGCGTCCACTTGCACGAACATTCCGGGTTTCAGCTTGCCCCCCGGGTTCCGCAATGTCGCCTGTACCTGGATGTTACGCGTGGTCTGGTCGACCAGTGAGTCAAGAGCCGTGACTTGGCCGCGGAATTCGCGGCCCGGCAGATCGTCGCTCGTCACTACCAGTTGACGTCCTACCTGGACCTTCAACGCGGCTTCCTGGGGTATTCCAAAGTCCACATAGATGGGATCCAGGGATTGCAGTGAAACAATCGGAGCGCCGGCAGCTAAGTACTGGCCAAGATTGACCTTACGCAGCCCCAATATTCCAGAAAACGGTGCTCGGATGATCTTTCTTTCAATAGTGGCCTTGACCTCGGCAACGTTGGCCTCCGTCTGCCGCTGGTCGGCATTGGCGCGGTCGTAATCCTGCCGCGACACTACTCCCGCGTTCGACAGATTCTTGGCGCGATCGTAGTTGAGACTGGATAATTCATGCTGGGCCTGCAGAGATGCCAACTGGGCGCGCTCCTGCCGGGTGTCCAGTTCGACCAGTATGTCCCCTGCTTGCACCGACTTACCTGACTCGAAATTGATCTTTGCCACGGTGCCCGGCAGATCGGCGCTGACAGTGACGCCATGCACCGCTTCCATGGTGCCGATGACACCGATGGTATTAGGCCATGGCGACTGCTTGGCCACAATGCTGGTCACCGCCTCCGGCGGCAGTTGGAAGCTCTTGGAGGCCGCGACCGCAGTCTGAACCTGCCGGTATTTAACAAATGCCAGGCCGCCAAGCACCAGTAATACGACCCCCAGCATCAACAACATTCTTCGAACCATTCGCTTTTCCTTCGTTCAAGCCAGTGTATTAGGTTTTTGACTCGTTTTTAACAACGTGGGTAGCGGCAAAAGCGGGAATTGGAGCTTGTCCCACCTGCAGCCGGCCCTGTAGACAATGCCCTTTGTTTTGATTCAGTTCTGAGTTACAGCGATTCGAGGAATTTTGGCGTGCGGCACGAAGATGAAATGGCTTGCACAGATCCGTGTTCTGGCGCTTGGGACGCGGCTTTTGGCGAAAACTCTTTTAATTAATCAGCCTCTTTTCGGGTTATACTCCAGCCCGCCATGAGCCACTTCAAGGTTTCGCTTCTTCTCCTTTTATCCGCCTGTTTCGCCATGCCGTTGCTGGCCACGGGTGCGGACACCAAACCAAAACAACCCGTCGCCACCGTGGACGGCCAACCCATCTATGACGAGGACCTTGCTCCTTCCATTGAAGGACAGCTCCAGCCTTTGCGAAATCAGGAATTTGAGATCAAGCGTAAGGCCCTGGACGGCCTGATTGAACAGAAGATGCTCGAGGCTGCCGCCAAAAAGAAAGGGCTGACGACCGAAAAGCTGATCGAGCAGGAAGTGAACGCCAGCATTTCCGATCCCAGTGATGCCGAGCTGGAAGGCTACTACTACGGGTTGGGCAGAGTAGGAAAACCTTTCGCAGAGGTGAAGACTCAGCTTCGAGACTCATTCAAGCAGGCGAAGATACGGCAAGCGCGCGAGAACTACATAAAGACGCTGCGCGAGGGGACGAAAGTGGTGGTTCTGCTCTCGGCTCCGAGAGTAGAAGTCGCACACGATCCAGCGCGCGTGCGTGGAGATGCCAAAGCGCCGATTATGATCGTCGAGTTTTCAGATTACCAATGCCCCTACTGCCGTCAGGCCGAACCAACCGTCAAGGACGTGCTGGCGAAATACGGCGACAGAGTAAGGCTCTCATATCGCGATTTCCCGCTCAGCGCCATCCATCCTCAGGCCATGATGGCGGCTGAGGCCGCGCGCTGCGCTCTGGAGCAGGGCAAGTTCTGGGAGTACCACGATCAGCTGTTCGCGGGGTCGAAGCTGGAAAAAGATGTTTTGACCGGATACGCCCGCGATTTGAAGCTCGATGAGAAGCAGTTCGAGTCCTGCCTGTCCACGGAAAAGTACAAGGCCGATATCGAAAAGGACACCCAGGATGCCCGTAAAGCGGGCGTTAACGGCACGCCTGCGTTCTTTATCAACGGCGTCTTTCTGAACGGCGCTAAGCCCAAGGAAGAGTTCATCAGTGTCATCGATGACGAACTGGCTCGGAAAAGCAGCCATCCGACTGTGAGTGTAAATGTCTCTCAGGTAACCCGTTAGCAGTTTATTGGCTGTTTCAAAACTGCACCCGGGCCACGACGCGCATCTACTTCGCCGAGAATGCATCTGCGGAAGCTCTGCGTATCAGCCAAAGGTACCAGTACCTTCGAGATGCTCCTTTGTCACTGCACTTGCGTGACCTCCCCTTATTCAATTTAGGCGGGGATCATGGTGGGAAGGATATCCATCATGAAAATGAGGATCTGTGCCCCCCGGATCTTTGGCCGCGCAATCTTCGCCGGCCTGACGCTCCTCATCAGCACAGTCGGTTTCGCGCACAACCCCAACGACAACGGCCTCGCTGACGATCCCGCTGTTGCAGCCCTATTGCAATATGGGCAGGGCCAAGCGGTTCAGCTAGAAGGCCAAATGGAAATTGTCCATCAGGATTTCAAAGATGGCCATGGCCGATTTCTCTTCACACTGAAGCAAGTGGATGGAACTCGGGTTCCGCTCAAGTTCGCCAAGCACCCGCCAACCCACCTTCTATCTGGAGATCACGTCCGCGCCAATGGCCGGCTGTCGAATGGCAATCTGCTCCTCTATTCGGGCAGCAACGTGAAGCAAACGGGGGGAGGTTCAACCGGAGGGACAGTGACACCCTCGATTCCTGTGCCCAACACCTTAGGGCCGCAGTCAACCCTGGTAATGCTCGTCAATTTTCTGGACGACACTATCCAGCCCTACACCGTCGCCGATGCACAGAACATGTTCTTCAATACGGCCAGTAATTTTTTTACCGAAAACTCCTACGGCCAGACCTCTATTACTGGAACTATTGTTGGCTGGTACACGATCCCTGATAGCGTTACAACCTGCAACATGTCCCAGATGGCGAGCGATGCGAGAAATGCTGCGACGGCTGCCGGCGTGAACCTCTCGTCCTACACCAGATATGTGTATGCCTTCCCGGATAACGGTGCTTGTGGGTGGGCTGGTTCTTCAACGGTCGGCGGAAATCCATCGGAAAGCTGGATTAACCAGAGCACGCCCGATAGTCAAACGATACACCACGAACTCGGGCATGCTTTGGGCTTGTGGCATTCCCATTCACTTGACTGCGGCTTGACAGCAGCCATTTGTTCCAGCGGCAACGTCGTTGAATACGGCGACCGTCTGGACACAATGGGTACACCACAAACAGCATCCCCGCACTACAACGCCTTCCAAAAGGAACGCCTGGGCTGGCTGAATCATGGAGCCTCTCCTCCAATACAGACGGTGACCAGCAGCGGAACATATACTATCGGTCCTTACGAAGCCGGCGGCTCCGGACCAGCGGCGGTGAAGATTCTAAAATCCACCAATTCCGCAGGCGTAAAAACCTGGTACTACCTGGAGGCTCGTCAGGCGCTTGGGTTCGACTCATTCCTCGCTGACAGTATTTATTACACTCAGAACGAAACCGCTGGTGTACTTGTCCATCAGGGTACAGACGGCGATGGCAATAGCAGCCAATTGCTTGATATGACGCCGGCGACTCCAACCTCCCGAGGTTGGTTCGATGCCTCGCTTGCTACCGGTCAGAGCTTTGACGATTCCACAGATGGGCTTAGCATCACGCCGACCAATGTAAGCAGCGCAGGCGCAACCCTGGAAATCACGATGAACGGATCTGCTTGCACCAAAGCAAACCCCGGTGTCACGGTCTCCCCATCTCAGAGCCAGGCTGTAACGTCTGGAACTTCAGTCAACTTCAGCATCACAGTTACTGATAACGACAGTTCCTCTTGTGCACCCGCAACCTTTAATCTAAGCGACGTGTTGCCGTCGGGTAGTTGGAGCGGCCAGTGGAACACCGCAGTGCTGCCGCTTTCCCCTGGCAAGAGCGGCTCAGTGACCCTGACAGTAGCCTCGCCGGCAGGGACAGCAGATGGTTATTACACCCTTGCCATATTCGCGAGCGATGCCTCAGCTAACACCTATGCCGCATCTTCCTCAGCTACCTACCTGGTTTCCGCACCGGCGGCCCAAGTTGTTAGTGTGGCAACCAATCAGACCAGCTACTTGCCCGGCCAGACCGTTAGCATCACCGTTACGATGGCAGATGGCACACTCCCCGAGGCTGGCACCAACGTGGCTGTTACGGTCACCACCCCCGGTGGAAAGGGGACCACACTAAATGGGACCACGGGAAGCAACGGCGTGGCCTTAATCAATTACAAATTGTCACGTCGTGCGGCCACTGGGACTTATCAGGTGCAAGCAGGCACAAGCGTCCTGCGAACTGCGTCTGTCGCTGGAGCCAGTACCAGCTTCTCAGTGCAATAAGCTCTCGTCACGAATCGATTCCTGAACAAAAAGGCCGGCCAGGTTCGGCCGGCGCTTTCGAATTGCTAACATCGCAAGCTGCTGCGGGACCGCCCGCTGAGATGGGCGATCCCACAATCATTAATTACTGAGACGACGTGTTCGCCGGTTGCAAGCACTCCTTCACTGTGAACGAGTTATTGGTCACCGTGATGAATGATGTACCGGTTTCACCCTCGTCACCGGTGAAGCTCCCGCTCACCCTGTCGGTGTTCGAGATGCAGTTGTTTGCGTCAAGCGCGCCGCAGAACTGCGCGTCGAACTGGCACTTGTAGTCAGAAGAGCCAGTCCCGGCTTGCAGTTGTGAGGAACCTGTTGGTAGCGCGCCTCCGTTCGTGGAACTAGCGGTTACCCCGCTTAGCGAGCCAAGGCCCGCACTGCCAACAGCGACGCCGCAAGTGGTGCCAAGGATGAGGTTGCCTCCGGTGTTTGTGCAACCAGCATTGGTGCATTTGGTAAGATCGCCAAAGGGAGTGTCAACGAGACCTGTCAGTGACAGATTCTCATCGAAGCCGCTCGTGTTGGCGACGCCCACGCTGTACCTGACGGTTACGCAAGCGGCTTTCGTGCTAACGTAGCCCTTGTCTATTTTCGCCGTACTCGGCGCTTCTCCGGATACCACTTCAACGCTATTTGAACTCGTCGGGCCAAAAGTGCCGGTCGACGATCCTCCTCCACTTACGTTTACGGTGTCCGTTATGTCCTTCTTTTCGGGCTGGCTTGCCGTGAAGGTGCACGATGCCGGAGTTCCGTTAACAGTTATCGGCGTGGAGCAAGTAGTGCTCTTTATGCAACTTGTTCCCGCGCTGGCAGTACCGGCGCCGGTGCAACCCTTGAAAGGAGTGTCGACCCCAGTACACTGAGACTTGCACAGATCGCCAGCGGCGCAAGCGGACACCTTCCCGTCATCCGAGATTGTGCCGTACTGGCTGTCGCAAACCTGGTCGACTACGGCATCGCCAAAGTTCGACTTGTTGGTAATGCCTACCGTGTAGACCACGTCACCACCCTCCACATTGGCAGTACCGAACGTGCACTTGCTCAAGTGATCCTGCGCAGGGCTGTTGCCCGCGATGGTGCAGTCCTTTGTTACTTCCACACTTGGCTTCTGAACGGTAATGCCAAGAGGGATTGTGTCGCAATTGCACTTCGAAGGAGACCCCGGTATCGCCGTTGGCTTCGAATTAAGGAACGCACCTTCATAGGTGCCATCGTTTGAGAGACACTGAACGGTGGATCCCGGCACCTGCCAGCTGGTGCAGTTCGGCAGACTTAGCTCTGTGCCGTTGGGGAGAGTGGAAGGGCAGATGAAATTCGTAACCACGGCGCTGACAACCTGCGTCGCAGTGAACGTTTGCGTGTGCGGTCCCGAGCAAGGTACCACAATATTCTTCGCATCCAGGCACACTGGGGTGTCGTTGCTGCTGGTATCCCCGCAGTTATCCGGGACTGCGCCCTTGGTTGGAGGTTGAGGATCAAGCTCCTCGTACTTGGCATCGTTCGCCGGAGTAAGGATGTTATCCGAACACGTTCCGGTTAACGCGTTCGTAGCGGTGGGGTCCTTCTGAAAGTAGAGCCCGATATTTGATCTCGGCGACGAAGATGTCGTCTGCACGAGAAAATCCGCGAGAAATGTAAATGTCCCCGGCGTGCACGTCGTAATCGGCAAGCCGGTGTTAGGATCACGGACATTAATCACTTTCGCAACCCGCACATCGTTCGCCGTGCAATTCAAACTTTGTCTTGCTGTTAAGCCGTATTCGTCCTGCAAACAATTTCCTGCGAATGCCGGCACCGCCAGCACCAGCATCGCGAGCATCGCTACCATCAATGCCATCTTCTTACAACCATCTGTTCGACAACTCATTTTTCCTCCTAAAAGACCCATGTCCACACGGGCCTAAAAACAAGTTGCGCAAACGCGCCGGCCGAGACCAGACGCGGTTGTCGTCAACGCGCAGAGCAGAGTGGAGGCCATAGGAGTTTCGCCGGGGAGGGCTGCTGTGGCCGAATCTGGCGCACAGCACGGTGATTCTCAGGCTGGCTTTCGCCCCAAAAAACGCGCCGGTAGTGTGTTTCAGGGCGATCGGGAATACAAAGCACTTCTAAGAACCGGCACATTACCTGGGGACCGCGATGCATGTATTTGAAAACACGCGATTTGTTCATCGATATTCCGCCAAGGCTATCTTTGATTCCTTTTATATTTGTCTTATATTTGTCGCAAATTCCACATTCGGTGCTACTATGTGCGCCGACGTTGGAGCGCCACTTCGACGCAGGCGCGCTCGGCCGAAAGCCGCGCCACACCCGTTATTGCGGCGAAGTGGGCTCGGAAAATAGGGCCCTAAAAACATGTATCTCCCCAGCTCTCCCGATTCCATAATTTGTTTTGGTATTTTCGAACTGAACCTTGAAGCCCGCGAACTGCGCAAGCGTGGCTTGCAGGTAAAGCTCACCCAACAGGCCTTCCGTTTACTCGCGGCGCTGGTTGAAACGGCCGGCGAAATTAAAACGCGCGATGAACTTCGCAAAAAGCTCTGGCCAAGCAACACCTACGTCGATTTCGAGCACAGCCTGAACAAAGCCATCCACTGCCTGCGTGAGGCGCTAGGAGATTCGGCGATCAACCCTCGTTTCATCGAAACCGTTCCCGGGCGCGGCTACCGGTTTGTTCCTGTGGCCCACAAGCGAAATGAGATTCGGGTTGAAAAGAAGCCGCTGGAGTCGCTAGCAGTTGTCCCATTCACGTTCGTCTCCGGGCCCGAAGCAGAAAGCACGTTTATTGCTGCTCAGCTGACTGCGACTCTGATCAATGTCCTGTCCCGTGAATCAAAAGTACGCGTGCTGGCTTACAACACCGTCCGGCATTACAACACTGACGGCAAGACCCCCGCCAACATGGCCGCTGACTTAGGTGTGAAGAGTGTGCTGGTGGGAGAGGTGTTTGAGCATAATGCTGAAGTTCTTATCCACGTCGAGTTGATCGACACATCCGATGGCGCGCAGCTCTGCGGCGTACACTTGAAGCGCAGCCCGCTCAATTTTTCTGAGGAGATCGAAAAAATTGCGGTTGAACTCGCAAACAAGATCTTGACCGCGCTAGCCGGACGGGTGGAGAGCGCAAGGCTTAAAAGGCACTCCGATCTCAGCGATGGCCCGCCAGTGCCGATTGCCGCCCGGGTACTGTCTAAAGCCTGGATTTTTTGAGTTTGCCTTTCTAATCTCCTCAATCGAAGCTTTATCATCAGTAACACCGCCATGCTTGCCAGTTTTGCCTGGAACGAGAAGTTTCGGATCGACAACGTCGATCAATTACTGACGCCGGCGCTCGCCATTTATCCAGAAGTCCTGGCCCGTAATATTGAGCAGACTATTCAATTGCTCGATGGCCATGCCGATCGCTGGCGGGCGCATATCAAAACCGCCAAGCTGAACTACACGCTGCGCATGCTGCTCCAGCGCGGGGTCCGCAACTTTAAATGTGCCACCACGCTCGAGCTGCTCTCCGCCTGCCAGGCCGGCGCCAAAGACATTCTGTTGGCTTATCCGGCGATAGGCGCGAATGCCCGCCGTGTGCGCGAAATCTGCGAGCAGTATCGTAACGTAACAATCTCTGTTCTGATTGAGAACACGGCGCACATCGATCAATGGCGCGGCAGCCGGGTGGGCGCTTTCATTGACGTCAACCCCGGGATGAATCGCACCGGGATCGAGCAGACGCGAATGACCGATATTGTCGAGTTGGCGCGGTCTGTCGAAAAGGCAGGGCTGGAATTCCGCGGACTGCATTACTACGATGGGCAATATGGCTCGATGTCCGAACTCGACCGCACCCACATGGCACATCATGGGTACGATCAGTTGCTGGCGATTGT
>Ga0136846_1208483_pt1 | contig 13091 bp, 9 predicted proteins | sample HopSoiMetagenom2_FD_96841 | JGI IMG/M metagenome (GOLD analysis project Ga0136846, IMG submission 96841) | Grasslands soil microbial communities from Hopland, California, USA - 2 Assembly 2016 (version 4) | ecosystem: Environmental > Terrestrial > Soil > Grasslands | place: USA: Hopland... | reverse complement strand
CGGCTCGACCTTCCTGAAAGATGTGAACTGCTCCGGGCGGATCGACGCGGGCGATCAAACCGTTGTGCGAAACGCGGCAGTAACAGCGCTGCCATAGAATGTGTTCACCGCGGCTGCGGCAAGGGCCAGCAACGCGCGCGGCATTTTTTGCCAGGTGACGGCTAGCAATGGGCTAGTTAGGTGACCGCTAACCGCATGGTTGGGTGCAGTTTCGATTACAACCTTGTAATAAACTCGGGCGCCGCCCTACTGGAGATCGACACTTTTCCCTCGGTCGATGCGACCTTTCTTCGGGCGGATTACGAACCTTCTCTTCAAACCCTCGAACCACCCCAAACTCGACATGAAGAAATCAGATCCCCAATCCGCTTTTTTTAACCTTCGCGCCTTAACCGCCGCCGGCATCGCCATAGTGGGATCCGGTCTGGCCCTATTCAGCTTTGCATCGACTCCCGCGAGTGGCACTCTCTCGCCGGCGACACCTGTTCTGAATTACGATGCGGGTCCATTCAACACACCTAACCAATCGCCAGTAGGTTTGGGGCAATTGGATACCGGTCCGCGCTGCGACGCCGCGTTTAATTGCGACAGTTATGCGCTGACCGTCACGCTTCCGTCTGGATACGTTGCCGCCCATCCAAACTCGGCATTTAAAGTCACCATGTTCTGGAGTGATACCGGTTCCGGCCAATCGGACTACGATCTGTATGTTTACAACGGAACGGTAGGAGATCTGGACGGGACCATGCCCGCCGATCATCAGGGAACTGCCGGTAGTGATCCAGAAGTGGCAGTCGTTAACCCCCTAACCGATGGAACTTCCACTTACACGATCAAGATCGTTCCGTTCCAGCCAACTCACGAGACAGTTCACGTAAAGATTGAGCTGCTGCCGGGAAGCGGCCCTGGTCCAAATCCCAATTTTGGGGGTCCCGATACGACAACGCCAGGCGTTCCGCGATTCCACATTTTTGAGGCGCCGGCGGGTTCTTCTGCTGATTCGAGCCAGGGCGAATTTAACATCGGGTTTAATCCTGCTACCGGCCGGATCATGGTGATGAACCTGGGTCCAATCTGGCGCCTAACGCCGCCGGAGAAACTGACTCCAGCCCTGCCGGAATGTTGTGAGGCCTTATGGGAAGATCGCTCGTCGAATACCACAAACGTTGGACTCGATCCGATTTTGTGGACGGACCAGCTAACCGGTCGCACCTTCGCCTCCAATTCCACCGTTGGAGCGAATGCGGTATATGCTTATAGCGACAGCGATGGCGAACCCTCGTTAACGCAGCCAACCGGCTGGACGGAGTTCGGTGTCGGCGCGCCGAACGGCGGAGCTGATCACGAAACACTTGGATCGGGCCCATACCCAAATGTGGCTCCATTTAACGCGCCGGGAGGACTGGGCGATCCGGCCAATCCGGCGACGCACGGCCACGCGGTTTATTATTGCTCGCAAGATATCGTCGGACCAGCGGCCTGTTATCGAAGCGATACCCTAGGAACAAGCTGGGGTGCGAGCTCGCTGGCATATAACGGGACGACGACTGCCTGCGGCGGGCTGCACGGTCACGTTCATGTGGCGCCAGATGGGACCGTTTGGCTGCCGGTGAATCAATGCAATGGCCAACAGGGAGGCGCGCTCAGCACCGACGGCGGTGCGACCTGGACAGAGTTCATCGTACCTGGCGCAGTTTCACAGTCCCAGGGTGCTGACCCATCTATCGCCATCGATTCGGACAGCAATGTTTATTATGCTTACGTGAACAACGAGCCGGTTGGGGCAGGTAATCCACCGGAAGGGCACGCCCGAGTAGTAAAGGGCCATCGCAATGCCGACAACACCGTAACCTGGACTAACAATTTCGACCTTGGCGCCACTCACGGTCTAAAGAACGCCGTGGAAATTGAGGCAGTCGGAGGTAGCTCCGGCCGCGCCGCCGTTGGGTTCCTCGGAACGAATGTTAATGGCGACTATCAGGCGGTGAGTTTCCCCGGGAAATGGTACGCTTTCATCGCCACCACCTACGACGGCGGGGCGAACTGGAGCACGGTTAACGCCACGCCTAACGATCCAGTTCAGAGTGCCACCGGCGTTTGGCAACAGGGCGGCGGCCAACTCCAGCGGAACCTGCTCGATTTCAATGAAATCACCCTCGATGACAAGGGCCGTGTCCTCTACGGCTACAGCGACGGCTGCGTGAAACCAGAATGTATTGCGGGCGCAGCGCCAAACGATTTCGTCGCCCACATGCGGGTTGCCCGCCAAAGCGGGGGCAAGACGTTGTTATCGTCTTTCGACGCCCAAACCGACACCACCGCCGCAAAGGTGCCAAAGCCGGCGTGCTTGTCGGGCACCCGCGATCCACTGGCCTCACATCTTAGCTGGAAAATTCCGGACAATGGCGGTGCCGATATTCAGAAATACGAGATTTGGAGAGGCACCGCTCCGGGCAATGAGACGAAGATCTTTACCACGTTGAATCCAGATCCGAAGTACACCGATTTAAACCCGCCGGCAGATCAGCACCTGTACTACTATGTCAAGGCAATCAACAGCGTCGGTACCGGTACCCAGAGCAACGAGATTGACCTCGTGGCAATTCTTCCGCCACTACCGGAGAGCGCCTGCACCGTTCCTGGCCTAACCATTCTCACCGATCCGGTTGGAGACACGAGCGCAACCTTGGTTGGCCTGATATCGACGCCAGCGCCGCCCGGATCGGACCTGTTGTCATTCCAACTCGCTCAGCCGTTCCAGAACGATGGCGTTCCGCGTTTGGTATTCACGATCAATACCGACCCGAATCCGACCGCAACCGGGGTGCCCGGATCGGCGACCTACGTTGCCCTGAAGATTGTGAAGGGCGCCACTACGACTTATTCAGCAGTCCACATGTCATGGACTAATCCAAGCACCCCGACATTTGAGTCGTATGTGCCGAGCCCTAACAACGGCGGCGGGGTTGACGGCCGTTTCGTTGAGCCGGGAACACAGAAGCCAGCAGAAGCGGGCAGCAATTACGCCGGGCCGCTCGGTAAAATCACCATTATCGTCAAAGCCAGCGATCTCGGGTTAAGTCCGGGGGACACGGTCGCGGGCTTTGTCGCCGGGGTGACCCAGTCGAGCGATCCAGCAAACATCGGTGTCGGAATAACCGGGCTGTACGATCAGATGCCGGACAGCCTCAGTTTCGCCAACAGCTACGTCGTTAACTTCAATAATGTTTGTGCCGCTCAATCCCCCGGCGTGGTATCGCGAAAAACGCATGGTAATGCCGGCGTGTTCGACATCCCGCTGTCCAGCAGCACGGGAGCCATCGAGCCGCGCACTGGCGGAGCGAACGGCGCGTTCAGCCTGGTTTACACGTTCGGCCCGAATTTGTCGTTCCCCGGCGGAGCAACCGTCACGCAGGGAGCCGGGCACATCGCCAGCACAACAATCGGGCCGGCACTCAATCAGGTGACAGTGAACCTGACCGGCGTAACGAACGCCCAGCACCTCGTTGTGACGCTGGCGGGCGTCCAGGATGCCGGCCACACAGTTTTATCCGATCAGGCCGCCAAGATGGACGTCTTGCTGGGCGACGTGAACCAGACCGGGCGCACCGATGCCGGCGATCAGACTCTCGTTCGGAACAACTCGGTGTCGATCCCGACGCAGTCGACCTTCCGTATGGACGTGAATTGCACCGGGCGAATCGACGCCGGGGATTTTACACTGGTGCGAAACAGCTCGGTCACGGTCCTGCCCCCGTAAATAAGTGATAACGGGAAGCAGCCAGCCGCAGTTTGACGTCCGAACTAGTGAAGAATTGGTGACAAAAATAACCCGCAGCTGATATAATTAGAACAACTCCAAGAAAACCCATACTCCTATGAAGAAGACCCTTCTAGCCTTAGCCACGGCGATTGCGTGCGCCGGCCTCGTTCACGCCCAGAACCCCACACCTACACCGTCAGGCACGACCTTCACCGCTACTCCGTCGGTGATGAATGTCTCCCCGGGCGGAACGTTTACGGTAAACTTCTCGTTAAGCGGAACGGCACCGCCGCCGAGTACATTCGCCTACGACATGTATGTCGTAACCAACTCGGCGAATTCCGGTCTGTTCAGCATCACCGGTAGTTCCCCGACCGGGCCGTTAAACGCAACGGGTCCAACGACGTTTCCCGACACGCTCAATGTCGCGGCCGCTACCGGCTTCGTTCGGAACAACTTCGATTTAGGTTATTCCGGGCCGACCCAGACCGCTCCGTATAGCTTCAATTTGCAGACACTGACATTCTCAGTCGGTGCCGGTGCGGCGCCGGGAACTTACAATTTCTCGACGTCCACCATTGCGAACGCCGGGCAGTTCTACTCCGACCTTGCGGATGCTTCTACTGGCGACGTTTACACCGTTGCACCGGGAGCATTCTCGATAACGGTAGTTCCCGAACCGGCAACCTGGTCGCTGATAGCCATCGGTGCGCTTGGATCGTTTGGCTTGAATGTCCTGCGGCGCCGCCGGTAATCCGAAACATTCAACTGCGTTTGAGAGAGGCTGACGTTTCGTCAGCCTCTTTCCGTTTTTACCCCCGTGCCGTTCGCGACCGCGGGCTGGAAAGGTAATTGTTTTAGGCGTCGGCTGATCCTAAAGCCTTTTCAAAATTAGTTCGGCCAATGCAGTGCACTTTTTTTTCTTCGCAGCCGCGTCCCCTGCCCCGCCTACACTGATTCGGATCTGATAGGAATCGCCTTTTAGAGCGTATAACGCCCCGCCAAAGCGACTGCCTGCCCAATAAGCTTCGTCGGCCACACCTTCGACGCGCTCCGGCTTAGCCTCATGCTCTTCCTCCCGGCCCTGTTCGCCTTCCTCGCGCCTGCCGGTTGAGCCCGGATTGAACGTTTCTCTCCACAGTTCTCGAACTCCCCGTGCTCCCTGAGTCGAACCTCGCTGTGTCCCCGTGATTACGACTGAGTTCACCGGGGTTTTCGTGGTGAAGTAGCATTGAGATATTGCGAATTCGCCGCTGGTGCTACCACTCGCTTTCTTGTCAATAATCTCCTCACCTTGAACCGATCGAATGTCGTCGTTAGTGAGGAGCGAACAGGGATCAACCGGCTGTGATGATGCCGCCTCGTGTGGACTAGCGGGTTTCGAGCAGCCGGCAATCGCCGCAATCACACAGCAGGCGATCGAATAAGGCAATGAACCCCACGGTTTGCTCAACATAGAAAGAATGAACGGCAACGTTTCCACGCGCACCGGAATGTTGCAATATCTGACGTTCTTCTGCCGATGATTTCCACGCGTTGCACATTGGGAGCGAATGGTTGTTGCGATATCCGGTTATCGTTCACCAGAGTAATCGTCAGACGGTCAATAACCTTGGGCTGCTGGATAAGCGTGTTAGCGGCGTCAGGTTGCGGCCAGAAAGCCGCTCCGGTCCAGCCCGCCGCCTCGCCCCCGCAATTAACCACACCGGTACCACTCGTTAGGCAAGAATGGGGCCAGCCCCGGTTTGATGTTTGTGCCCTTCTCCGCGGTGATGAAGTCGCGGCGATCTACGGCAGTGAGATCACGCAATCGAAGGGGGCTGGCGGCTCCGACAAATCGCTTTATGTGTCGCAATGCTTTTATCTCAAAGAGAATATGCAACCCGCGGTGGAGATTTCGGTAATCGAAAAGGATCCCGCCACGAACGGTCGGTCGCCGGTCGATCTATGGAAACGAATGTTCACGACCGGGCGCGCCTCCGAACTGGAACCCGATCGCGACGCCGAGGAAGGGGACAAATCCGAAGAGCGACGGCGCTTTCCACCGGAAAAAATTAACGACTTCGGAGCGGAGGCGTACTGGATGCCGGTTGGAGTCCTCTACGTTTTGCGAGGTGATAGGATTCTCAGTGTCGCCGTTAGCGGGACGGATCAAACTGACACCAAGTTGGCCAAGGCGAAGTCGTTGGCCCGGGCCGCACTCGGACGGCTGTAAAACGCACCAAAATGCTTCGGCGATGCGCCCGGTCGTGGGCTGCATAACGAAGTAATAGAAATCGCGCCTGCATCCGCGATTAATTACAAATCCGTAATGTTATGAAGCTCACTCCGCACTCAGTTATCGCTCGCGCCGCGCTCGCGACCTTGTTCCTCATCTCTGCCCTCTTCTGCCTTGGGCTTGCGTTTTCGAATGCGCTTGCCGGAAGCCGATTCTTCGCTGGCAGCGGCTCCAAACGGAGCGCTATTCAGCCATCGGCATCGGTTCCGGCGCCGTTCAGCGGTACTTATGATCCGCACACTTTTCCGTGCGGCTCGGCGCGACATCATTTCACCGTACCCGCTGGTCAGACGCGCATCATTGTCCAAACCAGCGCCACGGTGCCCACTAACGACATCAGCGTCAGCCTCCTGTACGGTTCCGATCCGAACCCGGTTTTCATAGACACGGAAGACGGCGGCACTTCGTCAGAGGCTTTGATATGGGAACCTGGCGCCGGCGTTCCCGCTGGAGAGTATCAGGTCCAGATCTGCCAGACGCCCACTCCGAATGGAGTGCCACAAATGGCCCCTTTCGACTACAATGGTACCTTTACCTACGACAACAGTCCCGTAATCGGTGGCTCTTCCCCTCCGCAGTTCGGCCCGATTGCTCCAGCAGTGCAAGACACCGGGGGAAAGATTGGCTACGAGAACTTTCAGCCGCCTCCAGAACTGGTGATGATGGACAGCAGCAGCCAAGGCCCGAGCGCAGTGACAGTTGAATACCTCGGTAACGACGCCGGCGAACCGTCAATGGGCGTGAATTGGAATTCAGCGCAAGATCCAGTGAACGGGATCACCGCTTTCCAGGCTGATTTGCAAACCGTATTTGTGAAGTTCGATGACAGTTGCCCCGTCGGCGGCAATGCGCTGTTTTATCGCAGCCAGTCTCCCACTTCCCAGTTTGTCGATTCCGACCCGATCGGATTCGTCGATCGCATAACGGGACGGGTATTTTGCGGGCAACTGACGCTGCTGAATCCGACGTGCAAAATTTCATTCACCGACACTGATGGCAAGGACCCTCTGGGTAACCCGGGAGCCCAAGGGTGGCAGGGCAGCTCGACCCCTCTCGGCTCCGGGGTAGATCACCAAACGATCGGCGGCGGACCGTATCATTCGCCGCTTCCTCCAACCAAACCGGGCTACGCCAACGCCGTTTACTATGCATCGCAAGACCTCGTCGGGCCGGCATTCGCGTTCCGCAGTGATGACGGTGGTCAGACCTGGCCGACAGGTCCTGTCGACATGTGGACAACGCAATGCGTCGGACTGCATGGCCATCTCAAAGTGACGCCTAACACTTCGGCGACCGTAGCTAATGGGAAAGTCGGCACGGTATTTGTGCCTAACAACAGTTGCGGAGCGAACGGAGCGGTCGTTGTCTCTGAAACGAACGGACTCACCTGGAGCATCCGGCCGATTGGACAGACTACTTCCAACCCCAACTTCCAGGATCCGGCCATATCAATCGATGACAACGGGAGGGTTTACTTCGCGATGTCCAGTTTCGTCGCCGCCGGACCGGCCAGTGGAAACGGCGGTTCCCAAATGGTCGTGGCTGTTTCCGACGACAACGGCTTGAACTGGACCAACATCTATGATGTCGGCGCAGTCTACGGGATGAAGAACGTCATGTACCCGGCAGCGGTAGCGGGTGATGGCGGGCGGGCGGCAGTCGCATTTTTCGGCTCGACGGTCGGAGGAGATCCGACGGTCCCTGGCTTCAGCGGAGTATGGCACCTTTACATCGCGCACACTTTTGATGGTGGCGCCCACTGGACAACGACTGATGCCACGCCTAACGACCCGGTTCAGCGTGGCCCAATCTGGGCGCACGGCCAGGCGGATATCTCGCGCAACATGCTGGACTTTTTCGACATGGCTATGGACAAGCAGGGCCGGGTCCAGGTTGGGTTTGCCGACGGATGCGCAGACGCTCATTGCATCCAGGCGAACACCAGTAACGGCAATGCCTACACTGATAGGATGACTATTACCCGGCAGTCGAGCGGCCGCCGTCTGATCAGCTCTCCGAACCCCGCGGTGCCCGCGCAAGAAGCGCCGGGGATGCCTTCGCTGAGCGCCCGGCGCGATGGGCCGAGCGTCGTTCGCCTTTCCTGGTCGGAGGCCGATCCAGGCACTTCGCCAATCACCAAGTTCCAGGTGTTGCGAGGAGAAGCCGCCGGGGCAGAGACGTTGCTGGTCGACAATCTCGCGCCGACGCAAAACACCTTTGATGACGTAACCGCCACTGATACGACGAAAACATACTATTATAAGGTGGTTGCTGTTAATGGCGTCGGCGCATCCTGCGGCAACAACGAGGTCGCCGCTCCCTACCTCGGCAATACGTGTACCCAACTGATTGTCCAAAAGACCCCGCCCGGCCATCCGGAGCAGCAGAGCCAGGGGGCTGCGCCGCCGTCTTTGGCCATCGATCATGTCGCTGCAGGTGAACCTCCGGGCACGACCAATTTTCTGTTTCAGATGAAAGTGACCAACATGGGGGCAACACCGCCGCCCAACAGCAGGTGGCGGATCGTTTGGAACTCCTACGCTGCCACTGGCTACGACCCTAAAGCGCAACAGTTCTATGTCGGTATGACAACCGATGAGAATTCGGTCGCAAGGTTTGAATGGGGAACAATAACGACTGCCGTCGTGGGCCTGGTGGTAGGACTGCCTACCGAGACGGAGCGTGGATCTCTGCCGAATAGTAACTTCGACCCCGATGGCACGATTAACCTGGTGATTCCTAAAACGCTGGTGGGCAATCCCGCACCGGGCGACCTGTTGGGAGCAGTGAACGGCCGAACGTTTACCGGCGATACTCCAGAAACCGAAAATCTGGAGCGATCGACCGCGATGGTCGACCATACCTTCGTTAAGGCCCAAAGAGATAACGGCCGACCAGCTGCCACCTACACGGTCGCCGGCAATGGTTTCTGCTCCGGAGGGATCGGTCCAATCTCAGCGGTGTCCCGGAAAACGCATGGCAGCGCCGGCACGTTCGATATCAACTTGTTTAGCAAAAACAACATTGAGTGTCGCCAGGGACAGGGGCCTAACAAGAACAACCATCAGGTAGTAATCACATTTGGCAGCGCGCTGCCGATCACTGTAAACAGCGTAATCGTTAGTCCCGGACCTGGCAAAACAGGTTCGCTGGCCAGCTGGGTGGCCAACGGCAATGAACTGACGATTAACCTTGCCGGCGTGGCCAATGCGCAGACTCTGATGATCAATCTGATCGGAGTGAGCGATGGACGCGACAGCGGTGATACATCAATTCCGATGCCGATTTTGTTGGGTGATGTAAATCAAACTGCACGAACGGACGCAGGCGATCAAACTGTCACCCGCAACAACTCGGTGTCGGTGCCAACTGCCGATACGTTTCGGATGGATGTAAACTGCAGCGGGCGAATCGATGCCGGCGACCAGACGATTATTCGCAACAACTCAGTTACCCCACTGCCATAGGGCGGTCGGTCTTGACCGGGCGGACCAGGTCCATCGGCGATTCAAAAATACGCACAGAGAGGAAATGGCGTGACGACGCCCTCGCGGTGCTTTTACCTTGGCGCCGCAGGTGTAAAAGCCCCGCCCCGGTCCATGAACAAATATGCTCCCTCTATAATCGTTGCGCTTGTCGCAGCGACAACTGTTGTCAGCGGCACGGTGTTATACCGGCGGCACCAGCCCAAGCGGATGGTCATTTCTGCGGACTTAAAGTTGGATGCGGCGGGAGACAAAACAGCCCATATGCGCGGCGCGGCGAATCCGCGCGTTACCATCGAAGAGTTCGGAGATTTCCAATGCCCGCCGTGCGGTATGCTAGCTGGACCGTTAAGACAGATTGAGGAGGAAAATAGGAACACCGTTCGGGTGGTGTTTCGAAATTTCCCGTTAGTCACCCACACTCACGGTCGAGAAGCTGCGCAAGCCGCAGAAGCCGCCGGTCTTCAGGATAGATTTTGGGACATGCACGATTTGCTTTACCGAGAACAGGCAAATTGGAGCAAGGTCGCTAACGCTCGAGAAGTATTCCAAACCTATGCCAGGATGATCGGTTTGGATGTCGACAGGTTCACCAAAGACTTCGACAGTCCGGTCGTCAAAGCGCGAATCGATCAGGATCAAAAGCGCGGATCTTCTCTCGGCGTCGAGAATACGCCAACTCTGTTCATGAACAACGAACTGGTGCCACCGCCTTCGCTCAATCCTGCTGTCCTGCACAATGTCGTGCGTGATGCGGTCGCGAAGGCCGCAAGCCCGGCCGCCAAGTAGGTCCACGAGATGTCCAGGCGCACCAAGACCATCATTTATACGATCGCGGCGATCTTAACGTTGGCCGGCATTGCCGAAGCGACCTATCTCACCGTGTTATCTCTGACTGGCGAAACAGCCGTATGCGGCGGCTCATCAGACTGCTTTAAAGTGCTCGGAAGCAAATATTCACGCGTCGGCAGCATTCCGTTAGCTGGCTTCGGGCTGATTGCTTACTTCAGCGCGTTTAGCTTCGCCACGTTTGCGGCTTTCGGCAGCACACGCGCCGGCAAGCTTTTCGCGATTCTTGTCGGACTGATGTTCATCGTCACTCTCTGGCTCCTGGTTGTGCAGGCGTTCTTATTGCACGCGTTTTGCCGTTATTGCCTGTTTTCAGCGGCCCTCATCTTCATGCTTACGGCGATCGTGGTGCTATTGCCATCGCCCGACTACGGCCAGTCGGATTGAGGCAATTTTTCCCGTAATCCAGCATGCGAGTCCTGGTGGTTGAAGACGACAAGAAGACCGCCGCCTTTATCGCCAAAGGATTGCTGGAAGCGGGATTCGAGGTCGAAACCGCGTCGGACGGAGATGAAGCGCTGAATCGGGCTTCGGCGGCTCCTTTCGACATAGCTATTGTCGACGTCATGCTGCCGAAGAAAGATGGATGGACCGTCGTTAGGGAATGGAGGGCTGCCGATTGGAAAGGGCCGATCATATTCCTTACTGCCCGGGACAGCGTACAGGAGAAGGTTCGGGGATTGGAACTCGGCGCCGACGACTACCTAGTAAAACCCTTCGCGTTTGCCGAACTTCTGGCGCGAGTTCGCACGTTATTGCGCCGCTCGCCTTCCGGTTTGAGCGAGAATTTGCGCGTCGCCGATCTCGAGATTGATACCCAGCGACAACGGGCGAATCGCGGCAGCACGTCCTTAAACCTTACTCCGAAGGAATTCCTGCTTCTTGCCTACCTCGCGCGCAGCCCCGGAACAGTGGTTTCCCGAGCTGAGATTGTCAGATACGTTTGGGGGGTGGACTTTCAGACGGAAACAAACGTGGTCGACGTCGTTGTTAGGCGTTTGCGGGCCAAAGTAGACGATCCGTTTCCGACAAAGCTTGTTCATACGATTCGTGGGGTGGGCTATGTTATCCGCCCCGGTTAGCGCTCGTTCGATCGCGACAAAGCTGGTCCTGCACTTCACGGTGGCGGCTGCCCTGCTGCTGACGCTATCCCTCGGAATCTGCTACTGGCTCGTCGTCCGTCACGCCATCGAAGAGGATAATGCCGGCCTGGCCGACAAAATTGCCGCGGTGAAACATGATCTGCGAGCTGGAGGTCCCGAAAATCTTTCGTTTCAACCGGCGGCAAACGTAGCCGGCGAACGATCAGTATATTTCGTCCGTGTTCTCGATGCAGCCGGACGAGTGGTTAACGAAACACCGGAAATGGGAGCTTTGCTTCCCTCCAACGTATTTCCATCCGCCGCTGAGGACGACACAACGATAGTCAAACCTCACGCGTATCATGTTAATTCGCGGTTCTTCTCCCTCGTTTCCACCGCCGAACACGCTGGCAACACTCATTACATCATTCAATTAGCTCAAGACCGATCGGTCGATGCGGCTTTCCAGAAAGAATTTGGGGTCCTGTTCTTTACAGTTCTAACGGCCAGCATCCTGGCGTCCGTAATCGTCGCTCGGACGGCAACGCGGCGCGGGCTCCAGCCTCTGGCGCGGTTGACCGATTCCGTCCGACGCATTCGCCCGGGCCCGTTGCATGAGCGGCTGGCCCCGAAACCGTGGCCGACAGAATTGCAACCCTTGGCTGCCGCTTTCGACCAGATGCTGACTCGACTTGAGCAATCCTTCGTTCGTCTATCGCAATTTTCGGCGGATATCGCTCACGAACTGCGGACGCCGATTGCGAATATTCTGGGAGAAGCGCAAGTTACCCTAACGCGCGAACGCGCACCATCCGATTACCGTGAAGTAATTGCATCGATTGCGGCAGAATGCGACAGGCTATCGTTGATCGTAGACAATCTTCTCTTTCTTGCGCGGGCCGAATCTGCGCGCGAACAGATTGCCCGTCAGGAATTCGATGGCCGTCGGGCGGTGGAAAAGATGGTCACGTATTACGGCGCGATTGCGGAGGAACGTGGTGTAATCATCAGCTGTGAAGGAAATTCGGAAATCACTGCCGATCCCGTTCTTTTCGAGAGAGCGCTAAGTAATCTGATCGAGAACGCCCTCCGATTTACAGGCAGCGGTGGCAAGCTGACTATCTCGCTTCGGTCGGATCAGGCTGGTGCTCAAGTTTCTGTGGTAGACACCGGCACCGGCATACCGCCCGAACATCTGCCAAAAATCTTCGATCGGTTTTACCGCGCCGATCCTTCGCGATCCTCCGAAGGTAGCGGTCTCGGCCTGGCGCTGGTGAAATCGATCACGGACCTTCACGGCGGTTCTGTAAAGGTGAGTAGCCGGCCCAACGAAGGAACAACGGTGGTCCTGACATTTCCGTTCGCCTAGCTCCTTGACCGCCTTTTCGGCCACCGATACCCTTTTGGGCGGAAAGGAGTTCGAATGAAGATCGAGGTCTCGATTGAATATTGTGTAGTTTGAAACTACACGCCTAAGGCCGTCAGTTTGGCGACCCAGATTTTAGAACTCGGTGAGCGGGTCAAATCGCTGACCCTCATTCCTTCAAGCGGCGGTGCATTCGAAATTCGCGCCAATGGGAAGCTCCTCCACTCCAAACTCGAGACCCGCGAATGGCCGGAATTCCCCGCGGTGG
>Ga0136846_1243585_pt1 | contig 13092 bp, 15 predicted proteins | sample HopSoiMetagenom2_FD_96841 | JGI IMG/M metagenome (GOLD analysis project Ga0136846, IMG submission 96841) | Grasslands soil microbial communities from Hopland, California, USA - 2 Assembly 2016 (version 4) | ecosystem: Environmental > Terrestrial > Soil > Grasslands | place: USA: Hopland... | reverse complement strand
TGGTGCGGTCGAGAAGACTCGAACTTCCACGGCCTTTCGGCCACAGCGACCTCAACGCTGCGCGTCTACCAGTTCCGCCACGACCGCACGTCATGAGATGACCGGCCTTTAAGAGGAGCCGGTACTGGCAAGGCGCGGCCACTAGCAAAGGCCCTGTGGGGACGCAATGCCGCCGCCACGCGACTTTTTCGTCCCGCCGCGGGACTATGCTTAAGACCTTGTTTACCATTGGGGCGGCGGCACGTTACGGACGGTACCGTGATCCTGTTGCTCGCCGCCTCGATCGTCGCATCCGTCCCGGCCCACGGGCCTCCGCCCGGACTTCCCAAAGGGCCGCCGCCCTGGGCGCACGGCCCCCCGGGCCATTCCGCAGGCGCCAGCGTTCAGGCGCGAGCGACCATCCGCGTCATTTCAGGGGCGCGCCTTCACCTCGGAAAGCTCGAAAGCAGCGACCCATTCCTCGTCCGCGATGCGGTTGTGCGCTCGACCGGTGTGCCCGAACCGCTGAAGCTATTCGAATTTCAGTAGGTTAGGCCTTCGGCGATTCCAGGCTGATCGTGACGCCTTCGGCGCCCGACGGCACATTCACCTCAGCGCTGTTGAACGACGCACTCGATTGCGGCGCAAGGACCGGCGTCGGCGGCTGGATCGTCCAGCTCTTGATGACCTTGCCGCCGCGTTCGTACAGCTCGGCATGGATCGGCGGGACCGGGTGCGCCTTGTCCGTCGGATTGATCACGCGCCCGGAAACGGTCAGCAGCTGCTGGCCGCTCGCGAGCTGCACCAGCTCCATTTGCGGCGGGTTGGAAAGCTGTAGCGGTGTCTTCGCCTCGACCAGGCCGAGCTTGGCCTTCCACTCGGGCGGCGCCAGGAACCAGAAGGCGGCGGCGGCCGCCGCGATCAATACCACCAGCAGGAGGACCGCGACGATCGGGCTCCGGCGCTTTCGTTCGATCACGTCGCGGGAAGCGAAGGGACTGAATTCGTCGTCCCGCACACTGTCCTGGACGACGGGCGCGTCATTTTCTGCGGCTGCCGGTACTGGCGCATCCGCCTCCGGCGGCACGCCGCCTTCGATTAACGCTTCTTCATACGCCCGCTCCTCGGCCTCCGGTCCGGTGCTCGGATCGATGATCGCCGCTTCGGCGTAGGTCTCGTCGTCGGTGGGCTCGGCTTCCGGCTCGGCGGACGGATAGGGCTCGGACGCCTCCGCCGGCACGTCGGCGGGCGTTTCGGTGCCGCGCTCGTCCAGCTCCTGCTCGTCTTGCAGCTGAAGCTCGCCGCCGTCTTCGGGATCCTGGTGCCAGCTATGCTTGCAGGATGCGCAGCGAACCTGTCGCCCTTGGGGCGGAATCGCGCCATCCTTCACCACATATTGCGTTGCGCAATTGGGGCAGGTCAGGATCATGTCTTGCAATTGCCCTCTTTCAGGACGGTGAGCGCAGGGTAAACAGGAATGCGCGGGCAATGGCAAGGCGCGCGCGTGAAGGGGAGGATTGTTCTGACATCGGTTGCCGAATTCGACAGCGTCGGGCTGCGCTACGGGACGGGCGCCGAGGTGCTGCGCGACCTCGATTTCCGGCTGTCCAAGGGCGGTTTCTACTTCCTGACCGGCCCGTCGGGGGCAGGGAAGACCTCGCTGCTCAAGCTCCTGTACCTAGCGCAGCGGCCGACACGCGGACGAATTTCACTGTTCGGCGACGATTTGACCGCTGCGTCGCGCGACGAGCTTCCGCATTTCCGGCGCCGCATCGGTGTCGTTTTCCAGGACTTCCGCCTCGTCCGCCATCTTTCGGCGTTCGACAATGTTGCGCTGCCGCTGCGCATTGCCGGCGCCAGCGAGGAGGAAGTCGAAGGCCCGGTTCGCGAGATGCTCGCCTGGGTCGGCCTCGCCGATCGCGCCAGCGCCCGTCCCCCGACCCTGTCGGGCGGTGAGCAGCAGCGCGTTGCGATTGCTCGAGCGGTCATCAACCGGCCCGAGCTGCTGGTCGCCGACGAGCCGACCGGCAACGTCGATGCAGACATGGCGAAGCGCCTGCTGCACCTGTTCACCTCGCTTAACGGCCTGGGGACAACGGTAGTCGTCGCGACCCACGATGTCGGCCTGATCAGCGCGACTCCGGGCGCGAAGATGATCCGCCTCGAAGGTGGCGCGGTGTCGGATCCGACCGGAGAATTGCGCAATCCGCCGCGGGGCGCGGCCTGATGTTCGGCTGGCTCTTCACCTCGCCCGCAGAGAGGAGATTGCTCGGGACGCGGCCGCTGCAAGGCCCGACTCCGTGGCTCATCGCGATCATGACCTTCTCGATCATGATCGTAGCCGCGGCCGGCCTCGCCCTCGCCGGCACTGCCCAACGTATGTCTTCCGGCGCCGCTGCCAGATATTCGGTGCAGATCCCCGACGGCGGCAAGCTGCCGCAGGTCATGCTGGTCGTGCGCTCCTCGCGCGGCGTCGCCAATGCCGAGGCGGTGCCGGAGAGCGAGATGCGGCAGACCCTGGAACGCTGGCTTGGCCCCGCTGGAGCATCCGCCGACCTTCCGGTCCCCGCCCTCATCACGTTCGACGTCGGGCCCGGAGCTGATCTGAAGGCACTGGCGGTGCGCGTTGCGGCCATCACACCCGGTGCCCGGGTGATCGCCCATCGCGAGGCGCTGGGACCGGTGCTTAAGTCGTTAAAGGCATTGCAGTGGATCGCGCTTGCGCTCGTCGTAATGTTGGCCGGCGCATGTGCCGCGGCAGTGGTGCTCGCGGCGAAGGGCGCGCTCGACACGCATCGCTCGACCATCGACATCATGCATGGCATCGGGGCGACAGACGTCCAGGTCACCCACTTATTCCAACGCAAGATCGCGATCGATGCGTTGATCGGTAGCCTTGTCGGTGCCGCGGTTGCCACCGTCGTCCTGCTGCTGCTTGCCGCCACCTCGGCTTTCGCCGGGGAGCTGATGGGCGGTGCGACGTTGGGCGCGGGGGACCTTCTGGCCCTTGCCGCCATTCCCCTGCTGCTGACCATTTTAGCGACATGGGTTGCCCGTACCGCCGTGCTCGCCGCGTTGAGGACGGCGCTATGATCGCGCGCGCTGCATCCCTCGTTGCCCTGCTCTACCTGCTCGGGTTCATCTTCTTCGCGCTGTCGCTCGGCAGGCCGGCAGCGGCCGACGCCCCGCCGACGCAGGCCGCCGTCGTGCTGACCGGCGGGCCCGACCGCATCGAGCATGCGGTCGACGTGCTCAAAGACAAGAAGGCGGGCCGCTTGCTGATCGCCGGCGCCGATCCGTCGGTCACCAAAGCGGATCTCGCCCGGCGGCTCGGCGGCAACCGTAAGCTGGTCGCCTGCTGCGTCGATCTCGGCAGCGAATCCGTTGACACCAGGTCCAATGCTGAAGAGGCCGGCCGCTGGCTCGCCGCGCATCATTTCACGTCGGTGCGCCTGATCACCAACGACTGGCACATGCGCCGCTCGCGCTACGAGTTCGGCAGGGTGCTCGGCGGCAAATACCGGATCGTCACCGATGCGGTGATGTCGGAGCCAAGCTTCCTCACGCTCTTCGGCGAATACAACAAATATGTCCTGCGGCGGCTCGCGGTGTGGGCCGACATCTGATGGCCGTGATCCGCTCGCTGCTGTTTGCGGCGACCTTCTACTCGGCGACGGTCTTGTGGGTGCTCGCCGGAGTGGTCGCCAGCCTGTTCGGACGAAGGCCCACGCTCGCCGTCGTGCTGAGCTGGGTCGGCGTGCATCACTGGCTGACGAGGAACCTGCTCGGCATCCAGACGAAGGTTGAGGGGGCTATCCCGGCCGGGCACCACCTGATCGCGGTCAAGCACGAGGCGATGTACGAAACGCTTGAGATGGTCCGCATCACCAACCTGCCGGTCATCGTGATCAAGAAAGAGCTCTCCGACATTCCGCTCTTCGGCTTCCTGACGCGACGTTATGGCGTCATTCCGGTTGAGCGAACCGCCGGTGCGAAGGCACTTCGCAATCTCGTCGCGGAGGGAGAGAAGGCGGTCGCCACCGGCCGCCCGGTGATGATCTTCCCCGAAGGAACTCGAGTCCGCGCCGGCGAGCAACCGGAGATCAAGCCGGGCTTTGCGGCCCTTTACCGAGCGCTTGGCCTCCCGGTCGTTCCGGTGGCCATGAACAGCGGCCGGCTATGGGGCCGCGGCCTCGTCCATCGCCCGGGAACCGTGACCTTTAAGGTGGGAGATACGATTCCGCCCGGCCTCAAGCGCGATGAAATCGAGCGGCGCGTGCACGGCGCCATCAATGCACTGGCATCAGGTGCGGAGGCGAGCGCCTAATTTGCCTGCAGCGCCGACGATGCGTTTCGACACATCGCCGATCTGCTCGTCAGTGAAACTCTTGTCGGTCGGCTGGAGCGTGACCTCGAACGCCAACGACAGGCCATCGGCTGTCGCGAACCGGTCGAATAGGCGGACTCCGGTGATCAGGGTCTTGTCGGCGCCCCGGATCGCGCGAAGCAGGCTGTCGGCTGTTGCTTCGGCCGGAACGATGAAGGCGAAGTCGCGGGTGATCGCCTGAAGCGCCGGCGGCGAGTAAGCTGAGCGAGCGCGACCGCTCGAACGAGCAGCCGGGATTGCATCCAGATAGATCTCCGCAGCCACCGCGCCAGCCGGCGCGTCGAGGCTCTTCTGCAGTCCGGGATGAAGCTCGCCGAAGGCAGCGATCACCGTCTTCGGGCCAAGCCGCAGGGTCGCCGAACGCCCAGGATGCCAGGTTGGCCCGCCGTCGGGGAACACCTGCAGATTGTCGACCGGTGCTACAGCGGCATCAAGAAGGGCCAGCACCTCGGCCTTCGCATCGAATGCGTCGAACGCCTGTGCTTTGCCCGACTGCCACCCGCGGTCTTTCCGATCGCCAGCGAGGATCAGCGACAGCGTCGAATGCTCGGCATCGCCAAGATAGCGGCGCCCGATCTCGAACAGGCGCACCGAGGACGCGCCGCGATCGAGGTTGCGCCGCGCCGCCGCGATCAACCCCGGGAGCAACGAAGGCCGCATGACCTTCATGTCCTCGCTGATGGGGTTGGCGAGCTTCCAGCCGCCGCCGCCAAACGCCGCCGCTTCCTGTTCGGAGATGAAGCTCCAGGTCACCGCCTCGTCGAGTCCGCGCGCGGCGGCCGTTCGCCGGACGCGACGCTCCGCCAGCTGCGAGCGAGTGGCGGTGGGGTGAGCAACGCCAGGCGCTCGGTCGAGCGGGGTGGACGGCACATTGTCGTAGCCGACGATGCGCGCAACTTCTTCGACCAGGTCAGCGGGCCCGTCGACGTCACGCCGCCACGTCGGGATCGCAATGTCGTTGCCGGTAGCCTCGAAGCCGAGGCTGCCGAGGATCTCGCGCTGGCGCTGTTCGGGCACGTCGATCCCGCCGAGCGCCTTGGTCCGAGCGAAATCGAACGAAATGCTGCGCTTCTCAACCGGGGGCGTTCCGACACGTTCCAGGGCCGACGGCTCGCCGCCGCAAATATCGACGATCAGCCCCGTCAGAATCGCTAGCCCGTCTTCAAGGAACGCGGGATCAACCCCCCGTTCGAAGCGGCTGCGCGCATCGCTGGTCAGCGCCAGCGCCTGGCCGGTCCGCGCGATGTTCGCTGGCGTGAAATAAGCGACCTCCAGCATGACGGCGGTCGTGTCGGCGCTGACGCCTGAATTCTCGCCACCCATGATGCCGCCGATGTCGTGAACTTCCGCATCGTCGGCGATGACCGTCATGAACGGCTCGAGCGAATATTCCTTCTCGTTCAGCGCGAGAACCTTTTCGCCCGGCTTAGCGGCGCGCGCGGTCAGGCCACCGTGGAGCTTGGCGATATCGTAGACGTGCGCTGGGCGCCCGTAACCGATGGTCAGGAAGTTGGTGATGTCGACGAGCGCCGAAATCGGGCGCTGGCCCGCCGCCTTCAGCCGCCGCTGCATCCACTCCGGTGAAGGCCCGTTCTTCACGCCCTTGATCGCGCGGCCGTAGAAGGCCGGGCAAGCTTCCGGATCCTCGATCCTGACTGGAACCGGGCAGGGGAAGCTTCCTTCAACCTGAGGCACCGCAAGGGGCTTCAGCGTGCCGATGCCCGCCGCGGCCAAATCGCGAGCGATCCCGCGAACGCCCATGCAATCCTGGCGGTTGGGCGTAACGTTCACGTCGAACACCGGATCGTCGAGCCCGGCATATTGCGTGTAGGCCGTGCCGACCGGCGCGTCGCCGGGAAGCTCGATGATGCCGCTGTGGTCGTCGCCAAGCTCAAGTTCGCGCGACGAGCACATCATGCCGTTGCTCTCGACGCCGCGGATCGCCGCGACCTTCAGCGTGATGTTGCTGCCGGGGATGTATGCGCCCGGCGGTCCGAATACGCCGAGCATTCCGGCGCGAGCGTTGGGCGCGCCGCACACAACCTGGATCGGCCCACTCCCGGCATCGACCGTTAGGACCTGAAGCTTATCCGCCTGCGGATGCTTTTCCGCCGTCAACACCTTGGCGACTACGAACGGCGCCAATGCCTCGGCCGGATTGGAGACCTCTTCTACCTCAAGCCCGATCGCGGTCAGCTTGTCGGCGATCTCGGCCGCTGACGCATTCGTTTCCAAATGGTCCTTCAGCCACTCCAGCGAGAACTTCATGCGCCGACTCCGCCGCTAAGCGTCGGCACGTCGAGCGCGCGGAAGCCGTAATGCTTCAGCCAGCGGATATCGCCGTCGAAGAAGGCGCGGAGGTCGTCCATGCCGTATTTCAGCATCGCAAGCCGATCGATGCCGCAACCGAAGGCGAAGCCCTGCCACTCGTTCGGGTCGAGCCCGATGTTGGCGATGACGCGCGGGTGGACCATGCCGCTGCCCAGCACCTCCATCCAGCCTTCCTGCCCGCCGACGACGCGGCGGCCCTTCTCCATCGACCAGCCGACGTCGACCTCGGCCGAGGGCTCGGTGAACGGGAAGTAGCTGGGGCGCATGCGCAGTACGACGTCGTCCCGCTCGAAGAAGGCCTTCAGGAAGGTCTCCAGCGTCCACTTCAGGTGGCCGAGCGTGATGCCCTTGTCGAGCACGAGGCCCTCGACCTGGTGGAACATCGGCGTGTGGGTCGCGTCGCTGTCGGACCGGTACACCCGGCCTGGCGCTATGACATAGATCGGCGCGCCGTGCTTCTCACCGGCCCGGATCTGCACCGGGGAGGTGTGCGTACGCAGCACCCGCGCCTCATCCTCGCCCTCTTGGCGTTCGAGGTAGAAGGTGTCCTGCATCGCCCGCGCCGGATGAAATTCCGGCATGTTGAGCGCGGTGAAATTGTACCATTGAGTCTCGATCTCGGGGCCTTCGGCGACCGAGAAGCCGAGGTCCGCGAAAATCTCCGCCAGTTCGTCCATCACCTGGCTGACCGGATGGACGGTACCGCTGATGCTCTCCGAGGCGGGAAGCGACAGGTCGACCTTCTCGGTCGCGAGCTTCCGCGCGAGCTCGGCGTTTTCGAGCGCGTCCTTGCGGCTGGCGATGGCGTTGGTCACCGCTTCGCGCTCGGCGTGGATCTTCGGCGCTTCCGCAGCCCGCGTGTCCGGATCCATCGACCCCAGCGACTTCAGCTTCGCCGTGATCTCCCCCGACTTGCCGAGCAGCGCCACCCGTATGGAGTCGAGCTCCTGCAGGTCCTTGGCGGCGGCAATGCGGTCGAGCGTGGCGTCAGGCATCGTCCGAGCCTCTAGCAATGCCGCAGCGCAAAAAGCAAAGGCGGCGCTATTCGCCGCGCGAACGGGCGTAGCGGGCTAGCCAATCGGCGCTGTCACCAACCGACTGCTTCTCGATTTCCGGGACCGTCACGGCAGCGGTCGGATCGATCGTCACGCCGATGAAATCCGCTACCTGCTCAGCGGCAGCTCCAGGGTCGGCGAGCACGTCCTCGTGCCAGGTGATTAGCGGTTCCAGCCGCAGGTCGTTGAACATTCGCTCCCAGACGGATTCCTGGAAGGCGATGCCGCGCTCTGCCGCTTCCAGCGCTTCGTCAGAGTAAGCGATCGAAATCGCGTCAGCTTCCTGGTCCTTGCGCCAAACTCCCGACAGGTCGGCCCGCGCATATGACACCACCTGCGCGGCCCTGTCGCGGCGGCGGAGATAGACGATGTGCCGTGCCTTCTCGCGCGGGAGCATCACTGCCAGCACGTGGTCGAGCAGGGCCGGGTTCGACTGCTGCAGATGATCGAGCTGCATGCTGAACACCTTCAGCCCGAATACGCCGTTGAGCGAGCATCGCCGACGCAGCACCGACCGCCACAATTCCAGCTGCATCTCGGGCGATTGCGCAGCGAAGCCGTACGGCCCGCCCGGCTGGAAGTTCAGATATTCCAGCGGCGCGCCGAGGCAGCCGGTCCTCCACAGCACATGGCTGAAATGCGTACTTCCCGCGCGCGGCAGCGAAGCGAGCAGGTAGGTGCGCTGCGGCCCCTCAGACCGCTGCGGAAAGTCGTACTTCCCTTCGTACCCCGTCTCTATGTCGTTGAGCATCGCGCTTCATCGCCGCAAAACCGAACTGCAGCAATCGCCGGCAAGGCTAACGGATGAGTAATGTCGTCTACACGACAGTTAACCCTTCAACATCACCTCTTGGTCACCTTGTGGGCAGATTCTCTTGGCTTGGCTGACGCGTGGACAAGGTCAGCCGCAGAGGGAGAATGACCATGAGGAAGTTTCTGAAGCTGATCGGCAATAGCCGTGGTGCGACCGCCATCGAATATGGACTTATCGCGGCGTTGATTTCCGTTGCGGCCATCGCGGCGATGACGGGTATCGGTACGAAGCTCGGATCGACGTTCAACAACGTCTCGAACAAGCTCTGACCTTGGTTCCAGCGTAACAGAAAGGGCGCCGGGATTGCTCCCGACGCCCCTTTTGTGTGTCCCTTGAAGGGGGCTTAGGCTGCCTTCTTGTCCAGCGCGGCCTTCGCCTGGGAGATGATTGCGCTGAACGCCTCAGCCTCGTGCATCGCGATGTCCGCGAGCACCTTGCGATCCAGCGTGATGCCGGCGAGGTTCAGCGCGTGGATGAACTGGCCGTAGGTCAGCCCTTCCGCGCGGACCGCGGCGTTGATGCGCTGAATCCACAAGGCGCGGAAGCTGCGCTTCTTAACCTTGCGGTCGCGATAGGCGTACTGCCCGGCCTTTTCGACGGCCTGGCGAGCGATGCGGATCGTGTTCTTGCGGCGGCCGTAATAGCCCTTCGCATTGTCCAGGATGCGCTTGTGCTTGGCGCGGGTGGTTACACCCCGTTTGACGCGTGCCATGTCTTAAGCCTCCCTTACTTCAGACCGTAAGGGGCCCAAGCCTTCACGCGTGCCGTATCGGCCTCGGAAAGAATCTTGGTACCGCGGTTCTGGCGAATATATTTGGCGTTGTGGCTGATCAGGCGGTGGCGCTTGCCCGCGACACCCATCTTGATCTTGCCGGTCGCCGTGAGCTTGAAGCGCTTTTTGACGCCGCTCTTGGTCTTCAGCTTGGGCATTTTCGTCTCCTTGTGTGCCCTTCGCTTTCGCGTCGGACGACGTTTATCCAACCGCCACGGCATGCCTTTTGGCCGGGCCATTGGTTTTCCAACGATCTGGAAAGCGTGCGCCCCTACGGACAAAGCGCTGAAAAGGCAAGCTCAGTCGGCGGAAACGGACAGGGTTCCCGCGCGGCATGGCGCAAGCAATTCGGTCGACGGCGCCGATCCGTCGAGCCAGGCGCGCCAGTGCGGCGGCCGAAGGATTGCGATCTGCCGATTGTGGTAGGGCGCCATGTCCTCGCCGGGGGGTACCGTCAGCAGGGTGAACGCCTCACCCACTTGCGCGTCGTTCCGCGTGAGACCGACGATCGCGAAATCCCCGTCCGGCCGGAAGCGCCAGCGGTCCTTGGTCTTCTTCGCCGGGTCTTCGGGCTTGGTGAATTCGTAGAAGCTATCCGCCAGGACGAGGCAGCGGTCCCGTTCGAACCGCCGCCCGTCGGAGCGCATGTTGAAGACGGGCTTGCCCGTCGGCGCGGGCCACGACCAGCGGCGCTGGATCAGCTCGGCCCCATTGCCGGCTTGGCTCCAGCGAACGATCGGTGCCTGCTCGCTGATGCGCACATCGCGCGGCTGGAAATTGGGGATACCCTCCGGGAAGGTCAGCGGAATCTGCAGCGCATCGAACAGCCGGCGTACCGCATCGACGCTCTTCTCCAGCTGGTAGAGATTACACATCAGTCGAAGAGGCTGGAGACCGAGCTTTCGTCCGCGATTCGGCGGATCGCTTCGCCGAGCAGCGGGGCGACGGTCAGGCGCCGCACCTTGCCGCCCTTGGGATCCGCTTCACCGCTCCAGATCGTGTCCGTCACGACCAGCTCGCTGAGCTCCGACTTGGCTACGCGCGCAGCGGCGGCGCCCGACAGAACGCCGTGGGTGCAATAAGCGAAGACCTCGGTAGCGCCTTCCTGTTTCAGCGCCGCGGCTGCGTTGCAAAGCGTCCCGGCCGAATCGACAATGTCATCGACCAGGATGCAGGTGCGCCCGTCGACGTCGCCGATGATGTTCATGACCTCGGACTCGCCCGCTTTCTCGCGGCGCTTGTCGACGATCGCCAGTGGGGCGTTGTTGAGCCGCTTGGCGAGACTGCGGGCGCGGACCACGCCGCCGACGTCCGGCGAAACCACCATCAGGTCGCGGTTGGCGAAGCGCGCCTGGATGTCGGCCGCGATCACCGGCGAGGCGAAAAGGTTGTCGGTTGGAATATCGAAGAAGCCCTGGATCTGCCCGGCATGCAGGTCGATCGACAGGACACGGCTGGCGCCCGCCGTCGTGATCAGGTTCGCGACCAGCTTGGCCGAGATCGGCGTGCGCGGCCCCGGCTTCCGGTCCTGCCGGGCATAGCCAAAATAAGGAATGACCGCCGTGATCCGCTTGGCCGACGCGCGGCGAAGCGCATCCATGCAGATCAAGAGCTCCATCAAATTGTCGTTGGCCGGGTAGCTCGACGACTGGATCACGAACACGTCCTCGCCGCGGACATTCTCGTTGATCTCGACGAAAATCTCCTCGTCGGCAAAGCGGCGCACGCTCGCTTCGGTCAGCGGCACTTCGAGATAGTCGGAAATCGACTGGGCCAGCGGCAGGTTGCTGTTCCCGGCGAGCAATTTCATGTGGCGTTTCCCCGTCGTGTCCGGGCTTTAGCCAGCCCGATGCCGTCCCGTAAAGGTTGCGGGGGCGCTTAGGCTCGCTAAATCGCTCCCATGACCGACCGCCTCCGCATTGCGTTCGCGCAGATGAACCAGCGCGTCGGCGATCTCGAAGCCAATGCCAAGGCGATGCTGGATGTGCGGCGCAAGGCCGCGGCTGAAGGCGCGGATCTGCTGCTGTGTCCGGAGCTTCAGCTGACCGGCTACCCGCCCGAGGATCTGGTGCTCAAGCCCGAGTTCGTCCGCCGCACCCACGAATGCACCGACCAGCTCGTCGATGCGACCAGCGAGCCTGGGCCGGCGATCCTGATCGGCACGATCGTCAATGAAGGCGGGCTCAACTACAACGCCATCGTTCTCGCCAACGAAGGCAAGGTCCTTGGTCGCGTCCTGAAGCGCGAGCTGCCCAATTACGGCACCTTCGACGAGAAGCGGGTCTTCGCGCCCGGCCCCATCCCCGAGCCGCTCGAGTACAAAGGCGTGAAGATCGGCGTCCCGATCTGCGAGGACATCTGGCAGGAAGTGGTCTGCAGCCACCTCGCCGAGGCGGGCGCCGAAATCCTGCTCGTCCCCAACGGCAGTCCCTACGAGCTCGACAAGGAAGAGATCCGCTACCGGCTGGTGCGCAACCGTGCGGTGCAGACGGGCCTTCCGGTCGCCTACCTCAACCGCGTCGGAGGCCAGGACGAGCTGGTGTTCGACGGCTCCTCCTTCGTCATGCATCCCGATGGCGAGCGCGTCGTCCAGATGTGCGACTGGGACGAATGCCTGCTGGTCACCGACTGGGAGCGCACGTCCGAAGGCTGGCGCTGCACGACGCGCGAGGACCACAAGGTCGATGCCTTCCCTGAGGACGTCTACCGGGCAATGGTGGTCGGCCTTCGCGACTATGCCCAGCGCAACGGCTTCCCCGGCGTCATCCTCGGCCTGTCCGGCGGGATCGACAGCGCTCTGTCGGCCGCGGTCGCCGTCGACGCACTGGGCCCCGACAAGGTCTGGGGCGTGATGCTCCCATCGAAATATACGAGCGACGACAGCCTCGAGGATGCGCGCGAGTGCGCCCGTTTGCTTGGTTGCGGTCATGACGTCGTCACCATTGCTCCGGGCGTCAGCGCGCTAGACGAAATGCTCCCGGACATGACCGGCTTGGCGCAGGAGAACGTCCAGGCGCGCCTCAGGATGGTTGCGCTGATGGCCCTGTCGAATTCGCGCGGGCAGATGCTGCTGACGACCGGCAATAAGAGCGAGATGAGCGTCGGTTACGCTACGCTCTACGGCGACATGGCCGGCGGCTATTCGGTGCTGAAGGACGCTTACAAGACGACGGTGTTCGCGCTCTCGAAGTGGCGCAACCACACCAGGCCCGAAGGCGCGCTGGGACCGGACGGACCAGTGATGCCCGACCGGGTGATCACCAAGCCCCCAAGCGCCGAGCTCCGCCCCGACCAGAAAGATGAGGACAGCCTGCCGCCTTATTCGGTCCTCGACCGGATTCTCGAAGGGCTGGTCGACAAGGAAATGTCGGTGAACGAGGTCGCCGCAGCGACCGGCGAGGATGCCGCGCTGGTCGCCGACATCGAAACCAAGCTGCTCCGCGCGGAGTACAAGCGCCGCCAGGCCCCGCCGGGCGTGAAGATCGGCAGCCGCAACTTCGGCCGCGACCGCCGCTACCCGATCAGCAATTTCTTCCACACGGGGCCGAAGTGAGCGTCGTTACCCGCTTTGCGCCGTCACCGACCGGCCGGCTTCACGTCGGCAATATCCGCACGGCGCTACACAACTTCCTTTTCGCGCGGAAGAATGGGGGCAGGTTTATCCTGCGCATCGAGGACACTGACCGCGAGCGATCGACGGCAGAGTTCGACCAGACGATCCGCGACGATCTGGAGTGGCTTGGGCTGACGCCTG
>Ga0136846_1227936_pt1 | contig 13092 bp, 10 predicted proteins | sample HopSoiMetagenom2_FD_96841 | JGI IMG/M metagenome (GOLD analysis project Ga0136846, IMG submission 96841) | Grasslands soil microbial communities from Hopland, California, USA - 2 Assembly 2016 (version 4) | ecosystem: Environmental > Terrestrial > Soil > Grasslands | place: USA: Hopland... | reverse complement strand
TAGAAGAAGACCAGGTCTCCCTGCTTCATGTCATCGCGCAGGAGGTTCCGCGCCTGGTAGTTCCGGACGCCATCCCAATGCGTCGTACGATCGGGGCGGGCGAGCAGATCGTCGAAGGAGAACGTCTCGGGCTCTGACTTCACGAGCCAGTAGCGACGGGCGCGCGATGCGGGTGTCATGCGTGCGATGTGGGTGAGGGAATCGGGCGCCGAACAATGTAGCGCCGAGGGGGCGCCCTTGAAGCGGCGCGGGCGCCCGGGCAGCTTTGGCCCATGTTTCAGGCGCTCACCGCTCTCGCGGCGCTCAACGCTCTCCTGCGTAGCGTATTCCTCGTCGGCGGAGTCGCGCTCGCCGTCATCGCAACCGCCGACTGGGCGGTCCGCACGCGACGACTCAATCCCTTCGGCGGGGTAGCTCGCTTCATGCGCACGCGCGTCGATCCGCGGCTCGTCGGCGTGGAGCGGCAGGTGCTACGCGCAGGCGGCCGCACGACGACCACGCCATGGTGGGCGCTCGTGCTGTACGCCGTCCTCGCGCTGCTCGTGCTCGCCGCGCTCGACATGATCGGCGCGCTGGTGCGTCAGGCCGCGCTGGCCACCTCGCTCGGCGGGATGGGGATACTGCTGCTGCTGGTGCGCTGGACGTTCGGATTCCTGACGTTCGCCCTGCTCGTGCGCGTGTTGGCCTCGTGGCTGCCGCGGCTCGGCGCGAGCCGGTGGATTCGCTGGTCGTACGGCGCGACGGAGTGGATGCTGCGCCCGCTTCGCAATCTCCTTCCGTCGATCGGCGGTGTGATCGACATCACGCCGATCGTCGCGTACTTCGCGCTTCAGCTCGTTCAGTGGCTGGTGGAGTCCATATTGCTCCGCGCCGTGTCCTGAGGTATTCGTGCTGCGTGTGGAAGTGAGAGGAAGCGCGGTGCGTGTCAGCGTGCACGTGCAACCCCGCGCGACGCGCAGCGAGATCATCGGTCTGCACGGCGCGGCCCTGAAAGTGCGGCTGCAGGCGCCTCCGGTGGATGGCGCTGCCAACGAGGCGCTCGTGTCACTGCTGGCCGAACGGCTCGGTGTGCCGCGACGAGCGGTGCGAGTGGTCTCTGGCGCCTCGTCTCGCGCCAAGACCGTGGAAGTAGACGGCACGACGGAGAAGGCGGTGCGCGCACTCGCCGCCAGGCAATGAACGTCATGAGGGAGCGAAGCTGATGACTCACGTTCTGCTGGTCGGGAATGAGGTCGCCCTGCTCGAAGGGCTCGCGCAGTCGCTCGCAGCGCTCGGACACGAGCCGGCCGTGGCGACGAGTCTCGCCGAGGCGCACGACCTCGCGATCACGGAGCCTCCGCTCGTCCTCGTCGTGAGTCGGTCGCTCGCGAGCAGCGCGGGGGCCGACCTGCTGGGGATCCCGCTCGCCGCGGGTGGAGCGCGCCTGCTCTACCGCTCCGGGGCAGTGCCGCTGGCGCCGCTGCTCCCCGCACTGCAGCGCTCCGTCCTCGCCGACCTCACGCTGCCGCTCGAGCGGCATCGGCTCGCCGCGCTGGTGCAATCACTCGGCGAGCGGGCGCGCGTGACGGGGCGAAGCCTTCGCCATACGCCGCCACCCGACACACGGGTGGGTTAGCGCTCCTCCCTTCGGCACTTCGCAGCTCCGGTCGGAGTGCCGCAGGTCTGTATTTGATCGCTCCTCCCTTCGGCGCTTCGCGCCTCCGGTCGGAGTGTTGGAGGTACAGAGTGGCATTGCCCCAGCCGAGCCCGCAGACTATCTATCGAAGTAGTACAAACCGTTCCTCGTGGCGATTTCCAGCAAATTGCGGCCACGTTAATCCTCTGCTAAAGCGCGAGCCCACACGCCGATCGCGTTTGGGCTCGTTTTCGTTGGTACGACTGAATGTCTTCCTCTACCACTGCCCCCCTGCCGACGCATCCCTACCTGCGCGCGCTCGCCGAGCGGGTGCTCGTGTACGACGGCGCCATGGGGACGAACATCCAGCGCCACAATCCCACCCCGGAAGACTTCGGCGGGAAGGCGCTCGAAGGGTGTAACGACCACCTCGTCCTCACGCGCCCGGACATCATCCAGTCGATCCACGAGTCGTTCCTCGCGGTGGGCTGCGACGTGGTGGAGACGTGCACCTTCCAGAGCACCCCGCACCGGCTGCGCGAGTGGGGACTCGAGGAGAAGACCCGCGAGTTAAACGTGCAGGCGGCGCGCCTGGCGCGCGCGGCGTGCGACAAGTTCGCCACACCGGAGCGGCCGCGGTTCGTCGCCGGCTCGATCGGCCCGACCGGGATGTTGCCGTCGAGCAGCGATCCGACGCTGTCGAACATCCGCTTCGAGGAGCTGGCGGAGACGTACTACCTGCAGGCGAAATACCTCGTCGAGGGCGGCGTGGACGTACTGCTCGTCGAGACGGCGCAGGACATCCTCGAGGTGAAGGCCGCGATCACCGGCTTCGAGCGGTTGTTCGCCGAGCTGGGGCGTCGCGTGGCGGTGCAGGCGCAGGTCACGCTCGATACGAGCGGCCGGATGCTCCTCGGCACCGACATCGCGAGTGCGCTCACGACGCTGCAGGCGATGCGCGTGGACGTGATCGGCCTGAACTGCTCGACCGGGCCGGAGCACATGCGCGAGCCCGTGCGGTTCCTGACGGAGCACGGCACCGTTCCCATCTCGGTCATCCCGAACGCCGGCCTGCCGCTCAACACGGGCACGGGCGAAGCGGTCTATCCGCTCGAACCCGCGCCGATGGCCGCGATGCTGCGCGAGTTCGTGACCGAGTTCGGCGTGCGCATCGTCGGCGGCTGCTGCGGCACGACGCCGGAGCATCTCGCGTTGATCGTGGACGCGGTGCGAAAGTCGACGCCGGCCGAGCTGCCGCGGCACGCGCGCGAAGCGACCGTGTCGTCGGCGATGCGCGCTACCACATTGCGCCAGGAGCCCGCGCCGCTGCTCGTCGGCGAGCGGGTGAACGCGCAGGGCTCGCGGAAGGTGAAGCGGCTGCTGCTGGCCGACGACTACGAGGGGATCCTCGAGGTCGCGCGCGAGCAGCAGGACTCCGGCGCGCACGTGCTCGACGTCTGCGTCGCGCTCACCGAGCGCGGCGACGAGGCCGAGCAGATGTCGAAGCTCGTCAAGCTGATCTCGATGAGCGTCGAGACGCCGATCATGGTGGACTCCACCGAGGCCTCGGTCATCGAGGCCGCGCTGGAGCACATCCCCGGCCGCGCGATCATCAACTCCATCAACATGGAGAATGGCCGCAAGCGGATCGACTCGGTCGTGCCGATCGCCAGGAAGCACGGCGCGGCGCTCGTCGCGCTGACGATCGATCCCGTGGGGATGGCGAAGACGCGCGAGCGGAAGCTCGAGGTGGCGCGCGCCATCTACGACATCGTCGTCGGTGAGTACGGCATGAGCCCGGGCGATCTGATTTACGACGCCCTGACCTTCACCCTCGCCACCGGCGACGCGGAGTGGATCGACAGCGCGCACGAGACGATCGAAGGGATCCGGCTCATCAAGCGCGAGCTGCCGGGCGTGTTCACGATCCTCGGCGTGTCGAACGTGAGCTTCGGGCTCGATCCTGCGGCGCGGTACGTCCTCAACTCGGTGTTCCTGCACCACTGCGTGAGCGCGGGACTCGACGCGGCGATCGTCAACCCGGCGCACATCACGCCATACGCGGAGATCAGCGCGGAGCATCGGGCGCTGGCGGACGACCTCGTCTTCAACCGTCGCCCCGACGCGCTGCAGCGGTTCATCGAAGGGTTCGCGACGAATGCGGAGAAGGCGGCACGTGAGGAGAAGGATGATCCCACCGCGCGCATGACGCCGGAGGAGAAAGTCCACTGGATGGTTCTCCATCGGAAGAAAGAGGGGATCGAGGACGCGCTCGACGCAGCAGGCGTGCGCGAAAATCCCGTGCGCGTGCTGAACGACGTGCTGCTCCCCGCGATGAAGGACGTCGGCGACAAGTTCGGCGCGGGTGAGCTGATCCTCCCGTTCGTGCTCCAGAGCGCGGAGGTGATGAAGCGCGCCGTGAAGCATCTCGAGCAGTTCCTCGAGAAGGCCGAAGGCTACACCAAGGGCAAGGTCGTGTTGGCCACCGTGTACGGCGACGTGCACGACATCGGCAAGTCGCTCGTCAACACGATCCTCAGCAACAACGGCTACACCGTGTTCGACCTCGGCAAGCAGGTGCCGGTGAACACGATCATCGAGAAGGCGCTCGAGGTCGAGGCGGACGCCATCGGCCTCTCGGCGCTGCTCGTGAGCACGAGCAAGCAGATGCCCCTCTGCGTGCAGGAGCTCGACAAGCGCGGCATCCAGATCCCCGTGCTGATCGGCGGTGCGGCGATCAACCGGCGGTTCGGGCGCCGAGCGCTGTTCGTCGAGCCGGAGCGCGCGTACGAGTCGGGCGTGTTCTACTGCAAGGACGCGTTCGAGGGGCTCGAGACGATGGACGCCCTTCAGGGCGACGCCGGTAGACGCGAACAGGCCATCGCACGCCTGCTCGAGGAAGCGCGCAACGACGCGTTCCTGCACGGCAACGTCGGCAAGGACAAGCCGCAGGGCATTCAGGGCGGCGAACGGAGCGACGTCTCGCACGATCACGCCATCCCGAGTGCGCCCTTCATCGGCACGCGCGTGCTCGAGGACATCCCGCTCGACGAAGTGTTCGAGCTGCTCGACCTCGACGAGCTCTATCGCCTGCAGTGGGGTGGACGTGGCTCGGGCGCGGAATACGACCGCATGGTGCGCGAGGAGTTCGAGCCCGCACTTACGCGTTTGAAGGCGCAGGCGAAGGCCGAAGGATGGCTGCAGCCCAAGGCGGTGTACGGCTACTTCCCGACGCAGAGCATCGGCAACGAGCTCGTGGTCTACGAGCCGGAGCCGTATCAGCGCGACGGCTCGCTCGTGGAGAAGACACGGTTCTACTTCCCGCGCCAGGAAGGACGCGAGCGGCTGTGCATCGCGGACTACTTCCGCGCGTCGTCGAGCGGTGACGTCGACGTCGTGGCGTTCCAGGTCGTCACGGTGGGCGACGAGGCGACGCGCCGGTTCGAGCGGCAGCAGGCGGCGGGGGAGTACAGCGAGGCGTTCTATCAGCACGGGCTCGCCGTGGAGAGCGCGGAAGCGGTGGCGGAATGGCTGCACCGCCGCATCCGGCGCGAGCTCGGCATCCCCGGCGGCCGCGGCAAGCGGTACTCGTGGGGCTACGGCGCGTGCCCCGATCTCGAGGATCACGCGCAGCTCTTCAGGCTGCTGCCGGCGGAGGAAGCGCTCGGGATGGAGCTGACGTCGGCGTTCCAGCTCATTCCCGAGCAGAGCACGGCCGCCGTGATCGTGCACCATCCGCAGGCGAAGTACTACGCCGTGCGTACGGCAGCGGAGGGAGGAGGCGCCGCCGCGGCCTGATTCCAAACGCCAAGCGGTCAGACACCCTCGGTATCTGACCCTAGGATCTGATCCCGATTCGCATCCGCGCACCACCGCATCCCCGCATCCCCGCGTTACATGTCCACGTCCGCACTGGCCCGTCTCGTCGATCCCGAATCGCTCGTCCTGTTCGACGGCGCGATGGGGACGATGCTGTACGCCAAGGGCGTGTTCATCAATCAGTGCTACGACGAGTTGAACGTCCGCGCGCCCGACCTCGTGCGTGAGGTGCACCGCGCCTACGTGAAGGCGGGCGCGGAAGTGCTCGAGACGAACAGCTTCGGCGCCAACCGCGTGAAGCTCGCGCAGTTCGGGCTCGCCGAGCAGGTGCACGAGCTCAATCGCCGCGCGGCGGAGCTGGCGCGCGAGGCGGCGGAGAGCGGGCGCGACGTGCTCGTCGCGGGGGCGGTCGGCCCACTCGGCATTCGCATCGAGCCGTACGGTCCGACGTCGAGTGAGGAGGCGCGCGGGTTCTTCCGCGAGCAGATGGAGGGACTCAAGGCGGGCGGCGCCGACTGCTTCATCCTCGAGACGTTCGGCGACATCCAGGAGCTGGGTCAGGCGATCGCCGCGGCGCGCGACGTCGATCCGACAATGCCGGTGATCGCGCAGATGACGATCGGGGCCGACGGGCGCACGCCGTACGGTGCGTCGCCGGAAGACGTCGTGCGCGCGCTCGATCGGTTCGGCGCCGACGTGATCGGACTCAATTGCTCCGTCGGTCCGCAGACCATCCTCGAGGCGATCGAGAAGATGGTGCCGCTGACGCGCCGCAAGCTGAGCGCGCAGCCCAACGCCGGCATGCCGCGCGATGTGGGCGGACGCAGCATGTACATGGCGAGCGCCGAGTACATGGCGGAGTACGCGCGGCATCTCGTGCATGCCGGCGTGAAGGTCGTGGGCGGATGCTGCGGCACGACGCCGGAACACATCCGCGCGATGTGCGAGTTCGTGCGTCCGCTGAGTCCGCGCTTCGCGCAGCCGAGCGGCGGCGTCGCGTCCGTCGCCGCGCCGCCCGTGGTGCGCGACGTGGCGCATCGTACGCCGGACATCGAAGCAGTGCCCCTCGCACAGCGCTCGCACTGGGGATCCAAGATCGCGCAGGGAGCGTTCGTCACCTCGGTCGAGATCGTCCCGCCACGGGGCGTCGACGCGACGCGGATGCTCGCCGATGTGAAGAAGTTGAAGGTGGCCGGCGTCGATGCGGTGAACGTCCCCGACGGACCGCGCGCGCAGAGCCGGATGGGTGCGCTCCTCACCTCGCTCCTGATCGAGCAGCAGGTGGGGATCGAGACGGTGACGCACTACGCCTGCCGCGACCGCAACCTGCTCGGCATGCTGAGCGACCTGCTGGGTGCGGCGGCGATCGGACTCCGCAACCTGCTCCTCATCACGGGCGACCCGCCCAAGATGGGGCCCTATCCCAGCGCGACCGCGGTGTTCGACATCGACGCGATCGGGCTGACGAACCTCGTGCGCAACCTGAACCACGGTCGCGATCCGGGGGACAACGCGATCGGCAAGCCGACCGAGTTCGTGATCGGGGTCGGGGTGAACCCTGCGCCCATCGACCTCGAGCACGAGCTCAAGCGGTTCGCGTGGAAGCTGGACGCGGGCGCGGAGTTCGCCGTGACGCAGCCGGTGTTCGACGCAGCACAACTCGAGAACTTCATCAAGCGCACCGAAGGGCAGCGGCCGCCGATCGTGGCCGGCATCTGGCCGCTCGTCAGCGTGCGCAACGCGGAGTTCCTGGCGAACGAAGTGCCGGGCGTGAGCGTGCCGGAGAGCGTGATCGAGCGGATGCGCCGCGCGAGCGAGAAGTCGAAGGAGCACGCCGTCGCCGAGGGGATCGCGATCGCGCGCGAGATGCTCGATCGCGTGCGGGGCGCCGTGCAAGGCGTACAGGTATCGGCGCCGTTCGGGAAGGTCGAGCTCGCGCTCGAGGTCTTCGGCGACACGATCACCGCGAGTACGGCTGACGCGGGAGGGCGCGCACCGCTCACGGTCTAGTGGCGGCACGCGTCCGCGATCGGTATCAGTGGCCGAATGGCGTGTGCACTTACAGGCCGAGGTCGAAGGTGAAGTAGTTGGCGCCCTGATTGTTCGTCGTGGCCGTCGACGTCACGCCCGGCACCTTCGCATTCAGGTTCTGCCCGATGTACCGCACCTGCGGCGTGATGCTCACCAGTCCGAGCAGGCCGTAGTCGCCGCCCACCCCGACTTCGTAGCCCGGTTTGCGGTCCGTCGTGAGCCCGTTCGACGTAGAGGAAGAGCCGTAACTTCCCTTGAGGTCATTGAACGTCACGCCGCCTTTCAAGAAGGGCCGGAAGCGTGATGCGACGGGCAACGTCAGCTTCAAACCGGTCGTGACGCCCTGCAGGGTGTACTGACCGTCCGAGCCGCACGAGGCTGTCTGACAATCAAACGCGATGTGATCGAAGCCGGCGTACAAGCCGATGAGCCCAAATGAGATTCCGGCGTCGGCACCGTACCCGAATCCTTGTTTCGCGCCCTGCAGCACCGCGGCACTCGAGCTCGGATCCTGCGCGAACGACCCCGTTGGAAAGCTGCCGGTTCCGCGAAGCCCGAACGAGATCGATTGCGCGGAGAGCGGAAGTGCAAGCGACACGAGCGACAGCGCCAGCCCTGCGAGTGCGGGAAGGGCTTTCATGAGCGGCTCCGTGAGGGGATTCCTGCCGTTTCGGGGCTTCGAACATGGGAGGCACATCGCCGCACCACAACGCCCGGTGTCCCCAGGCCTCGGCCGCCGCCTCTGCTGGTTCGCGACCAGCGCACACTGGACGACGCCCGGTGCATTGCCGAGAGTTCACTGCGTCTCGCTCACTCTCACATCAGGAGAAGTGTTGCATGCCTATGTCGTCTTCTCGCAGCCTCTCGCTCGCCGCGGCGCTGTTGCTCGCCGGCGGTGCCGCCGCCGGCGCCCAGGGCACCGGCCACTTCACGCTCACGAGCCCGGATATCAGGCCCGGTGCGACGCTCGCGCTGAAGAACGTCGCCAACGTCATGGGCTGCCCGGGACAGAACGTGTCCCCCGCACTCCAGTGGAGCGGTGCGCCGGCGGGCACCAAGAGCTTCGTCGTGACGACGTATGACCCCGACGCTCCGACGGGGAGCGGCTTCTGGCACTGGGTCGTCTACAACATTCCCGCGAACACGACCTCGCTGCCGGCCGGTGCCGGCGATCCGAAGGGCCACGCGCTGCCCGCCGGCGCGACGCAGGGAAACACGGATCTCGCCCAGCCGGGCTACCTCGGTCCCTGCCCGCCCCAGGGCGACAAGCCGCACCGGTACATCTTCACCGTCTACGCACTGAAGGTCCCGAAGCTCGAGCTGCCGGCCAATGCCACGGCGGCGTATGTCGGCTTCAACGTGCACGCCAACCAGCTGGCGAAGGCGACGCTCACGGGGAAGTGGGGTCGGTAACGTCCTGACGGTGCACTCAGCGCGGGGGCTCGTGGCGATCGCCACGAGCCCCCGCGGCACTTTCGTCCACGCCGTACTTCTGGCGCGCGACGCCCGCGTCCACCCACTCGAGCCGGCGAGGACCGCCGCCGTGGAGTGAGCCGTGCGGGAAGGTGAGCTCCCAGAAGCGGCCGTCGCGCGGGTCGCGATAGAGCTGGTCCCATCCGCCGCCGGCGTGCCCGCAGGGGACCAGCCGGCGCGTCACGAGCCAGAAGATGCGGCGATCGACGTCGTCATGCGTCGTCCTGCTGCCGTCTTCGACCCACGCGCCGACGAGCAGATGCTCGTCGGGCGCGAGGTCGCGAAACTCCGCCGTCACCGCGAATTCGGCAGATCCAGTATTACGGCCTCGGTTGGCTCGAGGGTGGGACCATCCCCTTGATGCGGAGATAGGTCACGACGTTTCCATAGTGCTCGGCGTCGTGCGCCGCGTTCATCGCGAGCACGGCGAAGCGCGTCTGCTTCTCCCCATTCGAAGTCACTTCGCCCGCCGCCGTGGCGTCGGTCTGTGCGTATGCCCGGCGGCAGCTCTCGGACGACGCGCGCAGGGCGGCGACGAGCTGCGCCTTCGTCGTCGCCGTCTTCTCGATCTCGTCCTCGCTTCGCTCCGGCTCGCCGAGTGCCGTGGCGCACATCGCGTTCTGGGCGCCGGCGACATGCCCGATGAGTTGCCCGAAGGTGCGCACCGTCGCGACCGGCTTGTAGCCGTAGTCGGCTTCGGGCATCTGCTCGGCGGAGCGGAGGAGGTAGCCGGCCTGCGCCTCCCACTGCGACCGGATCGCGGCGACGGCGGGGTTGGCGGCAGGGGCGCTCTGCGCGAGGGCCGGAAGGGGAAGCGCCAGCGTGAGGAGGAAGACGACTCGTCGCATCGGATTCGGCGGTGGGAGGTCGGGGGAAGGAAGACGCGCCGCGGTTTGGCGGACGACTGCGCCGACTTCGAAGGTGGCGAAGCTAACGATTCTCCGCTGGTCGGCACTAGCGCGCCAGGGCGTCAGCGGGGGCCTATGACGCAGTTGGCGGCCCCGTTCTACCGGAAGACGTTCGCCATCTTTTGCAACAAATGCACGGTTCTGGTGACGATTTGCACTATTTGGCGGGTAATTGGCGACTATTGCGTTCCAAATTTGTATGTTGTGCACAAAACCGTTGACACTCGGCACAGGCGCGCCTATGCTGGACTGGAGACGTCATCCCAGACCCCGGATCCAGTGCCGACTTTCGCCCCCTCTGCGACCGACACCGAGACCCACTGCCCGTACTGCGCGTTCCAGTGCGGGATCCGGCTCGGTACGGTCGACGGCGAGGTCACCGTGTCGGGCAACCAGGCGTTTCCGGTCAACAAGGGTGCGCTCTGCATCAAGGGGTTCACGTCGAGCGAGACGCTCCGGCACCCGGACCGCTTGCAGGTCCCACTCATCAGGTCCGGCGACGGCACGCTCGTCCCCGCGACGTGGGACGAGGCCCTCGATCGCATCGCGGCGGGGGTGCGCGCGACCCAGGAGCGCCACGGGCCGGACGCGGTCGGGGTCTTCGGCGGCGGGTCGCTGACCAACGAGAAGTGCTACCTGCTCGGCAAGTTCGCGCGGGTCGCCCTCCGCACACGCAACGTCGACTACAACGGTCGCTTCTGCATGTCGAGCGCGGCCGGCGCCGCGATCCGGGCGTTCGGCGTCGATCGTGGACTTCCCTTCCCCGTCGAGGACATCGCCAAGGCGGACGTCATCCTCCTCGTCGGGTGCAACCCGGCCGAGACGATGCCGCCGCTGATGCAGTACTTCCAGGCGCAGCGCGCGGCCGGCGGCACATTGATCGTCGTCGACCCGCGGCGAACCGTCACCGCGCAGTCGGCGACGTTGCACCTCCGCCTGACGCCGGGGTCCGACGCGGCGCTCGCGAACGGCCTGCTGCACCTCCTCCTGCGCGACGGCGCGATCGACCAGGCGTTCCTCGCGGACCGAACGGACGGGTTCGACGAGCTGCGCGGCGTGATCGCGACCTACTGGCCCGAGCGCACGGAGAAGATCACGGGCATTCCGGAAGCCCAGCTCGTGCGCGTGGCGCGTCTCCTCGGCGGCGCGAAGCGTCCGCTGGTGCTCACGGCGCGTGGCGCCGAGCAGCAGGCGCAGGGCGTCAACAACGTGCTCGCGTTCATCAACCTCGCGCTCGCGCTCGGGCGACATGGCCAGCCCTTCGCCGGCTTCGGTACGATCACCGGGCAGGGCAACGGTCAGGGTGGTCGCGAGCACGGACAGAAGGCCGATCAGCTGCCCGGCTATCGTCGCATCGACGATCCTGCGGCGCGCGCACACATGGCGTCGGTCTGGGGGATTCCGGCGGAGGAGATTCCGGGGCCCGGCCGTTCGGCGTACGAGCTGCTCGACGACATGGGCCGCGACGGCGGCGTGCGCGCGCTCTTCCTCATGGGCTCCAATCCCGTCGTGTCCGCGCCGCGCGCGCTGCACGTCGAGGAGCGCCTGCGCGCGCTCGACCTGCTCGTCGTCACCGACTTCTTCCTGTCGGAGACCGCCGCGCTGGCGGACGTCGTGCTGCCAAGCGCGCAGTGGGCCGAAGAGGAAGGCACGATGACGAACCTCGAGGGGCGCGTCATCCTCCGCCGACGCGCGATGGATCCTCCGTCCGGCGTTCGCACGGACCTGGAAATCCTCACGGCCGTCGCCGAGCGACTGGGACGGGGCGAGTACTTCGCATGCTCCGACGCCGAGTCGGTGTTCGACGAGCTGCGCCGCGCGACGGCCGGCGGCGTCGCCGATTACGCGGGGATCACCTACGAGCGGCTCGACGCGCGGCAGGGGATCTTCTGGCCCTGCCCCACCGTGGAGCACGAGGGAACACCGCGCATCTTCGCCGACCGCTTCGCCACGCCGAGCGGGCGGGCGCGGTTCCACGCCGTGCGGCACGAGTCGCCGGCCGAGGAGCCCGACGCGCACTACCCGCTCTACCTCACGACGGGTCGGGTGATGTCGCAGTACCAGTCGGGGACGCAGACGCGCCGCGTGCAGCAGCTGGCGCGCATGACGCCCGAGCCGGTCGCCGAGATCAATCCGAACGCGGCACGGCGCGCGGGGATCGCCGATGGTGCGCTGGTGACGCTGACGACGCGCCGCGGCTCGTCGACGGCGCGCGCGAAGCTCACGCGTGACATCCGCGAGGACACCGTGTTCGTGCCGTTCCACTGGAGCGGCGCCGCCTCGATCAATCGCCTGACCAACCCAGCGCTCGACCCGACGAGCCGCATGCCCGAGTTCAAGGTGTGCGCCGTGAGGATCGAGCCGCAGTCCGCACGCCAAGGAGCGAAGAGCGCATGACGCAGGTGGAGACAGATATGTTCGCCAGCCCTGATCGCCAGCGGCTGGTCGTGATCGGCAACGGGATGGTGGGCGCCCGATTCGTCGAGGAGTTGCTGTCGCGCGGCGGCGGCGACCGGTACGACATCGTGATGTTCGGCGACGAGCCGACGGGGAATTACAACCGGATCCTGCTGTCGGGCATTCTCGCCGGCACGCACGAGCTGGAGGACACGTACATCAATCCGCTCGAGTGGTACGAGCGGAACGGAGTGACGCTGCACGCCGGCGTACGTGTCACCGACGTGGACCGGGATACACGGCTCGTGCGCGGCGACAATGGAATTCTCGAGCCGTACGACGTACTCGTGTTCGCGACGGGGAGCAGCGCCTTCGTGCCGCCGTTGAAGGGGCTGAGCGGTCACGGAACGGAGTTGAAGGACGGACTCTTCGCGTTCCGCACGCTGGACGACTGCGACCGGATGATCGAGTACGTACCGCGCGCGCGGACGGCCGCGGTGATCGGCGGCGGGCTCCTGGGACTCGAGGCCGCGCGCGGGCTGCTGGAGCGCGGGCTCGAGGTGCATGTGGTGCATCTGCGCTCGCATCTGATGGAGATGCAGCTCGACCCGGCGGCGGGGCAGATGCTCGGCGCGACGCTCGAGCAGATGGGAGTGAAGGTTCACCTCGACCGGCTGACGTCGGAGGTGCTCGGCGACGAACGCGTGGAAGGGCTCGCGTTCGCCGACGGTGCGACCCTACCGTGCGACATGGTGGTCATCTCGGCCGGCATTCGCCCGAACGTTGCGCTCGCGATCGACTGCGGGCTGATGGTGGAGCGCGGGATCGTCGTGACCGACGAGTTGCGCT
>Ga0136846_1216370_pt1 | contig 13093 bp, 10 predicted proteins | sample HopSoiMetagenom2_FD_96841 | JGI IMG/M metagenome (GOLD analysis project Ga0136846, IMG submission 96841) | Grasslands soil microbial communities from Hopland, California, USA - 2 Assembly 2016 (version 4) | ecosystem: Environmental > Terrestrial > Soil > Grasslands | place: USA: Hopland... | reverse complement strand
GCGCGCATCTGCCACAGCACCACCGTCGCGGGCGTGGCGAACACCTGGGGCTACGGCGCGCAGACGAACAGCTACAACGACCTGCGCAACTCCCGCACCATGATCATCATGGGCGGCAATCCCGCCAGCGCGCATCCAGTCGCCATGCAGCATTTGCTGGCCGGCAAGGAGATCAACCGGGCCAACATGATCGTCATCGAGCCGCGCTTCACGCGCACCGCGGCGCACGCCACCGAATATGTGCGGATTCGCCCCGGCACAGACATCCCGGTGATCTGGGGCATGCTCTGGCACGTGTTCCAGAACGGCTGGGAAGACAAGGAATTCATCCGCAAGCGCGTCTACGGCATGGATGACGTGCGCAAGGAAGTCGCCAAGTGGACGCCCGAGGAAGTGGAGCGCGTCACCGGCGTGCCGGGCGAGCAATTGAAGCGGGTCGCGGAAATGTTCGCGACGCAAAAACCTTCTACGCTGATCTGGTGCATGGGCGCAACGCAGCACACGGTCGGCACCGCCAACGTGCGTGCGTTCTGCATCGCGTGCCTTGCCACCGGCAATGTCGGCGCGCCCGGTACCGGCGCCAACATTTTCCGCGGCCACACCAACGTGCAGGGCGCGACCGATCTTGGGCTCGATGTGACGACCCTGCCGCTTTATTATGGTCTGGTCGAAGGCGCGTGGAAACATTGGGCGCGCGTCTGGGACGTCGATTACAACTGGCTGCAATCGCGCTTCGATGAAGTGCCGGCGATTGCCGGGCGCAAGCCGCGCAGCCGCAAGGAAAACATGGAGGCGCCGGGCATCACCTCGACTCGATGGTTCGACGCAGTGAACTTGCCGGAGGAGCAGGTCGATCAGCGCACCGGCATCAAGGCGATGATGGTGTTCGGCCATGGCGGCAACACGGTCACGCGCATACCGGAAGCCGTGAAGGGGATGAGTAAGCTCGAGCTGCTTGTGGTCGCCGATCCGCATCCGACGACGTTCTCGGCGCTCGATGCGCGGCGCGACAACACTTATCTCCTGCCGATCTGCACGTCACTTGAAATGGACGGCTCGCGCACCGCGTCGAACCGTTCGCTGCAATGGGGCGAAGAGATCGTCAAACCGGCTTTCGAATCGAAGACCGATTACGAGGCGATCTATCTCCTCGCCAAGAAGCTCGGTCTCGCCGACCAGATGTTCAAGAACATCAAGGTCGAGAATAACGTCCCCTCGGCCGAGGATCTGTTACGCGAGATCAATCGCGGCGGCTGGTCGACCGGATATTGCGGCCAGAGTCCCGAGCGCCTGAAGGCGCATATGAAGAACCAGGCGAAGTTCGACCTCGTCACGTTGCGCGCGCCGAAAGATGTGCCGGAAGTCGGCGGCGACTATTACGGATTGCCCTGGCCGTGCTGGGGCAAGCCGGAAATCCGCCATCCCGGTACGCATATTCTCTACAACACCAATCTGCATGTGAAGGATGGCGGCGGCACGTTCCGGGCGCGCTTCGGCACCGAACGCAACGGCCAGACGCTGCTTGCGGAAGACTCCTATTCCAAAGGGTCAGAGCTTACCGACGGCTATCCCGAATTCACCATGGGCGTCCTGAAGAAGCTCGGCTGGGACAAGGACCTCACCGGCGACGAACTTGCCGTAATCACCAAGATCGGCGGCAACAACATCGATACGGTGAGTTGGGCGATCGACTTATCGGGAGGCATCCAGCGCGTCTGTCTCGAGCACGGTGTCATGCATTACGGCAACGGCAAAGCGCGCGCCAACGCGTGGAATCTGCCGGACCCGATTCCAGTGCATCGCGAGCCGATCTACACGCCGCGTCCGGAGCTCGTCTCGAAATATCCGACGCGACCGGATGAACGCCAATTCCGACTGCCGAATATCGGCTTCTCGGTGCAGAAAGCGGCGGTCGACAAGAACATCGCCAAGGATTTCCCGCTCGCCCTCTCGTCCGGCCGGCTGGTCGAATACGAAGGCGGCGGCGAGGAGACACGCTCCAATCCGTGGCTCGCCGAACTGCAGCAGGACATGTTCGTCGAGATCAACACGGCGGACGCCGACGACCGCGGCATCAAGGACGGACAGTGGGTGTGGGTGCTCGGAGCGGAGAACGGCGCCAAGGTCAAAGTGAAGGCGCTTGTCACCGACCGTGTCGGACGCGGCGTGGCCTGGATGCCGTTCCACTTCTCCGGCTGGTACCAGGGCGCCGACATGCGCTCGCATTATCCGCCCGGCACCGATCCCATCGTGCTCGGCGAGAGCGTCAATACGGTCACCACCTACGGCTTCGACCCCGTGACGGGCATGCAGGAGCCGAAAGCCACGCTCTGTCAGATCAGAGCGGCCTGAGCGGGAGGAATAATAATGGCAAGAATGAAATTCCTCTGCGACTCGGACCGCTGCATCGACTGCAACGCCTGCGTCACCGCATGCAAGAACGAGCACGAAGTGCCGTGGGGCATCAATCGCCGGCGCGTCGTGACAATCAACGACGGCACGCCGGGCGAGCGTTCGATCTCCATGGCGTGCATGCATTGCACGGACGCGCCCTGCGCCGCGGTCTGCCCGGTCGACTGCTTCTATACGACGGCGGACGCGGTGGTCCTCCACTCCAAAGATCTATGCATCGGCTGCGGTTATTGCTTCTACGCCTGCCCGTTCGGCGCGCCGCAATATCCGCGCGTCGGGAATTTCGGTTCGCGCGGCAAGATGGACAAATGCACCTATTGCTCGGGCGGTCCCGAGGCTGACCTCTCGGAAGCCGAATACGTGAAATACGGCTCGAATCGCCTGGCGGAGGGGAAACTGCCGCTTTGCGCGGAAATGTGCTCGACCAAAGCGCTGCTTGCCGGCGACGGCGACATCATCGCGCGAATTTACAAGGAACGCGTGATCAAACGCGGCTACGGCTCCGGTGCTTGGGGCTGGAAGACGGCGTATCGCGAAACGGTCGCGATCTGAGCGGAGCAAAAACAAGGAGAACGGTTCCGTGAAAACCGGTTTGACGATCCGAGCCTTGACCTTCGTGGCTGCGATGAGCCTCGCGCCGCTTTCTGCGCCTTCCTTTGCGCAGCAATCGCCGAGCGGCAAAAATCCGACGGCGGATTCGGTCAATGAGGAAGCGCTGTTCAAGCAGAATTCGAAGATCACCGGTCGAATCTCCATTCCCGACACCAAAGCCGGGACTCTGGAACAGCCACAGGGCCGCGAATGGCGCGGCTTCCATGAAGGCTGGATGCCGTGGATCGGCGCGATCGCGATCCTCGGGATGGTTCTCCTTCTCGGCATCTTCTACTTCACGAAGGGCCGCATCATGCTCGAGCATAACGAGCATTCCGGCCGCAAAATCCTGCGCTTCAACACGTTCGAGCGCTTTACGCATTGGATGACGGCAACCTGCTTCATCATCCTCGCGCTCACCGGCTTGAACTATGTTTTCGGAAAACGTCTGTTGATGCCGCTGATCGGCCCCGACGCGTTCTCGGCCATCTCGCAATGGAGCAAATACGCGCACAACTTTTTGGCATGGCCGTTCATCGTCGGGATTCTCTTCATGATGGCCGTCTGGCTTAGCGACAATGTCCCGAATAGGATCGATTGGGCCTGGCTCAAGGCCGGCGGCGGCTTCTTCAGCAATACGCATCCGAGCGCTGGCCGCTTCAATGCCGGGCAGAAGATAGTCTTCTGGATCGTGATGCTCGGCGGGCTGGCTATGGCGATTACGGGTATTATGCTGGTCTTCCCGTTCGCCGGCTTGGACATCAACGGAATGCAGACCATCCAGGGCATTCATGCGGTGATCGCGGTTCTGTTCATCGCCGCAATGCTCGCGCATATCTATATCGGCTCGCTGGGTATGGAGGGAGCCTACGACGCGATGGGCAGCGGCGAGGTCGATCTCGCCTGGGCGCGTGCGCATCACGATTTGTGGGTGGAAGAGCAACAGGCCAAGACGGCTAGCGGACCGCAGGTCCGCTCGAGGCCTGCTCCGGCGGAATAACCGGCCCTACTCCATTGGTGCGCGGGCTTGGTTTACCCGCGCATTGTTCAGTGCGTTTCCTTGACGGAGGGATCGCCGGACCAGTTCTTCCCAACGAGGTTGTAGCCTGGGTCCGAGACCCGCGTGCTGGACGTCGCGAAGGCTTTGTAGGCGAGCGTCTGCTCAGTGTTCAGCACGGCCGCCGCTCCCGCGGCAATGACGACCAGCCCGACCACTGCAAACATGAAAGCTTTCATCGACGTCTCCCCTCATGCGCGTTTCGCAACGATTATTGTTTCTGATTGGTGTCGAAGAATTTTGGATCCAAGGCCGCAAGCGCGAGCAGCGGCGGCGGCATGACGACGCCGGCCTTACGCATCTCCTGGGCGACATCCCGGCACCCCTGCAGATTGTGCTCGCGCGCAGCGGCTTCCACTTTGTCGATTTGCTCGGCACTAGGCTTTTTCGGCGGCGGAGCGGCAGGCGCTGCAGGCGCAGGTGCCGCCGCGGCTTGCTGGGGAGCCGGTTGTGGCGCCGACGGTTTCGCCGCATCGGTAGTGGCCGGGGGAGGCCCGCCAGCACCCGGCTGCGCAGTACCTTGCGGCCCGGATGCGCCTGGGCCTGACGGGGTCACCTGCCCGCTCAAACTCGACGATTGCTGGGGTGCGCCGCCGCTTGAAGAGGGCTGCGGGGCGGCTTCTTTTTGCGCGGGCGCAGTGACCGCCGTCGCCGCGTTCGCCGGCGGCTGCGCAGCGGCTTGCGACTGTGAAGACGCGGGTGCGGCTGCCCCGGCCGGCGCCGCTGCCGATCCGGGGGCGGGCGCGGGCGGATGCACGAAGGCGAGAAGCTCGGCGCAAAGATCGGCGGGCTTACCCGCGCGCGGCGAGTTACTGCCGGGTTGAGATTGGGAAGCAGATGGTGCCGCCGTCTGCGCCATTGCCGTCCCAGCGACGAGAGCGAAAGCAAGCCCAGAGGCGAAGGTAGTGCGTCGCATAGCTTTCCTTCCGATCTTTTGCAGATTCAAACCCGAACAGGGCGGCATGTCCAGTGAAGAGATATTTTGCGTACCTGTTATCGGGCTCTCGATCTTCAAGATCATCGAACGGTTTTTCGATCGCGCGGATCCCTGCGATTCACCTTGATGAGACCCGACGCTGGCGCGCAAACTGGCCGGATGAACATTAGAGAGGTCGGGCGCTTCGATCACCAGCCCGTCCATGAGATCGAACTCGCCAACTCTGCGGGTGCGAAAGTCTGCATACTCACCTGGGGCGCGGTGGTTCGCGATTTCATCGTGCCGCTGCCGTCAGGCCTAAGAAGCGTTGTGCTTGGGTTCGACAGCTTTGATCCCTACCCGATTCATTCCCGGAGCTTCGGCGCGATTATTGGCCGGTTTGTCAACCGGGTCGCGGACGGCCGCTTCTCACTTGACGGGCATACCTACCAGCTGACGCGCAACGACGGTGGTATTCATCACCTGCATGGCGGCGCCGGCGCCTTCAGCAAGCGGGTCTGGTCGCTCGTCGATGCGAGCAACAGCCACGTCTCACTGGCCTTGCTGTCGCAAGACGGTGATTCCGGTTATCCCGGCACCTTGCAGGCGACCTGCACCTACAGCCTCATCGAGGTAGCCACGTTAGCGATCAAGCTGACCGCGACGACAGAACGTGCAACAATCGTCAACCTAACACATCACAGCTATTTCAATCTGGCGGGTTCGGGACAGGCCGACACGCACAAACTTCGTGTTAATGCCGACTTCTATACGCCCGTGCGTCGCGACAGCATTCCGACAGGTGAGATTCGCCTGGTGCAACGGACGCCCCTCGATTTCACCCGACTCCACGAGATCGGTTCGACTGATATCGACATCAACTTCGTTTTGAACCGTCCGCTTTCGAGCGACGGCACTGAACCTCTTGCGCATGCGGCGACGCTGCGCTCGCCCGACGAAGCAGTCGCAATGGAGGTCTGGACCAGCGAACCGGGATTGCAGGTCTACAATGGCTTCAAGCTTGACGTGGATATTCCCGGCATCAACGGCGAACGGTATAAGGCTCGCGCGGGGCTTGCGCTGGAGACACAGCATTTTCCGAATAATCCAAATGTACCGCACTTTTCCAGAAGTACATTGCGTCCGGGTGAAATCTATGAGCAGCACACGGAATACCGATTCAGGATGCAACAGTGATGTTGACCCGACCGGACGGCCCCAATTAACTGGCGGAATATTGCGCGATTTCGCGGACGGTCACCATGCCCGATATCAAACTTCCCACGGCCGACCGGCGGATGGTGCCCTACCGGCCGCGCGCGCCGCGCGACTGGGAGAGAGCGGACAGCGGCGCGCGCAACCGCATCTTCTTTGCCGCCGCGCATGTCGTCGCCGATCCGCTGTCCGACGTGGAGCCCAGGCTTTCTGCGGCGCTCGATTGGGAGGCAACGATCGCCTACCGCCGTTATCTCTGGTCGCTCGGTCTCGGGGTCGCGGAAGCGATGGACACAGCGCAGCGCGGCATGGGGCTCGATTGGCCGACCGCGCTCCAGCTGATCCGCCGCTCCGTCGCCGCGCGCGACGTTCCGGGCGCGCTCGTATTTTCCGGCGCCGGTACCGACCATCTTGCCCTTTCGCCTGACCTGACGCTCGACGACGTCATCCGCGCCTATGAAGAGCAGATCGAAGCGATCGAGTCCGCCGGCGGCCGCATCATTTTGATGGCGAGCCGCGCGCTTGTTGTCGCCGCCAAAAGCCCGGAGGATTACGCAATTGTGTATGGCCGCATCCTGCGCGCCGTGCGAGAGCCGGTGATCATCCATTGGCTTGGCGAAATGTTCGATCCGGCGCTCGCCAGGTATTGGGGCGCGCCAGATCACGCCACGGCGATGGACATTTGTCTCGGCATTCTCGCCGATCATGCGAACAAGGTCGAGGGTATTAAAATTTCGCTCCTCGATAAAGAAAAGGAGATCGCGATGCGCCGGCGCCTCCCTGCCGGTGTTCGCATGTATACGGGCGACGATTTCAACTATCCCGAATTGATCGCCGGTGATGACGAGGGCCACTCGGACGCCCTCCTCGGCATTTTTGACGCGATCGCGCCGGCAGCATCAGCGGCGCTCGCGGCGCTGGGGCGCGGCAGCATCAATGAATATCACGATATTCTCGCGCCGACTGTCCCGCTGTCCCGGCACATTTTCAAAGCGCCGACGCAGTTTTATAAATCCGGCATCGTGTTCCTCGCGTACCTCAATGGCCACCAGCGCCATTTCAGAATGGTCGGCGGGCAGGAGAGTGCGCGCTCGCTGCTGCATCTCGCAGAGATTTTCAGGCTCGCAGACCAGGCCGGCATTCTGCTTGATCCGGATCTCGCGGCTTCGCGTATGCGAGGTGTCCTGCAAGTCGCGGGCCTCGACGCCTGATCAGATCAGCTCGGCAGAAGTTCAAAGTTGACCTCATCAGGCAAGCGCCGTACCAGCCCGCTAAACAAAATCCATAACTAGGGACGGAAGGATGAAGTTCGGCGAATATCCGAAAATTCCTTCTCTCGGCAGCGTCGCCGGGCTGCGCACGCATGTCGCGTCGCTCGGCATCGACATGCCCTGCGACGACATCGTTGCGCACGGTTCCGACTCGCCGCTCGGCTCCGCCTTCGAATTCGAAGGCATGAATATCGGCAACCGCATCGGCATCCTGCCTATGGAGGGCTGGGATGGGCAGACCGATGGGCGGCCCAGCGAGAACACGTTCCGGCGCTGGCGCCGTTTTGGCGAAAGCGGCGGCAAGCTGATCTGGGGCGGCGAGGCCGTTGCCGTACGTGGCGATGGACGCGCCAACCCGCGCCAGCTGTATCTCGCCGATCACACGCAGGCCGATATGGCGCGATTGCGCGAGGAGCTCGTCCAGGCGCACAAAGCGGCATTCGGCGACGATCGCGGCCTTGTGATCGGCCTGCAGCTCACCCATTCGGGCCGCTTCTGCAAGCCTAACGACAATCGCAAATTCGAATCACAGATCGCCTATCGCCATCCCATCCTCGATCGCAAGTTCGGCTACCCCGACGAGCGTCCGATAATGTCGGATGACGAGATCAAGCGCCTCATCGACGACTTCATCCGCGCCGCAAAGCAGGTGCAGGACTGCGGCTATGATTTTGTCGACGTCAAACATTGTCACGGCTATCTCGGTCACGAGTTCCTGAGCGCGTTCACGCGACACGGCCCGTATGGCGGCTCGCTGGAGAATCGCACCCGCTTCATGCGCGAGATCGTTGACGGCATCCGCGCTGAGGCGCCGGGTCTACGCATTGGCGTGCGACTCAGCGCCGTCGATCTCGTGCCGTTCAAACCCGATCCGGCGCAATCGGCACCCGGCGCGCTCGGCCCGGGCATCCCGGAGGATGTCACCGAGCTTCTACCTTACAAATACGCGTTCGGCGTCGATCAGCATGATCCCGTCGAGTTCGACCTCACCGAGCCGAAAGCATTATTCCAAATCATGCGCGGCATCGGCGTGCGCTTCGTCAACGTTGTCGCTGGCAGTCCCTACTACAATCCGCATGTGAGCCGACCGGCTAGCTATCCCCCATCGGATGGCTATCACCCGCCGGAAGATCCATTGATCGGCGTGATGCGGCAGATCGCAGTCACGCGCACGTTGAAAGAGAGCTTCCCGGACTTCTGCATCATGTCTTCCGGTTTCACCTATTTGCAGGAATTCCTGCCGAACGTCGCCCAGGCCGTCATCCGTCAGGGCTGGTCCGACGTGATCGGCGTCGGCCGTATGGTGCTCGCCTACCCGGAAATGCCGCGCGACGTATTGGAAGGACGCGGCATGCAGAAGAAGCGCCTCTGCCGCACGTTCAGCGATTGCACGACGGCGCCGCGCAACGACCTCGTCTCGGGTTGCTACCCGCTCGATCCTTTCTACAAGAAATCCGAGGGGTTCAAGGCGCTCGCGGCGATCAAGAAGCCGGCGAAAATCGCCTGAACACCGCGCCACTGTTGACGTTGATGCCTTAAATTGTAGGCTCACGAAATCCGGCGCGATCAGTGACAACCAGCGTAACGCCGCAATGTTTCGGGAGGAAATATGAAGGTTTCACATCGCCTATTCGCATTCGCCGCCATATTCTGCGGGGTCACGGGCGTTGCGCAGGCGCAATGGACACCTTCGCGACCGATCAATCTCATCGTGCCGTGGGCGGCCGGCGGGTCGACGGATCAGGCGACGCGCGTCGCGGCGGCGGAACTGGAGGACGTGCTCAAACAGAAGATCGTCATCATTAATCAGCCCGGCGCATCCGGTTCGATCGGCACGCGCAGCGCGCTCGATGCGCCAAAGGATGGCTACACTTGGACGGCGGGAGCCGCGCAAGATCTCGGCACATACGCGACGCTCGGGATGTTGAACACCAATATCAAGGATTGGCATCTCTATCTGACCGTTGCCAACGTTGAAGTGCTCAGCGTCGCAGCGAGCAGTCCGTTCAAGACGGCGAAAGACATCCTCGACGCAATGAAACAGAAGCCGGGACAGATATCCGTTGCGACGGCAGGCGTGCAGTCATCGGGCCACAGCGCCATGGAGCGCATCGCGCAGGCAGCCGGCATCACTTACAAGAACGTCACCTATGATGGCGGCGCGCCTTCCGTTGTTGCGACCGTGTCGGGGGAGACGCAAGCGACGACGCAGCTCGCGGTCGAGCAGACGGAAATGATCCTCGGCAAGCGGCTGCGTCCGCTCGCGGTGATCGGCGACAAGCCGCTGCAGATCGAAGGCTACGGCACGGTCGAGCCGCTGACCAACGTGCTGCCGAACCTCAAATCGCCGGTGAATTATTTCGGCATCTTCGTGCCGCCAGGCGTTCCGGATGAAGTGATAAAGACGCTGGATAAGATTTGGGCCGAAAAGATGCCGCAGGACGCCGCCCTAAAGCAGTATGCGACAAAGCGTGGGGCCCTTTTCAGCCCGATGGCTGGCGAGGAAGCTCAGAAGGCAGTGATGCCGGCGGTGCAGGCAAATGCCTGGCAGCAATTCAATTCCGGCAAGGCGAAAGTCTCGCCCGACACGCTTGGCATCTCGAAGCCCTGAAGTTGATGCAGCAGAGCCCGCTCGCCGCACCGACAAACGCGTCTCACGGCGAGAGCGCGGGGACGAGTCCACGCGACGACGTTGTCGGCGGGCTTTCCTGGATGCTGCTCGGAATCCTGATCCTCGTCGCCTCCTGGCGCATGGACCGGCTTGAGGCGCAGGACATCAATCCCTACACGATTCCGGGTCTCGTCCCCGGCCTGCTCGGTCTCGGCATGATGTTCTTCGCCGCGCTGATGCTTGCGCGGGGGTGGCGCCATGGCGGACTTCGCACGGCGGCGCCGATGCCGGATGAACGCAAAACCGCCTATGGCCGGCTCGCTTTGGCCCTCGTCCTGTGCCTCGGCTACGCCGTCGTGCTTCTCGGGCGGGTGCCGTTCTGGCTTGCGGCATCGCTGTTTGTGTCGATCAGCATTTTCGTTTTGCGCTTCACCGAGCTGCGAGCCAAGGCCCAACTCGTCCGCGGCGCCGTCACCTCGACGGCAATCGGCATCGGCTCCGGCGCGCTGGTCACGCTCGTTTTCGAAAAACTGTTTCTCGTGCGGCTTCCTTAAAGGCATTGGCGATGGAAGGCATCGAGATGCTGGGGAAGGCGTACCTCAGCTTCTTCAATCATTGGTCGGTGGTTTTCGCGCTCGCTGGTTCGCTGACCGGCATCCTCGTCGGCTGTTTGCCGGGATTGTCGGCGACGCTATGCATCGCGCTGCTGACGACACTCACGCTCAAACTGCCGGCGAATGACGCGATCCTGATCCTGATCTCATCCTATGTCGGCACGTTGTATGGCGGCTCGCGTTCGGCGATTTTGCTCAACATTCCCGGTACCGCGGCAAACGCCGCCTCTTGCGCCGACGGGCACGCACTGGCGCTGCGCGGCGAGGCCGGGCGCGCGATCGGCATCGCAACCTCCGGCGCGTTTTGCGGGACCTTGTTTGGCGTCCTCTGCCTCGCCGCATTCACGCCGCTTCTCGCCGAAGTGGCGCTGTCCTTTGGCGCCTTCGAGTTCTTTTGGCTCGCGCTTTTCGGCGTGGTCATTTCCGGCAGCCTCGTCGGTGACGATCCGCTAAAAGGCTGGCTGGTCGGCCTGCTCGGACTTTTTGTCGCGCAGATCGGGCAGGAGGGACTCTATGCCTTCGACCGCTTCACCTTCGGCTGGTCCGAGCTTTCCGGCGGCATCGGCCTCATCCCTGCGCTGATCGGCGCGTTCGGCTTCGCGGAAGTCCTGACCAACCTTGCCGATCGGCACGAAAAGCAGTTGGTCACGCTGAAGGACTCGACGCTGCCGCGCTTTCGCGAGGTCGCGCAATACTGGCGCACGGTGCTCCGCTCCGGCGCAATCGGCGTGATCACCGGCCTTCTCCCCGGCGTCGGCGAAGATTCGGGCGCCTGGATGTCCTACGCCGCGGCGAAAGCGACGAGCAAAGAGCGCCAGCAATTCGGCAAGGGATCGATCGACGGCCTGATGGCGGCCGAGACCGGCGACATGTCGTCAATTCCCGGCCACATCATTCCGGCGCTGGCACTCGGCATCCCGGGCTCCGCGCCCTCGGCCGTGCTCATGGCCGCCATGATCATCCACGGCATCCAGCCCGGCCCGATGTTGATGATCGAGCATCCGCAATTCATCTATGACGTGGTGGCGATGACGTCGCTCGCGACGATCAGCATCCTTATCTTTGGCTTGTTTTTGGTGCGCCCGCTGCTGCTCGTTCTCAGAATCAAGCGCACCATTCTGATGCCAATCATCTTCCTCCTAGCATCGGTCGGCGCGTTCGCCAGCGCATCGCGTTTGTTCGATGTCTACGTGATGCTTGCCGTGGGCATCGGTGCGTTCTTTCTGCGCCGGCGCGGCTATCAGATGGCGCCGTTCGTGCTCGGCCTCGTTCTCGGTCACCTGCTCGACAAGAGCTTGCGGCGCGGGCTCGTCCTGTCGGATGGCAGCATCTCGCCGTTTTTTACCCGGCCGATTTGCACGGCCTTCGCGCTGGTCACTTTGGTCACGATGCTCATGTACGTTCCGAGCATCAATGCCGCCGTCAAACGCGGGATAGCTGCGGGCACGCAGCGCGCGCGGCTGCTTCTGCGTACACGCGACAAGCAGGCCTGATTTGCTGCCTGCCGTGCCAGTCGGAGGTATATCGTGAAGAAGGTCAGGGTAGGCCTTATCGGCAGCGGCTTCGTCGCCGAATTGCACATGCATGCTTATCGCCGCGTCTATGGCGTCGACGTGGAGGTGGTGAGCGTCGCTTCCCGCGGCGATCATGTCGTCGATTTTGCTCGGAAATTCGCAATCCCGCAGACGAGTCGGAACTGGCGCGACCTCATTCGCGATGCGACGATCGACGTGATCGATCTCTGCACGCCACCGGCGCTCCACGCGGAGATGGTGGTCGCCTGCATGCAAGCCGGCAAGCATGTGATCTGCGAAAAGCCGTTCACCGGATATTTCGGCCGGCCGGGCGACGCGATGCCGATCGGCCGCGACGTGCCGAAAGCCCTGATGTTCGAGCGCGTCATGGAGGAGATGGAGCGCACACGCGAAGCGATCCGCGCCAGCGGGAGGCTATTTCTCTATGCCGAAGATTGGGTCTACGCGCCCGCGGTGACGAAGACGGCGGAAATAATAAGAGAGACCCGCGACAAAATCCTGTTCATGAAAGCAGAGGAGAGCCATAGCGGCTCGCATGCGCCGCACGCTGCGGAATGGGCCATGACCGGCGGCGGCGCACTTATACGCCAGGGGTGCCATCCGCTGTCAGCTTGCCTCTACCTGAAGCAGGTTGAGGCGGCGGCGCGCGGCGACACCATCAATGTCGTCGATGTGACCTGCGACGTCGGCAATCTGACGTCGGCTCTCGGCGAGGACGAGCGCCGCTACATCCAGGCGCGCCCAAAGGATGTCGAGGACTGGGGCGTCCTCAATGTGACGTTCTCCGACGCAACCAAGGCGACGATTTTTGCCGGCGACATGATCGTCGGGGGCGTGCGCAATCTCGTCGAGACATACACGAGCGGCGGTG
>Ga0136846_1237195_pt1 | contig 13094 bp, 14 predicted proteins | sample HopSoiMetagenom2_FD_96841 | JGI IMG/M metagenome (GOLD analysis project Ga0136846, IMG submission 96841) | Grasslands soil microbial communities from Hopland, California, USA - 2 Assembly 2016 (version 4) | ecosystem: Environmental > Terrestrial > Soil > Grasslands | place: USA: Hopland... | reverse complement strand
TGACCCACTTCGAGCGGGCGGCCGTTCATGCCGTAGGCCAGGATCGTCTGCGGATGGAAGGCGTCGATCAGGTCGATGCTTTCATAGTAGCGGCCGCTACCGTCGAAGGTCTGCTCGAGCTCGTCGGCGCAATGAAGGACGGCATAGCGCGCGTTGGTCTTCAGTCCGGCCGCGCGGAGCACCAGGCCCAAAGGCACGCCCGTCCACTTCGCGATCCCGCTCCAGCCCTCGACGCAGTCATGTCGTGTAATCTGGGTACGCGCTGGCAGGCGCCTCAGGTCGGCCAGCGTCAGCGACAAGGGTGTTTGCACCAGGCCATCGACCTTGAGACGCCAGTCGACGAAGCCACCGGCCTGCAAGGCGGCATATTCGTCGCTGTCGGGCTGCGAGGTACCGTTCACGCGGAAAACGGGCGACAGATCCGCTTCCGTATATTCACGCGCCAGGGACTGGCCGAGTACTAGGCGCTGCGCGCGTTGCGTCAGCCCCTCGGCGGAATCGAGGACATCGTTCACCGAACGGTTGCCGGTGATCCGGTCGCAGCCGGAAAGCGCGATCGAGCCGAAACCCAGCAGGCCGCCGCCAAGCACATGTCGGCGTGACAGGATAGCCATCATTCGGTCTCCTCAAGCTTGATGGCGTAGCGCCCGGTGATCATTGACCGCATGTTGTTCCAGGCGCCGGAGAGCACGACCATGACGACGTGGATGACGACAAAGGCCACGAGCAGCGACGCGGTAACGAAGTGAATCGTGCGCGCCGACGGCCGGCCACCGAACAGGTCGAGCAGGAACGGTGCCGCGGCGTCGATGCCTGGCGACATGGTCAGACCGGTAAGGACCATGGTTGGCAGCAGGATCAGGATCACCGCGAGATAGGTGAGCTTCTGGAGGACATTGTAGCGGCGTGCCGCTTCGCCCTTGGGAAAACGCAGTCGGGCATGATCGCGCAACTCGTGCCAGAGACTGCCGGGGCGCAACTCGTCGCGACGGGGTAGAAGGTCGCGCCGGAAATGGCCGAGCAGGAGCGCGGTAACTACATAGAGAAGGCCATTGGCGACGAACAGCCAGGCGAAGAAGAAGTGCCATCGACGCCCGGTCGCGAGATCTGCCCCGGCGGGAAGCGTCATCCAGCCCGGAAAGGCCCGCGCGACCTGCTCGCCATCCTGGTTGGACACGCCAAGCACGCCCGTCATGTCCATCGTGTGGCCGCCGACATGGAGGACGCCGCGTCGACTGCCCGCGTCGCCGACTGCCTCGATCCGGGCAAGATAGGGGTCGCTATCGGCGCCGATCTGACCCCAGTGGAAGGAAGGATAGGCGTTCAGGATCTGAAGTCCGCTCAGCAGCAGGATCGTCAGGCACAGGACGTTGATCCAATGCGTGATCCGCGTCACGACATTGTGCCGGTAGGTCAGCACGCGTCGCGGGGCGGCGGGAGCCGCCGCTTCGTCTTGGTCGGTCATCGCGGCCTCGTGAACTGCTAATGGGGCGGGGCAGGGTAGCGCCGGCTGTCGCACGCGACAGCCGGCGCATGGTCTCACATCGGCGGGGCGACGCCGTTCTTGCCGACGATGATCTGATGGGCGGTCAGCTTGCCGCCTGCCGACTCACCCGGGATGAACACGGGCACGCCCGGCTTGAGATCGGCCGGGTTCGCGGCTGCAAAGGTCACGACCGGCGCGCTTGGCGGGATGGTGATCGTCTTCTGCTGGCCGCCATTGTAGGACAACGTGACGGTGTTGCCATGGATTCCCTTCACCAGATTGGTGACCGAGGCGTTCGTCATGGAGCTTTTGGGCTTGAGGTCCCAGCCATAGCTGCCCTCGCCCAGGCCCTTGAGCGCCGGCGGGAAGATCAGCACTTCCAGTGCGCGATCGCCCTTGGCATTCGGCAGCGAGGCGATGCCGACAAAGTCGCCGGGCTTCACCGAGGCAAGCGAGGACCGCGCCAGGCTGGAAATCTTCCATCCGTCGGCCAGTGCCACATCGACGATCTTGCCCTCTCGCGACTTCACTTTGAGAGCATTGCCGCTCCTGCTGACGACGGTGCCGCGCAGGTTGGTATGCGGTGCGTTCTGCGCGGAAGCGGAGGTCGCGACCAGTGTTGCACAAGCAGTGGCTGCTGCTATTCCGGCGCAGAGCAGAAGGGTCTTGGTCATGGTGTTTCCTTTCGACTGGCAAGCTGAGATCAAGCCGACACCATACACCTACCTACTAGAAGGGTGGTGGTCAAGGGCTCAGTAACTTGCTGCCGAGCGTTTTTGACAATCGGTGAAATTCAGCGGCCCCGGCGCAAGGGGCATCTCGACAGACTTGGCAAACGGCTCGCGCGTGATGGTGCTCGGGCTGAACGGACTGATACGATCAGATTCACTTTCGTGGTTGACGCTTTCATGACGCGAATGCGGGTGCAGCCCGCGCAGGTGATACGGGGCCTCGTCGAGTGCTGGCACGCCGACGACAGCTGAACGCGCGTTGCCGCCAGCAAGTGCATAGAGCGACAGAGCAGCAATCCTCAGATTTGCGATATGCCCCCATCGACAGTCAGTTCGGTGCCGTTCACATATTTGGCATCTTGCGAAGCGAGGAACAGGGCAGCCGTCGCGATCTCGGCTGGCTCTGCCATATAGCCTAGCGGAACTTCCTGGGCGGCATAATCCTTCAACGCCTCGATCTCGGCGTCATTCAGATGGAGGCCATTTTCCATGAGCGGAGTGAGCGTGAACCCGGGACTGAGCGCATTCACGCGGATTTTTCGGCTGCGAAGATCGTTGGCCCAGGTCCGTGCGAACGACCTCACCGCGGATTTCGAAGCATTGTAGAGGCTGAGGCCCTCCATCCCGTTGTTGGCGCATATCGATGCGGTCAGCACGAGCGACGCGCCGTCCTTCACCAAAGGCAGCAATGTCTGGACGGTAAAGAAAACACCTTTCACATTGATATCGAACGTCTTGTCGAATTCCGCTTCTTCCGTCTTGCCGATCTCGTTCTTCTCGCAAATGCCGGCATTGGCGAACACAGAGTCCAATCGATCGCCATGTGCGTCGATTGCCTTCTTGAGCTTTTCCAGATCAGGAAGGCTGGAGACGTCGGAAATCACGGCGACGGCCGCGTTGCCGAGTCGAGCCGCGGCTTCGTTCAACGTCCTGGCCGACCGCCCGGTGATGTAAACACGCTTGGCGCCCTGCTCGATCAAGGCCTGAGCGATGGAGAATCCGATGCCCGTCGAGCCCCCGGTCACGACGGAGACATGGTTCGAGAACTTGGTAGACATTTGTTCAAATCCTATCGGGGTGAGGTGTTTTGGACAGCGCGCAGAATGGGCGTCAGGACGGCAGTGCTCGATCAAGCCAGGCCAGAACCGGGGCGAGCGCCGCATCCGAGTTCTTCTCGAATATGAGCCCGTGACCATTGCCGAATACGCCGTGGTCCGGGAGATGGAGCAGTTCGGCCGAAGCGCCGGCGGCTCTGAGTTGCTCGATCGTGGGCGAGCTGGCAGCGGCGAAGGCCGATGCCTCTCCCGTCACCGCGACGATCGGCAACCCGGCGAGCGCGGGCAGCCGGTGGTCACCGGGCGCTGCCGCCTCCAGTTGCTTGGCTGTGCTGACGGGAGGCTCCCAATTCAGCGGTACCGCAGTCAGCCCCCAGGACAGCGATCCGATGTTGGGAATGCTCGCAAATGGCGGCCCCATCGGCTCCACGGCAATGATCGCCTTGACGAGGCCGGGTCGGCGATCGGCGACCAGCCAGCCGACCGGCCCCGATGCGGAGTGCGTCAGCAGGACGGCGGAACCGATGCGATCGAGCAGCCGCGAAAGCCGGTCGGCCTCCATCTCCTCGGACACGGCCAGATCCGCAGGCAGCGGGCCGTAACCAGCGATGAATTCGTCCATCGCGCTGTCGTCGTCCGGCGGGAACGGCCATTGGGTATGCCGCCCGCTCGGATGGCTCGGGAAATAGATCTCGCGGCCCGTCTCGTAGGAGAAAGGCGGCCCCATCTCTCCCATTGTCTCGACGTGAAAGGGAGAACGGCCTTGACCTGGACGATCGACGGTCAGGATCGCGTAGCCGGCTTCGACAAGCCGCTGCGCCCATCCCGGGCGGCCATCAGGCGTGTCGAACCACTCGGTTCCCTGATAGCCTCCGCCATGGACGAGCACGATTGGATAGCGCCTCGTGACCTGCTCGGGTGCCTCCCATTCCGCAAACAAGGGGCCGCGCTGGTACGTCCGCCCATCGCGAATGACGCGTTCGCCGGGTACCCAGAAATGACCGCGTCGGATCGTACGAACGGCTGCGTTGCTCCAGAACGGCACAGAGGTCTCGCTCATAGGTCAGTTGCGTGGGTGCGAGCAGCGACGACGTCGGTGGAGCACTGTGCGTCCGCCATGATTACTGGGCTCGGATGCTGCCAAGCCTCGCGTGGCCGTCGCCTGGTCGCGAAAGCGGCACTTGTAGATCGCCATCGACTGGCGCGTGCCACGACCGGAAAGAGTGCCGCACTGCTCTCTAGCGCACCTGCCCGCAATCGCCGCATCGCCCGACGCATGTGCCGGCTCATACGGTAATCGCGATCGAGGCGCGTCTCCGTGCTGGCTTGAAACGTGACGTAGGCAATCATTGGATTGCTCTTGGAAATCATCTTCCCTCCTGCTGATCGGCCATGGAGGCTCGGGTTGACGTGCCGGGTGACACCTTCGTCCGCCAGGAAAGCGGTGCTGCCTCATAATTATGGAGTGATCGATCCACATATCCATGTGGCGCGGCGGTTGTCAACGACTTCTGGACTGACTATTCTACAATTTCGAGCACAGGAGGTTGATATGGCGCGTACCGGCCGTCCACGCGGCTTCGATCGCGATCGAGCCGTCACCCAGGCGATGCACCTGTTCTGGGAGCACGGCTTCGAAGGCGTGTCGCTAGATCAGCTGCGGCGGGTCATGGGCGGGATCTCATCGGCTAGTTTTTATGCGGCCTTCGGCTCCAAGGAAGCGCTCTACCGGGAGACCTTGGGCAGATATCTCGACACCCACGGCACGGTAATGGACGTCTTGCGCAACGACGACCTGCCGCCGCGTGAGCGGCTGGAGCGAGCGCTGCGCCAGTCCGCGGCTATGCAGACCGAAACCGCGCATCCGACCGGTTGCATGGTCGCGCTTTCGGCCATGATCTGCTCGGACGGCGGAGCATCCGCCCAATCGGTGACAGCATCTGAGCGGGCAGCAAATCGCAACGCGATCCGGGCCTGCGTTCAAGCGGCGATCGACGAAGGATCCTTGCGCGACGAAACGAGTGCGGCAGGGTTGGCCGCGCTCTTCGAAGGGCTTCTGTTAGGGCTGTCCATCCAGGCGCGTGATGGTGTTCGTATCGGCGAACTCGATGCAGCCGTTACACAGGCGCTCAACGCTTGGGACGCAAACCAGGTGGCCGCTGATACGCCATGATCCGTGCGGGACTGAAGCACCATGATCACGCGCATCCGCTGGACCGCGGCGCGTAACGCCTTGTCGACGTTTCCACGCCGGTCTTCGGCAGGTCGTCAACGAACATCAGGGCGCCGACTGGCGAAACGGCCGATCAATCCCTTGCGCACCGATGTCGCGATACGCTCGTTGACGGATTACGCTTGGGATTGGTGCCCTTCTTGCGATCACGGCCGGCATCTGCGCTTCTGTCAATTCGGATGAGGACTCCTGACCGTGGCCGGACCAGCGCGGAATGAGCTCAGCCGTCAGCCACCATGGGGCCAGTTCGGTTGACGAAAGTCTTCAACGCAAAGCTGCTCTGGACGTGGGCGACTCCTTCGACGCTGGTAATCGTTTCGAGCAGGTCTCGATAATGGTCGAGATCGCGCACGACGACGCGCAGCAGATAGTCGGCGCCACCCGACATTTGGAAGCCGCTCATGAGTTCGGGGATCGCCACCACGAGCTCTTCGAAGCGTTCGATCGCGTCGCGCGTCTGGCGCTCGAGCGTGACCGAGACGAACACGCTCATTGGGCCGGCTAACCGCCTTTCGTCGAGCCGTGCCGAATAGCCCGTTATGATCCCCTGTTCCTCCAAGAGGCGGACACGGCGCAGCGTAGGGGTCAGCGACAAACCGATCTGATCGGCGAGGTCGCGCCAGGTCACACGGCCGTCGTCGGCCAGCGTGCGCAGGATTCGGCGATCGAAGCGGTCAAGCTCATATTCGTGGTTCAAATCGTCTTCCTTATCGGAAATATATAACATTATGACCTAATAGTTACCTGATCAATGGGTCAGTTTGGCAACACGCGCTATGCGTTTCTTGCTATTCAAAGGTCATGCAAAGGGCTCACTCAGCATGACCGCAAATCCACAGTTTGAGACGTTGGCTGCCGACCGCCCGGCTTCCGTCGCTCGCCGCGCCGCGCTGCTACGCGATCCGAAGTTCGGCACCACCTTTACCGATCACATGGTTACCATTCGCTGGAGTTCGCAGCGCGGCTGGCACGACGCCCGGGTCGAGCCACTCGCCCCTCTGTCGTTCCACCCGGCGACATCCGTCTTCCACTACGCTCAGGAAGTATTCGAAGGGCTGAAGGCGTATCGCGGATCCAATGGCGATGCGTTGCTCTTCCGGCCGCTCGAAAACGCGCGACGGTTCAATCGCTCGGCTGCGCGAATGGCGATGCCCGCCCTGCCGGAGGAGGTTTTTCTGGAAGCGATCGAGCGCCTGGTCAGCATCGACAATGGCTGGATTCCGGAAGGCCAGGGAGCATTGTACCTCCGTCCGTTCATGGTCGCCGACGAAGTCTTTCTCGGTGTCCGGCCGGCCGAACATTATCTCTTTTGCGTCATCGCCAGTCCGGCGGGCTCCTATTTCGGCGGTGGAGCGACGCCGATCACCATATGGGTGTCTGAAACCTATAGCCGCGCGGCCCGCGGTGGCACTGGTGAAGCGAAATGCGGCGGCAATTACGCGGCGAGCCTGGCGGCGCAATCCGAGGCGATCGCCCATGGTTGCGATCAGGTCGTCTTTCTCGACGCTGCCCAAAGCCGCTGGATCGAGGAACTGGGCGGTATGAACATCTTTTTCGTGATGTCGGGAGGCGTGATCGTTACCCCGCCTCTCGGCACGATCTTGCCAGGAATCACTCGCGATGCCGTTCTGCGGCTTGCCCGAGACGCCGGCTACGCAATTGAGGAACGGCCGTATGCGCTTGACGAGTGGCGCGACGATGCGACGAGAGGCCGGCTCGAGGAGACATTCGTGTGCGGCACCGCGGCGACGATCGTACCGGTCGGCTCGGTCCGCGCCGGGTCAGGCGGCTTCATGATTGCGCAAGGCGAGGGTGGGCCTGTCACTGCTTCGATCCGCGCGTCCCTGGTCGACATACAGCGCGGACGCGCGCCCGATCCTCGTGGTTGGAACCATCGCGTCGTCCCGCCCACCGCAGGCGAGGGCGTGCAACGCTCATGACATTTCTCGCGCCAATAGATGAAGGAGTCAGTGCTGATTCGGGCTGTGATCGATACCAGTCCTGGCCGCCGGTCGACCCCGGCGCCGCTCTGCCGGCGCGATTAGCGCGGCGCCGGTCGCTCGACCTGGCGCGCGGCATCGCTTGTCATCTCGGTGGCGTCCAATCCGTGGGACGACATCTGCCCGGTCCGATCACGATATTGAGCTTCAACGTGTCGGAAACGGCTCCGGTCGTGTCGGTGTCGATCTCTGTCGGAGATCAGGAGCGGGCGTCGTCGCTGGCGGTGATCGCCACCAGCGGGGTCTGCGAGAGCGAATTCGCCTATCGTGCCAGTCCCGGCCGCTGGTACATGCCGAGCGATTTACGCGACATCATCGCCGCTATAGCGGATATGTCGCCGGGCGAGCCGGATCGAGACCTGTTCCTGCGCGCGAAACTCCTCGAACTGACGTGCGCCACTTTTCGGCACCTGCGCAATTCGAGCTTGTTGCCCTATTGCGACCAGGATTTCGGCAGTGCGCAGACGCTTCGGATTCTGAGTGCCCAGGCCTATGTCGAGGCGCGTCTGCATGAGCGACTAACGCTCGATCGGATCGCACGTGCCTGTGGGGTCAATCGCACCTTCTTGACCAAGGGGTTTCGGCGGTTGTTCGGCTGCTCGGTCTGGGGCTTTCTCACCGAGGCGCGGCTGGAGCGAGCCCGTCAGCTGCTGTTTGCCACGGACCTACCCGTCTCGAGTGTCGCGGGGCGTTGCGGCTACGCGAACAACGCCAGTTTCAGTCGGGCATTCAACCGCCGCTTCGGTTTTTCGCCGAGCGAGGCCAAGCCCCGAGCCATTGCCGGTATGTCGGCTTTGGCCTCGGTCGATGCGAGCAGCGCCGTTCGCGCGCGATAAGACTGATCCGCAAAGCGTGAGCGGCGAATCCGGGGACCTGCTGCAAAGGCGAGCTCGCGTGCAGTCGAGCTTGCTTGCGACTATCCTCCGCTTGACCAACAATGGTTGAGGACCGGAGCGGGCATCGCCGTCTCCGCGGTCGCGACGATTTCGCTCCCCTAACTGCGTGCCGCCGCCTCCTCAAAGCCTTCTGGGAACGTGCAAACGGACAGCGCCCGACAGGGTTGGGTAGCAGCTATGTAAGCATGTCCCATACGACTGTCGAAATAGGCTGACTCGCCGGCCTTCAGCCTCGTCGGTGCATAGCATTCGGTATGAAGTTCGAGCTCACCTTCGATGACATAGAGAAATTCTTCGCCAGGATGGCGCATGAACTCGCCGAATTCCTGCAGACTTGTCGCACGGTACTCGCTGATGATCGGCGTGATGTGTTTATGCAGAAGGTCATTGCTGAGGTAGCTCAGGGTATGATGCGCCAGCTCGATGGTCTGACCGTCGCCGATCCGGTTGATACTGCGCCGCCCGGGCTGCTCCGCGACGGCCGGCAGCGGCTCGTTGTCGATGGAAAGCAACTCGGTAAGGTCGATGCCCAGACCTGCGCTGAGCTTTCCGAGCATGTCGTAGGTGGGTGACACCTGATCGTTTTCGATGCGGGACAATGTCGAAGCAGGGATTCCCGTCTTCTTATTCACGTCGGCAAGAGTCCATCGATTGCGCTCACGCAACGCCTTGAGCGCAACACCCGGTTTAGCGATTGTCACAGAAGTTCCTAACAGGTCCCGAGAAATACTGACACATCAGCATGTTGCATAAAGGGGATGAATTTTCAAGATTCTCCCCCATCGGATTCCTTCGTTAGCGACCGCGGGGCGTGCCGCGGGTGGGCGAAAGTCTCAGCGAAACTGTTGCAAATATGGAATATCGTGATACCTCCATCATGCATCGCTGGGGCATTGCGACAGGTCGGTGCCGTTGCGAAACGACTGATATTGAAGGCGGAAAGATGATCGACCCGGCGTGCACGGCTGATCTTTGTGACGAAACGGAAGGCGCCTGGCGCATCGCGGAGTTCCCGGCGAGAAGCTTCGGAGCCGTCGCATCCGGCGATGGACCAGTTCGGCTGGTTCACCTCCATGACGACAACCGCATATTGTTCGACGTGCTGGCGGAGCCGGGCAATGGTTCAATCCTGATTATCAACGTCGAGTCCGCTTCGCGCCCGGCGGTGGTGGGCGAGAATCTTGCGCAGCGCGCTCTCGAGAATGGCTGGCGCGGCCTGCTGGTCGATGGCGCAGTCCGCGATACGCGAGCCTTGGCAACTATCCCGCTACTGATCATCGCTCGCGAGGCGAGACCCTTCCGGCTTCGAACCGCGACTCGAGGAAAGGAAGTCGACGAGCTCCTGTTCGGAGGGCTGTGGGTCCGCAAAGGCGACAGGGTGGTGATAGACGAGGACGGTATCGTCTTTCCGAAATAGTGGAAGGCGCGAACAAGCCTGGCCGGACGCGTCAGGTCTCGTACGCGGGCTCGATTGAGATATTATCGATCCCAAGCATTTTCCGCTCGTCCGCCGGCAGCCTTCCGGCTGCGGGCGAAATCATTTACGGCAGATCGCGGTGAGTTGCAGCGCAACTTTGGCGCCAAGGTGAAGTTCTTTCACGTTTACCATTCCACGAGCCGGCCTATGGTTGCCGACATGTTCGGCGAACAATCGATTCATTGTTGGCCAGTCGGCCATTTCGGTGATGTAGATGGTCGCCGTCAGGACATCCTGGAAGGAGCTGCCCGCCGCTGACAGGATGGCGGCACAGTTCTTGAAAAGCTGTGTAGCCTGATCCTCGAGGGCGGGTGGGATGCTGCCCGCGCCCGGGTCGATCGGCAGTTGCATCGACATGTAGAGGATCCCGCCATGAACGACAGCTTGGCTGTAATGGCCATTCGGGTGGGGCGCGCGGTCGTTGAAGACGATCTCCATCATTCCGCCACCATCGTGCCTTTGAGCGTGATGACGGCTTCTCCGGCAATTCTCACGGCCACCGGCGCGTTTGCGGCCGGCCGGCTCGCCTCCACCAGCACGCGGCCGGGCCGACCTACTTCGTGGCCTTGACCGGCATAGAAGGAAGCCACGCCTTGCGCATTCGTGGGCAAGAGGTCGTGATGGACGAGATATGCGCCAAGACAGCCGCTGGCGTTTCCGGTGACCGGATCCTCCGGGATACCTATGGCGGGGGCGAACATGCGGCCGCTGGTGTAATTGCCGGGATCGGGATCGTCGGTCGTCCAGGTATAATAGCCGTTGCAACCGATTCTGGCGCTGAGACGCGTTAGAGCATTCATGTCCGGCGCAAGGCCCGTGATCCGCGTTCGCCGCCGAACGGGAATGACCACTTTCGAATGGCCTGTCGAAACGATTTGAACGGGACCGTTATCATCCAGGTCGCTCGCGTCCAGACCAAGGGCGACCAGCAGGTCGGCCAACGTGTCGCCTTCAATCGGCGGCGAGAACTGCCCCGCTTGCTGATGCATCCAGATCCTCGTGTCGCGATCGACGGTCTCGGTCTCCACGGCCAGAATGCCCGCCGCGGTATGCTGTTTCCGTGTTCCGCGCGGCCCTCCTTCATGCGCGAGCACATAATGCGCCGCGATGGTCGCATGGCCGCAAATCGGCACCTCGGCGGTGGGCGTGAAAAAACGCACTTCGACATCGCCGTCCAACTGGTCGGTTTTTGGAAAGACGAAGGCGGTCTCCGACTTGTTCATCTCCCGCGCGATCGCCTGCATCGTGGCCGCGGAAAGACCTCGCGCGTCCGGAATTACGCCTGCGGGGTTTCCGCTGAACGCCTGCCGGGTGAACGAGTCGATCTGATAGATGGGATATTGCTGCACGAATGTACCTCCACCGACCGGTCTAATTGGTTTTGGTGTCGCCATATATGCAATGATATGGAATACAGCTTTGCATAAAGCGCAAAGGTTCGATGGTGCTCGACGATCTCAAGCTCTTCCTGGCGATCACCGACGCTCGCACGCTTTCGGCGGCGGCTCGCCTGGCGCGAACGACGCCATCGACGGTATCGCGCCGAATGACTGCTTTGGAACAGGACCTTGGGGCCAAGCTGCTCAATCGCACCACGCGGCGGCTTACCCTCACCGACGAAGGGATGGTTCTGCTCGACCGGATCCGGCCTCTTTTGTCCGAACTGGACCAGATTCGGTCAGACCTGCGCGAAGCGCAAGGTGAGGCTAACGGAGTGTTGCGCGTCTCGGCTTCGATCGGTTTTGGGGGGCGCTACATCGCGCCGTTGGTCGGCGAGTTCCGGCGGCTCCATCCGAAGGTCTTGCTCGACCTCAGGCTGGAGGATGAACGCGTCAACCTCAACGCGAACGAAGCGGATGTGGCCGTCCGGGTGGGACGTATGCCCGATAGCGCGCTACGAAGCGTCAAGCTGGCGTCCCTCCACCGCGTTGCTTGCGCGAGTCCGGCCTATCTGGACTGCCGGGGCAGGCCAGCGCATCCAGAAGCACTCGTGGCCCATGAATGTGTCATCGTCGGTCCAGCGGGGCGGTCGGGCGGTGCCTGGCGCTTCTCCGGCTCGGGCCCGTATAATCCGGAGCCGAAATTGATCGTGAGTTCCCACGAGGCGGCCGCCATAGCGTCGGTCGCAGGCGCCGGGGTCGCTCATCTGCCTTTATGGATGGTGGCCACCGACCTCCGCGACGGTCGGCTCGAGCGGATCCTGGACGCTTATGAAGAGACTAGCTCCGGGGGCGTCTATCTGCTGTGGCAGGAGCGGCCTCCGGCAAAGGTCCGCGCGTTCGTGGATTTCCTTCGGGCGCGCATCGTCACGAACGAGGTAGCGGGCTAGCCGAGACAGCCCTTTCGTCAGCAGACGATCTGCATCGGCTGCTCGATCAAATTCCGGAACGCGGCCATGAAGCGCGCCGCCGCTGCCCCGTCGATCGCGCGATGATCGAAGCTGGCGGTCGTGCTCATGATCGTCGCCAGCGCAATCCCGCCGTCTACCTTCCATGGCTTTTCGACGGGTGCGCCGACAGCCAGGATCAGCGCCCGCGGCGGGTTGATCACGGGGATTATCTCGTCGATGCCGTACATGCCGAGGTTGGAGATCGACGCGGTGCCGCCCTGATACTCGTCGGGCGGAAGCTTGCCCTCGCGCGCATTGGCCGCGAGTTGCTCGGTTTTCTTCGCCACCGCCGACAGCGACAGGCTGGCGACGTCGCGGATCACCGGCGTGATCAGCCCGCCATCGATCGCCACCGCCATCGCGATGTCTATGCGATTGAATCGATATATGTGCTCGTCGGCGAACTGCACATTGGTGTCGGGCTCGCGCACCATCGCCAGCGCCATCGCCTTGATCACCAAATCGTTGACCGACAGCCTTACGCCGCGGGTCGACAGACTGGCGTTGAGCTCATCGCGCAGCACGAGCAACGCATCGATGCGGCAATGCACGGTCAGGTAGAGGTGCGGCACCGTCTGCTTGGACTCGCTCAGCCGGCGCGCGTTGGTCTTGCGCAAGCCACTCAGCTTGACCGTCTCCATCGGGGTGCCGTTGGGCAGGACGCGGAGGGGAGCGGCTGCCGGTGAAGGGGCAGCCGCGGCGGCGACTGGCGCTGCGACCAGCGACGGCAGGCCGAGGTCCGCTTTGACGATGCGCCCATGCGCGCCGGTTCCGGCGATGCCAAGCAGCGATAGGCCTTTCACGGTCGCGATGCGGCGGGCGAGGGG
>Ga0136846_1211621_pt1 | contig 13096 bp, 11 predicted proteins | sample HopSoiMetagenom2_FD_96841 | JGI IMG/M metagenome (GOLD analysis project Ga0136846, IMG submission 96841) | Grasslands soil microbial communities from Hopland, California, USA - 2 Assembly 2016 (version 4) | ecosystem: Environmental > Terrestrial > Soil > Grasslands | place: USA: Hopland... | reverse complement strand
TGCGTGCTGCTGACGATCGTCACGCTCGGCTTCTACACCTTGTACTGGTACTACAAGACACACGAGGAGATGAAGGCGCACACCGGCACCGGCCTCGGCGGTCCGGTGGCGCTGATCCTGGCGATCTTCGTCGGCATCGTGATGCCGTTCCTGAGCTCGAACGAGGTCGGGCAGCTCTACGAGCGTCGCGGCCAGCCCCGGCCGGTCAGCGCCGCCACCGGCCTCTGGGCACTGCTGCTGGGCTGGTTCTTCTTCATCGGGCTCATCGTGTGGTTCGTGAAGACCAACGGCGCCCTCAACGACTACTGGCGCTCGCAGGGCGCCCAGGGCTGAGGTCGGTGGCTGGAGCCCTTGCGGCGGCGCAGCCCGGCCGCGACCAGCCGCCGCACGAGCTCGCGTGAGGACACCGGCTCGACGCCGAGGGCCAGCACCTCGTCGTACCACTCCGACGGCACGTCGTAGTGGTCCCGGTCGAAGCCACGCTCGGGGATGCCGAGCTCGCGGGCGAAGGCGTGCAGCTCGTCGTAGGACTCGTCGCTGGCCAGGTGCGACCACCAGCGACCGCGCGACGGGACCGCGGGCGGGTCGATCATCAGGGTCATCGGGTCCAGCACATCAGATGCGGTCCATGGCACTGTCGAGGAGCAGCCGCCACGAGCGCGTCAGCCCGGCGTCGACGTACGCCTTCCGGCTGCCGCCGGGCCGGGTCTGCTCGTCGACGTGGAAGGCGCGGACGCCGGTGCGGACCAGCCACGGCACCTGCTCGGCCCGCAGGCCGCCGCCCGGCATCAGCAGCGCCGCGACGGACGGATCGGTCTCGGCGGCGGCGAGCAGGTCGTCGTACCCCTCCGCCATCCCGCGCGGTGACCCGGCCGAGCGGACGTTGACGAGCCCCGGCAGGCCGAGCACGGCACGCCACGCACGGCGCGGGTCGAGCGTGTCGTCGAAGGCGTCGTGGAACGTCCACGGCACGTTGGCCAGCGAGCTCGCGAGATGGGTGCAGACCTCGGCGTCGATCTCGAGGTCCGCGTCGAGGAAGCCGAACGAGAGCCCGGAGGCCCCGACCGACAGGTAGTCCTCCGCCAGCCCGACCAGCCGCGTCAGCTCGCCACCCGTGGTGGTCCAAGAGTCGTTGAGCCGGAGCAGAACGAAGACCGGCAGGTCAGCGTCTCGGCGCACCGCGGAGACCGTGGTGATCTCCGGCGACAGCTCGCCCGGGCCCACCACGTGCAACCGGTCAGCGCCGCCCTCGACGGCTCCGGGCACGTCACGCTCGTGCGCGACCGCCACCTCGAGGAGGACCCCCACACGTGCAGCGTAGGGCGCCCTGCGGGTTGGGGGTCACCACCCGCGACACAGAATGGGCGGGTGGACACCGTGCCGTTGTTCGACGCGAGGGCCCGAGTGCTCGCCGACCTGCAGGCCCGCAACCACGCGACCGCCCATGCGGTCTCGATCCTCGAGGACGCGGTGTCGGCTCGCGAGTGGTGGGCCGACCAGTGGCCCGAGGGCCAGGTGTACGTCGCCGGCCTCGTGGCCCAGGACGTGCAGGACGGGCTGTTCGAGAGCGCCGGCCGGTGGCCGCTCTGCCTGACCTGCCCCGGCCCGGAGCACTCGCTCTACATCCAGCCCGACCTCGGCGGCCCGGACCCCGTGTGGGTATGCGAGGAGAGCGGCGACGTGGTGGCGCCGCTGGGCGGGCTGGGCGACTAGGGCGTGTCTGGCAATTGCTCGTGGATGCCGGCGTCGTCCAGGCGCGCGCTGGCAAGGCACCGGCGCGCGCAGACTGGCCGTCTTCGAAGCGTCGGGAACGCCGCCAGCGCGTGATCTGGGCGGCGTCCGGCGCCGCCATGAATTTGGCAGACACGCCCTAGGAGCACCGACAGCCGTCGCTGGTTCGAGACCTTGCGCATCCAAGCGGGTCGGAACCCTCGGTTGGGTGGGCCGAGCGTGCCACGCGCGAGTCACGTCGCGCTCGCGGAGCGGCCCGGTGCCACTCGCGGCGACACGGCGCTTCCGCCGACGCGGGCCTTCGACGCGGGCAGCAGAACCGCCGGGTCACCGTTGCGGGCCTGCCTCCCGCTAGAAGTCGTGCCCGATCTGGACCCAGAGCGTGAAGCGGTCGGAACGGAAGACGCTCCGCGAGACCTCGACGACCTTCTCGCCGTTCAGCGCCCGGCGGGAGTGTCGCAGCACCGGGTCGCCCGCCCCGATCTCGAGGTGCGTCGCCTCGTCCGCGTGGGCCACGTCGGCGTTGACCGAGTCCTCGGCCCAGGTCGGACGCAGGCCCCGCTGGGCGAGCGCGAGGTAGAGCGAGGTCGGCATGCCGCTCTGCAGGAAGCCGGGCAGCAGCACCTCGTTGAGGAATGCGTCCTCGATGCACATCGGGGCGCCGTCGGCCCGGCGCAGCCGCTTCCAGTGGATGACCGGGTCACCCTCGGTGACGTTCAGGGCGCGGGCCACCCCGGGGCCGGCCTGCTCACGCCGAGCGAGGAGGGTGATGGACTCGGCCAACAGCCCCCGACGGGCCATCTCCTCGGTGTAGCTGGTGATCGTGCTGGCGGTACGCCGCGGGCGGGCCACGAAGGTGCCCTTGCCGGGGATCCGCTCGAGCAGCCCCTCGACGACCAGCGCGTCCATCGCCTGGCGCACGGTCATGCGCGCCACCCCGAACTGGGCCACCAGCTCCCGCTCGGACGGAGCCGGGGAGCCCGGGGACATGCCGGAGACCAGCGAGCGCACGTACTCGCGCACCTGTACGTGCTTGAGTGCGCGCCCGTCCTTCACCAGGACCTCCGTCATGCCAGCCAGACTAGACCGGGGTTGCGGGCCCCGTCCCCGGTTTGGATTTACCGCGACTGGGCCGAACGGGTGGACCTGCCTAGCCCCCTGGGACCACCCGGCCGGGTCACTCGTCACTCGACGGCGATCGCCCGCAGCACGTCCAGCCGGGCCGCGCGGCGAGCCGGGAAGACCGCCGCGAGCACGCCGATCAGCATCGAGAGCACCAGGAACACGACCAGCTGCCCGAACGGGATGTCGATCACCTCGAGCCCCTGGTCGCGCAGCGCGTACATCAGCGTCACACCGAACACGATCCCGAGCCCCACGCCCAGGACGGCCCCGAGCACGGCGATCACGACCGACTCCAGCCGGATCATCAGCCTCAGCTGCCGGCGGCTCACGCCGATCGCGCGCAGCAGGCCGATCTCGCGGGTCCGCTCGATCACCGACAGCGCGAGTGTGTTGACGATGCCGAGGATCGCGATCAGCACCGCGAACACCAGCAGCACGTAGATGATCGCGATGATCCTGTCGATCGGGGCGCGCTGCTCGGCGGCGAACGCCTGCTCGTCCTTCACCGTCACCACCGGGAGATCCTCCACGACCTGGTCGAGCCGGTCCTGTAGGCCGGTGGCGCCCGGCTCGGCGAAGACGACGACGTAGTTGTCCTGGTCGGGGAAGCCGGAGCCGAGCAGGGTCTGCGTGGTGGTCAGGACCGGCGAGAAGACCAGCGGGCTGTCCTCGACGATCGCGGCTATGCGCCACTGCTTCCTGCCGGTCGGCACGGTGATCGGGAGGGTGTCGCCGACGGCGAGGTCGTGGTCCTCGGCCCAGTCCTGCTTGACCAGGACAGTGCCGTCGGCGAAGTCGTCGAGGGTCCCGGACACCGTCTTCAGCTCGAACTCCCCGATGGTCTCCGGCGCGGTGGCGACGACGCTGAGCCCGTCGTCCGTGCTGCCCTTGTAGAGCCCGAACGCGTACCGCTCGCGCAGCACCCTCTGCACCCCGTCGATCTGCTGCATCCGGTCGGTGATCGTCGGCGAGAACCCCTGGCCGAAGGCGCTGCTCACGATGTAGTCGCCGATGAAGTTCTCGCGCACCGTCCGGTCGACCGACGCCTTGGCCGACGAGCCGAGGATCGCGACGGTGAACGCCAGGGTGAGCCCGATCATCAGCGCGGACGCGGTGGCGGTCGTACGCCGCGGGTTGCGCAGCGAGTTCTGGCCGGCCAGCCGGCCCATCGGGCCGAACACGGCCGCGTCCACCGCGCCCGTGGCCCGGAGGAACGGCCGGCCGATGACCGGGCTGGCCGCTGTCACCCCGAGCAGCACGCACAGCACCCCGGCCCCGACCCACCAGCCGTTGTGCGGGACCGCGCCCACGAACAGGCCGACCAGGGCCAGCGGCACGCCGACCACGATCAGCGCGACGCCGAGGAGGAGGCGCCGGCGTACGGACGACTCGGGCAGCGCCACGTCGTCCCGCAGCGCCTGGACCGGGGCGATCCGGCCGGTGCGGCGCGCAGGCAGCCAGGCCGCGACCATGGTGACGACGATGCCGATGGCGTAGGCCGCGATCGGGGTCCGAGCCGCGAACACGAGGGGCTGGTTGGCCAGGTCCAGGCCGAACGTCGCGACCAGCGCGCGGATCCCCATGGCCAGCAGCACGCCGAGGCCCAGCCCCACCGTGGCGCCGACCACCCCCACGACGAACGCTTCGAGCTGCACCGAGCGGATCACCTGGCGCCTGGACGCCCCGAGCGCGCGCAGCAGGGCCAGTTCCCGGCTGCGTTGGGCCACCAGGATCGAGAAGGTGTTGACGATGATGAACGTGCTCACCACCAGCGCGATGGCCGCGAAGATCAGCACCATCGTCGTCAGGAAGCTGATGCCGTCCAGCAGCGGACCGGCGTTCTCCTTCGCGGCGTCGTCGCCGGTGACGGCCTCGAGCCCGGCGGGCAGCACCTCGTCGGCCTGCTCGGTCAGCTCCGCCTGGGACACACCGCTCTTCGCCGTGACCCAGAAGGTGTTGTAGGCGTCCTGGCCGTCGAGGAAGAGCTGCTGGGCGGTCCGGGTGTCGAAGGCGGCGAACGTCGCGCCGTTCAGGGAGCCGCCGGTCCGGAACCCGGCGATGCCGACCAGCGTCGGGTGGACGTCCAGCGTCTTGGCGCTGGTGATGATCGAGACCTTGTCGCCGAGCGCGTAGCCCGCCTTCTCGGCCGCGTCCTGGTCGAGCACCACCTCGTCGGCGCCGTGCGGCTCGTGGCCCTTCAGGATGACCAGCCCCTCGAGGCCGTGCCCCGCCGGCGCATCGCTCCAGTTGCCCCCGAACGCCGGCGGCCCGGAGCCGCCGACCACCTTGCCCTCGGTGGAGAGGACGTAGACACCGCTGGCGCTGACCATGCCGTCCACCCGGGCGGCCCCCGGCAGCTGCTCGAGAGTGGACTGCAGCGAGGCCGGCACCGTCTGCGTGCTGAACACGCCGCCCTGGTTGGCCACCTCGCTGTTGTCGGGACGCACGACGGAGTCACCGACCGTCGAGTCGAACAGGGCCGTGAAACTGCGCTCGAGCGTGTCGGAGAACATCAGGATGCCGGTCACGAACGCGACGCCCAGCACGATCGCGAACGTGCTCAGGAGCAGCCGCACCCGACGGGCCAGCAGGCTCTTCAGCGAGGCGCGGATCATGCGTCAGGCGGGCTCGGGGGCCGCGAGGCGAGCCATGGTGTCGAGCACCTGCTCGCGGGTCGGGTCGCGCAGCTCGTCGACCACGCGTCCGTCGGCCAGGAACAGCACCCGGTCGGTGTACGCCGCCGCGACCGGGTCGTGGGTGACCATGACGACGGTCTGGTCGTGGTCGTCCACGCTGCGGCGCAGCAGCTCCAGCACCTCGGCGCCCGACGTCGAGTCGAGGTTCCCCGTCGGCTCGTCCGCGAAGACGACCTTGGGCCGGCTGACCAGGGCCCGGGCCACCGCCACCCGCTGCTGCTGCCCCCCGGAGAGCTCGTGCGGCTTGTGGTCGAGCCGGTCGGCCAGGTTGACCGTGGTGATGACCGAGTCGTACCAGCCGTCGTCGGGGCTGCGGCCGGCGATGGCCAGCGGCAGCAGGATGTTCTCCTTGGCGGTCAGGGTCGGGACCAGGTTGTAGGACTGGAACACGAAGCCGATCTCGTCGCGACGCAGCCGGGTCAGCGCCTTGTCCTTGAGCAGGGTGAGCTCCTGGTCTCCCACCATCACCGATCCGGAGTCCGCGGTGTCGAGCGCGGCCAGGCAGTGCATCAGCGTGGACTTGCCAGACCCGCTCGGCCCCATCACTGCGGTGAACTCGCCCGCCATCAGCTCAAGCGTGACGTCGTCCAGGGCGATGACCCGGGTCTCGCCGGCGCCGTAGGTCTTGGTCAGGTTGCGCACCCGCGCGGCCACGGCTCCCTGCATGACCCAACTCTGGCAGCCGAGGTGAAGCCGGCTGGATCGGGGATCGCCCGGAGCGTGCCCCGAACCGCCCAAAAGGGTGATCGAACATGTGTTCGATCCTGACGTAGACTGCGGCGCATGGACTTCCAGTCGACCCTCTTCGCCCCCAGCGGGCTCGACGACCAGCCGCGCGCCGTCGACTTCTGCGGGATGGAGCGCACGCCGCTGACCCGCGGTGCCTGGGTGGACATCGCTCGCGGCTGGCTGCCTGACCCCGACGACGTCTTCGAGACCTTGGTGAGGGACGTGCCGTGGCGGGCCGAGCGCCGGCCGATGTATGACCGAATCGTCGACGTGCCCCGGTTGGTGCACACCTACATGATCGGGGACCAGCTCCCCCACCCCGGCCTCACCGAGGCTCGCGAGGCGCTGACCGCGCACTACGCCGACCAGCTCGGCGAGCCGTTCCGCACCGCCGGTTGCTGCTACTACCGCGACGGGCACGACTCGGTGGCCTGGCACGGGGACACCATCGGCCGCGGCAAGACCACCGACACCATGGTGGCCATCGTCTCGGTGGGCGACCCGCGCAGGCTGCACCTGCGCCCCCGTCTGGGTGGAGCCGAGACCGTCGTGGTCGAGATGGGCCACGGCGACCTGGTCGTGATGGGCGGCTCGTGCCAGCGGACCTGGGAGCACGCCGTACCGAAGGTGGCGCACGCCGGGCCGCGGATCTCGGTGCAGTTCCGGCCTCTCAACGTGTTCTGACCGGAATAGACCCCGGAGCGCCCGGGGTTGCGAGAGGGATGACTACTTCGACTCTCGACAACATCGCGACCAGGTCCGGCACCTTCACCATCGGCGGCGACCTGCCGGTCGTCCGGCTGGGCTACGGCACCATGCAGCTGCCCGGCGCGGGAGTGTGGGGCCCCCCGAAGGACCACGACGAGGCCATCCGGGTGCTCCGTCGGGCCGTCGAGCTCGGGATCACGTTCTTCGACACCGCCGACTCCTACGGGCCGAACGTGGCCGAGGAGCTCCTGCACGAGGCCCTGCACCCCTACGCCGACGACCTCGTGATCGCGACCAAGGCCGGGCTGACCAGACAGGGCCCGCGTCAGTGGACGGCGGTCGGCCACCCCGCCTACCTGCGCCAGCAGTGTGAGCTGTCGCTTCGCCGGCTCGGCCTGGAGCGGATCGACCTCTTCCAGCTGCACCGGATCGACCCCGACTTCCCGGCCGAGGACCAGGTCGGCGAGCTGAAGGCGCTGCAGGACGAGGGCAAGATCCGCCACATCGGCCTGTCCGAGGTGTCTGTCGACGAGCTGCAGAAGGCCCAGCAGGTCGCGGAGATCGTCTCGGTCCAGAACAGGTTCAACCTCGGGGACCGCGACTCCCAGGCCTTGCTCGACCACTGCACGGCCGAGGGGATCGGCTTCATCCCGTGGCGTCCAGTCGCCGACCAGGTCGACGACGAGGCGCTCAAGGAGGTGGCCGCTGCCCACGACGCGACCCCCTCGCAGATCGCGCTCGCGTGGCTGCTGCGGCTCTCGCCGGTCATGCTGCCGATCCCCGGCACGTCGAGCGTCGCCCACCTCGAGGAGAACACCGCGGCCGCCGCCATCGAGCTGACCGACGACGACATGGCTGCGCTCGACCGGTCCTGACCCGAAAGCTCACGCTCCTCCGACGAAGTTCCGTCGGAGGAGCGCCAGTTTCGGAGCGCCGGTTTCACCGGGTGCCCGGTGAAACTGGTCGTGCGATCAGGCGGTCGGAGGCGGGGTGCCGCCGGCCGGCGGGTCGCTCGGGGTGGCCGACGGAGCCGCGGGCGGGGCAGCCGGTGGTGCGGCCGGTGGTGCGGCCGGAGCAGGCGGCTCGGGTGCCGGGTCCGCCGGTGCGGCGGGGGCGGCGGGCGGAGCAGCCGGCGGAGCGGCCGGCCCGTCGGTGCCGAACGAGACCTGGGGAGCGACCTGCTGGCCCTCGGGAGCGTCGTAGAACTCGCGCTTGTGCACGTTGGCGATGCCGGTGAACAGCATCCACGGGATGGTCATGACCAGCTTGTTCAGCGTGGCCACCGCGTCGTTGTAGTACTGCCGTGCGAACGCGATCTGGTTCTCGGTCTCGGCGAGCTGCTTCTGCAGGTCGAGGAAGTTCTGGTTCGCCTTCAGCTCGGGGTAGTTCTCCGCAACGGCGTTGACCCGGACCAGCGCCTGCTGGAGGGCCTGGTCCGCGGCGGCCTTCGCCGGTACGTCGTCACCCGCGGCAGCGGCCTGCACCCCGGCCCGCGCCCTGGTGACCTCCTCGAAGACCGAGCTCTCGTGCGCGGCGTAGCCCTTGACGGTCTCGACGAGGTTCGGGATCAGCTCGGCGCGACGGGTGAGCTGGACGTCGATGCCGCCGAGCGCCTCCTGGGCCCCGACGTCACTGGTGCGCAGCTTGTTGAAGCCGACGACCACGAAGCCCACGAGGGCGACGAGGACGACGATCACGATGATGGCGATGAGCATCTTGCGTTCTCTCTCTGTTGGGTGCTGCGTCGGGAAAGGCTCGATAACCCGGTTTCAGTATGGCCGGTGCCGGGCCCGGGGCGGCGTCACCACGACCCGCCGCCGCCACCGCCGCCACCGCCGCCTCCGGAGAAGCCGCCGCCCCCGCCGCCGCTCGACGACGAGGTCTGGGTGGCGTTGTAGGAGGAGATCGCGCCGTCAACGGTGTTGTCGAAGCTGTCGACCATGGAGCTGACGAAGGCGCCGGCGTTCGCGCCGGCGTAGGTGCTCGCGAAGTAGTGCGGTACCGGCGGCTCCTCGCCGACCTCGACGCGGTACTTCTGGGCCCACTCCTCGGCGCAGTCGAAGGCGACCGCCCAGGGGATGTACGCGGTGTAGAGCTCCTTGCGGCCGGAGAAGTCGAACCGCTGCTTGCTGGACGGCGTGGCCAGCATCCGGCGGAAGCCGCCGACCCGCGACCAGAGGTCGCGGCCGGTCCGGGTCCGGCTGGTGCCCGAGCCGCTGGCCATGAGCGACAACCCGCCGATCGCGAACGCTCCCGGGATCAGGCCCAGCATCGTCATGGAGAACGGGTTCCAGATCGCGCAGACCAGCATCAACCCGAAACCGACCAGCACCAGCATGCCCCCGAAGCCACCCAGGCCGCTCTTGATCATGTTGCCGGAGGACCTCCCCCAGGCCGCCACGCTGCTGTCGAACCGTGCGAGCTCGTCCTTGAGCCTCAGCCCGGCGGAGACGTCCTTCTTGCTGGCGGTGAACGACGAGCCCGGGCCGCCGAGGATGTGGGCGCAGTCGGTGGTGACCGCGTCGAGCCCGGCCCAGCCCTGCGGCCCGGCCTTGTCGGTGATCGTCCAGGCGTCGTTCTGGCCCCGCGTGAGGTCGACGGCACCCTTCTCGGCGGCGTACATCAGGGTGGCGACGTACGTCGTGCGGTCGACCTCCTCGCTGTAGATGTACTTGGCCTGGGCAGGGCCGACTCCGGCCGGTGGCTCGTAGAGGACCGGGAAGCCCGGTGGCTTCTCCCTCGACTTGGCCCCGAGGATCGACCCGAACGCGAGGGCTCCCGCGGCGGCCAGCAGCACGATGACGAGCAGCGGCAGGTGAGTGCTGAGCACGCGGTCCCAGCGGCCGGTCCAGGGCAGGTGGTTGCCCTCCGGCGGCGTCTTCATGTCCAGGGCCGTGGCGATGGCGACCGGGGTGCGGTCGGCGATCGGCCCCGTGGTCACGGTGAGGTCCTTCGTCCCGCCGCCCTCGGCGGTGCAACCGGTCGTGGAGTTGTTGCCGATCGCGCACCTGACGTCGGACTGGGCCGGCACCGGCAGGTGGACGGTGAGCGTCGACTTCGCGATCGTCTGCTGCCAGCCGCGCGGGATGAGCTGCCAGTAGAACATCGTGTCGCCCTGGCTGCGTGTGACCTTCTCGTTGTTCTCGGTGAGGACGCCGTCGATGCGGTACTTGATCACGTACGTGTGCTCGCCGAGGTCGAGCGTCGTGTTGGCGTCGCCGATCCTGGCCACGCGCTGGCGGTGGTGGTCCTTCCAGCTGTACTCGACGGGCTCGGGTTGACCGTCGCGGGTGATCGAGATGTCCTCGGGGATCCGGCGCGCGTTCGGGGCGTTGGGGTCGACGATGTCCCAGAACCGGAAGATGCCGTGCTTGCCGTAGACCGGAAAGTCGACAGTGATCGTCTCGGAGACGTCCATGTCGCCGTTCTTGGCGACGTCGAAGTCGGCCACGTAGTTGGTGATCGAGGTTTCCTCGTTCGTCGGCTCGACGGTGCCGGAACCGTAGAAGAACGCCGGGATGCAGAGCAGGAAGATGATCACGCCGAGGCCGACCAAGGTCCCCACGAGCCGTTTCACGAGGCGCAACCATAGGGGCTGGGTGCCGATTGCGTCTGTAGCCCGGCCGTGTCAGGTCCGAGCGCGTCGGGACGGCGCTCGCGCGGGCGCGACGATCAGCGAGCCGTCTCGAATCCGTGTCGTCCCGTCCGAAATTCACGTGCCGACCGTCGGTGGTCGCTGAGAGAGTCGAGGAGATGACCACCGCGGCCCCCTCCCCCGGCCTGAGCAGCTTCTGGCGCGACCTCCCGCGCGAGGGGCAGCTGCTCCTGTCCATCGTCGTGATCCAGTTCCTCGGCACCGGCCTGGTGCTGCCGTTCCACGTCGTCTACCTGCACGAGGTGCGCGGCTTCCCGCTGAGCGACGTCGGCCTGCTGCTCGGCCTGCCGCCCCTGATGGGGCTGCTCATCGTGGGGCCGGGCGGCTCCGCGATCGACCGAGTCGGCGCCCGGCGGGTCCAGCTCGGCGTGCTCTCGCTGCTCGTCGTCGGCGACACCCTGCTGGCCTTCGCGACGACGCGGCCGATGGCCGCGCTGGCCCTGGCCATCAACGGCGTCGCGTTCGGCATGATGTGGCCGGCCTCGCAGAGCCTGATCGCGACGGTCATCCCGCCACACCTGCGGCAGCGCTACTTCGGCGTCAACTTCACGCTCATCAACCTCGGCATCGGCATCGGGGGCGTCATCGGGGGCTTCCTCGTCAACGTCGCGGAGCCGCGGACGTTCCAGGCCATCTACCTGGCCGACGGGGCGTCGTACATCCCCGCCCTGCTCCTCCTGCTCGGCCCGCTGCGCCACGTCGCGCGGCCGGTGGCCGTCGAGTCCACCGACGACGCCGCGCCGGCGAGCTACCTCGCGGTGCTGCGCAGCCCGGCGATGGCAACGATGACCCTGCTGAGCTTCGTGTCGTCGTTCGTGGGCTACTCCCAGCTCAACGCCGGCCTGCCGGCCTACGCGCGGGGCGTCGGTGAGATCTCCACCCGCGCGCTCGGGCTGGCCTTCGCCGCCAACACGGTCGTCATCGTGCTGCTCCAGCTGGTCGTGCTGCAGCGGATCGAGGGCCGGCGCCGCACCCGTGTCATCGCAGTGATGGGCGTGGTCTGGGCGTTCGCCTGGCTGCTGCTGGGCTTCTCCGGGCTGGTGCCCGGCACGCTCGGCGCGACCCTGCTGGTGGCGGCCTGCGCCTCGGTGTTCGCCTTCGGGGAGACGCTGCTCCAGCCGACCATCCCGGCTCTGGTCAACGACCTCGCACCCGATCACCTGCGCGGCCGCTACAACGCCCTCAGCTCCGGATCCTTCCAGCTCGCTGCGGTGATCGCGCCGCCGATCTCCGGCATCCTCATCGGCCACGCCCTCGGCAACGTCTACATCGGACTCCTCATCGTGGGCAGCCTGCTCTGCAGCCTGGTCGCCATCGCCCGCCTCGAGCCCCGCCTCGACCCGCGCGTCAACGGCGTCCGCGATGACGAGACCCAGGTCGACGGCGAGGTCGGGCTGCCTGTCACCACGCCGGTGATCGACTGAGGTGACGGCTGACTCGTTCGGGGGACAGCTCGCCCGTTTCCGAAAATGCTCGGCTGCCGACCGTCTTCCGACCTGACCCACGGCAGCCGACCGGGGCTCTGCCGAGGAAAATCGGCACCTGGCGCGGACGATGCTCGGCAAGGGCCAGGGCGGCCGGTCGTGGAGTCCGAATATTCTCGGCAGCCGAGCAATTTCGGACCCCCCGAGACGTCAGAGCGCCAGGACCAGGATCACGATCAAGGCAATCACCACGAGGACGACCAGCCCCTGCTTCCAGTAGCTCTTGAACAGGATCGGCAGCACCGTCGAGCCGAGGTTGATCGCGTCGTCTCCCTTGGCCGGCGGGGCGGTCGCCGCCGAACGGGTGGCCGGGGCAGGTGGTGTGGCCGGCGCGGAAGGTACGTCGGCCGCCGAGGACGGTGCGGCCGCCCCCGCGCCGGTCTCGGGCACCGACGCGCGAGCGGGGTCCGAGGGGGCCGGCTCGGCAGCCTCGTCCGTGGGCGCGGCCACCGACTGCGGGCCGGCCGTGACCGGCGGGGGCGGAGCAGGGTCTGCCGACGAGCCCAGCCGCTGCTCCAGGCAGGCCACGAACTGGCCGAGCAGCTTGTCCGAGACGTCCTGCATCACGCCCCGGCCGAACTGTGCGGGCTTGCCGGTGACCGCCAGGTCGGTGACCACGGACACGTCGGTGCCGCCCGAGGCGCCCGGCGCCATGGCGAGGGTGACCTGGGCGCCGGCGGTGCCGTTGCCGCGCTTGTCCTTGCCCTTGGCGTCGACCACGAACCTGTGGGCGGCCTCGTCCTTCTCGACGAAGGTGCCCGACCCGGCGTACACCAGCGCGATCGGCCCGAGCTTGACCTTCACCGTCCCGCTGAACGAGTCCGCGTCCGCCGTGGTGACCTGGGCTCCCGGGAAGCACTCCGCGACGGACGCGATGTCCTGGAAGTGTGCCCAGGTCTCCTCGACCGACGTGGGCACGCTGAACTGGTGCGAGAGGTCCATACCTGTGACGTCAGGCGCCGGCGTCG
>Ga0136846_1208036_pt1 | contig 13096 bp, 12 predicted proteins | sample HopSoiMetagenom2_FD_96841 | JGI IMG/M metagenome (GOLD analysis project Ga0136846, IMG submission 96841) | Grasslands soil microbial communities from Hopland, California, USA - 2 Assembly 2016 (version 4) | ecosystem: Environmental > Terrestrial > Soil > Grasslands | place: USA: Hopland... | reverse complement strand
TTGCCGCCGTTGTGATTGGTCTCGGGGTCGTCGACGTTGAGCAGTACGAGCTCCGTGCATGGCGCGGCGGTGTTGCCATTGTCCTGCGTACGGAACTCGGAGACGCGGTCGACGAGGCCGAGCGTCGCATCGGTGGCCGTGTAGTAGAGATAGATGCGCGGATCGGTCGGGTAGTTGGGATGGAATGCCATGCCGAGCAGTCCGCGTTCATCGTTGCTGCTGCTCGGGTCCGAGTTGAGCCGCGACGAAACGTCGATGAACACGCTGGACGTGGTCACAGTATCGGTGTTGTCGAACACGCGGACCTGGCCGGTCTTCTGCACGACGTACCAGCGCGCGGGGTTGCCGGGCGCCTGCAACATCGCGATCGGCTGGGTGAATGTGAGGTTCGGAAACACGCGCTGCACGGCGACCGAGACCGACGTTCCGGGTGCGTCGCCCGCCAGGCAGGTGGCATTGGCCGGTCGCGCATCGAGACCGGACGCGGGCGGCGGCGGTGGTGGCGGGCTCGCCGGCGCAGGCGCGTCTCCGCCGCCACCGCACGCGACGAGCGCGAGCGTCTGGATCAGCAGACTGACCGAGGTTCGCGCTGCGGCGCGTCGCATGGAAGGGACCTCCGAGCTTCTTGTTAGCAGCTCAGCACAGTCGCTCTCCCCTGCCTAGCTGTCCGGGTTCCGCGACAACAGCACGAGGACCTTCGAGTCCACCCAGCTGCTGTCGCCGAGGGTCTCGATGAAACCGCAGTGGCCGCCGCGCGCCGTCGTCACGATGTCGAGGTGCGGCGACCGCGCGAGCCGCGCGAGATCCCGGTTGTCGATGATCGGATCGTCTAACGAAGTGATGACAGTGGCGGGCGCCGCGAGGGTTGTCAGACGATCGCCCGTGATCGCATACCCCGCGAGATACTCGGCCGCGCTCGGATACTCGGTGTGCGCCCGGACCAGCTCGTCGGTCATGATGCGCAGGCTTTTCGTGCGCAGCAGCGCGTCGAAGTCGTAATGCCCGGGCCAGGCCTGCTGCTTCCTGAGCAGCGAGCGACTCCACTTCTTCACGAAGTACGAGTGATAGACCGGGAAGCCGTTCTCGAGCGTCACCATCGTCACCGCCGGATCGAGCACCGGCGAGACCGCGAAGATCCGCTCGATCGGCAGGTGGCGCGCCTCGGCGTGCGCACCGACGCGCAGCATGAAATTGCCGCCCAGCGAGAAGCCGGCGAGCACCATGGGCAGCCCGGGGAATTTCGCGGCCAGCGATTTCATCGCGCCCACGACCTCGGGCAGGCGGCACGAGTGGAACAGTTCCTTGTTCAGATGGTGCGTAACGCCGTGATCACGCAGGTTCAGGCGCACCGTCTCGTAGCCGGCGGCAAACAACGTCTGCGCGAGCGACAGCATATAAGTGGAGTCGCTGCTGCCTTCCCAGCCGTGCAGGATCACCGCGAGCTTCTTCCCGGGCTCGCGACCGCCCGAACCTGGATTCTCGAGGGAGGGGCTCGAATGGAATGCCTGCAGCGTGACGCCGTCGCCGCAATCGAGCAGCAGCTCTTCGGTTGCCGCGAGCATGGGCAGGGCGCGCCGTTCGACGCGCGGACGCCGCAATGGCGAGTTGGGCAGGATCGTCTGGAAGTGCGGGCCGCGCAGCCAGCGCCGCGGCTGGAAGCTGGAGTCGGTCGGTCCCGTCACTGCGCTTGGTGGGCCTCGGGCGTCGCGGCCACTGGCGCCGTGGGCGTGGCGGCCGTCGCAGCGGGCTCGGCCGACGCCATGGTCGCCCCTGCGGGCGCCGCCGCCACGGGGGCGACCGCTGCGACTGCCAGCTCGCCGGTTGCCGGCGGCGCGGCGGTGGTCGCGGCTGCGGAGCCGTCGGTCGGCACGAAGGTCTCGGCTGCCGGCGCCTCCGTTGGGCTAGCTACCTCGGGGCGGGCGCGCAGCTCGTCGGCCTCGGCCCGCGCGGCCGACAGGTCGGAGCGCAGCACCGCGACCTCGTTGCCCTGCGTGAACCACGACCAGTAGAAGAACGCGGCGGCTGCGCCTGCGATCAACGCGAGCGACCAGCCGGTAATGGCGCCCCACGGGCGACGCTCCGGCAGCATCGTGGGCACGTCGAGCCCGGGCACGCGCGGCGCAGGCAACAGCACTGCGAGGTCGCCATGCAGGCGCTCGGCCTGCGCGGACAGCGTCGTGCCGAGATAGCCGCGCAGGGCCGCGATTTCCTTCTGCAGCGACGTATCGAGCGCGGCGCGGATCTCGAGCGAGAGCTGCGGCAACAGCGTTGCGATGTCGGTGCTCGGCGAGACCGGCACGCCAGCGGCGACGTCGGCGGGCGGCCCGACCGGGGGCTCGGCGCCCGGCGGCGTGACGATGATGGCGGATTCGTTCGCCGGCAACAGCTCGGCGCTCGCGGTGATCGGCGCGAACGAAATGCGCTCTTCGCCGCGGCGATCTTCCACGAGGCGCAGCTGGAACAGCATGCGCGTCACGTCGGCCTGCTTGATCTGCTTCGGCAACACGCCTTCAGCGCCGAGCGCGCGCGCCTGGCCGAGGTACAGATCCCCTTCCTGCGAGGTGTACATGAGAATGGGGATGGACGAGGTGCGCGGATTGTTCTTGATGGTCTGCACGGCCTGGAAACCGTCCATGCCGGGCATCATGTGATCCATGAAGATCACGTCGGGACGCGTGCGCGCGAGGTACTCGATGGCCTGTTCGGCCGACTCGGCGGCATCGACCGTGATCTCGTGGCGCTCGAGGATGCGCGACAGAAAGAGGCGCGCAGATTTCGAATCGTCCACGACCAAGGCACGCTTGGCAGACATCAGTTCAGCTCCCTCTCCCGGTTTGCGGAAAGTTTAGCGTCACGGTCGACCGTTGTGCGCGTTCCAGCGGCCGCGCTGGAACTTTTTTTGCACGACGGACGACTCATGAACGGACGTTCGTAAACTTTTTCGGCACTTGCGCGCGTCGCGCCCTGTTAGGGCGCGACCGGGTGAGATCCAAACGGGAATTGCGACAGTTCCGCGTGTCGAGTGTGCCGCCCGAAGTTCGATGTGACGGAGCGCACGAAAGATGGATTTGTCCTGAAGTCGGCGCGCGTCCGGCCGTAAAGCGGGATGCATACTCGATTCGTCGAAGTTTCCAGGTAAGTGAGATTGACCAGAAGCGGCAAATAGCGAGGTCAATGGGGTCTTGGCCCAAACCACCCCAACACTCTGACGGCGCAGTCCCTTTGACTGCGCCGTTTTTATTTCAGCCGTCGTCGATTCAGGAATCGGAAGCGAGCGTCTCGCCGGCCGCGTTCGACACGGGGACGCCGGCCCTGGCCGCGGCACGCACGCGTTCGTAGAACGCGACGAGCTTTCTCGCCATCGCCTGCGATGCCCAGGATTCGGCGTGCGCATGCAATTGCGTGCGGCGCGGATCGCCGGCCTTCACGTGCAGCGCCTGCACCACGCCATCGGCGAATTTTTCCTCGTCTTCGGGCACGACGAACGCGCCGCAGCCGTCGGTCAGGATCGACCGCGTGCCGAGCTCGGCCGTCGAGACGACGGGCGTGCCCTGCGCCATGGCCTCGAGCAGCACCAATCCCTGGGTCTCGGTGCGCGACGCGAAGACAAACGCATCGCCGGAGGCGTAGCAGTTCGGCAGATCGGTGGTGCGGTCCAGGTAGCCGATGAACTTCACGTGCCCGGTAACGCCGAGCTCGCGCGCCAGCTTGCCGAGCGAGGCGAGTGCCGGGCCTTCGCCGGCGATCACGAACATCACGTCGGGGCGGCGCGTGCGCAGGCGCGCGAACGTGCGCAGCAGGAAGTCGATGTTCTTCTCGTAGGCCACCCGGCCGACGTACAGCAGCAGCGGGCGATCGGCCGGCAGGCCGAACTGTGCACGGAACTTCGCACCATCCCCGCGAATGAAACTTTCGGCGGGCAGGCCCGTCGGCAGCACCTCGATCGGCGCCTGCACGCCGTAAGCGAGCAGCGCCTCGCGCATCGGGGCGCTCGGGCTGATCAGCGCCGCGACGTCGTCGCACTGGGACAGGGTGAAGCGCCGCGCGATGAACCGTCCGATGCCGCGCGGCAGGATCGGCACGTAGTGATGCAGGTAGTCCTCGAAGAACGTGTGATACGTCGCGACCACGGGCAGCCCGTGCTCGCGCGCGAAGCGCACGCCCGCGTAGTGCGCGATGAACGGCGTGTGGATGTGGACGAGATCGATCTTCGCGGCCAGCTCCGCATTCAAGGCGCGGCGCAGCGGGCCACGGAGGAAGCGGCGATCTTCCGGATCGCGCGGCACGCGGCCCGAGGGCACGCGGATGATCGAGTCGTCCGTGTCGGCGGGCGCGTGCGGATAGGCCGGTGCAACCAGCGAGGTCTCGACGCCGAGGCGCGCGAGGTCGCCGCGAAACGTGCGGATGGAGGTCGAAACTCCGTTGACGCGCGGGAAGTAGACGTCGGAGACGAACAGGACCCGCATCGGGTCAGAGCACCGCGATGCCGAAGGCAGCGAAGGTCGCGCCGATCAGCGCACCCACGAGCACGTCGGTTGGATAGTGCAGTCCGAGCACCACCCGCGACGCGGCGATGGCCAGCGCCAGCGGCACGAGCACCGGCGTGAGCTCCGGAAACGCCGCGCACGCCAGCCAGGTGAACGACACGGCGTGCAGCGTGTGACCGGACGGAAAGCTGTAGCGATCGAGCGGCGCCTGCGCCAGCGAGATCCCGGCATGACGGATGAACGGTCGCTCGCGCACGAACGTGCGCTTGAGCAGCTTGTAGACGACGAGGCCCGCTGCGCCGGTCGCGAGCATGACCAATGAAACCTGCAGGCCGCGCGCACCATAGATAAGAGGCAGCGCGACCATCAACACGTACCAGATCACGCCGTCGCCGAGCCGGCTCGCGATCTTGAAGAAGTGCCGCACGAGGGGATAAGCGACGCCGCGATTCAGGCTGCGGCACAGGCGGTATTCCGCGTGGTCGAAGCGAGCCAGCAACGAGTTATGGGTTCCCATGGGGCGAGCAGCATGGGATCGCGACAAGGCGGCGCGATGACCGGGGCATGAAAGATTTGTGTCCAAGTCCCTGAAATACTTCAGGGGGCCGCGCGGATTGGCGAATATTTGATCAGCGGTCGGTAGCCCCGGGGAGCGCGTTCAGCTCTTGTCGGATTCCGCGGCCAGGCCGCGCATCTCCCGGGCATACACGTGCAGCTGCGAGACCGTGCGCTCGCGCTGCGCCGGCGTCAGTGAATGATTGACGTCGGCGAGCAGCCGCAGGAAGCGCGCGCGGTCGGCTTCGTAGGCGGCGCGATACGCGGCGTCCCGACGGTTCTCGGGATGCACGAGGAAATCCGCGATGCGGTCCGCGAACTCGGGCCGGCCACGGAAGCGGTCGACGAGCGTGCGGAACTCCTCGCGCGAGCGTTCTCGTGCCATGAGCTCGTCACATTCGTCGGTGCGCAGCGCCGCGTAGCGAGCCGCGATGAGCTCGCGTTGCGCGCGATCGAGGCGGCCGGTCCAGTCCTCGACCTTGTCGATGAACTCGCGCGCACTGCGGCTGCGCCGCTCCGCCGGCGTGCCCGCGCACTTCTCCGCGCGCGCCTTGCGCTCCTTCTCCGCGAAGCTCGTGAACAGCTCGTCCACTTGTTCGTGCCGCAGGCCGTTCATCCAGCGCGCTGCCGCCGGCGCGACGTGATCGATCGAATCGCGCATGAATGCCTGGACCTCCCGCTGCCCGGCTTCGAGCTGCTCGAGACTCACGGGCCGCGCCGCGTCGTTCGCCATGCGGTCGAGGAAGCTCGCGTAGCGCGGCAACTCGCTGCGCCGGTGCCATGCAAAGAACGAATCGAGATTGGATTCGAGCGCGCGCGACTGCGCGTCGTCGAGCGTCACCTGGCTGGATACGTAATAGCGCGAGAGCCAGTCGAGCCGGTTGTAGACGAAACGCGAGCCGCACGCGCCGAGCAGCGACACCGACAACGCACACACGACCAGCCGTCGTCCCATTCGAACGACCGCGGAGCCGGAGTTAGAATGCGTGCCGATGTTCCTGTCGTGCATGTTTCCTGGCCACCGCGCGTGGCCGCCGATCGTGGCAGCAGCCCTGCTGGGCGCAGCCCCGGCCGCGCACGCGCTCGACGCCATCGTGCTCGAAGCGCGCGAGGTCACGGTGGCGGGGATTACCGTGCATGGCGCCAGCGTGCGGCTCGACCTGCTGTCCGACAAACAAACCCGGCTCGTGATCCGGGCGGATTCCGCGCAACTGCCCGACCCGGTCGGAAAACTCACGCGCGTTTCGCTGATCTGCGACACCCCGGTGATCGCCGACCCGCGTTTCGGTTGCGATGCGGGCCGCCTCGCCGGCCGCGGCGGTCCCGCCGGCAGCATCGACACGAAGCTCGCGTTCGACATGGACACGAAGTCGGGCGTCAGCAGGTTCAGCGGCAGCGGCTTCGGCGTCGCGGGCACCACGGCGAGCTTCGACGGTTCGCTCGACGCGCGCGGCTGGTCGGTCACCGCGCACACCGGCACGACCACGATCCCGGCGCTGCGGAAGTTCGCCGAGCCGTGGTTCAAGCTGCCCACGGGCTTCACGGTCGACGGCAAGGTGTCGATCGACGCAACCGTCGGCGACCGCGGCGGTGGCCTCGTCGCCAACGTCGCCGCGAAACTCGCAAACGCGCAGTTCTCGAACGAGGCCGGAGACATCGTGGGCGAGAAACTCGAGCTGCTCGCGAAGGCGCGCGTCTCGCCGCGCGCGCAGGACACGGGCCTCGATCTCGACATCTCGGGCAGTGCCGGCCAGGCGTTCCTCAGCGTCGTGTTCTTCGATTTCGGCAAGAACGCGCTCACCCTGAAGACGCACGGTGCGCTCGCCGGTTCCGTGATGACGTTCGATTCGCTCGAGCTCGCGCAGCAGAACCTGTCCGACATCTCGGGCCGCGGCCGCATCGACCTTGCGCCCGACATCCCGGCATTCAGCGGCGATCTCACCATCGCGAAGCTCGAATTCCCGTCCGCATACGCCACCTACCTCGCGAACGTGCTCGCCTCGAGCATGCTCGGCGACCTCGCGACGCGCGGCAGCCTGCACGGCGAGGTCTCGGTGCGCGACAACGGCGTCACGGCGCTGCACGTCGTTCCGCGGGATCTCGACCTCAGGGACAACAAGGGCCGCATCTATCTATCGAAGGTCAACGGCGACGTGAGGTGGCAGCCCGCGGACGGCGGCGACGCGAGCATTTCACGCCTGTCGTGGGCCGCGGGCGGTGCCTACGGACTGTCGGGCGGTGCCGCGACGCTCGAGTTCGTGGCGCACGGCATGAACTTCGCGCTCACGCGCCCCACCCGACTACCCGTGTTCGACGGCGCGATCGGCATCGAGCACTTCGCGATGGGCAATCTCGGCGGCGCCGACATGGAAGTCGACTTCAAGGGCGACGTCGAGCCCATCAGCATGCCGCTGCTCGCGAAGGCCTTCGGCTGGCCGGAGTTCTCGGGCAAGCTCGCCGCGAGCATCCCCGGCGTGACGCTGCGGAACAATGTGCTGACGTTCGACGGCAACGTCGAGTCCGAGGTGTTCGGCGGAAAGATCACGGGCAGCAACATCCGGCTGCAGGATCCGCTCGGCAACTTCCCGCAGCTGTTCGCCGACGTGCGCGCGCGCGATCTCGACCTGGGCCTGGTCACCAACACGTTCGAGGTCGGCAGCATCACCGGCAAGCTCGAGGCCGATGTGCTCGGCCTGCAGCTCTTCGGTTGGTCGCCGGTCGCGTTCGACGCGCGGCTCGCGACACCGAAGGGGGACAAGACGCGGCACCGCATCAGCGCGAAGGCCGTGAGCTCGCTGTCGAACGTCGGGGGTGGTGGCGGCGGCGTGGTGCAGGCGCTGCAGACGGGCGTGCTGAAATTCTTCGACGAATACAGCTACGACAAGCTCGGCATCACGTGCAGGCTGCGCGACGACGTATGCGAGATGTCGGGCGTGGAGCCCGCCGGCATCGGCTATTACATCGTGAAGGGCGCGGGCATTCCGCGCATCGACATCGTCGGCAATTCCGGCCGCGTGCGCTGGAGTCAGCTGCTCGCGTCGATTCCGAAGGACGCGAGCAACATCACGGTGAAGTGAGGCCATGTCCGGCCCCGCCGATGGACGCGCCGTTTTTCAGGGCCGATAATCCCGGCTCATTTGACGTATGGCACGTTCAGGGCGCATTCATCGGCGCCCGACGATCATGTCGGCGTCAGGCTCGATGCCTGGAACAAGGAGACATCCATGCTACGCGTATTGCCGTTGAAAGTTGCGCTGGTCAGCCTGCTGATCGCCGCGTGCGTCACCATCAACGTGTATTTCCCGGCCGCCGCCGCCGACAAGGCCGCCGACCAGTTCATCAACGACGTGACGAAGGGCAACACGGGCGGTGGCAGCAATCCGCCGCCGCAGTCGTATTTCGTGCCGCCGGTCGAGCGCAACGAGTTCGTCGTGGCCGTGGGCCGGGCGCTCGATGTGCTGGTCGCGCCGGCGAACGCGCAGAACGCCGAGGCCGCGTTGAATGTGAATTCGCCCGCCGTTGCGCGTATCAAGCAGTCGATGGCGGCGCGCTTCGGCGACCTCGAGAAATTCTTCGCGAGCGGCGCGGTCGGCCTCACGAAAGACGGCATGGTCGACGTGCGCGACATCAATGCGGTCGCTTTGCCGGATCGCGCGACGGTCAAGCGCCTCGTCACCGAGGACAACGCCGATCGCACGCAGCTGTACGCGGAGATCGCGAAGGCCAGCAATCACCCCGAGTGGGAAAAGGACGTGCGTGACGCGTTCGCCCGCCGCTGGGTGTCGACGGGCGCGAAGCCCGGCTGGTACTACCAGGACGACAGTGGCGCCTGGAAGCAGAAGTAAGCCGATCAGATGAATCTCGCAGGGCCCGATCCGCCGCGCGGACCGGGCCCTGCTTTTTTCCGTCGCCGGCTCGTCGTTGCCGGCGTTCTCGTCGGGGTCTTCGTGATCGGCCCGCTGATCTCCATCTGGGCGATCCAGCGCTACGTCACGTTTCCGAATCCACCCGATGGCGCGTTCGATCCCGGCGCGCGTGCAGCGGCCGGCGGGCGAGCGCTGTGGTTCGACGTCGCTGGCGACCGCGTGGAGGCCTGGCTGCTGCCGCGCAGGACGGTCGAAGCGGCGGGGCTCATCATTTATGCGCACGGCAACGGCGAACTCATCGACATGCGCGCCGCGCAGTTCGCGGTGCCGCGCGCCGCCGGCTGGGACGTGCTTCAAGTGGAGTATCCGGGCTACGGCCGCTCGCAGGGCTCGCCGTCCGAAGCGAGCGTCACCGCCGCGCTGGTCGCCGCATACGATTGGGCGCGGACGTCCGGAAGATTCGAAGCGAATGTCATCATCGGGTACGGCCGCTCGCTCGGCGGCGGCGCCATCGCACAGCTCGCCGCACGCCGGCCGGTCGCTGCGCTCGTGCTCGAATCGACGTTCGTGAATCTCGAGGACGTCGTCATGGCGTACGGCGTGCCGCGCCCGCTGCTGCTCAATCACTTCGACACGCGCCGGGTGCTCGAGGTCTATCCCGGACCCGTCCTGCTGTTGCATGGCACGCGGGACCGTGTCTTCCCGAGCGATGCGGCACGCACGCTCGCGGCGGTCGCGCAGCGCGCGACCCTGCATCTCGAGGACTGCGGACACAACGACTGCCCGCCGCAGTGGGAGCTGGTGCTCAGTTTCCTGGCGGAGAACCGCGTAAGAAGGACACCGTAACGGGAGGCACCATGAAGACCCAGATCGTCACCAGCTTGTTGGTCACCGCGCTGCTGTCGGGTTGCGGACTCGCCGAAACCGGCGCGACCGCCGCGGCCGACGCGAAGGCCGCCGCCGAAGAGGCGAAGCAGGGCAAGGCACTCGAGGAGAAGGTGAAGCGCGACCTCGATGCCGCGCAGCAGACCGAGTCCGAGCGCCTGAAGAAGGCCGACCAGGAAGCCAGCCAGTAGCGCAGCGCCGCCTCGCTACTCGCGCATGCCCGTGCCGCGGTTCATGAAGAACACGGCCACGGCGAACAGCGCGACGGCGAACGCGCCCATGATGGTGAACGCGACGCCGACGTTCACGTCGCTCGTGCCGAGAAAGCCGTAGCGGAACGCGTTCACCATGTGCAGGATCGGGTTTGCGTACGAGATGTGCCGCGCCCAGTCCGGCAGCAGGCTGATCGAATAAAACACGCCACCGAAGTACGTGAGCGGCGTCAGCACGAACGTCGGGATCCAGTTCACCTGGTCGAAGTTCTTGGCGAACAGCGCGTTGATGAACCCGCCGAGCGAGAACACGATCGACGTCAGTATCACCGCGGCGAGGATCACGAGCGCGTGGTGCACCGAGAGCTGCGTGAAGATCAGCGACACGATCGTCACCGCGCTCCCCACGAGCAGGCCGCGCACCAGGCCGCCACCCACGTAGCCCAGCACGATGATCCAGTTGGGCAACGGCGCGACCAGCATCTCCTCGACGTGCTTGCCGAACTTCGCGCCGAAGAACGACGACACGACGTTGCCGTAGGAGTTGGTGATGACGGCCATCATGATGAGGCCGGGCGCGATGTACTGCATGTACGGCACGCCGCCCATGAGCCCGACGCGTTTGCCGATCAAACTACCGAAGATGACGAAGTACAGCGCCGACGTGACCGCCGACGGCACGATGGTCTGCGCCCAGATGCGCGTGATGCGGCCGTACTCGCGGATGATGATGGTCTTGAAGCCGGTCCAGCGGGCCTGGCCGAGGCCCCTGGGCGAATCCGCGGCGGGAGCGGTCGACGTGGCGTCGGAGGTGCTCACGAGGCGCGCGCTCCGGCCTTGTTCGTGTTGTTCTTCGGCTCGGCCTTGGCCTCGACGAGCTTCATGAACAGCTCTTCGAGCCGGTTCACCTTGTTGCGCATCGACAGCACGCCGATGCCCTGTGCGGTGAGCCGCTCGAACACCTCGTTGAGACTCTGCTCCTTCGACACCTCGACCTCGAGCGTGTGATCGTCGACGAGATCGAATTCGTAGCCCGGCACCTGCGGCACCGCCGCGACGGCCTCGCGCGTGTTGAGCACGAACGTCTCGGTGTGCAGCTTGCGCAGCAGGCTCGACATGCGGTCGCGCTCCGCGATCAGGCCACCGTTGATGATGGCGATGTTGCGGCAGAGCGTTTCGGCCTCTTCGAGGTAGTGAGTCGTGAGGATGATCGTGGTGCCACGCTCGTTGATCTCGCGCAGGAACTCCCACATCGAGCGCCGGATCTCGATGTCGACGCCGGCGGTGGGCTCGTCGAGGATCAGCAGCTTCGGCTCGTGCACGAGCGAGCGCGCGATCATGAGCCGGCGCTTCATGCCGCCCGAGAGTCCGCGCGCCATCTTGTTGCGCTTATCCGAGAGCTGCAGCAGTGACAGGTATTTCTCCGCGCGCTCGCGCGCGAGACTGCGCTCGATTCCGTAGAAGCCCGCCTGGTTCACGAGGATGGTCTGCGGCGTCTCGAACTGGTTGAAGTTGATCTCCTGCGGGACGATGCCGATGCAGGCCTTCGCCGCCTCGAGCTCCCGGTCGAGATCGTGATCGAACACCTGCACCGTGCCCGCGGATTTGTTCACGAGCGACGTCAGGATGCCGATGAGCGTGGTCTTGCCGGCGCCATTCGGGCCGAGCAGCGCGAAGAAATCGCCCTGCTCGACGTCGAGGTCCACGCCCTTCAGGGCCTGGACGCCGTTGCTGTAGGTCTTCGTCAGACCGCGAATCGACAGTGCGTACATGGTGAACGGAAGCCTGAGGGTTCGGGCCGCGGATGCAATCAGCCTTCCGGGGGATTGATCACTTCGCGATGGCCGCGTCCATCGCGCTCTTGAAGACTCCTTCGTAGAACGGCGCCTGCGGACTGTCGCGGCACTGTTCGACCGACTGCTTGAGGACCTTCTTCGATGCCGGCCAGACCTTCGCGTCCACGACGTCGCCGGCCTCGGAACGCGCCTGCGCGAACATGCTCACGGTGATGCGCGGCATGAACTCGGTGTAGACGCCGTCGCCGGCCGCGTCGCGCAGGATCTCCCACTCCCACAGGAAGTCCTTGCAGGTCATCTTGCGGATGCGCGCCTTCTCCTTGTCGGCGAGCTGCGGGTCGGGCTTGGCCGCAACCGGCTTGGGCTCCGCGCCCGTGGAGTTGCGCAGCTCGACCTTCATCTCGATGCTGCCGTCGACCGGTTTGCCCGAGGCGTCGATGGCCGGGCGGAACTTCGCGCTCTGCAGGACCTTCACCAGCATCGGCTCGAATGCGCTCTCGGTGGTGTTCTCGGTGACGAGCACTTCGCCCGCCTTGCCGTCGGCGCCGACGTGCACCGTGGCGACGAGCTGGCCCGCGAGCTTGCGGCTGCCGACGTTGATCTTGGCGGTGGAGGCACCCGCGATGACCTGGGGATCGCTGGGACCGGTCTGGGCGAACGCGCCCGCGGGCAGCAGGACGAGACCGAGGAACACTGCGCGGGCAGTTGGATGCATGTGCGAGCTGACTCCCATCTTCTGGAGGGCTTACCCATCCCGGATCGCGCGAAGGCACCCGCCGCCCTGGCGGCGGGTGCCCGGTATCCCGGGTTGTTAGAACCCTCTTGTCGCGCGCAGCGCCCGCTGCGCGTCCACGAATCCGAATCCGGTGTCGAAGTCGAATCCGTTCGCATTATCGACGCGTTGCGGCCCGATGTCGCCCCCGAAATTGCGCAGTTTCATGTCGTCGGCGGTCAGCCGCAGGGCCCAGTAGATGACATCCGGGGTCAGATGCCTGGGACCGATGAACCGCTTGCGCGCATCGATGTCGCGCGCCCGCTGGTCGAGCATGAGCGCCGCGACCGCCGCCACGTGCGGCGCCGACGCCGAGGTACCGAAGAAGTTGGGGAAGCCATCCGGCTCCGGGGTGCCCGGCACCGCGAAGGTCAGGTCGGCGACGAAGAAGGACGTGTCGCCGCCGTCGGGACCGGTGACACCGGGCTTGATGCGCACCTCGGGGAATGGCAGCCGGCGGCCGTTCTTGCCGAAGTACACCGGCACACCGCCGGCCGACGAGAAGCTGTTCAGGCAGGCCTGG
>Ga0136846_1216125_pt1 | contig 13098 bp, 22 predicted proteins | sample HopSoiMetagenom2_FD_96841 | JGI IMG/M metagenome (GOLD analysis project Ga0136846, IMG submission 96841) | Grasslands soil microbial communities from Hopland, California, USA - 2 Assembly 2016 (version 4) | ecosystem: Environmental > Terrestrial > Soil > Grasslands | place: USA: Hopland... | reverse complement strand
TCGGACGGCGCGTCCACGACCGGTAAAAAACGGGCCGCTAGAGGCGAAGACTTATAGCGATTGCTTATTTCATCATTTAAGCTGACGAGGCGGCTGTCTAGCGCTGGATTACGCTCGCAGTCTGCCTCCAGGTTCGGCTCGCTCTGACGCCTTCAAGGAAGCTGGCAAGCTCCGGGCCGCGGCCGATCGGCTTAAGGCGCCAACTGACTGCCGATCTGGTCGCGTATCAAGATACCGAGCCAAGCTGCCATGAACGCTGGCTGTCGCGCCTACATCGATACGAATGAGCGATGTGCCACTGCTAGCGCCCCGCGCTCGTTCGTTTCAAGTGCAATCTTCTGCGCCAGCATCACATCGCCAGCGACGAGGTTGCCCTCCGGAACGAAGCACCATCTGCAGACACGTTGCCCCGCGTGGCTTAGTTCCTCGATGTTGGTCTGGGTGCCGTAGTGTATCCGATAGTGCGTGCCGGTATCGCTGCCGACGACGTCGAAATACCGAAAGCGCTCATAGCACGCGCGCTGCTCTGGCGAGAGCCACTCCTCCAGCAGGGTCAGTGCCCGCGCCCTGGCTAAGAGGAAACCAGGCCGCACCGCAACCGACACAAGCGCGGAAAGCAGCAGCGTGCCGATCACCGCGAGGCAGATCAAGGCCAGGCAGTACGAGCCCAACGCGAGCGCTTGCTGCATCACCGTGGTCAGCCGCCGACTAGGCGCGGATAGAACAAGGTTTCATCTGCCGTTGGATCAAATGAGTGGATAATCCGCTGTTCGGCCGGGCCAGAACGGACAGCTGCCGTAAAGCCTGCGCCGGTCAGTTCCTTGAACCGCTGCTCGGCCTTTGCGACCTCCGCACGATCCTGCTTGTCGAACGTGTGGCGGGTGTCACCGGTATGATCCATCACGATTTGGCTTGCCATTTTACGCACTCCGATTGGCTGCCTGAGGCAGGTTTGGCAGACCCGGAGTCGATCGATTGCCGGCCGCATCTCGAGTCCATTCCACTCCTAAACGGGATGACCGCAGTTGGTTCCTTTGCATGCGATCATAAATATCCGGCTCATAAACGTGCAGCTTTGCCCGTTTCGGGCGTTCGAACTTTCTCTCTTTCGCGTTCGACTTCTTCGGCGTCCTTGTCGGAATCTCGGCGAGTCACTGGTTCGACGATGCCCGGATCGACGGCATCGCGTCGATCGCGATCGGCCTCATTCTCGCCCGCGGTGGCGATCCTTCTGGCTCGGGAAGCAAAGGATCTGCTGATCGGCGAGAGCGCCGATCCGGATCTGATCAACACGATCTGGAATATCCTCACAAGCCGCCGCGGAATCGACGCGATCAACCATGTCCGCACGATTCACAGCGTGCCGGACTCGATTTTCGTCGCGATCAGCGCCGAATTCGAGCCCGGGATGATGATCGGCGACGGAGAAGCTAATCGAGGCGATCGAAACCGAAGTGAAGCAGGCTTCGCCCCGGATCAGCTCCATCTATATTAGACCGGAGAAGCGCTCAGACGCGATTGTGCAGGAACGCCCCAGGCGTGCCCGCTAGTAGGAGGACCGCCGCGTTCCATTCCTCTAAGTCGGCTAATGAAGGGGGGTACTCTCGGAAATTGCCGACAGTTTTGTGCAATTCATGGCCGACGGGATCTTCGTCGCCCACAACGTCAATTTCGACTACGGCTTCATCAGCTACGAATATGAACGGCTCGAGCGCCGCTTTCGTTTTCCGAAGCTGTGCACCGTTGCAGGAATGCGTCGGCGTTCTCCGGGGCATAAGTCCTATGGCCTTGGAAAACTATGCGAATATACGGGAATTGAACTCAAAACGCACCACCGGGCGCTGTGCGATGCCCGGGCACGAGCCATCTTCTAAACCTTATCAATCAGAGCCGTGAAGCAGCCCTGCCGTCCGCGCTTGAAGACGCGGCCTAAGGACGAGAATTTATAAACTTGGAGCGCCCGGTGGACGCGCGCTTGCTATTACAGAGCCGTCAAGGCGCGAAACCGGCCGACGGTAGCCGAACCCGCGCGGCGTCGCCGGCCGCGACCGGTCCGCCGGACCGTACCACGCCCAGCCCCCCACGCTCAGAGCGCCCTGCATCAACACGCCAGTCGGCGAACATCCGATATGCAATTCGGATCAAGATTGATCAACTAGAGTGATCTCGAGCCCGGTATCGGTTAGTGCCTCAAAGATGCGCTTCGCCATTAACTTCGCCTGTTCAGGATCAATCGCATGTCCGGGTGATCTCTGACGCTGTCCAATATCGCTGTCGCGATGATCGCGTTTGTCTGGTGTTCGTCAGCCATGGTCACCTCCGAATGTTCGGGGGGTCCGAGCCGAGCACACGAACCTCGCCGTAGTACTTTACTGTGATGCCGACACAACGTGGCCTGAATGATCAGTGCAGGAGCCATTCACAACGCTATATACACTGCCCCTTTGCTCTCGGAGGTGGAAGAATGTCCAGCTTCCAAGGCGGTTTCGATCCCATAGGAGTTGTCGTTGATTGGCTCAATGCTTGCCGAGCGCGTTTACTCCCCGGATTGCGCGCGAGGCTGAGGAGGATTGGAACGCGAAGCCTACCGCCGAACATAACTCAGGCGAGCGGCGCCGAGCGTTGACCGCAAGCAAAAGGAGCCCCGCCAAAGCGGGACTCCTCGATTGGCCTGCTGTTCTAGACCGTTACTTCTTGCTTGAACCGGAGTCCGTCGATGAATTCGACGACGTGCTCTGGTTTACGCTGGGCTGGCTGGATGTGGACGAGCTTCCGCTCTGCGAGGGAGACTGGCCTGTCGTGCTCGACTGACTGGGCGTGCCCTGCCCCGTCGTCGAAGACGGCTGGTTCTGCGCTTGGCCAGCATTCTGGTTCGTGGTCTGCCCGGTCGCGTTCTGCTGATTCGACGGCTGGCCGGTCCGGCTCTGAGCGCTGCCGGTCCCGGTCGGGCCCTGACCCGTCGAGGTCTGGGTACCGGTTGAAGTCTGGGTGCCGGTGGAGGTCTGAGCGCCCGTCGTCGACGAAGACTGCGACTGGATGCTCTGGCTCGCCTGCTGGCTCAGCCGGCCGGACACGCCGAGCGACGATACCGTGCGCATGTCGATGCTGCCGGTCACGGCGATACCCTGCTGACGCTGATACACGGTGACGGCCTCGCGGGTATCCGGACCCCAGATGCCGTCGGCTTCACCATGCAGCACGCCACGCTCGATCAGCACGCGCTGGATGACGCGGACGTCGTCCGGCGGAAGATCGACCATCGCCGCGGTGCTGCCGCTGCTGCTTGGGCCGCCACCATGACTGGCGCCGGCGAAGCGCGCGCGAGGACCGACCGGGATCACGTCGACAACGCGGCGCTCGCGGTCGACGATCACGACCTCGTCTTCCACGACGAAGAAGCTATCGTCGCGATAGGCCGGGAAGACGTCGATCAGAGCCGGGTAGGTCGAGACCGAGGCGATGGTCACGTTCGACGGGACCGCGATGCCGGCGCGAACCTGGAAGTTGATCGAGCTCGCGTTGACATGCGGAACGTTGCTCGCCTGCAAGACCGACTGCTGCAGCGTCGTGCGCTGCTGCGCCGTCACGTTCTTGCCGCTCTGGGTCTGGATCTGGCTGTTGGTCGCGGTCTGGCTCTGGGTTTGACCCTGCGTGTTGGTCTGGCCCTGGGCCGCGTTCTGGTTCGTGCCGATGTTCGAATTCCGGTCCTGGGCGCTCTGGCCGGATCCGCTCTGCTGGCTATTGGACTTGCTGTCAGCCTTGTTGTCCGCCTTGGCGTCGGCCTTGCCCTTATCTTGCGTGCGGTCATCCGTCCGCTGCGTACTGTCCCGCTCGGACTTGTTGTGACCGGCCTGATCCTTGTCCTTCTGGCCATGCTGCTGCGCGCGGTCCTTGCTGCTGTCGCGTTCCTTGCTGGAGTCCTGCGACTGCCGCGCGTTGTCACGGTCGGAGTCGCGCCCCTGCCCCGCCGTCTGACCCTTGCCGCTGTCGCGCGAGCCTTCCGCTCGGCCACGCTCCTGCGTGCCGGACTCCTCACGTTGTGCGCGATTGGACTCGCTGCCGCGTGCGGAAGACCCCTCCGCGGCCCGGCCGCTCTCGCGAGATTCGGCGCCTCGGCCCTGCGTCATTCCTTCATTGTGGGAAGCGCCGCCTTCTCGAGCAGCGGCACCGCCCCCGGAGTGCCCACCGGCCGACATTCCCTTTTCGCTCGCCGCGCCGCCGGCAGCGCCGCCCCCGCCACCGCTCACGCCTTGCGCGGACGCAAAGCCCACGCCCGCAAGCAATACCGCCGTCGTGACCAGCAACCTACTCTTCACTCTGTTCATCATCAGATCCTCCTCCTTGGTTGTTCGCTTGCTTCCCACTTGGACGAAGTTGGACACAAATCGACGCCGCCTCGCGACGCAGGTGTCCGTCACCGAGCAACCTGGCGGAGGTGCAATTGTTCCTTGGGATGGCTGATCTTGTACCTGGCGACGTCCGGTAATCCGCGCTTCGAAAACCACTGCAATTCCAGTGTTACGGATTGATGCGCCCTAGAAAAAATCAGCTCGGCGCAAATGCGCGCCGAGCCGAAGGAAAGCTCCGAGGGAGCCATGCTCACCAGTGATGGCGGTGCCAGCGATGATGGATGACGCGGCGTCCATAGGGACCACCGTGGTAAGCGAACGCAGGCCGAATGACGCGGCGATCGCGAGGACCGTAGTAAGTCGGCGCGTACCCGCCGCTGTAGTACGTGGTGGTGTATCCGCCCCACGGATAGGGATCGTATCCACCATAGTAGGCCGCCGGCGCATAGCCGCCGTAATAGCCATAGCTCGGATAGCTGTAGCCGTAGCCCGGACCGTAACCGTATGCCGACGAGGCAATGCCGCCGATCAGGGCGCCGGCGATCAATCCTCCGGCGATACCGGGGCCGAACCCACCACCCCGCCAGCGGGCTTCGGCGGGGCTCGGTGCCGCCATGGCACTGAGGCCGAGCACGGCTGCTGTTGCCAAGACAAGTGCAGTTTTCTTCACCTAAAGGTCCTCCTCAATTCGGTTTTGACTTGAGCTGTAACGAAAGCACTTTTGGAAGGTTGCAAGCCTCAACTAAAGAACAAGGGTGACGATGAACGGACGTTTATCTAGATGAATAGCGCCCGCCATGTATCAACGACGGCCGGCCGCGAATTCCACAGGCGTGCCTTTCACAACGCTCGCTGCAACGCGCTCGGCATCCCAATTCGTAAGCCGCACGCAGCCATGCGATTCCGCCTTCGAGACCTTGCCTGGCTCGGGCGTCCCATGGATTCCGTATCCTTCCGCCGACAGGCTGATCCATATCGTGCCGACAGGGTTGTTGGGGCCGGGCTCGATCGTAAACGGCTTGTCAGTGCGAACGCCCTTGAAGTGGTAGTCCGGGTTGTAGCGGTAGGTCGGATTTCGGCTTGCCTCGGTTACCTTCAGCGTACCTGACGGCGACGGCTTCTCTTCGCTTCCGACGGTCGCCGGATAGAAGCCGACCAGGGCGTTCGATTTGTCGAACAGCTTCACGGTCTGCCGTCTCTTGTCCACCTCGATTCTGTCTGCCTTCGCGGCCTCGCCGCCCTCAGCGCCGCCCGTATCCACCACGACGATGGCTTCGCCGGCGCGGTCAAACTTCTTCCCGGGATTAAGGGCCGCCAGAAGCTGCTCGCTCATGTGAAACTTCTCGGCGATCGCCTCGCGGGGACTGGTGTAGCCGAGTTTCGGAATGTCCTTCATGTCCTCCATCTTCGAAGGAAGCTTTTCCAGGAAAGGACCGGCCACATCCTTTTCGGTGATCGTGTAGTCGGAGGTGACCGGCCGCTCGTCGGCCATTAGCGCCTTCCACACTTCCTCAGTCGGCGTATCGACGCTCGGCAATTGCTGGGCCTCCGCATAGGCACGCAAAGCCTTCCTTGCATTCTCTCCGAACTTGCCGTCAATCTCGCCCGGCGAAAAGTGCGCCCTGTCGAGCAGAACCTGCAGCCGGAGGCCGGCCGGCGTCGTCTTTTGGAGAGAGATTTCTTCGACGGCTCTGCCGAATTGATCGCATCCGGGTTTAGTTCGGCGCTCACTGCCGGACCACCGGCGAGCACAGCGATTAAAACGAGTGCCAAATTTGCTGTCCGAGACCACATGTGCTCTCCTTTCATTTGGCCGACGCTCTCTCGAGGAGGTGCGCCTCGGCTTCCGTCTCCGTAACGAGCTCGGTGTAGCGTGCCTCGTACTCTCTCGCCATTCGGGCGGCAGTGAAGCGCTCCTCGAACCGGGCGCGGATAACCTTTCGATCGAGACGTGGAAGCCCGCGGACGGCTCGGACGGCGTCTTCCTCGCCGTAGACGACGAAGCCCGTGACGCCGTTCTCGATAACTTCCGGCACGGAGCCGGAGCGATACGCGATCACCGGCGTCCCGCACGCCATAGCCTCGATCATCACCAGACCGAAAGGCTCAGGCCAGTCGATCGGAAACAGCAACGCGGCAGCTCCAGAAAGGAAAGCTTGCTTCTTCGCGTCGTCTACTTCTCCGACCCGAGTTACCCTTTTGCCATCGATGTGGGGTTGTAGCTGTTTCTTGAAGTAGGCCGTCTCGGCCCTCGGAATCTTGGCGGCGATGCGCAGCGGCATACCGACGGCTTCGGCGATGCGGATGGCATCCTCCGGCCCCTTCTCCGCGGTCAAACGCCCCAGGAAAGCCAGGTGGGATCCTTGGTCGTACGAAGCTCGAAACAGGCTTGGCGGCAAGCCGTGGTGGATCGTCGCAATCCATTGCGCGTCAGGAAGTTGTTGGCGCTGACTATCGGAAATCGAAACGAAGCCTGCTTCAAAAAACTCGCGAACGATATCGGGCAATCCCGGAAGGTCCAGCCGGCCATGCACGGTCGTGAGAAACGGCGTTTTCGAACGACTGAGCAACGGCAGCGGCAGCCAATCGACGTGTGAGTGGATGACGTCGAACTCGGATGCCCGTTTCGCGATCGCTTCGACAAGAAGGGAGCAGGCCGCATTGGGATCGGCGCCTCTGCGGCCGAGACGCAGCGCCCGTGGCCAAACGGGAACAAGCTTTCCCTTGGTCAGGGAATCTCCACTCGCGAACAGCGTGACCTCGTGACCAAGGTCGACCAGCTCGTCCACCAGCCAAGCGACCACGCGCTCGGTGCCTCCGTAGAGCTTCGGCGGCACGCTTTCGGCGAGAGGAGCGAGCTGGGCAATGCGCATTCGCTAACCGGCCTCCGCGAACACGGCGCGCATGGCCCAGACCACGGCACCGGATATCAGGTAAGACACCGGAAGAAGTGTCCACTCGGGGCGCACGCTGCGGGGGCAGTCCGCTCCGTCAATCTCGCTAACGGCCTCAGCATTCGTCTTCGGAAAACCGCGAGAGATAGGCGAGGCCGAAGCTTGCGAGCTCGTCCACCTCCTTCCCCGCGTGCTTCGCATCTCCCTTGCAGATGCCCTTCAAGCAGACAGCGGCTGTCGCCCGCATCGACTCCGTGATGGGTCGCGCAAAAGATGGACCAGGCTGTCTCGACCGCCGTCCGCAACGTAACTGTGTCGACCATGCTCATGCTCCAAATGCGGAGAAGTGAGTGATTGGCAATTCGCGAAATTGCGAAATGTTTCCACTTTTTCCCGGTCGCCCCACGATCGTACTGCGGCCGGGCGGCGCCCCTTGCCGGAAGGATTGGTATTCGACAAAGAGTCCAATTCGGCTGGATCACGCGGCGGCTCACGCCTGCCGCTCGGTCCGCTCGCGCTGCATCTGCCTGCCAAGGGCGGCAATCTCGCTACGTGTGCCAACGGCAAACCGAAAATCATTCGGCGTCATCTGATGAACCGGATGCGGACATTGATGTATTCCGACACGGGGCAGAGAAGTACGCCGTTGTGGCGGCTCTCATCCTTGCGTGTATTGGGATGACCACTGGCTGGGTTTTCTGGTCTTGGACGTGCACAGAGCAATCGACGGTCGATAGGCTGAAACGCAAGCCTGCGAAGTGGGGCAGTTACTAGGCAACGGTAGGCCGACCACATTCGTCGTTTTATGCCCGGATTTTTTGGTCCATTCCGAAGCAACGCTTTTTGCTCATCTAGGTTGCCGGCTTCGACTAAAGTTTGGGAAAAAGTGGCAACAAAATTTGGCCTAGACGGTTGAGGTAGCTGTGCCCGTGCAAACAAAAACAAGGGAGTGTGTGCATGGATCGCCCAATGAATGTTCTTGCGACGCAACAAGCATGGTCCATCTATCTTGCTCAGAACAGCGATATAGCTCCCAACGATGAGATGTGGTGTACGCCAGAACGCTTTTTACAGGGGCGTTGGCAAGCGGGAGAGAAGGACCTCGACGGGTCGACCTGCTTGGGGTTGTCCTTCCTATCGCACCTTCAACTTCGGCAGAAGGTTCTGTGAGGGTGATCAGGACCTTCTTGCGCGGGGTTATAGAACACAGCGCCCGACCCGATTTTACGTTAGCCGCACTGTCGTGCTGCTTCGCGGCGTTCATCGTTCTGGGAATGATGATGGTGATCGACGTGATGGCTGATAGGAACGAAACGCTTGGATCGCTATTGCTTGCTTCATCAACTGTGGAGGAGACAATGGTCACTGAAACAAGAGAAACCGGTAACCTGATCGGTAGCGACAAGGTTGAAGGCACTGCAGTTTATGGCTCAGGCGGGAACAAGATCGGTTCTATCGAGCGCGTGATGATCGACAAGCTAAGCGGCAAGGTTTCATACGCCGTGCTTAGCTTTGGCGGCTTTCTCGGCATAGGAGATGATCATTACCCGCTGCCGTGGCAGTCATTGAAATACGACACGAATCTCGGCGGGTACGTTACGGGGATTACCGAGTCTCAGTTGCAGAACGCCCCGAAGTTTAGCAACGACAACTCGTGGAATTGGAGTGATCCAACAAGAACGCGAGCGGTAAATGATTATTACGGCGTGGGAATCTAAAGTTTTCCGTGGGGCCGCTGCAAGGCGGCCCTTCCTAAGCCATCGCCCTAATATCAACTGTCTTTTAGAACGGTACGCACCTCATCCACAGGCCAGTTTTCATCGACCGGCAACACGCGGACGCTGCTGCTGTCATTGATGCTAACTAGCGCGTGGGAACTCACCCGATCATCAATGCGGACGAGCTTAAGCTCTGTGTCCGGTTGCCAGTTCAGGGTCACGTCGAGGTCGCCCGGAAAGATTTGCCATTTCGAGCCGTCATCGAGTTCCACAAGGTGACTTTCCGAATGCGATCTGATCTGCATGCTTGCCAACGGCAGTGCCTCCGCGAGGTTCCCGCGCAACCACTTTAAAAGGTCGCTTGCCTCGCCCTCGTTCAATGCACGCTGCGATCCTCGCCTGTTTGCTTCTCGACGTCGGTTGCAGTTTCATTGAATCACTCGTAGTTGACCGCAAACACCTTTCGATACTGTCGGCCCACATCCTAAGCATTGAGACCTAAAACTGCATAATCGGTTTCAGGGCCGTAATACCGATTGCTGTCGCACCGGTGGCGGGCCTTTGGACCGGGCGCGCAAAAACGATCTGAGTTAGAGGTATTTTCAGCCATCGTCGCTTGTGTTTCTGTTCTAGGTGATCAAGCCCGAAATCTAAGTGCCGCGTCGTGCGTCGCGTGGTTCTAGCAGCTCAGCCAAGCCTGATTTGCTGCAAGTCTGGCACAGAGATCATCATGCAGTTCGTCAAGCTTTTTCAGGTAAGTCACCGCCGCTATTTGCAAACGATCGAAGTCATATTCGCCGGGAAGATTGGTGACGTAACGCAAGAGGGCAGCGCGCCTGTCATCGTTTTCTCCTACATCGCTATGGACCAGCAAGTAGCTCCGCCAAGCGAACGCGCATGCACCCCTTTTATAGCCTGAATCATGGTACCTCCATTAGGATGAGAAATTCTCACAACCGTTTCGTTCCGGCATATTTCCGATTGTAATGTTGTTCAAGGCCGAGCGTTGCGTCACATTCGCCCCGCGGCGCGCTTCTCCAAGAGCAAGCTCGGAAATCTCAGCCGGGTCTTCAATCCCCAATCGGCCAACCGCAATGTTCTTCTCGGCGACAAGCCGCGTGATAGCGTCGCTAACGTTCTGATTCGATTGGGAGCTGATGAATGGATCGTTCTGTTATTGCAGATATTCCGCGCGACAATATGCCGAACGGTGTAAGCAACGCGCTTTCGATTATCTTGATCGGGGCGATCTCAAAGGCGCGGTTTCCTCATTTGTGAACAATATGGATGCCCGTTCCGATTGTGAGTTGCCGCACTACTTGGCAGAGCTCAGCGTCGCGCTGCGGATGAGTAAGGATGCGCAAGGTAGGAGGGCCTTGATCGAAGAGATTGAGTGAGGGGTAATTCGGATGACGTCCTCACCCAATTAAGGCTTATACCAGGCCAAGAGCTGGAGTTACCCTGCGTTGCTAGAGAACACAAAAATTGCGCCTGCCAACCAGCGGCCTCCCCAAGCAAGAGCACCGCTGGAGAGATCCTACGTCGAGGCAACCGCCACTGACAGTTCTACCATCCACCATGAAAGCGCCGATGGCCCCACCCATGACGCCAACCCGGACCAGCGTACGCATACACGGGAGGCGCGGCATACGTTCGCGGGGCTGCATAGACAGGATACTCTTCCACCACCACTCGGGGCGGCGCGACTACCACCGGCCTCCGAACGATCACTGTCTCGGCAGCGACAGGAGCCGGCTCCTCTACTATGACGCGGGGCGCGATTCGGTGCTCGTAAGTGTGAGTTTCACGCTCATAGGTCGGACCGCTGGTATAAGGCCCTACTGGCAGGTCGGAGGCCACTGCCGGCGAGGCAAGGGATAATGCGCTTGCCGCAGCCAAGATTGCTTTACGGATGTTCATTTTTGTCCTCTTTTGTTTCCTAGTTTCTCCCTCTGTGAAGCAACGCAGAAATCCCCCTGTTAGGTTCATGAACGCGTGCGTCGGTGAACCGTCAAATGACGGCGGCTCGAAGCCGCCAAAATCCATCCGCTGACGGACCCGCCGCCGCCTCACCATCAGCCGCGACTGGCCATGACCAAATAGGGGACGCTACTTTGGTTGCTCTGACGAATGTGAGTGGGGCGGCCGCTGCGGGCTGAGGAGACAGACCAGCGACGACCCCGCCGGCCCGAACGATCCGCTGTCACGGCCGACGCGAAATAACGAAGGACTGAACGCCTGGTTCTGGTCGCTTAAAATCGTTATTCGCTACGGCCGCTTAGAATGCGAAATAGGAACGTTTGCGCTCGAAGTGCATCTTACTTGAGCTTCCGGGACCACGAGTCCCATGGCCCCTGGAAGTAAGCGGCCCCGTCCTTCTTCCAGTGCAACGGTCGAGGCCGCTTCACTTCCTTAAATCGGATCCAGCCATGAACGTGTTCATTTATGTGGATACGAGCAAGGACGTCGGAGACCCCGATCACCTCAAAGTCTTCGCGACTGCCGATACGGCGGACACCTGGCTCGAGGAAAACGAGCCCGAAGGCGTCGCCTTTGAGTACGAGGTCCTCGAATGTAAGAAGGCGCGCCGGCTTCCACTGCTCACTTCTGGCGCATACAGTGACGGCCCCAGCGTTCTTCTAGCTGGGGCTGTTTCTACAGACGACGAGGAGCCGCCACCATGACCCGATTTGCTTGGTTAGGGGCGTTCTTTTTGGCCTTCGCTCTTACCAGACCTGCCTTCGGCACCGGAGGATGCGGCGTCGGTTGTCACAGCACATCTCAAGGCGCCTGTGTTCGCGACGGATGGCAAGAAGGTTTGCCCCTTAGGAACGAGTGCCCCGCTTCATCCCGTCCCATGCCACCATGCGGACCCTATCACCGATGGAGCCGCCGATCTGAAATGTGTGTCCCTCGTTGATTTGCTTACCCTCGGATGAATTTCGCAGCGACTCTGGCGTCAGTCGAACCGCCACCCGATGGTGATCTCCTTCCAAGGCCAGTGCCTAGTGTTTACTTGCCCAGTCCTCCGCGGCTCAGTTCTGTTTCGCGACGTTTCAGAACGAACAGCTTTCGGGCTCCCTATGGATTATCGTTCGTCAGCCTCAAAAGCATCCGTCGAGAATATCTCGGCACTAATTTTTGTCTCCCTAGGAACGCGATAAATGACCGTCTTTCCAGATTTGCATTGCTCATGAGGACGGAGGGTATGATGAAGTGGATTGTAATACCAACCGCTATCGCGGCGACATTCAGCGCCAACGCGGCACTAAGCCAAACGACCAAGTCGGATGTTTCGTCGGCTCCCAGTGCGCAGAACTCCGGTGCCGGTATCGCCGGCGAGCCTGGCAATAAGAATGGTCCCGCCGTGAAGCCGGGAGAGACCGTTGGATCTACTATGAACCAGCAGAATCCGACCGTTCAACAGCAGTACACGTCCAATATCAAAGGTATGCCCGGCAACAAGAATGGGCCGCCGGCCAAGAAACCTGAGCAACGGTGATAGTAGACCGTACAGGCGTTGCGGAACGGGGCGGCTGATTAAATAGCGTGTCACCCGTCGGAGGTCCTGGGCACTGGTCAACTATCAAAAGCGTGATGCGTGGGTCACCCAGGATCCGCGATACTGGGACATCGGCCCGTCGCTCACGTTCGCAATCATCGCGGCGCCGAGCAGCAATACGAGGAACGTCAACACAACCAAGTCTCGCCATCGCCATGACATGCGGCTCTCCCGTTTTTCGCATCAAGCGGGATAGGTGTAGGGAGTTCCTACGCGCCACATTTCGATGTGCAGAGCCCTCTTTCTTTTCGTCATGAGCCGAGAGTTCAAGGTCAGCCAACGAGCCGTAGATCCAGTCCCGTTTCGGATGACGTCTCGATCGGCCACTAAGAAATCAATGCGCAGACCCGCCTGCGCCGCCAATCTACGCAGGCGGATTGCGATCATTCCAAACGCGTTGTCCGAAACGACGGAAGTCCGGCCAAGTGTTCTAGCTAGGACGTGCGAAGGCATTCAGCCACCTAAGCCGGTAACGGCGTTATTGAGGCTGCCGAGTGCCTCATGCGCTTTTGGAGGTTTTGAATTGTACGATGTCACGGGCAATTGCAGCACAGTCACTCGCTGCCCTGGTATTA
>Ga0136846_1241266_pt1 | contig 13099 bp, 11 predicted proteins | sample HopSoiMetagenom2_FD_96841 | JGI IMG/M metagenome (GOLD analysis project Ga0136846, IMG submission 96841) | Grasslands soil microbial communities from Hopland, California, USA - 2 Assembly 2016 (version 4) | ecosystem: Environmental > Terrestrial > Soil > Grasslands | place: USA: Hopland... | reverse complement strand
TGGGGTGGGGCATGATCGCCGGCATGCCCAGGTGCCCGGGCGGCTGGTTCTCGGGGATGTTCCAGAGCTCGCGGCCGGGCTGGCCGTCGAGCGTGCTCTTGAGCGACCAGGTGGCGCCGCCGTCGCGGCTCTCGAACACGCCCGCCGCCTCGGCGCCCGCCAGCACGCGGCCGTGCGCCGCCGCCAGGCCCGACACCTTCGAGAGCTTCAGCTGGGCGTGCTCGCCGTAGCCGAGGCCCTCGCTGGAGAGCTGCCAGCTCTCGCCCAGGTCGCCGCTGCGCCAGATACCGGTGCCGTGCCACTCGCTGGCGGCCGCGGCGAAGATCGTGCCAGACTCGCCGTCGTAGATCGCGTGGTAGACCGGCCAGCCGTCGCAGTACGGCCCTCGGATCTGCCAGTCGCGGCGTTCGAGGTCGCTCTCCATCATGAAGCATCCCTTGCGCGTACCCACCAGCAGCACCACTCGTTGCGGCATCCGCAGTCCCTTCGTCGAGAGGTCGTCGACACCAGTCTTGCCTGTTCCGGCGCGGGCCGCAAACGGCCTCCGCAGGCCGCATCGGCAGCACATAGGCGACACCCAGCGCACGGCGTCGCTTGCGGGCGGCCCGCAGCGTGTACGGTGCCACGATGCAGCGTGTCACCGGCATCGGCGGCTTCTTCTTCCGCGCCAGGGACCCGGCCGGCCTGGCCGCCTGGTACGAGGCCAACCTCGGCATCCCCAGCATGGACAACGAGCGGTCGTGGACGCAGCAAGCCGGCCCGACCGTGTTCGCGCCGTTTCCGACCGACACCGACTACTTCGGCGGGCTGGAGCAGCAGACCATGCTGAACTTCCGGGTCGACGACCTTGACGCCATGCTCGAGCAGCTGCGGGCCGCCGGCGCCACAGTCGACGATGAGGTTTCCGAGGCCAGCTATGGCCGCTTCGGGCACGCCGTTGACCCGGAGGGCAACCGCTTCGAGCTGTGGCAACCGGGCGAGCTCCCGGAACGCTGAGCCCCGGCACGCGGCGCCGGCACGCGACAGAATGTCGGTTCCCATCCCACCAAGGAGACGCGGCATGATCGATCCCCAGCGACGCTGGTCACGTCACGCGGACGGCAAGCCCGACTATGCCGGGCTGCTCACGTTTGCCGGCCTGCCCTACACCGAGGACCTGGCCGACCTGGCGGGCGTCGACGCCGCCATCATCGGCGCGCCCATGGATGAGCTCGTCACCGACCGACCCGGCACGCGCTTCGGTCCGCGCGCGATCCGCGCCGCCGGCGCGCCTCACGGCGTCCACCTGGAAGCCGGCATCGACGCCTTCGAGGAGCTGCGCGTTGTCGACTACGGCGACGCCGCCTGCGTCCCGGCTGACCCCGAGTCGTCGCACGCCGCCATCACGGCGCTGGTGGCCGAGGTCGCCTCCGCAGGCGTGATGCCGGTGCTTTTGGGCGGCGACCATTCGATCACCCAGCCCGAGGCGGAGGCGCTGGCATCGGTGCACGGCCCCATCGGCCTCGTCCATTTCGACACCCACACCGACACCGGCGCGCTCCAGTGGGAGCGAGTGCTCTCGCACGGGACACCCATGTACAACGCCGTCGACCGCGGCCACGTCGACCCTTCACGCTACGTTCAGATCGGCCTTCGCGGCTACTGGCCCGGCGAGCAGGAGTTCGCCTGGCAGCGCGAGCACGGGATCACGTCCTTCTTCGCCCACGACGTGCGCGACCGCGGCATCAAGGAGATCGTCGAGCGGGCCGTGGCCATCGTCGGCCCCGGCCCCGCGCTGCTGACCGTCGATGTGGACGTGCTCGACCCCGCCTTCGCCCCCGGCACCGGCACCCCCGAGCCGGGCGGCATGACGCCCACCGAGCTGCTCTGGGCCTGCCGGTCGCTGGCCAGCCGGCTCGACCTGGTGGGCTCGGACGTGGTCGAGGTGCTGCCCACCATGGTCGGTGGAGCCGACATCACGGCGCTGGTGGCCGACCGCGTCATCCGCGAGTCGCTGACCGGCGTGGCCTTGCGCCGCCGCGCGGCCCGGCAGGAGAACGGCTAGGACGCCTCGCGGCGGGCGGGCTCGATCGGGCCCCGCCGAATGCTGACGGTGTCCCCCAGCTCGCGCGCCCGCCGCTCCACGAATTCGACCAGCTCCGCCTCGACGGCGTCGTCCAGCGGCGGCTGTTCGTAGCTCTCCACCAGCGCCCGCCAGCGGTCCTGGGAGCGGCTGGCGTAGTCGCGCGAGCCGTTCTTGCGCCAGCGGTCGATGTTGTCGGTCGACCCGATCGTGGGCCGCCAGAAGCAGTCGCGGAAGTGCGCGAGCGTGTGCTCGGTGCCGAAGAAGTGCCCGCCCTGGCCGACTTCGACATGCGCGTCGTAGGCGAGGCTGGCGTCGTCGATCCTGGCCGGCGCGAACTGCTGCTGCAGCAGCTCGATCAGCTCGACGTCGGCTACGAACTTCTCGAAACAGGTGACAAGGCCCCCCTCCAGCCAGCCGGCTGACTGCCAGCACACGTTCGCACCTGACAGGAAGGCGGCGCTGAGCGTGTTGAACGCCTCGTAGCCGGCCTGGAAGTCGACGGTCTGGCTGGCCGTCAGCGTGCCCCCGCCGGATCGCCACGGCAGCCCGAACCGGCGCGCCAGCTGGCCGGATGCGTACAGGCCGAACGCCGACTCGGGTCCGCCGAACGACGGCGCGCCCGATTTCATGTCGGTCGCCGACAGGAACGAGCCCATAACGCAAGGCCCGCCCGGGCGCACCAGCTGCACCAGCGCCAGCCCGGCCAGCACTTCGGCCGTCTGCTGGACCAGCGCAGCCGGAACCGTGACCGGCGCCATCGCCCCCATCAGCAGGAACGGCGTCACGATCACCGGCTGGCCGGCGTCCGCGTAAGCGAACAGGCCTTCCAGCATGCGCACGTCGTAGTGCAGGGGCGAGTTGACGTTGATGTTGCAGAAGACCGCCGGCCGCTCCAGCAGCGCCTCGGCGCCGCCCATCACGATCCCCGCCATCGCCAGGCAATCCTCGGCCGAGCGCTGCGGCGAAGGCTCGCCCGACCACACCCGGTCGGTCAGCCGGATCGCCTCCAGCGCCCGCACCAGGTGACGCACGTCCAGCGGCACGTCGTTGGGCTCGACGATGCTGCGGCCGGGCGTGTCCAGCACCTCGGTCATCTGCGTCATCATCAGGAACCGCTCGAGGTCGGCCATGCTGCCGTCGCGGCGCTCACCGCCCGCCCGCACGAACGGCGGGCCGTTCGTGGCCGCGAAGATCATCTGGTCGCCGCCCACCTCGAGGTTGCGGGCCGGGTTGCGTGCGTGCAGGTGAAAGCTGGCCGGGACCAGCGCCACCTGCGCGCGCAGGAAGCCGGGGTCGAAGTGGACGACCTCGCCGTCCACCGTCTGGCCGGCCTTGCGGAACAGTTCCAGCGCTCGCGGGTGGTCGAACCGCACGCCCACCTCGGCGGCCAGCCGCTCCCAGCCGGCGTCGAGCGTGGTTAGGTCGTCGTCGCTCAGCACATCCAGGCGCGGCATCGAGTTCAGGAACATGGGGCCGATCCTGGTGCCACGGGGTGCATCGCGCCCCACTCTACCCCTCGCCGGGCGTCGGTCCGCCTGAACGGGACTCATGGAGCGCCGCCTTCCGTCCGATACCTGTCAGGCGGCGTCGTCGCCGGCGTCGCCAATTGATCGTTTACGAAGGAGCCCAGGACCCATGGCATCTCCCGATTCGCCCGCATGCCCCACCTGTCAGGCCGTGCTCGTGCTCGGTGCAAACGGCTATGAGACGTTCTGGTCGTGCCCGAACGGTCACGGCGCCGCCTGCACGATGACGGCCGCCTACGGCCACGTGCAGGAGGACGACATCAAGGGCATCTGGCAGGGCTCCAACGACGCCGCCGCCGGCGAGCGTTCCTGCCCGATGTGCGGCGCGCCCATGGTCGACGTCAGCGTCGCGGTGGACGCCGACGAGGCCGCGGCCGGTCAGGCCGGCGACGGTGCCGGCGCCGTGACGGCCACCATCGCGGTCTGCCGCGAGGACGAGCTGTTCTGGCTGGACGCCTCCGTGATCGGCCGGCTGCCCAAGGACATCCCCAACCCGGCGCCGGCCCCGGTCGACGATCACGCGCTGGACGCGGTGCGCGCCACCTTCGTTGCCGGCCTCGAGGCCGGCGAGGAGCGCACCGGGCTGCTGTCGCGGATGGCGTCGGCGGTGACCGGACGGCGCACGCCGTTGCCGCTCGATCCGGTGCCGGCATCCGACCCGTTGCCGCTCCCGTCGAACGCCGTACCGGTTCCGGCGCCGGCTCCGGAGACCGCACCCGCAGCGCCTGCCGCACCCGCGGCGGCCGCACCGGAGACCGACGAGCCGAGTGATCGGGTGGCTTGAACTGGTGGGCGGGTGATGCCGGCACGCCCTCCCGGATTGCGCAGGCATCGCCGGCCTGCCCGGTGATCTGGTGCTACCGGCTGGCCCACGGCGAGTCGTGGACGTCGCCACCCGATCCGGACGACCCGGTGTTGCTCAGTCCGGCAGCAGCGGCGGTGGCGATCGCTGATCGCGGCCCAGCGACGCAGCCCTGATCACCGCCGCCGACCCGTACCGGTCGCGCACCTGATCGAGCGCGGCGTCCAGCGCGTCGCGGTTTCGGCGGTCGAATGGCAGCTCCAGCTGCAGGGCTGAGCCGTGTACCAGGTTGGTGACGGCGATGCCCACGAGGGTCAGCCCGCGGCGCTCGATCAGCGGCCGGGCGGTCGCAAGCAGCGTGCGTGCGGTCAGCAGGATCGCCTGCGTCTGGGCGGTCGGATGCGGCATCGTGTGCGACCGCGTGACGCGGGCAAAGTCGTCGAAGCGCAGGCGCAGCACCACCGTGCGCCCAGCCCGGCCGGCCGCGCGCATGCGGCGCGTGACCCGCTCGACCAGGGCCGCCAGGCTGGCCTCGATCTGGTGCCACGACTTTGGCCGCCGTCCCATTGCGTGCTGGGCGCCGATCGAACGGCGCCTGCTCCGCGGCCGCACCCGCCGGGGGTCGCGGTTGTGGGCGAGCGCGTGCAGCTGGCGGCCCACGCCTCGTCCCAGCATCGACACGAGGTCGCCCTCCGTCAGCTCCGCCACCTGCCGCACGGTCGCGATGCCGAGCAGGTGGAGCTTGGCGGACGTCGCCGGGCCGACGCCCCACAGCCGTTCGATCGGCAGGGGATGCAGGAAGGCCAGCTCCGCCTCGGGCGGCACCACCAGCAGCCCGTCCGGCTTCGCCACTCCGCTCGCCACCTTGGCCAGGAACTTCGTGCGTGCCACGCCGACCGTGATCGGCAGCCCCACCCGCTCCTGCACCTCTCGCTTCAACCGAACGGCGATCTCGGCCGGCGTCCCGGTGATGTGCTCGAGGCCGCGCACGTCCAGGAAGGCCTCGTCAATGGACAGGCCCTCGACCACCGGCGCCATGTCGTCGAACACGCGGTAGACGGCCTTGCTGGCCTCGGAGTAGGCCGGCATCCGCGGCGGCACCACGATCGCATCCGGGCACAGCATGCGCGCTCGGCCGCCGCCCATGGCGGTGCGCACCCCGCGTGCCTTGGCCTCGTAGCTGGCGGCCAGCACCACGCCTCCGCCGACGATCACGGGGCGGCCTCGGAGCCGCGGATCGTCACGCTGCTCGACCGACGCGAAGAAGGCATCGAGGTCGGCGTGGAGGATGTTCGCACCGTCCGGCACGAACATATGTTCGCACGGATGGCGTCCTGCGTCGACCGGCGTAGACTGATCCGCGATGCCGCACCAGACCGATCAGGCGCCGGACTCGGACGCGGGCGGCTGGGAGAGCTGGGTGCCCGAGTCCGTGCGGCACCTTCTGCCAACCGCCGTGCCGGCGGAGGACTGGACACGGTACGTCCCTGCGGAGTGGCGACGGTGGCTGAGCGACTCGCCGGCACCGCGACCACAGACCCGGACGCTGCGGCTCATCGGCATCGATGAGGACCGGCCGGGCCCGCGCTGGAGCGCGTTGTACGCCGAGACGTGGGACGCCTACCGAGCGTGGTGGCTGCGAGCCGACGGTCGCCGGGAACGGCCCGGCCGGGCGGCCGCCGAGGCGGCGCTTCATCATCACATGCCCGAGCTGGCGGAGGTGCACGCGCAGCTGGTGGAGCTGGCCGGGGGCGACGGCACGGCCGCCGCCATGCTCACCCTGTGGAACCCGCCACCGTTCATCGTGGCCTGCTCCCAGGTGGTCGTGCCCGACCGCGAGGGCGGCGAGCCGGTGCTGCTTCGCAACTACGACTACGACCCGCACCTGTTCGAGGCGACGATCTGCCGCTCGCACTGGTCGGCACGGCGCGTGCTCGGCACCGGGGACTGCCTGTGGGGTCTTGTGGACGGACTGAACCACGACGGCCTGGCCGTGTCGCTGACCTTCGGCGGGCGCCGCGAGGTGGGTGAGGGCTTCGGCATCCCGCTCGTGATTCGCTACCTGCTCGAGGTGTCCGCCGACGTGGGCGATGGCATCGAGGTGCTGCGGCGACTGCCGCACCAGATCTCGTACAACGTCACGCTCTGCGACCGCTCCGGGCGGGTCGCCACCGTGATGATCGCGCCCGATCGGCCGGCGCTGGTGACCGACCGGCGAGCAATCACCAACCATCCCGAGACGGTCGAGTGGCCGGAGCACTCGGCCTGGGTCGGCAGCGTCGAGCGGCTCGAGCTGCTGCAGGAGATGTGCTCCGGGGGCGCCGACGACGTCGCCATGACGGAGGCGCTGCTTCAGCCGCCGCTGCTGGCACGGGAATGGGAAGCCGGCTTCGCCACGCTGTTCACCGCTGCCTACCGGCCGCTGTCGGGCCGCCTCGACTACCACTGGCCGCAGCAGCGGCTGCCGCTCGCGCTCGATGCCGTTCTGCCGGAGCTGTTCCAGGTCGAGCTGGACGGTCGCTGACCGGCCTACTCCTGCTGGGATGGCCCGCCCTTGAGCACGGTCGTCGCCACTCGGACGCCGTAGCGGCCCGGGATCAGCGCGAAGTCGATCACCTGTCCGACCACGCTCCCGCCGGGTGCGCTCTCGACCATGTCGTCGAGCAGCTCCTCGGACGCTTGCAGCACATCCTCGCCGGTCTCGAGGATTCCGTCGGCCGAAGGCACCATGGCCGACACCATCCGCGCCTGGGCCTGGTCGGCCAGGCCCCCGGCGAGCTGCTCCAGCGACTCGCGCAGCCGCTGCGCGGCGGCGTCACGGGCCCGCTCGCGCTCATTGATGGAGGGGCTGGGGCGGCTCAGCAGGTGACGGAACCGCGACAGTGGCAGCGCGGCCAGCGCGACTCCCACCACCAGCCACACGGCCGCGAGCAACAGCGGTGCGCGCCAGCCCGAGAGCGATCCCGACAGCCCGCGCACGGCCGCCCAGTTCGCGAGCAGGAATGCGGTCCCGAGAGCAACGGCGGCGATCGCGGCGGCGGTCGCGTCGCGTCCGGCGCGGCGCACATCGGTCTCGTGCCGCGCCCCTGCCAGCTCCGCCTCGCGCAGCACCAGCACGCTCGAGTCGCGGCCGAAGCGCTCGGCCAGCTCCATCAGCGACTGCTGATCGCCGACCACCTCGGCAGCCGGGATCTCGTCCCCCGCCACCGGCTCGTCCGCCATGGTGACCTCCTTGTCGATCGTGTCGCCGGACACGAGCTGGTCGATGAGTCTACCGCGGCAAGCTGGCCGGGCCGGCGGCCTAGGATTGGCGCTCGCCCAGCGGATCGTGGAGGCGCTGGGCGGCCGGATCGAAGCCTCCAGCACGCCGCACGTGGGCTCGCGGTTCGTCGTCGTGCTGCCGTCGTGACCCGCTCCGGCGGCGCCGCCTCAGCCGTCACGGTGGATGTCGCCTGCGCAGTATAGGGTTGCCAGAGCGTCGGGACTCTTGGGGGGTCAGGCACGTGAAACCTGTCACAAACGATCGCGCACCTGCGCCCCGCCGGGGAGCGCAGCGCTCTGACTTGACCCGGGCCAGGCTCGCACCTCCGCGCCCCAGAGGGCTGCTGCCGCGTCCGGCGCTGGTGCGGATGCTGACCGCGTCGGACGCTGCGGTGGTCGCGATCGCTGCACCGGCCGGCTATGGCAAGTCCGCCCTGCTGGCCGAGTGGTCGGCGGCCGACGGGCGCCCGTTCGCCTGGGTGTCGGTCGACGACGCCCACAACGATCCCGGCGCGCTGCTCCGGTACATCGGGGCAGCCTACGCGGAGGTGGCGCCGATCGATGCCGGGGTGCTGGACATCCTCGCGGAGGCGACTACGCAGCCATGGCCGGAGGGCTCCGCCATCCTGGGCGACGCCGTGTCACGCATCCTTCAGCCGGTGGTGCTGGTGCTGGACGGCGCGGGCGACCTGGTCTCATCCGGCTCGGTGGCCGTGCTCGAGCTGCTGGTCGACCATCTCGGCCCCGGCTCAGTGATGGTCGTATCGGGCCGCGAACCATCCGCCCTGCCGCTGCCGCGGCTGCGCCTCGAACGGCGGCTCCTGGAGCTCGGTCCCGGCGACCTCGCGCTCGGCCCGGCTGACGCCCGGGCGCTGCTGGCCAATGCCGGCGTGCGGCTGGGCGATGCGGATTTCGAGCGGTTGCATGTCCTCACCGAAGGCTGGCCGGCCGGTCTGGTGATGGCCGCGATGTCCCTCCGCCGAGCCGGGCAGCGCAGGGTGCTGCCGCCGGGCGCCGGCATCCGAGGTGACGACCGGTTGCTGGTCGACTACCTGCGCGCCGAGGTGCTGTCGCACCTGTCCCACAGCGACGCGCGCTTCCTCACCCGTTCGGCCGTGCTGGATACCGTCAGCGCGCAGTTCTGCGAGGCGGCGCTGGGGCTGTCAAACACGCCGCAGCGGCTGCACCGCAACGTGATCCGCAACCTGTTTGCCGTCCCCACGGCTAACGGCTATCAGTCGTACCGCTACCACCGGCTCTACCGGGAGACGCTGCTGGCGGAGCTGGCCATGCGCGAGCCGGAGGCCGAAGCCGACGTCTGCCGGCGAGCGGCGAGCTGGCTCCACGGCCGCGGCGAGAAGCAGCTCGCCGCCGGCTACGCGCTGCGCGCCGGTGACACGGATCTGCTGGCCCGGCTGGTCGGCGAGGTGGCGCTCGAGGCCTACGGGCGTGGCCAGGTCGAGCAGGTCGAGAGTTGGCTGCGGCCGTTCGACGGTGAGCGGCTGCTCGTCCGCCATCCGGCGGTGGGCGTGATTGGAGCCTGGGTGCATGCCGCCCGCGGCCGGGCCGAACAGGCGGATCGCTGGAGCCGCGCCGTCGAGCGTGCCCGAGAGGCGGGCCTGATGCCCGACGACAGCCCGTTCGCAGCCTGGGCAGCGGTGCTGCGCGCGGTCGCATGCCGCCGCGGCCTGGGCGAGATGCAGGTGGACGCCGAGCTGGCGCTGTCTGAGCTATCGCCGTTCAGCCAGTGGCGCGCAACCGCGCTCGTCGCGCTGGGCGTGTCGCATCAGCTGGCCGGCCGGTCGGCCCAGGCCGACGCGATGCTGGCCGAGGGGGCCGAGACGGCGGCGGCCGCCGGCTCGACCGACGTGCATGCGCTGGCGCTGGCCCAGCGGGCGCTGGTGGCGCTGGACGACCGCAACATCGCGCGGGCACGCTGTTTCGTCGACGAGGCGTCGCAGCCTGGGCCGGCGTCGGAGCTGCGGCCGTCGGCCTTCGCGCCCGTGCTCGAGGCGGTGGCGGCGCGCGTGTCGATCGCGCAGGGCGACCCTGCCGGGGCGCGGATGCACCTGGCCCGTGCGCAGGAGACGGCATCGCTGCTCACCTACGCGCTGCCCTGGCTCGCGGTGCAGTGCAGGCTCCAGCTCGGCCTCGCGCATCTGGCGCTGGCCGACGCAGCCGAGGTGCGAACGCTGCTGCTCGAGATCGACGACATCATGCACAGGCGGCCGCAGCTGGGCTCGCTGCTGGTCGAGGTCGAGCGCCTGCGCCAGCAGGTGCGAGGGCTTGCCATGGGCTCCCAGGACGGATGGGCGGCGACGCTGACGACGGCCGAGCTGCGGCTGCTGCCGCTGCTGGCCAGCCACTGGTCGTTCCGCGAGATCGGCGACCAGATGTTCCTGTCGAGAAACACGATCAAGACGCAGGCCATCTCGATCTACCGCAAGCTGGGCGTGTCGTCGCGAACGCAGGCGCTCGAGAAGGCCGCCGAGCTGGGGCTGATCTCGGAGATGAGCCCGCTGGCGGTGCGCGGCGAGCACTAGATGCGTGATTCCACGAGCTGCGCCGGACGGGAGACCGCATGCGTGCGCTCCCGCCCGGCGGTCAACGGATGGTGCTAGGCGCTGACCGGGGCGCCGTGGAGCGCTTCCTGCAGCTTGGCCGTATCTTCCTCGGACAGCGATGTCTTCAGCACCGTGCCGCCGAACTTGCTCATGGCCGCGACGGCCTTGTCCGGCGTGGCCTTCTCGATCACCAGGAACAGCGCCGAGCTGCCGGGCTGCACCATGTCGCGCACCTGCTGCTGGAACTCCTTATCGATCGTCGACTTCTCGAGGTGCCCGAACAGGGCTCCCAACCCGGCGCCGACGGCCATCCCGAACACCGGGATGAAGAACAGGAGGCCGAACAGCAGGCCCCAGAACATGCCCCAGGTGGCACCGCCGCCGGTCGTGGGGCCGTGCTTGGTGGTGACCTGGTACTTGCCGTCCGTGTGGCGGACGATCGCCGCCGCGGCGTCGGTCTCGATGATCAGATCCTGAGCCAGTTTCTGCGCCTCGTCCAGCGCCTGCAGGGCCGTTGTCTCGTCCGGGTAGCCAATCGCGATCAGCTCAGCCATACGGTCTTCTCCTCGTCGTGGTGCATTGTCGACCAAACCCTCGCCCACAATCCTCACCGGGTCGTCGCCCCAACGGGGTGAACCGCGTTTCATCCGCCTTGGACTAGGCCGGTCGGCCGCGAGCATGCACAATGAAGGGCGTCGCCGGCCGCCAATGGCCGAAGACGCCTGAGAGGAGCACGATGACAGCTGTCGAGACCGAAGAACGACGGATGACCGAGGTGGAGCATCTCAGCGTGGCGGAACGGGTTGCACTTGGAAAGGCGGCCCGCGCCAGCACGCCCCGTTCCAACCATGCCCAGTTCGATCCTGCGTCGGACCGGCCAGACCCGATCGCCCTGCTGGAGCGACAGGCCGAGAGCCGTGTGCCCGAGCTGGTGCCGATTCGCTACGGACGGATGGGAGTGTCGCCGTTCACCTTCTACCGCGGTGCTGCGTTGCTTCAGGCGGCCGATCTGGCGCACACACCGTCGGCGGGGCTGCAGGTGCAGCTCTGCGGCGACGCACACCTCTCGAACTTCGGCGTATTCGCATCGCCCGAGCGGCGGCTGGTGTTCGACATCAACGATTTCGACGAGACGCTGCCCGGCCCCTTCGAGTGGGACGTGAAGCGGCTGGCTGCCAGCCTCTCGGTCGCAGGCCGGGAGAACGGCTATCCGGAGGCACAGCGCAAGACGATCGTGCGAGACGCCGTGGGCGCCTACCGCGAGACGATGCGCGAGCTCGCCGGCAAGACCAACCTCGAGGTCTGGTACTCGCATCTGGACGTCGAGGACCTGATGGCCACGATGCGCCAGCTGGCGCCCAAGGCGATGCTCAAGCGAACCGAGAAGGCGCTCGACAAGGCCAAGACCAAGGACAGCATGCAGGTCTTCAAGAAGCTCACCCGTGTGGTTGACGGTGAGCCCCGGATCGTCGGCGATCCGCCGCTGATCGAGCCGATCGACCAGATCTTCAAGGGCTTCCACCGTGACCAGATCTTCGAGGAGATGCAGAAGGTCCTGCGCAGCTACCGCTCGACGCTGCAGTACGACCGCAGGGTGCTGCTGGAGGAGTTCCGGCTGGTCGATGTCGCTCGCAAGGTGGTCGGCGTCGGCAGCGTCGGCACGCGGGCATGGATCGGGCTGCTGCTCGGCCGCGACGGGGACGATCCGCTGTTCCTGCAGCTGAAGGAGGCCCAGCCCTCCGTGCTCGAGGAGTTCACCCAGAGGAGCACGGTCAAGAGCAACGGCGAGCGGGTCGTGAACGGCCAGCACCTGATGCAGGCGGCCAGCGACATCTTTCTCGGCTGGGCCCCCGTCACGGGGATCGACGGGGTGCACCGAGACTTCTACGGGCGCCAGCTGAAGGACTGGAAAGGGTCGGCGGAGATCGAGCTGATGGTGCCGCAGGGCATGCAGCTCTACGCGCGCATGTGCGGCTGGACGCTGGCCCGCGCCCATGCCCGCTCCGGCGACCGGATCGCGATCGGCGCCTACATGGGCTCCGGTGACAGCTTCGACCGGGCGATCGCCGACTTCGCCGAGACATACGCCGACCAGAACGAACGTGACTACAAGGCGCTCACCGACGCCGTCGCCAGCGGCAGGATCGAGGCCAAGGCCGGGCTCTGATCACCCGAAGCGGATGAGGGCGCCGGCGAGACGCCGTGATTGAATGTGAAGAAGCATGGATCATCACCACGCGCTGCGAATGCTGGCCGTGCGGGATAGAGCGTTCTTCACGCTGGTCGATCAGGATGAGCAGGACAACCTGTGCGTCTCGGAGCTGACCGCCCAGCAGGCGTCGCTGGCGCGGCTGGCGGCGCTGGTCGCGCTGGATGGGGCCCAGGTCTCGTACATGCACGTGGTCGAGGACGCGCTGTCGGCGGGCGTTTGCGTGGATGATCTGGTGGGCACGCTGATCGCGGTGATGCCGTCGACCGGCGCCGACCGGGTCGTCTCGGCCGCCCCGAAGCTGGCACTGGCGCTCGGCTATGACATCGACGCAGCGCTGGAAGCGTAGGCCGCCTCGGCCTGGCCAGGGCACCGGTCGCGGAGCAGCAGCGCGTCATCCTGAACGGCCATTCCCGTTGCGGCGGTCGCAACAGTGACAGGATTGCCCGCACTGTGAACACCTCGAGACGCCGATAGGCACGGCAGCGAAGACCAGACGGTTCCCGATTCCCGTGTTCGAGGGCATCAAGCCGCTCGACCGCGCGCGCATTCCCCCGGATCTGCTGGCAGGGGTGACGCTGGCTGCGCTGGCCATCCCCGAGACGATGGGCTACACCAAGATCGCGGGCACGCCCGTTGTCACCGGGCTCTACACGATCCTGCTGCCGCTGG
>Ga0136846_1234229_pt1 | contig 13103 bp, 15 predicted proteins | sample HopSoiMetagenom2_FD_96841 | JGI IMG/M metagenome (GOLD analysis project Ga0136846, IMG submission 96841) | Grasslands soil microbial communities from Hopland, California, USA - 2 Assembly 2016 (version 4) | ecosystem: Environmental > Terrestrial > Soil > Grasslands | place: USA: Hopland... | reverse complement strand
GTGCTAAAACAGAGCAGCAAATTCGCTTCACAGAGCCCTCCACCGGTAGGTAGCGAGAACGTCGCGCATTAATGCCATCGACAACTCGGCGGAAAGCTTGAGCTGAGACGATGTACGAGGAACAATTGCCATTTCATTTCGCACCGTTCATGGCAGCAGCCGATTCAACAGATTGGCAAACTGGTACCGCACCGCAATCTGCCCGCGATAACGAGGGCCAGGTGTCGAATCGAGCCGGCGCGATCCAAACAGAGTGACTTCGAAATTCTGTGGCAGCACCCAGCGAAAGGTCGGCCCTATGCGCTTTCCAAAAACGTAAGAATCACCGTTCTGAAATATGCGTGCCCTTTCGCGCAGGAACATGGCGTCGGGGATGTCCGAATAAAAAACGCCCGGCCGGAATCGTTTCTTGCTGTCCAGTGTCTTCAACAGACTCGCGGACCAGCCAAACCTGGCGCCATCGGAGGCGCGCACGATTGCTTCCAGAAAACCCTCATCTAACACACGCAGCGGGATCTTCTGCCAGTGCAGCGCTTGACGAGTGAAGCGAATGGTCTGAATCGAATCAAATTCCAGCGACAAATCCCGGTTCGCGCCCAATTTTTTAGCAGCGAGTATCTGGATATAGTTCTGCTCATCCATGCGCGGCAGACGGGCGAACACGTTGGGTTGTAAGAAATCGCCAACGTAACCTATGGTGACGTTGATCCGTTCCGGCAGAGCTTTGCCAGGCGATCCCGAATAGAAAAGGCGATAGCCTTCGAGCCAACCATCATTGTCCGCGTAACTAGCCTCGGTGCCTGCCCCGCGGTCGAATTCAATCCCTCCTACTTGCGCTTCCAGGTGTTTACCGAGTTTCTGACCGAGAAAAAAAGACTTCAGATTGAAAGACCAGTGGCGCTCGTGCAATCCGAGGCCCGTGTAGTCGTAGCTGGAGATGAAGTTGCCTCCAGACTCGCCGCGGCCCTGCAAGTAGGTCGTGCCGTCACCCTGGATATTCAACTGCACCCGGGTACTCAGTTTGTAGTAAACGTCCCGGGCGGTGACCCTGCCTTCCGCCGCATCTACGTATCGGAAATGAGAGACGGTTTCGGCGGTAAGAAACCGGAACCGGTTCGACAATTTCGGCTTTGACAAAACGGCGGCGGAAGCATCGCTTGCCGAAGCTTCCGAAAATGCGGTGATAGGCGCCAATAAAACCAGGATGGCAAGTACCCACCGCATGCCAGCAGATAAACGCAAACGCATAGTGATCTCCCCAATGCAGTAGGATCGGCTTCGGGGACGGGAGCTTTAGCCAGTTCTCCTGCTGGTAAGTACCTTCGTGCCGAGAGCGCCAACTACTCCTAAAACATTTGCTTTGGCGCTGGCTGAGGTAAGCCGGTCTCGCGGCCTCGCGCGTGACGCGCTACTTGGGGCTGCTCGTCTGCGGAGGCGGTGTCTTTCCCAGGATCACGATGTCGACTCTACGATTTAAGCGCCGGCCTTCCTCGCTATCGTTGCCGGCGATGGGATGGAACTCGGCATAGCCTGCAGCAGAGAGCCGGGCAGCCGCGAACTGATACTTCACAATCAGCAGACGAACTAGTTCTGTCGAGCGTGCGGTGGACAATTCCCAATTGGAGGCAAATTGCGGGGTATGGATGGGAATAGTGTCGGTGTGTCCCTCGATGCGAATGCGGAATTCGCGATTCACCAGCAATTTAACGATGCGGGCAAAGGCCTGCTCGGACTCGGCCTTGATCTGCGCCGAACCGCTGGGGAAGAACCCGATCTCGCGTAAGCTGATCACCAGGCCATCTGGCGCTGTACGCAAGGCAAGTTCGCGCCGGGAAATCTCCGGCGCCAGGGCTTCTTCCAGTTCCTTACGTAAGGTGGACAAATCCCCTTCATCGCTCCCCGCCAGCTGCCCCGAGGGCACAGATGCAATTCGACCCAGGGCAGCCGTGCGCTGCGTGTTTTCTATACTCTGCACCACGTTGAACGGCATGGGGCTGGTATCACTTACGGGAACCCTACTAGTGGACGCGGGGAAAACACCGAGTTCCTGAAACGCGACTTGAATGGACAAAGCCAATCGCCCAACTTTGCGCTGATCCACTTGCGAGGTGGAGTACATGACCACAAAGAAGGCAAACAGCAGCGTGATGAAATCCGCATAGGAAACCAGCCAGCGTTCGTGATTGGTGTGCGGCACGGGCCGTTTTCTACGCGCCATGCGTGGCGGCCTTCGCCCGTTCAGCGGTGAGCGGGCTCGTGTCGGCAAGGAACCCCAGCAGCTTAGTTTCGAGCATACGCGGATTCATGCCCTCCAAAATGGAAACCACGCCCTCCAGGGTCATTTCCCGGATCGTCTGTTCGTCGCGGATACGGATCTTCAGTTTGCCCGCCGCCGGTAAAAAGAAAAGGTTCGCGGCCCCCACGCCATAAATGGTGGCCACAAACGCAACGGCAATGCCGCGGCCGACTTCATCAATCTTGTCGAGATGCTGCATCACCTGGATCAGCCCAAGCACAGCGCCGATAATTCCTATGGTGGGCGAGAATCCTCCCGCAGATTCGAACACACTGGGTACCTTGTCTTCGGCTTCGGCCTTAGTGTCGAGCTCCAGTTCCATGATCTTGCGCAGTTCTTCCGGCTCGGTTCCATCCACCGCGAGCATCAACGCCTTTTTGAGAAATGGATCGTGGATCTCTCCCAGTTCTGCATCCAGAGAAACAATTCCTTCGCGGCGCGCCTGATTGGCATAACGAACTAGATCTTGGATCACGGTTTGGGGACTGTTCTTGGGTTCAGTGAACACGTGAATCAGGCTGCGCAGAGCGTTGAGTACAACCGGCAATGGGTACTGAATAAGGATGGCGCCCAGGGTTCCGCCAAAAACAATCATTGCCGCCGTCGGTTGCAAAATCTGAGAAAGGTTTCCGCCCTCCAGCAGGAGTCCGGCAACAATGCCGCCCATTCCAACCAGAACACCGCCCAGCGTGGCTTTATCCACAGTCAACTCCGTCAGAGTTCGGGTTGCGCCTCAGTTTCCGAGGCGGGCGGGGCGGCCACTGCGACCGATAACGACGGCCAGACTCCCCGGAGAATCGCGCGGCGGAATTGGACGATGCGCTCCAATACCTGTTCCGCGTTTTCCCGCACCACGATCTTCTCGCCGCTGACCAGGGTGATCACTGTGTCGGGTGCCTGTTCCACGAACTTAATCAGGTCTGAATTAACGGCCAGAGGCTGGTTATTCAAACGCGTCAGCTTGATCATGAATCCTCATTCGCGGGCACAGCCTGATCGCGGAGCAAGATACGCCCTGAAGTGAGCATCGGCGGGGGAGACACGACCTTTAGTGATTACGTCCCGCGGCACATTACCGAAGGCCACAGCCTTCGGAACATTAGTTTCTAAAGCCCTGCAAGCGGGTGCCGATGTGTGTGGACGAAGGGCACTTCGGTTCCGGAGTGAGACAGACGGAACAGAACCTCCGCAGACGAAACCTGGGGAGAACGTTCCAGGGAAGACGGGACCAAACAAAAAGGAGAATCGAATGGCATTAAGCATTCTGAACAATATTCCGTCCCTGGCCGCGCAGAACCAACTCGCGATCACGGGATCAAACCTGCAGAGAACGCTGTTCCGGATGTCATCCGGTTCGCGCATCAATAGCGGTTCGGATGATGCTGCGGGCCTGGCAATCGCCGACGGGTTAAGAGCCAACATCACGGCTCTGACTCAGTCCTCACGCAACGCGAATGACGGCGTCGGAGCGCTGCAAGTGGCTGACGGCTCTCTGGCCCAGGTCACGACCCTGTTAAACCGCGCTGTCACGCTGGCCACCGAGTCAGCTACTGGCACGGTCTCCAACGCTCAACGGACCGCCCTGGATGCTGAGTTCACGGCGATCAAGCAGGAAATCGATCGCATTGGCACGAACACCACGTTCAACGGTACGGGCGTCTTCAGCGGTTCCGCAACCGACGTCTACCTTAGTGATTCCACCAGCGGCGGTGCGAGCACGATCTCCGTGACCACGGGGGCGTTGTCCTCGTTGGGTATCGGTCTGGGTGCGAACGCCAGCAACACGCTGAGCGCCATCGGAAACGGGATCGCTGCCGAGACAATAACCGTCGGCCTCAAGACCTACACCTTCGTAGCCGCAGCGAACGTTAACGCAGCCGCCAACAACGTGGCGATTGGTGCCACAACCGCGGATACGCTGGCCAATTTGGCAGCAGCGGTCAACGGCGGCTCAGGCGCAGGCGTGGCATACGCCACAGGCACCGTCGCGAACGTGGATGCCGCAGCCGTTGCCGGCGCGTCCAGCGTTACTTTCACGGCCAGGGTTGCTGGTGCTGGCGGCAATGCGATTGCGTCCACAGACACTGCGACCCTGATGGGCTTCAGTTCCGGCGCAACCATGGCCGGAGGTGCCGGATCCGCGGGTTTGACCACTGCTGCGGCGGCCCAGGCTGCATTGACCAACATCAACGCTGCCATCCAGTCCGTTGCTGCGACCCGCGGCAACATTGGTGCGGCAATCAACCGGCTGCAGAGCGCCGTCAACGTCATGCAAAACCAGACGCAGAACCTGTCTTCAGCTGAAGATGGGATCCGCGCCGCGGATATAGCTCAGGAAGTGGCGAACATGACCAAGTTCTCCATCCTGAACCAGACCGGCATTTCGTCGCTGGCGCAAGCCAACCAGATGCAGCAGAGCGTCCTAGCGCTGCTCCGGTAAGAGAACTCCGGGATGAGGTGGCGCAACCCACCTCATCCTGATTTTCCAGCCTAGCTGGGGAGTGTATATGCGCATCGACCCGGTACAAGTCGTTGCGAGTACAGTCCGGACCTCAACCGAAAAACCCAGGGAGAGGGCCACGGTTGAGCTGCGTCTTGCCGACGTATCCCATGCCTCCGCTGACAGGAATCACGAGTCTTCTTCCCCGAGCGCACCCAAATACGAGGTAACCGTTCAATTTGACCAGAACCAGGTAATCGTAACCAGATTTGTCGATCAAAAATCGGGAGAGCTGGTACAGCAAATTCCCAGCGAACAGGTCATGAAAATCATCGAGAGTATCCAGCAACTGCTGCAAGAGTCCTCGCGGCGAATGTTGGATATTTTCCGCTGATCGAATGCGAGGCAAGGCATGATCAACCTCAATATCACTCCGGGGTCGTCGAACACAGGAAGTGGCATAGACGTCACTTCGATTGTCAATCAGATCCTGGACTCGGAGCGCGGCCCCGAGAAGCTGATGCAAGCCCAGCAATCGCAAATCACTTTGGAATCGGCGGTCCTAAACAGGTTGAGCGTTAGTCTCAGTGACTTGAAGGACAAGGTTAATAATCTCAAAGATTTTACCGGCGCACTGAGCGGCATGACCGCGGCGTCGTCGCAAGCTGACATCTTGACCGCAGCGGCTCAAGCCTCAGCTGTGGCTGGATCCCACGTAATCGTGGTCAGCCAACTCGCGACAACTTCTTCCGCGTACAGCAATGCGGTGGGCAGTTCTTCAACCGCGTTTTCCACCGGCAGTCTGAACCTGCAGGTCGGATCCACGCCCGTGACCATCAACGTCGACAATCAAATCAATACAGTTGATGGCCTGGCGAAGTACATCAATGCGCAGTCGTTTGGTCTCAAAGCGAATGTCATCCAGGACACGACGGGAACTCGCCTGGCGCTGGTTAGCACGAGCAGCGGTTCTCTGGGGAACATCGCGGTAATTGCGAATACTACCGGACTGACCTTGACGACTGTCGCGGGCCAGAATGCAACCCTCAACATCGATGGCGTGCCGATAAACAGCGCCAGTAATACGGTCACGGGAGCACTACCCGGGGTTACTCTGAACCTGGCAAGTGCCGCTCCCGGAACTCAAGTCAGCCTTGAGATCAGCCCCGATAAGGCCAGGGCTGCACAAGCAGTGAGCGACTTCGTCACCGCCTACAATACTGTGATCACAACGATTAACGGGCAGTTTGTCGTTAACACTTCTACAAACACCGCCGGTCCCCTTGCCGGGAATAGCTCTTTGCGGGCACTGCAGACCAGCCTGCTTTCTGATATCACCTATTCGCTTACAGGCAACAACGGCTTGGTCAGCCTGGCTTCGATCGGCGTTGACATGAAGAATGACGGGACCCTGACCGTCAACAATAGTGAATTGGACTCCATTCTCAAAACCCAGTTCAGCGATGTACAGAATCTTTTCCAGTCCATCAGCTCGGATGGGTTGGCTCGGCACTTCAGCTCCGATTTGTCCAACTTGACCGATTCAACACGTGGTTTGCTGGCACTGAATCTTTCGCAAAACGCGAATACGCTTGCCATGCTAACCAATGAGATCAATGATTTTGAAGACCGCCTGTCGCTGCGCGAACAACAACTGATCAACCAATACAGCCGGATAGACGTAATGCTCCGGCAATATCCGCTCCTGGTGGCGCAGATCCAAGCACAACTGGGCGCACTTTCTCAGAATTCATAATGGATGCCAACCTGAGCTATCGCACATCGTCCTCACGCGCGAGTAGCGGGGTTGGTCTCGTAATCCTGCTTTATGAGCAACTCGTGCAGGACTTGCGCCGGGCGCTTACCGCCCTGGATAGCGGCGCGATCGAAACTAGAACTTTCGAGCTCGGTCATGCGCTGGAAGTGGTTGGGCAGTTGCAGGGCAGACTGGATATGCAGGCCGGGGGAGAAGTGGCTCACAACCTGGATCGCTTCTACAGCACTGTGATCGCAGGGATCCTGGAGGCGCAGGTTAAATGCTCGAAGGCGCGACTGCTGGGTCTAATCGATGACGTACTTTCCCTGCGGGAGGCCTGGCTCGAGGTGGAACGGAAGATGCTGGAAAGCACTCCGGGTACCCAGCCAGCTGCTGTTCGCAGTGGCACAACCGACGAAGCCCAACCTTCTTCCTCCGGCAGAAAATGGAACGTATGAACGCCGAGTCGGTGCAAAGGCTGCGACAATTGAACCAGCGGCTGGAACGGTTCTTGGAGCAAATGCAGCAGCCCGCCCCTTTGTCCAGTTCCGATGCGTTAACTGAATTGCTGATCGGCGTCGTCGAGGCGGGAGACTGGATCAAAGAACGACCAGCAGCAATGACCGATGGAGAAGCTGACGCTGTTCGGAGAACGTACCGCATGCTGCTCGAACGTCTGCGCGGAGTGTTGCCGGTCTTGGAAGTGCGACTCCGCATGGAACGGGCGCAGCTGGAAGCGGAGCGCTCTCAAGTCGCGAGCGCTTCGCAATGGAGCACTACTGCGAGAACGACGCTTCCGCGTCGCTGAAGATTTGCCCTATCATCTCCTTGCGGCCGAGATTCTAAGAGGCTTATGCCGGAGAACGGCATGTGGAGATCCTGCGTGCGGCCGCACGGCGTGGCCTTACGAAGGCATACGGAACGCCGGCGGTGTCTATTTCAGAAAATCGAACAGGTTCACTCGCGCAATCTGCCCGGCTGCCTGCAGAGTCGCCGTCCGGGCATTCTCCGCGTCCGAGAGACGACTGAGCGCCGCTGCCAGATCCGTTCCGCCAACCTTGTCCTCCTCCGTGGCCAGTTGAAGCTTCACGCTGCCCAGGAAAGTCCGTTGGCTCTCAAGCTGGTTCAACGCATTTCCATAGAAAACTCGCTGCGTCGTTATGTGGTCGAAGGCGGCCCTGACTCCGGTGACAGCCGCATCGATCCCGGTGTTGTTTTGCAGAGACGTGATCAGATCCTGTATAGCCTTAAAAACCGGAGCGGCAGGATCCGAGAACAGCTGCGAGCCCGGGACATTGACCTGCAGCTGAAAACCTTCGCCCACAGCTACCGAATTTACGCCGGCATTGCCGTCATAACGAACTCCAGAGGGCTGAGTGGCATCGAGCACAAAAGGAGTGGTCTTCGAGTTCGTGCCCGCAAATACAAACCGGCCCTGGAACGACAGATTAGCGATGCCCACGAGTTGCGCCTGGATTCCCGTCAGATCGTCAGCCAGCGAATTGCGGTTAGCGTCGGAGAGAGTTCCGTTTGCACCCTGCACGCCGAGCGAAATGGCCCGCTGCAAAGTCGTCACAACCGAGTTCAGTGTGGCATCAGCGGTTCGCAGCTCTCCTTGAATGCTGGTAATACTGCGCAGGTATTGGTCAGTTTGGTCCGCCCGCGCATGATTACCCACCAGCACGGCGGCCGCCGTGGGATCATCCGACGGCTTATTCACACGGTGCCCGCTGGAAACCTGGAGCAGAGCAGTCTCGGCCTCTTTCTCGGTGCGCTGCAGCGCCTGCAGTAGGTCATTGCTGGTGTTTGGATTAACACGCATGTTAGTACCTTCCCAGATTCACAGCTGTATCCATAACTTCGCTGATGGTGGAAACGACGCGTGCTGCCGCTTCAAAGGCGCGCTGGTAACGTAGAAGATTGCCAGCTTCCTCATCCAGAGAAACTGCCGAGATGCTGGATCGCTGGTTTTCGAGCTGCTGCAAAATGAGGCTGGATGCGTCCTGCGCGGCCGAGTTGGTCGCTACCTCGTTGCCAACTTTAAAAACTAAATTGGCGTAATAGTCGGTGGGGCTCTGCCCGGCAGCTACCGCCTGATTGCGGATCGCAAGCAGCAACCCCAGGTTGCCGTTGCTTCCGGCGCTTTGATCGGAGCTCGCCGCCAGCAAAGCCGGATCGGAGACCTGGACCTTGAAGCTGCTGGCAGCACCGGTTACGCCCGCAGGTGGCGGAACGAAAAAGTCACCTCCGCCATTGCCATTCAGATCGTACCCTCCGTGGTGGACCGTGTTGAAGGACGTGGCCAAGCCGGCGGCCAGAATGTCCAAATCCGAAACAGTTGACGGCAGTCTTTGATCGCGCATTTCAATCAGCCCTGCCAGCTGCCCTCCCACCAAAGAGGCGGTCACGTCGGCGCCCTGAGCAAAGATATGCTGGAAACCGGATGGATCTGCCTGCGTGAAAAGTTGGAACGAGCGTGATCCGGCCACCAACGCAGTGCCATTCGACGTCGTCAACGTGATGCCTTCATCACTCTGGATAACCGAAACATCAAGCAATTGCGAGAGCTGCCCGATTAGCACATTGCGACGGTCCAGGAACGCGCTTGCGTCTTGATGCACGTTCTCCATGGAAGCAATTTGGACATTCAATTGAGCGATCTGCTGAGTGACACTATTTACTTCCCGCACCGATTGCGTGACATTCAGGTCAACGTTTGAACGCTGTTGCTGGATATTGTGAACAACCGTCTGAAAGGCGGAAGTCAAGTTTCCCGCCGCCATCATCACTCCGTGGCGCAGGGGAATACTTGTTGGGTCGGCAGAAAGCTGCTGAAGACTGTTGAAGAATTTTGAAAGCTGATCCCCAATATCGCCACTGCTACCGCTGAACATGACCTCCACTTGGCTCATGCCTGTCACTAGGGTTTCGAGCTTACTCTGCTGTTGTTCTTCGGCATGGATGCGCAACTCGAGAATGGGATCGCGGAGGCTCTCGACCTTCTCCAGCAGGACTCCATTGCCGAAAGTCAGTGGACCCTGAGTCACGGGATCGGCTTGTACCAGCACGGGCCGTTGTCGTGAATAGCCGGGAGTGTTCAGGTTCGAGATGTTGTTGCTGGTTACGTCCAAGGCTCCTTGTTCGGCAAGGAGCGCCCGTACGGCCATGGACATGATTCCCACTAGACTGGACATGGACTTAGCCCCTCCTTCCCGCATGCTCGGGTACGTATTCAGCCGGTCCAGGCGAATAGGTGCCTTCCGAGAGCAACGCCAGACGAACCAACATCTCGAACCATTGACGGGCGCGGCTAAGGAAAAAATGGTTGACTCGGTTGAGATGACGAACCCGCTCTTCCAACGCGATGCATTGGTGCCGTAGGGCCCTCCGCTCCTCTTCGAAGCTGTCTCGCTGAAGGTCAGCCGGGTTGTCAGCGGATTTCAGGAGATGATTGTCCTGGCGGCTCTCGCGGCAATGCGCCTGAGCCTGCTTCAACTCGACGCACAAAGTTTCCTGCTCGACCGTGAGCAGCTCGAAAGCAGGCAAGTCCATGCGCACCAGCGCCTCCTGACCTTTGTTAATGGCCGAAGCTAGTCGCTCCATCACCTCGACATACTGCTGCATGGCCTCGAGCGCGCTGGTGTAGTGGGAGTTCATGGATCAGGCCAGACGGTCGATCTGGTGAGTTGGACGCTCCGGAGCAGAGGTATTCTCCTTGTCTTGATCACGCCCACGCTTAGGCGAGGGCTTGCGCCGAGCCCGCCGGATCGTCTCGCGCTCATTTTCCTGCGGCTTCGACTCAGCGATCCAGGAACTGGCTGCCGGCCGCTCGGTCGACAATTCACCCATTGCGTAACCTCAGTCGCGCTAACGGCGCAACAAATCGGCTCGGGCCAAACCATCGGCCAGCATCGCACTCGAGACCTGTTCTGCCTGGGGCTCGTAGCGGCCTTCCTGCAAGGCGGTCTTCAACGACTGCACCCGATCCTTACGAATATCGGGAACATTGGCCGCCAGTCGCTCCAACTCTCGAACCCGCGCCGAACTAAACGACAGCTTAGCTTCGTCGCTGTGCGCCTGTGCTGGGGTGCCGGCCGCCGCCTTCTTTTTCGCCGTACCGCTGGAAGCGCCGGATCGACTGGATTCGGTTACTTCTCTTGACCCAATATGTAAGTCAATCCTCATGGAGGCTCCTCCGTCCAGCTTTACCCTTGCAATTCTGTTATCGGCAGCGGCTAAGAAACCTTTAATGTGAACCTAACCGCTTTCGCAACTCTACGGCATTCCAGCAATAAGACTCTGAAACATCAATCACTTACAGCCCTGCCGTTCGCCGGTACCCGCGCCCCGGTTTGCTCGGCTCCTCGGCGGTTCTGGCTACGCACTTGTGAGCATGGCCATCGGTTTGGCGAGATTTTGACAACGCGGAAAGCCGAACACATAATCAGGCTGTGTCCCATCTTGTTGCTGACGTGAGATCACCTGTTCTGAGACGGTCCTTTCGCAAAGCTTTTCCGATTGCCGCACGAGGCGAGGGAGTCTACATCTGGGACTCTGACGACAACCGCTACCTTGATTTCGCGGCATCGGCGGTCGTCAATTTCATCGGTCATGGCGTTAAGGAAATCCGGGCGGCCATGGCCGAACAGGCGGAACGACTTGAGTTTGTTCACAGCAGCCACTTCACTACCGACGTGGCAGAAGCCTATGCCGCAGAATTACTCGCTTTTGCCGGGCCTGCTTTTGAGGGCGGAGCGGTGTATTTCACTTCCGGAGGCTCCGAGTCCACCGAGACCGCGCTAAAACTCGCCCGTCAGTATCAGGTGGAAGTTGGGCAGCCGGGACGCTCGCAGACTGTAAGTCGACAGCAGAGTTATCACGGCTCGACTCTGGGCGCACTTTCAGTTTCAGGCAATCGCCGACGCCGCGAACTTTATGTGCCCATGGTGCGTGAGTTCGCTCACATAGGAGTCCCTTTCTGCTACCGCTGCCAGTATGACTGCAAGGACGGCTGTAGAAACTGTGGTGAGCAATACGCTGCAGAGTTAGAGCGCGCTATCGCTGCTTCGAACGAAGAAGTCGCGGGCTTCATCTTCGAACCGGTGAGTGGCGCCACGTTGGGCGCCGTCGTACCCCCTCCAGGTTATTTGCAGAGGATTGCTGAGATTTGCACCCGACACGGTGTGCTGCTCATCGCCGACGAAGTGATGACTGGAATGGGCCGAACCGGGCGCAACTTCGCGGTGAATCACTGGGACATCGTGCCAGACATTCTGATTGCGGCGAAAGGACTGTCGAGCGGATACGCACCTTTGGGCGCGGTCATTGCGAATGCCAAGGTGTGCGACGCAATTCGCTCGGGATCGGGAAGCTTCTTACACGGATTCACCTACAATGCACATCCCGTTTGCGTCGCCGCCGGACGTGCGGTCCTGAGGTGTATTCAACTCCAGCATCTGGTTGAGCGCGCCAGTGACGCTCATCCAGGCAGCGCCGCCGCCAAGCTGAGGACTGCACTTCAGCAGCTGTGGAAGTGCGAGGCCGTCGGCGACGTTAGAGGATTTGGCCTGCTTTGGGCGGTCGAGTTTGTCGCGAATCGAGAGTCGAAAGAGCCCTATCCTGCGGAGAGAGGCTTTTCCGCCCGCGTGGCGCAGGCATGTGCTAAACGAGGCGTGCTGGTTTACCCAATGCAAGGCTCGTTGGACGGCATTTCCGGCGATCACATCCTGATCGCCCCTCCAGCAATAATCACGGAACCGCAAATCGATTGGTCAATCGAACAGGTGCGCGAAGGCATCAACGAAGCGCAGGGCAGCATTTAGCATCAGTATTTCACGGTGTGTTGCCGTTTTTTCTTGCCCCGCTGCTCTGCATACCCCGCCGGGCTCCCATTCGTCTCGAGCTGTGCGTTATAAATGACGCTTACCAGGCCGGTGCTGTACCTTTTGCAATCTGGGAGCTGGAGTGCCGTCATAGGATAGCGCTTCTGGAACAGCGCAATGCCGTGCCCGAGCAGAATCGGAATTATCGCCTGACTTACAGGAAGTCATTGCTCTGACCGCCCATCAACACTATGTGGCAGCGGCGTACGAAAGGCATGATGGGATTGCAGTCGGGAGTATTGCGAGCAAGTGAGTACCTTGCTTTAGAGCGTTAACAGGAGAGCGCATGTTTCAACCCGCAGAGCGACGGCAAGAAAGTTTCCTGGCCTCCACGGAGAAGTCAATCCTGATCTCGCTGGCCAGGCGCACACCGTCCTGGATCAACTCCGACCACCTCACGATTATGGGGTTCCTGGCACAAATCGCAGCGGGAGCCGCTTACGCGTGGTCACGCTGGAACCGATATGGACTGCTGCTCGTCATAGCCGCGCTGGCATTGAACTGGTTAGGAGACAGTCTGGACGGCACCTTGGCCCGATACCGCCAGCAGCAGCGGCCCCGCTATGGCTTCTATGTGGATCACATGGTTGACAGCTTTGGAGCTTTGGCTCTGATGGGAGGTTTAGCCTTGTCCGGTTACATGCATCGCTACATCGCCGCAGCATTGCTCATCGCTTTTCTGTTGCTGTCGATCCAGTCGTACCTCGCCACCTACACTCTGGGAGAGTT
>Ga0136846_1234548_pt1 | contig 13105 bp, 12 predicted proteins | sample HopSoiMetagenom2_FD_96841 | JGI IMG/M metagenome (GOLD analysis project Ga0136846, IMG submission 96841) | Grasslands soil microbial communities from Hopland, California, USA - 2 Assembly 2016 (version 4) | ecosystem: Environmental > Terrestrial > Soil > Grasslands | place: USA: Hopland... | reverse complement strand
TTGACACGGAGCGCGATGATCGAGCGCGAAGAGGATTGTGGTGTGGAGTTGCGCATCGGGGTGGAGTTCCGCGATGAAGCTGGCGTTGAGATCGTTCGGCTACCGTTGTTGGTAGCCTCAGGATGACACGGTTTAGTTTTTACCGTGAGGCGATGTCGTGAGGCGGAGCTAGTAGCGAGGTTTGGAGGCAAGCGATGTCATTTGTGAGCGAAGGTGTGGCGGTGGTGACCGGCGCGGGATCGGGCATTGGGCGAGCTCTTGCTTTGCGATTGGCGGAAAAGGGATCGGCTGTGGCGCTGGCGGATGTGGACGAAGCAGGAATGATGGAGACGGTATCGCTGCTCGGCAAAAGGAGGGCGGCAGTCAGCACACATGTAGTGGATGTGGCGGATGAGGAGGCCATGCGCAACTTCGCAGACGATGTGGTGGCGCGGCATGGACGAGTGACGCTGCTGATCAACAATGCCGGCGTGGCGCTTTACGGGAATTTTGAGGAAATTGCGTTGGACGATTTTCGCTGGTTAATGGGCATAAATTTCTGGGGAACGGTTTACGGGGTGAAATATTTCCTGCCGGTATTGCGGCGGCAAGCGCGTGGACACATCGCGAATTTGTCGAGTGTATTCGGAATGGTGGCGCCTCCAGGTCAATGCGCTTATGCAACCAGCAAGTTTGCGGTGCGTGGATTCACCGAGGCGCTGCGGCATGAGTTGGCAGGGAGTAATGTTGGAGTGTCAGTCGTGCATCCGGCGGGAGTAAAAACTTCGATTGCCCGGCGGGCACGATTGGCGGCCGGGGTTCCCGAGACTCGAAAGACCGAAGGCATAGCTACGCTCGACCGGCTGGCGACAAGTTCGCCGGAGCAAGCGGCGGAACGGATCCTGCGAGGAATAGAGCGGCGGCAGCAGCGAATTCTGATCGGCGCAGCCGCGAGGGTGATCGACGTGATGCAGCGAATGCGGCCGGCGAGCTACTGGAAGCTGATGGAGAAACGCTACAACCTTACGCCTTGAGTGTGCAGGCTTTCAGAGCCCAGTGCTTGAGCGTCCATAGGATCGTTCATCGTGGACGGCTGGAGCGAGGCGGCATATTCCGCCGACTGGCTAGGCTTGACGATGGTGATGGGCGGTACGCGGATAATATCAACCAGCCAGACCATACCTTGGGCGAGCGTGTCGCGGAATTCGTCCATCGGCCAGCCCGCGTAGCCGCGGGATTGCCGCCATCGCAGCGAAGCGACGGGCTTGACGATGGGTCGCGGACCGGCGGGACATGGCTGGCCGTCGTGTCCAACTAGAAGGTGCTTCAGGACGTGCTGCAGGTTTTCGTGCTTCCAATGGTTGAGGGCGGCATCTTCGAAAAACGAAAGATCGCGCGACCTGCGGATCTTTTTGACCTCGCGCAACACCCGTGCAGCATTGCGCCTGAGGTTTTTCAGGTCTTCACACATATTGGGGGACTTTGTAGCCCGCACATTTTATGGCGGACGGAAAAAGCGACAACGGTACTTCGGTACTTACCTGTGGATAAGCGTTTCATAATGTCCGAAACCCTGTAGTGAAGATGAAGTTTCGGTAGCGCCGGTTGTCCGCGAAACGCCGAGGCGTCGTGAGAATGAAGACGTAGGCGCTACTTGCGAGATTTCGCGTAATGATCGCCGAAAAAGTCGCCCTTGTTCCAGGTGGGTCGCTGGGGATCTTCGCTGATGAGATAGCCGCAGAGTAAAGCGAAGCGGGCGAATTCTGCAGCGGCGTCGAAATCGAGACCGGGCTGGTCGATATCGTCTTGCGGCTCGTGATAGCGAGTTTCCTCCCATTTTTGAAATATCTCGGCAGGATTGATTTTGGGGTCGTCGGATTTGAAACCCGGCGAGGGCATCACGGCGGGGATGCCTTGTTTGACGAAGGAATATTGATCGCTGCGGATGAAAACTACTTCTTCGGGCAGAGGGTCCGGGCTTTCGACGAGGTGCATGCGTTCGGCGGCCCGTTTTATCACGTCATCGAGACTGGAATGTTCGGCCCCGAAGGCCACAATGTCGCGGAGCGGCCATAGCATGAGGACTTCGTCGACGTTAACATCGGCCACGATCGAACTTGCGGACACAGTGGGATTCGAAGCGAAATAGTCGGAGCCGAGCAGTCCGGCTTCTTCTCCGGTTACGAGCACGAACAGCAGCGAACGTCGGGGTCGCGGATTCATGCCGCTGAAAGCGCGCGCAATTTCGAGGAGGGTGGCACAGCCGGAGGCGTTGTCGAGGGCGCCGTTGTAGATTTTATCGCCGTGGACCGGCTCGCCGATTCCGATGTGATCGAGGTGCGCGCTGTAGACGACGTATTCACTCTTTAGACTGGGATCGCTACCTTCGAGTTTGGCCACCACGTTGGAACCGTGCACGTCTTGCGATTTTGTGACATTGCTCAGCTTTGCGGTGAGCGGCAGCGCGAAAATCGGCTGCGGCTTGCCGTCCTTGGCGAGTGCGAAAAGCTCCTGTGTGGCGTGTGGAGTGCCATGGAAGAGATTCTCCGTAGCACTGATGCTTAGAGATACTGCCGCTTTGATTTGGGGAAAGTAATCGTTGGGTTTGCCATGTTTATCGAGCCAGCGATATTCGGGAGTGACAAGGTCACGCACAAATTTGGTGAACGGGTAACTGCGCTCCTGGACTGGATCGTCGAGGGCGATCACTCCGACTGCTCCGTGGACGGCGGCATTCTGGGCTTTTACTTCTCCGCTGGAGTAGTGGGCTTTTAACGCGGATTCAAAATTCGGAGCGCCCGGCAACAAAGCAACGATCTTTCCTTTCACATCGACGGACTTGTAGTCGTCGTAATTCTGGCCGGGAGCGGTTACGCCGTAACCGACGAAGATGAGCGGAGCCTCGACGGAGCTTTCGGAGCGTCCGGGATCTGCGAAAGCGACAAAATCTTTGCCGAAGGCGAGCGTTTTTGTTTTCGCGTCGCGAGTTAGGCTGAGAGTGGACGCGGCCTGATCGACTTTCATAGAGCGAAGAGGAACGTTCTGAAAGTATGTGCCGCCATCGCCTGCGGGCTGAAGCCCGAGGCCTTCAAGTTGCGTGGCCATGAATTTTGCGCCGATCTGATAACCGCGCGTGGCGGTGCCGCGGCCTTCGAGCAAGTCGTCGGACAGGAAGCGAATGTCCGCACGAATGGCTTCGGGGCGAATGGTGGACATGGCCTGCTCGGCGGCGTCACTGTTGGCGTCAGCGAGGGCACAAGGAGCGTTGGCCATGGCGGCGGCAACCAGCAGGCTGGACATTCGCATAAACACACTTTGATGAGAATGCATCATATGTTTTTTCTCGCGGTAAGGATTTGTATTCGCCTGCGACTTCAAAGAGTGGCACCACATCTTAGGCGAAACGGGATCTTGGACACAGTTTTAGGTGCGACGCGATCCAAGGCTTAAACTGCGCCGCCTTCGGAAAGCCGCCGCTACAGAGGAGCGACGGGACGTAATCCGCGGATGCAATTTCGGAAGCTATTTGGCGTCATGGAAGATGATGCCGAGCGTGAAGCGCGTGCCGCTGCGAACGCGGCTGACACCGTGGCGAAGATTCACGCGGTAGAACCCGCGCGAGCCCTTCACCGGACGGTAGCGAGTGGTAAAAAGTATTGCCTGGCCTTCACCGGCAGCGACGATTTCGGCTTTCGATTGCGCGCGAGGTTGCTGCTCGACGAGAACGAATTCTCCGCCTTGCCAGTCGCGGCCGGGCTGACCCAGCAGGAAGACCACCTGAAGCGGGAAAGCGATGTCGCCGTAGAGATCTTGATGCAGACAATTGTACCCGCCGGCCTCGTAATGCAGCAGGAGCGGCGTCGGTCGAGTTTGTCCCGCGCGATGGCAGATTTTCAAGAAGGCGGCGTGATCGGCGGGAAACGGAGCACGCTTGTCGCCGAACGCTTTGACCCATTGATTGGCGATAGGTGCGAGATGGGGATACGCGGCGGTGCGTGCCGCTGTGACAATTTCGGGCAGCGGATGCGCGAAATATTTATAGTCGCCGACGCCGAAGCGATGGCGCTCCATGATGATGTGGCTGCGGAAGCGCGAATCCTCGTGATAAAGAGCGATGATGGCGGCGCGTTCATCGCGACTGAGGAGTTGTGGAGTGACGGCATAGCCGCGGGCGCTAAGCGATTCTCCCAGTGAGTTCCAGTCCAGCGCATCGATTTGGCTTTTGATATCGGGCATACGCGTAACTTTAGTGCGGCGCGTGGAATCCATCTATCCGTTTTCGATGCACAAACTCCTTCGTTAGGTGGAGCTTGAAAGTGGAGCTTGAAAGTGGAGATTGATCCGGATAACGCAGTGGTGAAGCTGTGCGCCGAGGGGATTGTTCTGAAGCACCGGTACTTGGTTGGATTCGCTTATAAGCGGCCGTTAACCACGAGATGCGCGGCGAATGCGGGAAGTTTGCGAAAGGCGAAGTGCACGAGATCGGTGAGCGACATCAGGCTCATTCCATTTTTCTCGAAGAGAATGGTGAGGGCGCGACGCGAGTACAGCGAGATGTGGCCGTTGCGGGGCGCGACGTACCACCAACGCAACCCGAGTTGATCGAAGACAGCGGGCTGGGTAAGCGTCGTGAACAGCAAGGCCCCTTCATCGTTTAGGAGGCTCGCGATATCCGCGACGATCTGTGCCGGCGAAGGCACATGCTCCATGACTTCGAAGCAGGTGATGAGGTCAAAGCGCCCTTGCGGGCGTGCAGTGAATTCGGTTAAAGGATCATAAGTGCTCGCGCGAAATCCCTGTACAGCCAGGGTACGAGTCAGCAGGCCGTTGCCGCCGCCGTAATCAAGGATTGAAAGTGATTCGCGTGAGGCGTGAAACGTTTGCGCCACGACTTTGGCGTTGTTAATGGGCCGCCCTTCAACGTAGTCCGGATCTACCAATACATATTCGTTGTTGTAGATGTACTTCAGGAAAGCTTCGGATGACCAATCGTCAAAAGCCGTGGTGAACAAGAAGCCGCAATCCCCACAGCGACGGTAGTAGACCGGCGTTCCCGACAACGCCAAGCTTTGCCCCTGAAGCTCAGGGCAGCTTTTTTGAAAATCGACTACGCCATAGAGCGGGCTGGACCCGCCACAGATTTTGCAGTCGCATGGAAGAGAATCGATAATTTGGAGCATGAATCGGTCAGGGGCACTTCACTTACGCACACGCAGGACGAGGTTGTATTCGGACGCTATGTTGTTTCTCTCACGCAGCAGCAGCCGCACGGAGTGCTGGGATAGTTCTCCGCTGGCCAGTTTCGCGTGATAGGCCGGAGTCAAAGTCAGCTCGGAACTTTCCAGCACGAAATCCACATCGAGATAAATCGCCAGCGGTGAGTTCACGAAGTGGCCTGCGATCCATTGCAAGTTTTTCTGACGATCGAAAAGCGTGAACAGCGCAGGCGTCAGGACGCGCACGTGCGTGGGATCGTTAAGAAAATCATCATGCCGCGGGTGAGGTGCCAGAATCTGTACTCGAGCATCGGGCACGCAGACACGGTAGAGTTCGCGAATTATGCCGAGGAAGACGCAGGAGGTTGCGCCCATGTGTTCCAGAGAGTGAGAGAACTGCACTTCGGTTACGGAATTCGTCTGCCACGGCCACGGCTGCGTTTCGGCATCGAAGAGCAAATCGGGATGACACGCTGGTGACTTGTCGACATTCATGTAGCCAGGAAACGAGTTGAATCCGCAGCCCAGATTCAATTTCAAGGTTGCGGGTGGCGCAGAGTTGAGCGTTTGGGTCAACGTCGGCGGCGGCTCGAAGATAGATTGGGGAATAAGAGTCATAGGCGAGTCGATGAATTGGTATTTTTCTGCAACGCTGCTGAAGAGGATCGGTTCACGAGATGCTGCAGTTCGCCGGCGACCTGGACGATCACCGATGACCAGTCTCCGGGAACTGGCTGACGAAAAAGGCGGGCGGTGGGGTACCAGGGGCTATCGGTGCGATCCAGCAGCCAGCGCCAATCGGGCGTATGCGTGAGCAGAATCCAGACCGGCTTGCCAAGTGCACCGGCGAGATGCGCGGTCGCGGTGTCGACGGAGATTAGCAGATCCAGGGATGACAGCAGAGTGGCGGTATCGGCGAAATCGGTGAGCTCCGAGCCGCAGTCGGTTATGTCTATGGATGGCGGAAGTTCCTGAAGTTGCGACGCTGCTGGACCTTTTTGCAGCGAGTACAGGTGCATGCCGGCAATTTCCGTTAGAGAAACGAGTTGCGGGAGCGCAATGGAACGCTGGGGATCGCGCGTATGAATCGCGTTACCAGCCCATACGAGGCCAACGCGGAGTCCAATGCGAGCGAGATGCTGGGAGTGCGTGCGCGCGGCGTCAGGATTGGCGTGCAGATAAGGGATGTTCGCGGGAATAGTGTTGAGCTCGGTGTGAAATGCGAGCGGCAGGCTGAGCAGGGGACAGTGCCAGTCGAAATCAGGCAGCGACTGACCGCGCGTCACGATTTCAGCGACGCCGCTCACGCCGGTTGACACGCTGCGCAGGTCCGCGGGAACTTCCAGCACCACACGCGCGCCGCGCTCTGCGACCAATGGGACGTAGCGGACGAATTGAAGGGTGTCGCCCAAGCCTTGTTCGGCATGCAGCAAAATGCGCGATCCATTCAGCGGTTCACCCCGCCACAACGGCTGCGCGAAATTTCGTTGTGCTTTTGCGAGCGCTTTCGTTTGCCAGCGATTTTCATACAGAGGCCAGCCAGTAGAGAATTCGCCGCGAAGCAGATGCACCAGTCCGATGTAGTGTAGAAATTTTGGTGTGTCGGGCTTGAGCGCCCGTGCTCGATGGTAGCTCCGCATGGCTTCATGGAGATCGCCGTCGTCCGAGAGAGCGTGTCCGAGATTGCTGTGCGCCTCGGGAAGATTCGGATTCAAATCGATGGCGCGGCGGCAGGCGTCGATTGCGCCGGACAGGTTGCCCTGGCGCCAGAAATTCCCACCCAGGTTGCTGTGCGCCTCGGCCAAGGCTGGATTTAGTGCGATGGCCTTGCGCAACAGACTTTCAGCAGATGCAAAATCCTCATCATGCTGGAGATTGCTGGCCAGGTTGCATAAGGCTTCGGGAAAATTCGGTTGCAACGTAAGGGCGCGACGGAAAGCTTCCGAAGCGCGGCGGAAGTCATTTTGCTCCTGCAGAACAACGCCGAGATGATGATGGGCTTCGGCATCTTGAGGAGTAAGAGCAAGAACCTCGCGAAAAACGGCCGCGGCTTCCGCTAACGCCCCGGAGTCCTGCAAGCCGCGGGCGAGGTTGAAGTGGAATTCCGCCCGACCCGCGTTCAGCTTAATTGCGCGGCGATAGCACGCGATGGCGGCCTGCAAATTGCCAGCCTGCCATTTAGCGTTGCCGAAGTTGTACCAAGCGTCGCCGAAGCCAGGCTGCATCGCCAGAACGCGCTGAAAGCAGGCTTCCGCTTCGGCGAACTGATTTTGCTCTGCAAGCAAATTAGCAAGGCTGTGCAAGGCGTCCACGTGATCGCGGTCGAGTTCAATAGCTTCACGATAGCTGGCGACGGCTGCAGATGGATTTCCATGCAAGCGAAACGTGTTAGCGAGATTGTTGTGATAGTCGGCAGCAGCGGGATGCTGTTGAATAGCGGCGCGGATCAGCTGAACGGCGGCATCGTACTGGCCGCGTTGCTGAGCTATTACGCCTAACAAATTCAATGCGTCGGGATGCTGCGATTCCTGTCGGAGGATTTTTCTGTAACATGCCTCTGCTTCATCGAGCCGGTTTGCGTGGTGATGTGCCAAGCCGAGCTGAAGCAATTCCGAACAGCGCTGTGCGAGGGATTGCGTAGGCATGGGACGACGACCGCATGGATGAGCAATCGCTAGCCCAAATCCGGCACGGATATGCCAGACGGGATTAGAAAATGCTCATGACCTGCGCCCGCCCGTGTTGTTCCCCAACTCGAATTTACCTGCCTCCATTCAGGCGCGTTCAGCGGTAGGTACGCGGTTGCCTTTCCTTGGGTACAGCGAACCCCGGATAGAAGAGGATTGCGGAGAGGATTAAAGAGTTGTCAGAGGAAACCGTCTATATGACAAATGCGCAAATTGTTTTGGTCATCGTAGTCGTGGCCTTGGTTGCCGTGGGAGCATTCGTTCTCCTCCGAGTGCAGAAAAGCCGCAGACTTCGTGCCCGGTTCGGCCCCGAATACCAACGTGCCGTTCGAGAGTCTGGCAGCCCCGTACGCGCGGAAGAGCGTCTGTCAAAGCGAGAGCAGCGAGTCGAACGATTTAAGATTCACGAACTTGCCGCTACCGATCGGGCGCGCTTCATGGACTCCTGGCGATTAATTCAAGCGAAGTTCGTGGACGACCCGAAGACTGCTGTAGTCGAGGCAGACCGGTTGATCGGAGAAGTGATGACTGCCCGCGGGTATCCGGTGGTCGACTTCGAGCAACAGGCTGCAGATCTCTCCGTCAATCATCCATTTGTGGTGGAGCACTATCGCGCCGGCCATGAAATAACTCAGCGGCATTCGCAGGGCCGCGCGAGCACAGAAGACCTGCGTCAGGCCATGATTCACTACCGGAGCTTGTTCGACGATTTGGCGGGCACAACTGGAACCCAGGCTCGAGCCGCGGTGGCATCACGGTGAACTATGTCGAAGATTCGGATTCGAAAGGGAGTTTCAAAGGAGGAGGGCGTGGTGAGTGATAATGATGAGAAAGTGCGGCGTATCACGCAGGACAAACTTACAACTGCAGACCTGGCTGGCGCTGGGCGCGACCGACAGGATGTCGAGCCGGTCGCGGACACAGCGGCGACCGAACCTGTGACGCCGGTATCGAATGAGACCGAGGCGCGAGAAGAAAGGCGAACGCTAGACCGACGGGCTGCGGCATCGAGTTCATCGCCGATAAGCAGGAATGATCAGGTCGGGCAAACGTCTCAGGGTGCCACGGCTGGAAGCGCAATTCGGAGTGCGACCGGCAGCGGAACGGCGGCCGGAACCGCAACCGCGATGGCGAAAGAGACCGACATGGACTCCGGGCCGCTCTTTTCTTCCGACGAAGCCGGCAATCTCCGATCGCAGTGGGACTCTATCCAGGTAGGCTTTGTGGACGAGCCGCGACGCGCGGTGGAACAAGCGGATGCGCTGGTTGCCACAGCGATGAAGCGCATGGCCGAGCAATTTGCGGAAGAACGTTCGCGGCTTGAGGGCCAATGGGATCGCGGAGGCGATGTATCCACAGAGGACCTGCGCCTGGCACTCCGGCGGTACCGCTCGTTCTTCGGGCGTCTGTTATCGGTCTAAACTCGATCTGACTCGAGTCTTTGACCCGTTCTCCTGGCGGCGTTATACTCCGCGGCCGATGCGGGCGTTTCTGGCCCGCAGAGACCGCCGCAAAGTTCGGGCTGGCGGTCGGGAGAGAGCATGGCGTTTGTTCGCGTGGTGGCGGCGGCTGAAGTCATGCCGGGAAGCATCCGCGAGGTAAATGTAAACGGTAAGGCTGTAGCCGTGGCAAACGTCGGCGGCGTGTTCCATGCCATTGATAATACGTGTCTCCACCGCGGCGGACCGCTGGGCGGCGGTACCATTGAGGGTAAAATCGTCACTTGCCCTTGGCATGGGTGGCAATTTGACGTGACCAGCGGCAGGTCGAGCCAAAACCCGGCGGTGGGGGTCTCATGTTACCCAGTGGAGATGCGTGCCGGAGAGGTTTTCGTGGATGTTGGATAGACACTTGGCCGGTGAAACGGCGTGAAGACAGGCTAACCTGCTGAAAATAATGGAATTGACCCCAACTCAATGCGGAATTGTTCCAAAACGGGAATCAGCGTGATTTCCCACAGTTTTTCGAGCTAACTCGCACATTTTGTTTCGCTTTTTCGCAGGTAGTGTGTATAGTGCCGCTCGAATCCTCAATGGCGCTTCCGATCGTTCAACGACACTACTGGATATTCAGTGCCGACCCGCACCACTACCACTGGGACACACTCTTCGTTAAGGGCAAGGAGATGTGGCACGGGGCCGCGGGCAAGTCGGATGCCATCCGCGCGCTAAAACAGGTCCGCAAGGGCGACCGCATCCTTTGTTACCACTCGGCACCGGAACGTTCGCTGTATTCCATCGCCGAAGTGACCCGCGACCCGTATCCCGACCCACACGACCATAAGGGCAAGAACCTGGTCGCGGACCTGCGGGCGTTCGAGCGCCTGCCCCGCCAGGTGCCCTTGGCGGAATTACGCGCAAATCCCGCACTGAAAAAAGTAAAGCTGCTCAAGAATGTGCGGCTGCTGATCTCTCCGATCAGCGATGTGGAATATCTGGAAATCTTGCGCATGGCGGGAATCGTAGCGACGCCCGGCATTCCTCTGCCTTAGCGCCGTCTAGCGCCAAAACATTGAAACATTCGACAGTCGAGCGAAACTGCTGAGGTGAACGTATGGGTGTGTTCGTCCGGTCTGCTATTCTTGCCGCCGGCTTTAGCGGAATTTTGGCGCTGCTTCCAATGCGCGGACCTCAAGATCAGGTGCTGACCAATATCCCATCCGGAAAGGCGCGAGTGTTGGATCTCAGCTATGCAATCAACGACAAGCTCGTGCCTTGGCCCGGCGATAAGCGCTTCTTTGAAGCGCAGGTAAACGCCACCGTAGAGAAGAACGGTTACTTCACGCGTAGTTTTTGGATGCTAGAGCACTACGGCACACATCTGGATGCGCCGATACATTTTCCGCCAGGTAAATTGACCGTCGATCAGATTCCTACGAGGCAACTGTTTGGCCCGGCCGTGGTGCTCGATGTACGTGCGGAAGCCGCGAGAGACGCGGATTATCAGCTTGGGCCCGTACGGATAGAGGAGTGGGAACGCAAACATGGAGGCATTCCCAGCGGAGCCATCGCACTGCTGCGCACCGGTTGGTCTTCGCGATGGCCGGATGCGCGGCGCTATCGCAACCAGGATGCCAAAGGGAAGATGCACTTTCCGGGATTTTCTGTCGAGGCGGTAAAAATGTTGATCGATCGCCACGTCAGCGGCTTGGGATGCGATACGGCTAGTGCAGATTACGGCGCGTCATCCGATTTTGCGGTACATCATCTGGCGCTCGGCGCGGGGCTGTATCACCTGGAGAATTTATCGGACTTGAGTGAACTGCCCGAGGCCGGAGCATTTCTGATCGTCGCGCCAATCAAATTGGAAGGTGGCTCCGGTGGGCCTGTGCGGGTGTTTGCGCTTCTGGAATAATCAGGCGTGGCAAATTCGCGCGAACATTATCGGCACCGATTGCCTTTGAGAATATCAAAGCTGCAAGGCGGCAGGGGAGGAAGCATGCGTTTGCGAATGATGGTGTTGGCAATGCTTATCGTGTTTGCGAATGGGGAGAAGGCCAGCGCCGAAGATACGCCGCCGCTCGCGCAATCGCCGACATTAAGCCGCACGCATGTGGTCTTCGCGTGGGGCGGTTACCTGTGGAGTGTGGCGCGCGAGGGCGGCGAGGCACGCCAACTCACCACCGGAGGACACGAATCATCGCCGGTGTTTTCGCCGGACGGAAATTGGATCGCGTTTACTGGGGAGTACGATGGGAATGTGGACGCATTCGTGGTGCCGGCGGGTGGAGGCGAGCCGCGAAGGCTGACGTGGCATCCCGATGCGGATGTGCCGGTAGGATGGACACCCGACAGCAAACGCATTTTATTTCGCTCGGGACGCGAAGCGTATGCGGACTTCGACCGGCTGTACACCGTGCCGTTCGAAGGTGGATGGCCAGAAGTGCTGCCAATGTGGCGCGCGGAAGACGGATGGCTCTCGCCGGACGGCACGCGCATAGCTTATGTTCCGAACCTAAAATGGCAGACGGCGTGGAAACGCTACAGGGGCGGCCAGACAACGCCGGTCTACATAGTGCAGTTGAGCGATCTGAAGTTAGAAAAGGTGCCCCGAGAGAACTCGAACGATTCAGACCCGGTGTGGTTTGGCGACACTGTTTACTTTCTGTCGGATCGGAATGGTGCAGTAAGCCTGTTCGCCTATGACACAAAGGCTAAATCGGTAAAGCAACTCGTGGAGAACAAAGGACTGGACCTGAAGACCCTTTCCGCAGGTCCAGATGCGCTGGTGTACGAGCAGTTTGGTGAGATTTTTTTATTCGATCCGAAAACTGGTAAGTCTAACAAGCTTGCGATTCATATCTCCAGCGACCTGCCCGCAACGCGCGCGCACTATGAGAAGGTAAATGAACGCTTGGATAACGGAAAAATTTCGCCAACAGGGGTGCGGGCTGTTTTCGAAGCGCGTGGCGAAATCCTGACAGTGCCCGCGGAGAAAGGCGACATTCGCAATCTGACACATACGACCGGCGTGGAAGAGCGCGACCCATCGTGGTCACCCGACGGTAAATGGATCGCGTATTTTTCCGATGATGGCGGCGAGTACGCCCTTCATCTCATCAGTCAATCGGGTTCCGGCGCCGTGAAGAAAATCAGTCTCGGCAATCCGCCATCGTTTTTTTATGGACCGACATGGTCGCCCGACAGCAAGAAAATCGCGTTCACCGACAAGCGGCTGAATTTCTGGTACGCAGATGTCGAAAAGGGCGCGCCGGTGAAGGTTGATGCCGATCGTTTTGAAGATCCGAGCGTCACGCTCGCCCTCGCGTGGTCGCCAGATAGCAAGTGGCTCACCTATTCCAAGTTCCTCGAGAATCATTTGCGGAGCATTTTCGTTTATTCGCTCGACAGCGGTAAGGCCTCGCAGGTGACGGAAGGCTTGGGCGACGCGCGCTATCCAGTTTTCGACAAGGGGGGCAAAGCTCTGTTCTTTGCCGCGAGCACGGATATGGGCCTCAGCTCTGGCTGGCTCGATCTGTCGAGCTATCAGCATCCGGTGTTGCGAAACGTTTATGCGGCGGTACTGAAAAAAGGCGACAAGTCGCCAATCGAGCCGCAGAGCGACGAAGAAAAAAGTGCCGACGCGAAGAAGGATGATGCCAAGCCAGACGACAAGAAGGATGAGAAAAAGGACGAGAAGAAAGACAGCGCGGACAAAAGTAAAGACGGCGATAAAAAAGACGCGGACAAGAAGGATGAGCCGGCGAAAGTCGTCATCGACCTC
>Ga0136846_1215085_pt1 | contig 13106 bp, 11 predicted proteins | sample HopSoiMetagenom2_FD_96841 | JGI IMG/M metagenome (GOLD analysis project Ga0136846, IMG submission 96841) | Grasslands soil microbial communities from Hopland, California, USA - 2 Assembly 2016 (version 4) | ecosystem: Environmental > Terrestrial > Soil > Grasslands | place: USA: Hopland... | reverse complement strand
TTCGTCGCGGGACGCGGCGTACCACCAGGGGACCACGTGGGCCTGGCTGGCCGGCGCATACGCCGAGGCCCTGGCCCGGTTCGGCGGCCCTGCCGGCAGGCGCCGCGCGATTGCCTATCTCGCCGGTTTCGAGCACCACCTTGCGGACGCCGGACTCGGTTCGATCTCCGAGATCTTCGACGGCGATCCACCCTGGACGCCCCGCGGCGCCCCGTGGCAGGCGTGGAGCGTCGCCGAGGTGCTCCGCTGCTGGCGGCTGCTCAGCGGCGAGTAGCGGCCGTCAGGTCGTGGCGGTGTCCGCGCGAGAGGCGCAGTCGGCGCAGCGCCCGGCGATCGAGACGTGGGACAGGTCGACGGCGAAGCCCCGTGAGGCCGCGAGCGATCGAACGAGGCGCGCGCCCTCCGCGGCGTCGATCTCCCAGGCTCTGCCGCAGGTGCTGCAGTGCAGATGGCCGTGCTCCGCTTCGGGCAGCACGTGGTACTCCTCGCGACCGTCGACCCCGTGGCTGTGGGACACGAGGCCGAGCTCTTCGAGGACGTCCAGGGTTCTGTACACCGTCGACGGCGTCGTCTCCGGATCGACCGACCGGCAGCGGTCGACGAGCTCCGCGCCGGTGACGTGCCCCGTCGACGTGGCGAGCACGTCGATCAGCGTCCGGCGTTGCGGTGTCCAGCGAAGCCCCCGCGAGCGGAGGCGCTCGCGCACGTCGGCGAAAGCCATCTCCGGGGAGCGAGTCATCCGCGACGTCCGCATCCGCGAATCATCGCACGACAGGTGCAAGGTCGCGTAATTGCAACGCCTTGCAAGACGCGCGTGTCCTTGGCTACCATCGCAATCGAACCCATCGCCGGAGACCCTCTGTGCTCGCAACCGCCGCGCGCCTGGTTCGAACCTCGAGCGACCTCCGAACCCGGATCGTCCGCGTCTACGCGTTCCTGATCGCGTTCAACCTGATCGCCTGGGCCGTCGCGCTCGTGGCCGCGACGTCGTATCCCATCCTGCTCCCGACGGCTTTCCTCGCGTACACGTTCGGCCTCCGCCACGCCGTCGACGCCGACCACATCGCGGCGATCGACAACACGACACGCAAGCTGATGCAGGAGGGCCAGCGGCCGGTCGGGGTCGGGCTCTTCTTCTCGCTCGGGCACTCGTCGATCGTCGTCGGCCTGACGGTCCTGATCGCGATCTCGGCCGGGATCATCAGCGACATCCCGACGTTCGCCGAGGTCGGCGGCCTCATCGGGACGGCGGTGTCCGCAACGTTCCTGATCGTGATCGGGGTGATCAACCTGATCGTGCTGGTCGACGTGTACCGGATGTTCCGGACGGTCTCGCGCGGCGGGGCATACGACGAGGAGAGCCTCGAGGACTTCCTCAACAACCGCGGCCTGCTGGCGCGGATCTTCCGGCCGATGCTCCAGATCATCCGGAAGAGCTGGCACATGTACCCGCTCGGCGTCCTGTTCGGTCTCGGCTTCGACACGGCGAGCGAGGTCGCGCTGCTCGGCCTCGCCGCGACGTCCGGCGCCGGCCACATCCCGGTCGTCTACATCCTGATCCTGCCCGCGCTGTTCGCGGCCGGGATGTCGCTCGTCGACACGACCGACGGGGTGCTGATGCTCGGGGCGTACGGCTGGGCGTACGTCAAGCCGATCCGGAAGCTCTACTACAACCTGAACATCACGCTCGTCTCGGTGCTGATCGCGTTCGCGATCGGCGGCATCGAGGTCCTCGGGATCGTGAGCGAGCGCCTCGGTCTCAGCGGCGGCGTCTGGGACTGGCTGGGCGGGCTCGACTTCGGTGCGATCGGGTTCGCGATCATCGCGATCTTCGCGATCAGCTGGGCGATCTCGACCGCGATCTACCGGTGGAAGCGGTACGACGAGCTGCCGGTGGTGCCGCGGGCCGGAGCGACCACCAGCTCCTAGGCGCGGCCCGCTTTCCGTCCGACGGCCGCGAGCGCGGCCTCGGCCGCCGATGCGATCACGACGTCTTCGCGGGCCGCGATCCGCAGGACGGCCGGCGGGCCTGCGCTCAGCACGCTGTCGCCACTCGCGCTCGTCGACGCCAAGGGCGAGAAGCCGAGGACACTTAGCCGCTCGACGATCCGACCGCGGATCGGTGCCGCGTTCTCGCCGATGCCGCCCGTGAACACGAGCGCGTCGACTCCCGGCAGCGCGGTCGCCGCGGCGGCGATCCCCGCGGCCGCACGCCGGACGAACATCTCGATCGCGAGCGCGGCGCGATCGTCGCCGGCTGCCTCGGCCTCGAGCAGGTCGCGCATCTCCGCCGTTCGGCCGGAGACGCCGAGCAACCCGGACCGGTGCTCGAGATCGTCGGCGATGTCCTCCGCCGCGGCCCCGGCGCGCAGGAGCCGGAAGACGATGCCGGGGTCGATCGAGCCCGCTCGTGTCCCCATCATCAGCCCCTCGAGCGGCGTCATGCCCATCGATGTGTCGACCGAGCGTCCGCTGTCGACGGCCGTGACCGAGCAGCCGCCGCCGAGATGCGCGACGACGAGCCGGAGCGAGTCGGGCTCGCGCCCGAGCAGCTCCGACGCCCGCCGCACCGACCAGCTGACCGACAGCCCGTGGAACCCATAGCGTCGGACGCCCCACCGCTCGGTCCATGCCTCGGGGACCGGGTAACGCCTGGCGGTCTCGGGCAGGGTCGCATGGAAGGCGGTGTCGAACGCGGCGACGTGAGGGATGCCCGGCAGCACGTCCCGTACGGCGCGGATCGTGGCGACCGCCGGCGGGTTGTGAAGCGGGGCGAGGTCGGTGAGCGCCTCGAGGTCGTCGACCACGTCGTCGTCGACGAGGACCGGGGCGACGAACCGCTCGCCACCGTGGACGACCCGGTAGCCGACGGCCTGGATCGACGACGATGCCACCTCGGCCCGGGCGAGCTCGGCGAGGACCTCGCGGACGACGCCGACGCGGTCCGGGAGACCGGCGTTCGCCTCCCACCGGACCGTCCGGTCGAAGCGCGGCTCGAAGCCCGGCGCGTCGAGCAGCGTCGCCTTGAGCGTCGCCGAGCCGGGGTTGAGGACGAGGACCCGCATCGGGCCCTTGTCAGCCGTGCCAGCGCCAGTCGCGGATGTCGGGCGGATCCTCGCCGTACTGCCGGGCGTACGCGTTCGCCTCGACCCGGCGGTCGACGAGGCGCTGCCGCAGCGCGGCGGCTCGCGAGCCGAGCGACGGGACCCGGTCGATGACGTCCATCACGAGATGGAACCGGTCGAGGTCGTTGCGGACGACCATGTCGAACGGCGTCGTGACCGTCCCTTCCTCCTTGTAGCCGCGGACGTGGAGGTTGCGGTGGTTCGTCCGGCGGTAGACGAGCCGGTGGATGAGCCACGGGTAGCCGTGGTAGGCAAAGATGACCGGCTTGTCGGTCGTGAAGAGCGAGTCGAACTGGCTCGCCGGCAACCCGTGCGGGTGCTCGGTGTCGTCCTGGAGCCGCATCAGGTCGACCACGTTGATGACGCGGACGCGAAGGTCGGGGAGATACTCCCGGATCATGTCGACCGCGGCGAGGGTCTCGAGGGTCGGGATGTCACCGCAGCAGGCCATGACGACGTCCGGGTCACCGTCGTCGTTGCTCGCCCACTCCCAGATGCCGATGCCGCGCGTGCAGTGGAGGACCGCGTCCTCCATCGACAGGTAGTTCAGCGCCGGCTGCTTCCCCGCGACGACGACGTTGACGTAGTTGCGGCTGCGCAGGCAGTGGTCGGCGACCGACAGGAGACAGTTCGTGTCGGGCGGCAGGTAGACCCGGATGACCTCGGCCTTCTTGTTGACGACGTGGTCGATGAAGCCCGGGTCCTGGTGGCTGAAGCCGTTGTGGTCCTGGCGCCAGACGTGGCTCGTCAGGAGGTAGTTGAGGGACGGGATCGGGCGGCGCCAGGCGATCTCGCGGGTCATCTTCAGCCACTTCGCGTGCTGGTTGAACATCGAGTCGATGACGTGGATGAACGCCTCGTAGCAATTGAAGAGGCCGTGGCGGCCGGTCAGGAGATAGCCCTCGAGCCAGCCCTGGCAGAGGTGCTCGGAGAGGACCTCCATCACGCGCCCGTCCGGTGCGAGGTGGTCGTCCGTCGGCAGCATGTCGGCCATCCACACCCGGTTCGTCGTCTCGAACACGTTGTCGAGGCGGTTGGACGTCGTCTCGTCGGGTCCGAAGATCCGGAAGTTGTCCGGGTTCCGGCGGATGACGTCACGGAGGAAGGTGCCGAGGACGCGCGTCGCCTCGCTGGTCGACGTCGCGGGCGTGGGGACGTCGACCGCATACGCCCGGAAGTCGGGCAGCCGGAGGTCACGGGCGATGACGCCGCCGTTGGCGTGCGGGTTGGCGCTGATGCGGCGATCGCCGCGTGGCGCGAGATCGAGAATCTCGGGTCGCGGCCGGCCCGTCGCGTCGAAGAGCTCATCGGGTCGGTACGACCGCATCCACGACTCGAGCACCGCGAGGTGGGCGGGGTTGCCGCGGACGTCGGCCATCGGCACCTGGTGCGAGCGGAATGAGCCCTCGGTCGGCTTCCCGTCGACCTCCTTCGGCCCGGTCCAGCCCTTCGGCGTCCGGAGCACGATCATGGGCCAGCGCGGCCGGTCGACCGTCCCGCGCCGCGCGCTCGACTGGATGCGCGCGACGTCGTCGATCACCCGGTCCATCGTCGCCGCCATCTCGGCATGGACGTTCTCGGGCTCGTGACCGACGACGAAGTGCGGCTCGTAGCCGTACCCGACGAGCAGGTCGGTCAGCTCCTCCTCGGAGATCCGGGCGAGGATCGTGGGGTTGGCGATCTTGTAGCCGTTGAGATGGAGGATCGGGACGACCGCACCGTCGACCGCCGGGTTGAGGAACTTGTTCGAGTGCCAGCTCGCGGCCAGCGGCCCGGTCTCCGCCTCGCCGTCGCCGACGACGCAGAAGACGACGAGATCCGGGTTGTCGAACGCGGCGCCGTACGCATGTACGAGCGCGTAGCCCAGCTCCCCGCCCTCGTGGATCGAGCCCGGCGTCTCCGGCGTCACGTGACTGCCGACGCCACCCGGAAACGAGAACTGCCGGAAGAGGCGGCGCATGCCGTCCTCGTCGCGGGTCAGGTTCGGGTAGACCTCGCCGGCCGTTCCCTCGAGCCAGGCGTTGGCGACCGCCGCCGGCCCGCCGTGGCCGGGCCCGACGATCCAGATGGCATCGAGGTCGCGCGCCTTGATCACGCGGTTGGCGTGGACGTAGATCAGGTTGAGGCCGGGCGTGGTTCCCCAGTGGCCGAGAAGTCGCGGCTTCGTGTGCTCCGGGCGAAGCGGCTCGCGGAGCAGGGGATTGTCGAGCAGGTAGATCTGGCCGACCGAGAGGTAATTGGCGGCTCGCCACCAGGCATCGAGCAGCGCGAGCTCGTCGCGGCCGACGGCGGGCCGCTGACCGTCTGTCGCGGACGCGGACGAGGGAGTCGAAACGGTCGTCATGGCGATCCTCCGCTGGCGGGCGGGCCTCGACGGCCAGAGTAGGCGCGAACCGGCCTGACGGCGTTGCGCGTCACGGCACGCGACCGGCCGGTTGCGACACGTGAACGCGCAGAGGCGAGTCGCGCGAGTGTTGGATCGCCCGGGTTCGGCGCGGGCGCGGGGCGTCACGGCGCCACAATCGACGCCAGCACGATGGACCGCGAGGTGAGCAACCAGTGACGAGCGAGGACCGCCGTGCAGTGGCGGCGACGTTGCGCGGCTCTCGCGTGGTGCTTCGACCCGTTGCCGCGCGTGACCGCGCGCGGCTGCGCGAGATCCTCGCCGAGCCGGAGGTCGCCCGCTGGTGGGGGCCAGGGCCGGTCGACGGCTCGGTCGACGAGCTCTACGACGAGTCCGTGGTCGCGTTCGCGATCGAGGTCGAGGGCCAGGTCGTGGGTGCCGTCCAGTACGCCGAGGATGACGACCCCGACTACCGGCACGCCGGGATCGATGTCTTCCTCAGCGCGGCAGCGCAGGGCCGCGGTCTCGGGCGGGACGCGGTGCGGACGCTCGCGCGGTACCTGCTCGACGTCCGCGGGCACCACCGGCTCACGATCGATCCATCGGCCGCCAATGAGCGCGCGATCCGGGCCTACGGTGCGGTTGGGTTTCGACCGGTCGGCGTGATGCGGCAGTACGAGCGCGGCCACGATGGCACGTGGCACGACGGGCTCCTGATGGACCTCCTCGCGGGGGAGCTGCGCGAGGAGCAGGTCGAGCCCGAGCCTTGAGCGGGCGGAGCCCTGAGCGCGCGGGGTCAGCCGACCGTGCCCGCCCCCCGTCCTCGCGCCTTCCCGGCCTCCTGCGTTACCGGGAGTTGGGGTGGCCTACGGGGCTCGAACCCGTAACCTCTGGAGCCACAATCCAGTGCTCTGCCGATTGAGCTAAGGCCACCGCGGTGCGCCCGGCGCCCGCGCCGGATGGGCTCGGCTGGGGGTGTGAGGCCCGCGAGCGGTCGCGAGTCTACCCGATCGGATCGTCGTCGCCGGCGAACCGGATCTCCGCTCGCTCCGACGGCGCAAGGAAGCCCAGCAACCGCTCGCCCTCTTCGCCGAGCGCTGCGCGATCGGCCGGCGAGACGGGCTCGAACGCGCGGAGCGCGAGGGTGGCGGTGCCGTTCGCTCGCGTGAGCTTCCAGCTGCCCACGGCGAAGCCGTCGACGAGGAACGCGCCGTTCGTGAACGCGAGCTCGCGGTATTCGACGGCGATGAGCCGCGTCCGGTCGGCGTGCGACAGCAGCAGGTTGTCGTACTCGGGCACGAAGCGTGGCGGCGCGGGAACGTCGGGATCCGGTCGCGGTGCGTCCTGCAGATCGAACAGCTCGACGCCGTCCTCCGCGCGGAACGTCACGAGCTGTGATCGGAGCCGCTCGACGACCGGCCGAAGACGGGTCAGCCAGCACCAGGCCTGGATGTCCTGCACGGATGCCGGCCCGAAGGCACGGAGATAGCGGAGCACGAGATCGTCGAGCGTCAGCGGCGGCGCGGTCCGGCCATCGAGCCACGCGTCGAGCGTCGTCCACGTCGGCGCCATGCTCTGACCCCAGACGCCGCGTGGCGGGATCTGGACGAGCGGAACGAGATAGCGGACCGCGTGGGCAAGGGACACCGCGTCGTAGTCCGGCCACCGCTCCGCGAGCGCCTTGCCGAGCGCCGCCGTCGTTCGCGGTCGTTCCTCGAGCAGGGCCGCACCCGTCGCCAGCAGCTCGTCGACGTCGACCCCCTTGATCCGCCGACCGAACGGGCTGCCGCTCCACAGCCCGCGTTCCAGCACCGGCTGGAGGAGCGGCCGGAGCGCGAGCGCGTCGGCCGCTGTCACGAGGTGGAGGGTCGTCCGCATGAGCGACATGCGGACCGCGTCGCGGCTTGTCATCAGCGTTGACAGGGTCGTGGGGTCGAATGCCGTAAGGCGAGTCCACAGCCCGACGTAGGGCGCGGTCGGCACCTGGGACTGCATGCCGACGAGGTGCTCGATCATCCCGGCAACGGGCATCGAGACGGGCTCGAGCAGGTGCTGTCGTGCGAGCGTCGCGCGGTTCAACGCGCGCCTCGAGAGCGTCGCGTGGTCCCCGTGCGCTCGCATCAGGACCGGAAGACTAGAGTGCGCCGCTCAGGGGCAGAGACGACGCGGGTGGCTTCGTCACCCCGGCAGGGGCGTCGACAGGTCGACGAACAGATTCCGCGGCGCCCAGGAGGGACTCGGGATGCGCTTCATCCAGGAATTCGGCTACTCGGTCAAGATCGGGCAGGAAGAGGCCCATCAGCGCTGGGTGACCGAGAATCACGAGCGGATCGCCGGAGCGTGCCCACCCGGCTCGCGATACATCGGCACGTTCGCTGTGGTGTTCAGCTCCGAGAAGCAGGCCGGCTACTATCGCGCGCTTTTCGAGCTCGATAGCTACGCCGCGCTGGATGCCAGCGCTGCGGCGGGCAAGGACGCGAGCACCGAGTGGGCGAAGGTCAACCGTGAGGCATCCGCGTTCTTCGATCTCGCGTTCGATGCGCCGTGGAGCAGCGGCCTGCTGAAGAACGTCGTCGACGCAACGATCTGGGATCCCGGCAGCTGAGCCTCGGTCAGGGCGTCGCCCTGCGCGCTCAGCGGACGTATCACTCGGGCGGCAGCTCGCGATACACAAGGTCGATGTCGATGCCCTGACCGCGCCGGACGAAGCGGGCGCCGTAGTACACGACGAGCCCGACCACCACGATCATCGCCATGAAGGCCGGGATCTGCCACGCGTTTTCCGGCTTGCCCGCGAGTGCGAGTCCCGGGTAGGCGAGCGTGAGCCAGGTCAGGAACAGCATCACGAGGATCGAGAGTGGGGCGACGACCTTGAGGACCGGGATGCCCGCCACGTTCACGTTTGCCGGTGACGACCGGTAGAGCTCCGGTCGGCGCTCGGGGAAGATGAAGGCCGCGACGCCGACGATGACGACGCAGACGACGCCGGCCAGGACGCCGAGCGCGAGCCACGTCGCGAAGTCGGTCGAGACGACGCTCCACGCCAGCATCGCCGTCACGAGACCCATCACGAGCAGGATCGCGGGCACCGGCGAATGCGTCCGCTCGTTGACCTCGGTGAACTTCTCAGGCAGCAGCCGGTCGAACGCCCACGCGAACACCGTCCGGATCGGCATGAACGTGTTGCCGACCATCGCCGGCAGGCTCCAGAAGAGGAACGACCCGACGATGAGAATCGTGAGGATCGGCGCGTTATACACGAGAGACGCGATGAAGTGGTACCACGGCCCGGTCGGGATCTTGTATGCGGCGTTGGGTGCGGTGTTCACGGCAACCATGAAGTCGTAGCCGGTCACCTTGAACAGCAGCAGTACGCCCAGGACGATAAAGACGACGTCCCAGACCAGCGCGCCGGCCATGATGTTGAACTGACGACGACGATTCGATGCCGTCCGCATCTCGCCCGCGAGATAGACCGACCACCAGTTCCACATCATGAAGACCATGATCGCGAAGATCGTCGGCAGGGTCGCGTCGAGGTTGCCCGCGTTCGGCTGAGCGCCCTGCACCCCGGCGGTCGAGATGACGGCCTGCGTGTCGCCACCCCCGAACTTGGCGTTGACGTCGTTGAAGTTCTTGCTGAAGTCCGCGTTGCTGCCGACGAGCAGGACGAGGAACGCGAGGAACGTGCCGATCGAAGCGATGATCCAGAACGTGTTCTGCCAGCGGAACGTTGTCCGGATGCCGGCGATGTGGATCGCCGTCATCAACGCGATCATCGCGAGGCCGCCCAGGAAGATCCAGAGGCTGTCGGTCTGGAAGCTCGTGCCCCACTGCTGGAGCGTGTCGTTGTTGAAGATCACGCCGAGGGTGACGAGGACGGGTCCGAGCGCGAACACGGGGAAGTAACGCGCCCAGAACGTCGCGCCGATCATCGCCGACAGCGCCGCGCCGAAGTTCGAGATCGTTGCGAGCGGTGGCGACAGGATCCGGCTGACCCAGACGTAATCGCCGCCGGTCCGCGGCATCGACGACGCGAGCAGCGCCATCATGATCAGGACGGGAATGTTCAGGAAGAACGAGATGATCGTGGCGACGACGAGATCCGCACCGGGGAATGCGCTGAGGGCAAAGAAGACGCCCCACGCAAGCGTCGCCCCGACCGGCGCGGAGAAGACCGCGTTGTAGATCAGGGCATCGAGCGCCGACGCCTCCCGGACGAGCCCCGTGCTCTGGCGGACAAAGAGCTGACTGTCGCCGCTGCCCCCGGTCGTCGTCGCCATCCGAACCTCCGTGCCCCGGCCGGACTCGCTGACGGCGGCCGCGATGCCTTGACAGGGTCAACGGTCGCCCGCGATAGTCGAACACAATCGAACAGTAGTCGTCAACAGGTCTTGTTCGTCCGGGAGGGTCTTGGTGTCGGATGACGTGGCCGGCGGTCGCGACGCCGTCGCGGTCCACCCCGTCGAACGACGCAACCGGATCGTCGAGCGCGTGGCGTCGGAGCAGACGATCAAGGTCGCCGAGCTCGCGCAGGAGCTCCACGTCTCCGAGATGACCATCCGGCGCGACATCCGGCGTCTCGAGCGTGACGGCTTTCTCCGCCAGACCTACGGCGGCGCGACCGCCCACGTGACACGCTCGTTCGACGTCTCGTTCAACGCCCGTGGGCTCGAGCACCCGCGTGAGAAGCGGATCATCGGCATCCGTGGGGTCGAGCTCATCGGCGACGCGTCGCTCGCGTACCTCGGGATCGGGACGACTGTCGAGCAGCTGGCCCGCTACCTGCCGCCGCGCGCGGACCTGGCGGTCGTGACCGCGTCGCTGCCGATCGCGAGCCTGCTTGGCACACGGGGCCTCCGGGTGATCGTTCTCGGCGGGAACGTCCTGCGCGACGAGCTGCACTGCGTCGGTCCGGCAGCGCTTCGCGCGCTCGAGCGGTTCCGCTTCGACCTCGCCATCGTGGGTGCGGCAGGGCTGTCCGCGACGTGGGGGATCACGGAGCTGACCGACGACGAAGCCGAGGTTCAGCGACGGGCGATCGAGCGTTCGCGGCGGTTGATCGTGCTTGCCGATGGCTCGAAGATCGGAGCCGTGACATCGTCGGTCGTCGCGCCTGCAGAGCGAATCGAAGTACTCGTGACCGATGCGTCGGCACCCGCGCGTGAGCTCGAAGCGATCGCAGCACTCGGCGTCGAGGTCGTCGTCGCGCGCGGTGGCCCGGGCCGTGACACGCGCCCGCGGCGGCGGCACGCCGGGGTCGGACGCACACAGCCGGCAACGACGACAGTGGCGACGACGGAGCCACCCGCGGCGAAGACGGCCGCGCGGACATCCGGGAGGGCGCTGGCGGTGCAGCGATGAGCGGCGCATCGGGAACCGTGCGATGAGCGCATTCGACCGGGTCTTCGGGCGACCGAAGCCCGTCATCGCGATGCTGCATTTCCCGGGCCTGCCAGGTCGCCCCCGGCACGATCGCGAAGGCGGTCGGCAGCGGCTTGTCGACACGGTCGGCGCGGACCTTCGCGTCCTCCAGGAGGCCGGTGTCGACGGCCTGTTGTTCTGCAACGAGGCGGACATCCCGTACCAGCTGGCGGTCGGGCCCGAGGTCCCGGCAGGGATGGCCGCCGTGATCGGCGAGCTGCGATCGGACATCCGCGTCCCGTTCGGCGTCAACATCCTGTGGGACGCGATCGCGAGCCTCGCGCTCGCCATGGCGACCGGCGCCGCGTTCATCCGCGAGGTCCTGACAGGCGTGTACGAGAGCGACCTCGGGATGATCGAGCCGCGCATCGGTGAGATCGCCGGGTACCGGTCCGCGATTGGGGCGGACAACGTCCTGCTCTTCGACAACGTCCAACCGGAGTTCGCGAGCGCGATCGGCTCGCGCACCGTGGCGGACCGCGCCAAGGGAGCGGCCTTCCTCGGGATGGACGCCATCCTCATCTCGGGACCGGCGGCCGGCGTGCAGTTCGCGATGGACGACCTGAGGGCGGCGAAGGAGGGCGCGGGCGACGTGCCGGTCGTGGCGAACACGGGCGTTCGCGCCGACCGGATCGCCGAGATCTTCAGCGTGGCGGACGCGGCGATCGTCGGGACGAGCCTCAAGGTCGACGGCGTGACCTGGAATCCGGTCGATCCGGATCGTGCGGCGCGGCTCGTCGAGGCCGCCGGTGCGGCGCGGGCACGGCTCGGCGCTGGACCGAGCTGAGCGGGTGGCGCGGCGAACCAGGATCTTCTTCGCGACCGACCTCCACGGGTCGTCGCGGTGCTTTCGGAAGTTCCTCAATGCCGCGCCGGTCTACCGCGCGGACGTTCTCGTCCTCGGTGCCGACCTCGCGGGCAAGGCGATCCAGACGATCGTCCGCGCGCCGGGCGGCCGCTGGCGGTGCACGTTCGTCGGCACCGGCCACGACGTGGCTGACGGCGCGGAGCTTGCCGAGCTCGAGAAGCTGATCGAGGACCACGGTTACTACCCGCTTCGCGTCGAGCCAGGCGAGTTCGAGCAGATCCGGGCCGATGGACACGTGGACGACGTGTTCCTGGGTCTCATGCGCGATCGGTTGACGGCCTGGCTGGCGCTCGCGGACGAGCGGCTCCGCCCGACCGGGATCCCCTTGTACTTCATGCTCGGCAACGACGACCCCGTCGAGCTGCGCGAGGTCCTCGACGCCGCCCCGTACGGCGTTCACGCTGAAGGCCGCGTGCTGGGGATCGACGACGACCATGAGCTCGTAAGCTGGGGCTACTCGAACGTGACGCCGTGGCACAGCCATCGCGAGCAGACCGAGGACCAGCTCGACGAATCGCTGCGCGAGATCCTTGCCGGCGTTCGTGACCCGCGCCGTGTCGTGCTCAACGTCCACGTGCCGCCGGTCGACAGCGGTCTCGACGACGCGCCGGTGCTGGACGCTGACCTCCGCGTTGTCCAGGTCCTCGGACAGGTCAAGTTCGCGCCTGTCGGCTCGACCGCGGTCCGGCGGATCGAGGAGGAGGTTCAGCCGCTGCTCGGTCTCCACGGCCACATCCACGAGGCCACAGGCGTCCGCCGAATCGGTCGGACGCTTGCGGTGAACCCCGGCAGCGACTATTCAACCGGCGCGCTCAACGGGGCGCTGATCACGCTGGAGCGCGACAAGATCGCCGCCCACCAGCTGGTTCGCGGGTGACGGCCGGTTCGGCTGACCCTGTGGAGGACGACGCCCGCTGGAGCGACGTCCTCGTCGCGGTCGACGTCGGGACATCCGGGGCCCGCGCCGCGGCGTTCGACCTCGAGGGGCGTCGCCGAATGGAGGTCCGCCGCTCGTATCCGACGCGGACGCCGCACCCGGGGTGGGCCGAGCAGGATGCGCAAGCATGGCGAGCCGCGGCGCTGTCGGCACTGCGCTAGCTGGTCGCCCGGCTCGGCTCGGGCAAGCGCGTCCGCGCGATCGGGCTGACGGGTCAGTGCCCGTCCGTCGTGATCGTCGATCGGACGCTCCGTCCGATCCGCCCTGGGTTGATCTACCGCGACAACCGCGCAGTTCGCGAGGCGACGGAGCTCCGCGAGCGGTACGGCGACACGGGTATCCACGCGAGGACGGGGCATCTCCCGGCGGCGTTCCACGTGCTGCCGAAGCTCCTCTGGCTGCGACACC
>Ga0136846_1215604_pt1 | contig 13109 bp, 14 predicted proteins | sample HopSoiMetagenom2_FD_96841 | JGI IMG/M metagenome (GOLD analysis project Ga0136846, IMG submission 96841) | Grasslands soil microbial communities from Hopland, California, USA - 2 Assembly 2016 (version 4) | ecosystem: Environmental > Terrestrial > Soil > Grasslands | place: USA: Hopland... | reverse complement strand
GGGATCGACGTGCTGCACCGCACCGCGTCAACGGTGTAGTCCCGGCCCGTTCCGTCCTTGCCGGTGTTCCACCGAACCTGACCGGGTGAGCTCAGACGGGCGCTGCACTGGTTCGCCTCCGGCTTGTCGTACTGGCCGCCGTACCAGCTGTACGCGACGACCTGATCGGTGGTGGGCAGACCCGCGTTCCAGCTCGAGACCGCGAACGGCGTCTTCGCGGCGACGTTGGTCGCGGTGATCTTCAACCCGCTTCGGTTGATCGTCGCGCCGTGCTTGTCCTGCCGGAAGCCCAACGAAACACCCGGCGGCGTCGAGGTCTGGATCGGCATCCCGTTGCTGACGTACTGGTGCGTGGGGCGCGCCGGCCAGTCGTTCAGGTCGCCGTTCACGCCCGCGATCGCGCCGGCGTTGGCCGACATCACGCTGGTCCTCAGGAACGTGCCGATCTGCGGCGCCGACAGCACGTCATCGATCCTTGCGGATGCGCTGGCGCCGTCGTACAGGAGCACATACTCGCGGGCCGGGTAGGAGCTATCGGAGATGAGCTCGTACACAACGCCGGGCGCAAGGGTCTTCTTCGTGACGGTCCTGCCCGTCGCCTGGGCCCTCTGCATACCAAGTCCAACCAGCAAGCTCGCCGCCGCCAGAGCCGCCGCCACCCGTTTCTGCCGCACCCATGTCGTTCGCATGGGTGAGGTGTCGGCATCCAGACGGCCGATACTTGAATGTCGGTAGAACGGGTGACCCCGTCCCCGGTCACCAGCGCGGGTCGGTGGCCTGCAAGGCTTGCTGCCCGGTGCACGAGGTGCCGATGCCGTAGTACGTCGTGCCTTCGCTCGTCACGTGCAGGTAGAAGCACGCCCCGGGCCGCGCCTCGACCGCGGCGGCCCAGTCGCCGTTCGCGGTCGCGACGCTGACCTCGTCGATCCCTGTCGCCTGGTCGCCGCCGGCGATCCACTGCACCGACGGCTCAACGGCCGCCAGGCGCAGGTGATCGGCGTCGCTGTAGTTGCCGTCGGCGGCCGCGACCCGCCCCGCGGCCGCTTGCGCGACGGTTAGCGTCTGCTCCGCATGACCGATCGAGTCCTTGATGCCGAGATTCGCGAAGATCTCGACGACCACGAAGACGCACGCGAACCCGAGCGCCGCGAAGACGATCCATGCGCTCCGACCCCTGGCGCGGGGCAGCGGCGCGCCGTCGTCGGTGAGCTCGTCGAGCGCGAGGCTGTCATCGACCGGCATCGACCCAGCGTACCGCCGCGCGGGGCTACGGAGTCAGGGCCTCGGCCAGAGCCTCAAGGCTCTCCAGGTTGTGCCCTGACAGGAACACGTCGACGCTGGGCAGGGCCGCCGCCATCCCTCGGGCGAGCGGCTCGTACCGCGGGGAGCCCTTCAACGGGTTCGCCCAGATCACCCGGTAGGCGAGCCGCCGCAAGCGCGCCATCTGCGCGCGCAGCAGCTCGGGGTCGCCGCGTTCGAGACCGTCGGAGCACAGGACCACCACGGCGCCGCGAAGGGCCGCCCGCTGGCTCCACCCGTCGAGCAGGCTCTTCAGCGACTCCCCGATCCGCGTCCCCCCCTCCCAATCCGCGACCATCCGGCCGATCTCGAGCATCGCGCGATCGGGGTCCTTGGTGCGGAGGACGCGCGTCACTCGGGTGAGACGCGTGCCGAAGCAGAACACCTCGACGCGCCGGCCCGCAGCCATCGCGGCATAGCCGAACTGCAGCAGCGCGCGCGAGTACGGCGCCATCGATCCGGAGACGTCCAGGATCAGCACGAGGGGCCGGGTGCGCGTGCGGCGTGTGCGCCACGCGCGGTGGAACGGCTCGCCCTGGGTCCGCAGCGATCGCCGGAGCGTCCGGCGGACGTCGAGCGTCGACCCCTTGTTGGAGGACCGCATCCGGCGCGTCCGCTCGATCGGCACGTGGACCCGTAGCTCGCGGATCAGCTTCGCGACGCGTTGACGCTCTTCCTCGTTGAGATATGCGAACGACTTCGAGCGCAAGATCTCGACGGCGGATGCGACCAGGCGAAGCGCCGGATCGTCGCCCTCCGCCGGCTCGTCGTCCTCGTTGCCGTGGTGCCACGACGCGGCGGTCGACATGCCCTCGACGTCGGCGAGCGCGTCCTCGCCGGGCTCGAGCGCCTCGGGGTCGGGCGGCAGGTCGAAGTCGAACGACAGCTCGTCGCCCGCGTCGAGCCGAAGCGACCGGAACCACGCGTCGAACGTCGCGTCGAACGTATCGAGGTGCGCGCGGCTCGCGACCATCGTCGAGCGCGCGGTCCAGTACAACGACGTCCGGTCGGTCAGGCCGATCGCTGCGACGCCACGAACGAAGGTGAGGATCCGGCCGGTCCCGACCGGCACGCCGTGCGTGCGCAGATCGCGGCCGAGCGCCACCAGCGGCGGCAGCGGGCCGTCAGCCATCCTCCCCGACCACCTCGGCCAGGCGCGGGGCGACGAGCGCCTGGTCCTCGTGATCCTTGACGACGGCGCCGAGCGTGTCGCGGGCGAGCGACGTGTCGAGCCGCTCCGCCCCGAGGAACGCAAGCGCGTTCGCCCAGTCGATCGTCTCGGCGACGCCGGGCACCTTCGCGAGATCGAGCGCACGCAAGCGCTCCACCGCGCCCGCGACGTCACGCGCGAGCGTGGGGTCGACCTGCGGCGCCCTGGTGCGCACGATCGCGACCTCGCGGTCGAGGTCCGGGTGATCGATCCAGTGGTACAGGCACCGCCGCTTCAACGCGTCGTGCAGCTCCCGCGTGCGATTCGAGGTCACGATCACAGCAGGCGGCGTCTCGGCCGCGACCCGTCCGACCTCTGGGATAGTGACGGCGAACTCGGACAGGATCTCGAGGAGGAACGCCTCGAACTCGTCGTCGGCGCGGTCGAGCTCATCGACCAGCAGCACCGCGCGGTCGCCGCGACGGATCGCCGAGAGCAACGGCCGCTCGACCAAGAATTCGGGGCCGAACAGATCCTGGACGTCGGTGTCGGCTTCGACGGCGTCCATGGCGCGGACCGCGATCAACTGCCGGGAATAGTTCCACTCGTACAGCGCCTGGGAGGCGTCGATCCCCTCGTAGCACTGCAGCCGGATCAGCTCCCGACCGAGGAGCTCGGCCAGGACCTTCGCCACCTCCGTCTTGCCGACGCCGGCCTCGCCTTCGAGAAGCAGCGGCTTGCCGAGCGACAGCGACAGGTAGATCGCGGTCGACAGACCGCGGTCGGCCAGATACGCATGATCGCCGAGGGCTGCGGTGAGCTCTTCGACGCTTCCCGGTATCGCTTGCATCCCGGGCAGCCTACCGGCGGCGGCAGGACGCACGCTATGCGGGCGGACGCGGCATGCCCGGCGCGATCGGCGGGGCCTTGATGCCTCGCTCGCTCATCCGCGCGACGATCTTCGCCCGGAGCAGCCGCTCTACGTCGACGCGGTGGCTCGGCTCGGTCTCGACGGCGACCCGCACGACCTGCGCGACATCGGTCAGCTGCGTGACGCCGAGGACCTGCGGCGGCTGGCGGAGCCATGCGTCGAACGGCGGCTGCGATGCAACGTCCTCGACCAGTTCTTCGAGCACCTTGCGCACATGGTCCGGATCCTCGTTGAGCGCCACCGGGACATCTACCACCGCGCGGCCCCAGCCGCGGGTGCGGTTGTTCGTGACCTCGATCAAGCCGTTCGGCACCGTCGACAGCGTGCCGTCGTACTGGCGAACCGACGTGGTGCGGAGGTTGAGCCGCTCGATCGTGCCCGAGACCGTTCCTGCCGACGTGGTGAGATCGACGGTGTCGCCGACGTCGTACTGGCCCTCGATGAAGATGAACAGCCCGCTCAGCGAGTCGCGCACGATCGACTGGGCGCCGAAGCCGAGCGCGATCCCGACGATGCCCGCCGACGCGATGATCGGTGTGATGTCCACACCGAGGTCCTTCAGCAACGTGAGGATGAACACGAACCATGCGATCAGGATCACGACGCCCGACAGCAGGCCGATGACGGTGGCGACGCGTCGCCGGCGACGCCCTTCGGCGTCGTCGCCGCCGCCACGCGCGCGCCGCCGGTAGTGGTGCGCCCAGCGACGGCCGACGACCGTCAGCAGCACCGCGACCACGATCGTGGCACCGAGGTCCCACTTGTGCAGCTGGAACCAGTCCAACGTGAACGGCGTGGGTTCGGCGTCGCTCAGGGCGAGCAGCGACAGCCCACGAACGAGCAGCATCACGGGACCCTAGCAGCGGTGACGTTCGGCCCGGCGCTACGCCAACGCTTCTTCGAGCGCACGATGCGTCAGGACCTTGACGAGGGCGCGTCGATAGTCGGGCGACGCGAAGGCGTCGTCGGGCGGTGCCGTGCCGTGGTCGGCTAGGACCGAGGCGTCGGCCACACCCGCACCGTCCGCGAGCGCCTCTTCAACGGCGACCGCTCGGAGTGGCGTCAGGCCCATGTTCGTCAGCGCCACTCGAACGACATCGTCGGCGCGAACCGCCGAGACGCCGACCATCGCCCAGTCCTGTGCACGCCGATTGAACTTGAGGAAGCTCCACCCGCCCGATGCCTTCGGTACACGGATCTCGGTGAGCACCTCGGTCGGCGCGAGCGCGGTCTCGAACAACCCGGTGAAGAACGATGCGGCGTCGATCGTGCGGGTGGTCCCGGCGGCGCCGGTGGCCACGAACGTCGCATCGAGGGCAAGCAGGACCGCCGGCATGTCGCCCGCCGGATCCCCATGCGCGACGGAGCCACCGATCGTGCCGACATGGCGGACGGCCGGGTCACCGATCTGCGCCGCCGCGAACGCCAGGATCGGGCACGATGTCTGGAGCAGCTCGCTGTTCGCCACATCGTGATGCCGCGCGAGCGCGCCGACCACGATGTCGTCGCCGTCGTCGCGGATAGTGGACAGCCCCTCGATCCGGCCGATGTCGACCAACGCCGACGGCCGCGAGACTCGCAATCGCATCGCCGGCAAGAGCGAGTGCCCGCCCGCGAGCAGCTTCGCGTCCGGGTCCGCGGACAGCGCGGCGATCGCCTCGTTCACCGACGCCGCACGCACGTACTCGAACGGGGCCGGAATCACGCCGAGCCCCGCGCCGCATCAAGGATCGACGCGACGATGTTGTGATAGCCGGTGCACCGGCAGAGGTTGCCTTCGAGCGACTCGCGGACCTCTTCCTCGGTCGGATCCGGGTTCTCGTCGAGGTAGCTGGCCGCCGCCATGATCATGCCGGGCGTGCAATAGCCGCATTGCAGCCCATGGTTCCGGTGGAACGCCTCCTGGAGTGGGTGCAGCGCTCCGTCGCCCGCCATCCCTTCGATCGTCGTGACGGCGCGGCCGTCGGCCTGCACGGCGAGCATGGTGCACGACTTGACCGACTCGCCGTCCACGTGCACGGTGCACGTACCGCACGAGGACGTGTCGCATCCGATGTTCGTGCCGGTGAGCGTGAGGTGCTCGCGCAGGTAGTAGACGAGCAGCGTCCGGGGTTCGACGTCATCGATGTGCGCCGTGCCGTTGACCGTGACCGATATCTGCGTCAGGGAGAACCCTCCGCCCCGTGTCGTCCGCGAACGATGGTCGAGGGTAGTACGGCGTGACGCTGCGGGACGGGCGCGACGATCACCAGGCGGGCCGGTCGGCCGCGAGCGCCGCCATCCCGGTGCACGGCGTACCGGTGCCGTACCGCGTGCGCCCGTCGGTCGTGACGGCGATCCAGTAGCAGGTGTCCTTCGTCGCGTGCACCGCGGCGGCCCAGCCCGCGGCGCCCGCGTAGACGCTGATCACCGACGGACCGGTTGAGGGCCCGTCGATGTACAGGACCGCCGGGTCGACCGCCGTGAGTGCGTCGGGCGCCGCGTCGACGATCGAGCCTGTGGACGCCACCGTACGTGCCGCTTCCAGCGCCGACGTGGCGGCTGCGCGGGCCCGAGCGTCGAGCATCGTCCCGACCGCGGCCGCGTCGGGTGCCGCGGGATCGGCGGTCTGGATCTCGGCGACCGCTCGTTCGTTCGCCTCGGCCGCGACACGCTCCGTCGCCGCGAGCTGCGAGCGACGAGCATCGGCCTTCTGCTGCGCCGACACGACGAAGAACGCGAACATCAGTACCAGGACCCCACTCACCACCAACAGCGCCACCGCCCGCGCGGCGAAGGGCGACAAGCGTCGAGTGCGTGGCATGCGCGCCGCGACCATCCGGAAGGCGTCATCCATCCCGCGGCAGGTATCGGACGGCTGCGGGGCCGGGTGAAGCTCAGGCGGGGGTCGGCCAGGAAGGCGCCGAGGCCTTGAGCGCGACCACGCCGGTGCACGTCGTGCCGCTGCCGTAGGTGACGCCCGCCGCAGCGATGTGTGCGTAGAGGCACGTGCCCGACGTCGAGAACACCGCGATCCCGACGTCGTTCGCGGTGCTCGCGACGCTCACGGTGTTCGGATCGGTCGACGGCCCGGCGGTGTAGCTGAACGTCGGCTCGAACGCCTTCAGCGCCTGCGGCGTGATCTGCGAGAAGGAACCGCTTTCGGCGTAAAGGCCCTGTACCGACTGGATCGCCTGTTGTCCCGTCATCTGGGCTTGGACATCGTGGGCCGCGCCGATATCGGCGGCCTCGCCGTTCGCTGCCTCATCGCCGGCTCCCGACATGAAATGCATGAACCCCCACACGAGGAGCACGGCCACGACGATCGCGATCCCACCGATGACGTAGCGGGTGCGTTCGAAGCTACCGGCTCGCGAACGTCGCGACCGGGGGGCCGCATGCTTCGGTCGAACGGGCCTGACGCGGCGCTTCGCGCGCTCTCCGAGCGAGAAGGAATCGTCCATCTGTGCAGGTATCGGCTCTGAGGCGGGATGACTGAGCGGCCGAGCGGACGGTCGCACCGGGCTACCATCGTACGCAGTGAGCGAGATAACGGACGTTTTGGAGGCGATCGAAAGGGTCAGCGCCCGCGGCCAGCGGATGGCCCTGGCGACCATCGTGGCGGTCCGCGGGTCGACCTACCGGCGGCCCGGCGCTCGGCTCCTCGTCCCTGAGCAAGGCGCCCCGGTCGGCAACCTCAGCGGCGGCTGTTTGGAGGGCGACGTCGCCGACGTGGCGCGCCTGGTGATGGACGAAGGCGCTGCCCGGCTCGCCGGCTGGGACCTGACCGCCGACGACGATGATGTCTGGGGGCTCGGCCTCGGCTGCAACGGCGCGATCGAGGTGTTCATCGAGCCCGCGGAGCGCGCGGTCGCCGTCACGCACGCGTTGCGTGAGGCGCTCGAGCAGGAGACGTCGATCTGCGTCGTGACCTCGCTCGAGTCCGACATCTCAGGCGTGGACCCCGGCGCGCGGATCGTCGTGCGGACCGACGGCTCGGTCGAGGGCCACCTCGGCGACGCGGACGTCGACGCCGAGGCGACCGTCGCGGCGAAGGAACTCCTCGCGGCCGGCCGCTCCGAGATCCGGACGTTCGCGGGCTCCGTCCGCTCGTTCGTCGAAGTACTCGAGCCGCCGCTCCGCCTCGTGTTGTGCGGCGCCGGCCACGACGCCGTCCCTCTCGTCCGAGCGGCGGCCGCGATCGGCTGGCACGCGGTCGTCGTCGACGACCGGCCGGCGTTCCTCGACGAGGACCGCTATCCGCACGCGCACACGTTCGTCCGTGTCGGGGAGCCGTCGCAGGTCGACACCGCCGCGCCGCTGGATCAGCGAACGTTCGCGGTCGTGATGTCGCACAACTATCTGCGTGACCGCGACTATCTTCGCGGGCTGTTGCGAACGGACGTCGGCTACATCGGGATGCTTGGACCGGCCGCGCGCACCCAGCGGGTCCTGATGGAGCTCGCGGAAGCGGGCGTCGAGGTCAGCGAGGAGCAACGTGCGCGGATCCATGCTCCGGCGGGCTTGGATCTCGGCGCGGAAGGACCCGACGAGATCGCGCAGGCGATCGTGGCCGAGATCATCGCGGTGCGTCACGGCCGCGGAGGCGGGTTCCTGAAGGAGCGGCCGAGCCCGATCCACGACCGCCCGCGACCCGGCACCGAAGCACGCTAGGTGCGGCGTCGCGGCGGCGGCATCCCGGATCGGGAGAGCCACACCACCCCGTAGGAGCCAACCGCGCCGACGAACACCCGCGTAGCACACGCCTGTGGCGGCACCGATCCGCGAGATGAGCGCGCTGAAACGGCCACGGCGCGTACCCAGTCTGGTCCTTGCTGAGGAAATGCACGGGCTCCGCTCGGTGACATCGAAGGCCCGCTGCGAGGTCGCCGCCCGGAGGATACCTTTGCGCCGATGCCATACCAGGACGTCGACGCCGCGTATCCGCGAGGCCACGCCCGATGATCTCCGGGATCGTGCTCGCTGCGGGCACCGGTTCGCGGTTCGGAGGGACGAAGCAGCTGGTGGAGCTCGGCGGCACGGCCCTTGTCCGTCACGCGATCGACGCGCTCCGGCACGCGAGCGTGGACGAGGTGATCGTCGTCGTCGGCCACGACGCGGACGCTGTGCAGGCGGCGATCCCGGACGACGTCAGCCGTGCACAACCCCGCCTATCGCGACGGCCAAGCGACGTCGCTGGCGGCAGCGTTGCACGCCGTGCACGATGGGAGCGAAGCCGCGGTCATCCTGCTCGCCGACCAGCCCGGCGTGACGGCCGACGACGTGCGTGCGCTCATGGACGGCTTCCGTGCGACCCGGTCACAGATCGTGCGGCTGGTCTTCGCCGATGGTCCGGGACCGGCGCTCCTGTCGCGTGAGATCTACGCCGAAGCAGGGCACCTGCACGGTGACGCGGGCGCGCGGGTCCTGATGGCGTCGCACCCCGAATGGGTGCACGAAGTCCACATCGACCGCCCGGCGCCCGTGGACATCGACACGCCCGACGAGCTGCCCTGAATCAGCACGCGTTGCCGAGCCGCCGGTGCGACAGGGCGGGCAGAAGCGTGCGCACCGCGCGCACCTCGCCCGCGTCGAGCTCGGCGAACCAGACACCGTCCGCCTCGTCGGGCGCTCGCACGACGATCGATCCCCATGGATCGACGATCATCGCGTTCCCGAACGTCCGATGCCCGGCGTCCGGCGGTCCCCATGGACCCCACTGCGCCGCCGCCAGCACGTAGCTCTGTTCCTCGATCGCCCGCGCGCGAAGGAGCGCTTCCCAATGCGCGGCACCGGTGACTGCCTGGAACGCCGACGGCACCGCAAGCACGACGGCGCCCGACGTCATCAGGCCGCGATAGAGCTCGGGGAACCGGAGGTCGTAGCAGATCGACATGCCGAGCCGGAATCCCTCGACATCGTGCGTCACGACCTCGTCGCCGGCCGAGAACAACGATGACTCGCGGATCGGGCGCTGCCCGGGTTCGGCGTCATAGAGATGGATCTTCCGGTAACGCGCGACGACATCGCCGGCGCGATCGAACAACAACGACGTGTTGTAGACACGGCCGTCCGCAGACTCGCAGACGGAGCCGCCGAGCACCCACATCGATCTCGCACGCGCGAGCGCAGCGAGGCGGCTCGTGATCGGGCCGCCGACAGGTTCCGCGAGCTGGCGCATCCGACGCTGCGACCCGTAGTACGCGAACAACTCGGGCAGGACCGCGAGGTCGGCGCCGCTGTCCGCGGCCTCGCCGATCAGGCGCTCGGCCGTGACGACGTTCGACTCGACGTCATCATCACCGGCGTTGAGCTGACAGATCGCTGCACGCACGGCCCGAGCGTACCGAAGGGGCGGCGCGCACCCGCGCGCCGCCCCTTCAGAACACAACCGCCGGGCGTCAGTCCTGGAGGACGAGGTCGGCGTCGATGACGATGTCGACCTTCTTGCCGACCAGCCATCCGCCGGTCTCGACCGCGACGTTCCACGTCAGATCCCAGTCCTCGCGGTCGATCGTCGTCGACGCGGTGAACGAGGCGAGGGTGCCGCCCTGCATGCCCGGGCCCCACCCGAGGAACTCGCCCTTCAACGTCACGGGATGGGTCTCACCCTTGATCGTCAGGTCTCCGTCGAGCTCGAACGCGTTGCCCGCGGCCGCGCGGAACCCCGTCGAGGCGAACGACAGCGTCGGATACGTCTCGGCCTCCAGGAAGTCCTCGCCGCGCAGGTGTTGGTCCCGTCCCTCGTTGTCCGTCGTGATGGACTCCGCCTTCATGTCCACCTGCACGGAGGAGTCCTCGACCACGTCGCCGAGCTTCACCTGGCCGTCGAACTCTGTGAACCGGCCACGGACCTTCGACAACATATGCCGCGCCACGAACCCGACGGTCGTGTGCGCCTTGTCGAACGCATACGCCCCGGCCGGCGGCAGCTCGATCCCGTTGACACTACGAGCGGTATTCACGTCGGTCATGATGCTCCCTCCTCGTTCTTGGCCGCCCCGGCGGGCGGCCGATATGGTGCTCAACCCGTTGCAGTTACTCTGTATTCCAGAGTTCCTTAGGAATCTTGACCCGGTCCCGAGCGTTGCCTACGGTATGCGCGCGATGACCCCCCACCACGACCAGGCGATCTGCCGGCACTTCCAGGAGGCCGCGGAGCTCATCGCGCAGAAGTGGATGCCGCTCATCGTCCATGCACTTCGTCCGGGACCGCAGCGTTACTCCGAGCTCAAGCATGCCGTTCCGAAGATCTCGGATGCGTCCTTGTCCGAACGGCTGAAGGCGCTCGAGGCGGCGTCGATCCTCGAGCGCTGCGTCGAACCGACTACGCCGGTGAAGGTGTCCTACGGCCTGACGCCGCGCGGGCGCGAGCTCGCCGACGTGTTGAACGAACTGCAGGCGTGGGCCGAGCGCTGGACCACCGAGACCGCAAACGTGTGATCGCGTCGCGACCAACGGTCCTGCCGACGGTCACCGGGTGTCCTTGACCACCTCGCCGCCCTTCATCACGAACGGCACGGTCTCGAGCCGGCTGATGTCGTCGGTCGGGTCGCCCGCAACCGCGATCATGTCGGCGAAGAGTCCGGATCGAAGCGATCCGACGCGGTCCTGCCAGCCGACCATCTCGGCCGCCACCGCGGTGGCGGCGCGGATCGCCTGCATCGGCGTCATCCCGAACCGGACGTAGCACGTCAGGTTCTTCGCCTCCGTTCCGAAGGGCGCGATCCCGGTGTCGGAGCCGTTCGCGATCTTGGCGCCGGCCGCGACCGCCTTGCCGAACATCGAGCGGCTGACCTCGTTCGTCCACCGGACCTTGCGCATCACCTCGTCGGTGTAGCCGAGCTTCGGTCCCTCTTCCTCCATGTGGTCGCCGTCGGAGATGTCGACCACGAGGTACGTCCCGTTCTCGACGACGAGAGCGAGCGCCTCGTCGTCGATCAAGGACGCGTGCTCGACCGAGCGGACGCCGGCCCGCGAGGCACGCATGATCCCCTCCGGCCCGTGCGCGTGCGCCGCGACATGGGCGCCGAGGAGGTCGCACTCCTGCACCGCCGCCCGGAGTTCGTCCTCGGTGAACTCCGGCGCGCCCGGGTTCGTCCCGCTCGTCAGCACCGCGCCCGTCGCGATGATCTTGATGAGGTCGGCGCCGCGGGCGACGATCCGCCGGACATTGGCCCGCATCTGATCCACGCCGCTCGTCACGCCGAACCGAAGCTCGGTCGGGAGAACGCCGTCGACGTCGACCGCGAGCCCGGTGATGTCGCCGCCTCCGCCGGGGCACGTCACGTACGTGCCCGCACAGAGCATGCGCGGTCCGGGGAACCAGCCCGCCTCGATGCCCTCGCGGATCGCGACGTCGGTGAACGCGCGGAACGAGCCGACGTCGCGGACGGTCGTGAATCCCGCCTCAAGGATGAGCCGCGCGTTCCGGACGCCGGCGATCGCCTCCTGCGCGCCGTTGCGCATGACCAGCTCGGCGTAGCCCTGACCGTGCTCTTCCAGACCAGCAAGGTGGGCGTGCATGTCCATGAGGCCGGGAAGCAGCGTGTGGCCGGCGAGATCGATCCGTCGCGGCCCGTCGGGTACGTCGGCCGTCGCGCAGACGCCGACGATCCGGTCGCTCTCAACGAGGACGGCGCGGTCGGACAGCACGGCGCCGCCGTCGGTGTCGATGATGCGATCGGCAAGCAATGCGATGCGTTCGGTCATGTGGCGCAGGATAGCGACGCGGATCGGCGCCGGCGGATCTTCAGACGTGACTGAAGGTTCCGAGCGCCGAGGCCGATACCTGGAACGTGGTAGTCGCGGCTCTCCTCTCCAGCCCGGGGCTGCCACCACCCGAGAGGGTGTCTCCAGCTCGCAACGGTCGGAGATCGCCTCGGTCCCACCGCTTCAGCGGATGACCGGGGATGGGTCTTGAGGCTCCCGAGGCGATGCCTCCACGATGCGGGCGCGCGGCTCGGCGCCGTCAGGCGCCGAGCCGCGCAACCCATGCGTCGACCGTCGCCCTGAGCTCCGCCATGTCGAAGGATCGCTCATGTCCCGCATGAGCGATCCGGGCATCGAGGCCGGCGAGGCGCCGGAGCGACGCCTCCATCACCGTGTCGTCGTCCCATGACAACGCTGCGTCGACGTACACGGCATCCCCGGTGAACAGGGTGCCGTCGTGCTCGTCGAACAAGCATGCGGACCCCGGCGTATGCCCCGGCGTGTGCACGACCGTGAACGTCCGCGTGCCAAGATCGATCGTGTCGCCCTCTTCGAGCAGCATCGTCGCGTCCGCTCCAGGCGTGACCCACCCCGCGAGGTCGAAGTCGGCGGCGGGCACCGCACGGAGCGCGACCTCCGGGATCGGGACGCCGTAGTACGCGTACATCTCCTCGGTTCCTTCCGAGAAGTCCTCGCGGCGGAGGCGCATCCCGAACGGTTCACGCGTCTGGTCCGCGTCGGCCGCGTGCACCCGTCGGTCGGCGAACTCGTGCAGGCCGCCGACATGGTCGAAGTGGCCGTGGGTCGCGAAGGCGATCAGCGGTTTGCCGGCCGTCAACGGCTCGACGTGCGGCACCAAGGGACCGACGCCGTTGGCCGTGTCGACGATCAGATCGACGTCGGCACCGGGCACATGCCAGACGTTCGACGTCATCATGTCGTCGACGTAGGGCTCCCACAAGCGGGTGATGCCGCCGCCGGCGTCCTCGGCGGCGAACCACGGATGTCCGACCGGCAGATCGGTGCTCAGGTGGTGTC
>Ga0136846_1232809_pt1 | contig 13112 bp, 13 predicted proteins | sample HopSoiMetagenom2_FD_96841 | JGI IMG/M metagenome (GOLD analysis project Ga0136846, IMG submission 96841) | Grasslands soil microbial communities from Hopland, California, USA - 2 Assembly 2016 (version 4) | ecosystem: Environmental > Terrestrial > Soil > Grasslands | place: USA: Hopland... | reverse complement strand
TCGGCCCAAAGCGAAAAGGGAGGTACGCCCAAAGGTTCCGCTTAACTAAACAGTCACTCCCGTTTCCACAGTAGCTGAATGTATGCTGCCGAGTATGGGAGTTTCCGTTTCGGTGCTGGCCAGTGGCAGCAGGGGTAATACCGCGCTGGTTGAAAGTTCCACTGCCTGCATTCTGGTGGACGCGGGAATTTCCTGCCGCGAGACTTTCAAGCGGCTGAAATCTCTGGGCCGCGATCCCCGCGAAATTTCCGCAGTGATCATTACCCACGAGCACTGCGACCACGTGTATGGACTGGCTACGCTCGCGAAAAAATTAAGTGTGCCGGTATTCATGACTGGCGCCACTCACCAGGCGTGGGCGCGATCGCTGCGCGACGATGCCGGCCAGTTGCCCAAGCTGGCGAAGCTGGAAATTTTTTCCGCGGGGCGCAAGTTCGTGATCGGCGACATCGAAGTCACTTCCTTTACTATCCCGCATGACGCTGCCGACCCGGTTGGCTTCACCTTTCGCGCCGAGGGCGCAAAGATTGGTATTGCCACCGATCTTGGATACATGCCGGCCAGCGTGCGCGATCATTTGCGGCGCTGCGACGTGCTGGTCATCGAATCGAACCACGATCTTGAAATGCTGCGCGTCGGCCCTTATCCGTGGTCGGTGAAACAGCGGGTGATGAGCCGTGTCGGTCACCTCTCGAACCAGTCACTCGCCGAATTTTTTGCGGAAAGCTATGATGGAGGTGCATCATACATAGTATTGGCGCACCTGTCGGAACAGAATAACCACCCGGAAATTGCTTTGCGCGTGGCCGAAAGCGCCCTGGGCAGGCAAATGACGCTTTTGCAGAACCGGGTGATGCTGGCCGCACAGGACGCGCCTTCCGAAAGTATCCGCCTTTAGTTTTGCATTATGAGTGAGTGCATCGATCCCGTCGCCGGGAAAATTCTGGCTGGCTGGCGCTACGACATTTCCAGCCTCGCGCCGGAGATGCGCGGCGACTACGAAGAACACTTTGCGCTGTGCGAGCGTTGCCGCTCCCGCCAGAAACTCCATCGCGGCATCGATCTCGGGCTGATTGCCCTGGCTTCAATTTCCGCCGGACTTTTCCTCTTGGCTTTCGGTGTCATCCACCACTTCGCTCCAAAGCATTCCCTGATTCTTGAACTCGCCGCGCTGGCGGGCTTTGGATTGTCAGCCCTGATCTGGCTGGTCGTGGCCGTAGCTACGCCCGCTCCCGCCACCATGGTCGATGTTGCCCGCATGGGCGCCCGCCGGGTACATGATCGTCTCCCCCAGGAAATTCGTGAGCGCCTGCCGGAAGATTTGCGGGTGAAGCTGACCGGGTCGTAGATCTTGTGGCCTGTCGGCAGTTGCCTGGCTCAAACTCACTTAAAACATAAACTCAACAATGTGAGGACAGCCGCCCTCGGCTGTCCGGCGGAGCGAAGCTCGGTGGGGAGAGAGTGCGAGTGTAGCCACAACTCCCTGGGAATCGAAACCGCGGGCCGCAGCTCCCGGAGAAATATCGTCAGGGAATGAAAACAGGCGAGCGGGGCTCGCCCGGACAGCCGAGGGCGGTCGTCCCCACGTTGTTTAGGTTACACATCGGAGTGAATTACCACTTCGCGCACTCGCTGACGGCAATGGGTTGTAGATCTTGTGGCCTGTCGGCCGGTGCCTGGCTCAAACTCACACTTAAAACTCAACAATGTGGGGACAGCCGCCCTCGGCTGTCCCGCGGAGCGAAGCTCCGGTGGGGAGAGAGTGCGAGTGTACCCACCAGTCGCGGGAAATCGAAACCGCGGGCCGCAGCTCCCGGAGAAGTGTCGTGAGGGAATGAAAACAGGCGAGCGGGGCTCGCCCGGACAGCCGAGGGCGGCTGTCCCCACGTTATTTAGGTTTGGAACTGGGCGATTGCTAGCTGTTGATGTGGCAGGTTGCCATGCCACGCTTCTCCAGATACTGCTGGTGATAATCCTCAGCCTCGTAAAAAGTCACTGCTGGCACAATCTGTGTCGCAATCGGACGGCTGAAGCGGCCTGACTTTTCCAGCTGTAATTTTGACGCGCGCGCGGCCTGCTCCTGCTCTGGCGAATGGAAGAAGATGCCCGAGCGGTACTGGCTGCCAAAGTCCGGGCCCTGCCGGTTGACTTGCGTAGGATCGTGGTTCTCCCAGAAAGTTTCGAGCAGCTTCTCATAGGGAACCTTTGCCGGGTCGAATTCGATCTCGACGGCTTCTGCGTGCCCGGTGCGGTCGCTGCAAACATCTTTGTAGGTGGGATTCTTAAGCTCGCCGCCGGTGTAGCCGACGCGAGTGGCGGTCACGCCCGGGATCTGGCGGAACGCGGCTTCTACTCCCCAGAAACATCCCGCAGCAAATGTCGCTTTTGCCATAACTGGTTTTCCTGCCTTTGCGCAATGTGATGAAACGCTGAATTCTATCGGTGAATTATTAGATGCTTGTGCTCAACAAAAGTGGCGAAGTTTGACTTCGCTCCGGCTGCAGAGTAGATTCCAGCCGAATCAAAAGCAGTGCACAAATCTCGCGCGGAGGGCTTATGCACCTATTCGGGATCAATCTTCTGGCAGTGCTGGTGGCGGCAATTTCGACCATGGTAGTTGGCTTTCTGTGGTATTCGCCAATGCTGTTTGCGCGGCCGTGGACCATCCTGATGGGCTACAACCCGGACGACAAGGCTGCGCTCGCCGAAATGCAGAAGGATGCGGGAAAGAGTTACGGCATTGCATTTGTTTTGAGCCTGATGTCGGCAGTGGTGCTGGGCAAGATCATTCAGATTGCGACCGTGAACGCTGTCCTTTATGGGATGAAGACTGGCTTCGCGGTCTGGCTGGGATTCGTTACAACTGTTCAGGCAACGTCGGTGCTATTCGCCAAAAAGCCATTCAAGCTCTATGCCATCGACACTGGATACCAACTTGTGTGCTATGTGGTGATGGGCGCGATTCTGGCTGCGTGGCCGCGCTGAACTTTGGCTAGAGGGTCATACCGCCGGTCAGGTCGGCGATTCTCGGGACCTCGTGCTCCGCGCACCAGCGGCTTAGTTCGGTGACGATTTTCTCGGTGGCGCGTGGGTCCCAGTAATTGGCGGTGCCGACCTGCACGGCCGTGGCTCCGGCCAGCATGAACTCGACTACATCTTCGGCGGCTGAAATTCCGCCCATGCCAATCACGGGAATCTGCACGGACTTTGACGCTTCGTAAACCATGCGCAACGCGATTGGTTTGATCGCGGGCCCGGAGAGTCCGGCGGTCACGTTAGCGATTCGCGGCTTGCGCGTCTTCACGTCAATCGACATTGCGACGAACGTGTTCACCAGTGACACTGCGTCGGCGCCGGCTTCCTGCGCGATGTGTGCCATCTGGCCAATGCTGGTTACGTTAGGCGAGAGCTTTACGATCAGCGGCTTTTGCGCGAAACGTTTTGCCGTCGTCACCACTTCATCGAGTAATCGTGGATCGCTGCCGAATTGAATTCCACCGTGTTGCGTGTTCGGGCACGATACATTCAGCTCAAACGCCGCAATGCCTTGGCCCTCGTTCAATATTTGGATCGTGTGTTCGTAATCTTCACGGGTATAGCCGAACACATTGGCGATCACGACCGCATCTTTAATCTCGCGCAGCTTTGGCAACTTTTCATCTACAAATGCGCGAGCGCCGATGTTCTGCAGGCCGATCGCGTTCAGCATTCCGGCAGCGGTTTCAAACAGTCGAGGCGGGGGATTGCCGATCATGGGCTCGCGCGAGAGGCCTTTGACTACGAAACCGCCCAGCCGGTCGAGATGCACCACATCTTCAAACTCGACGCCATACCCAAAAGTCCCGCTGGCCGCGATGATCGGATTGCGCAGCTCGATTCCGGCAAAGCTGACGCGCAGGTCAGGAGTCATGGCTGTTCGCCCCGCCGATGGAGATAATTTCCAGAATGCATCGCGATTAGTTTACACGTGCGAAAGTTTGCCGCAGCGATGGTGGATACGTGTTAATGGCGCCTCTGGGGAGATTCCAAAAACTTAACCACGAAGGGCACAAAGGTACATGAAGGAAAACCTAGAGGCGGTCGAAATCAGCTTTCAAAATCGGGATTTTCATTCAACTCGGAAGATTTCAAAAACTTAACCACGATGGGCACAAAGGTACATGAAGGAAAACCTGGAGGCGGTCGAAATCAGCTTTCAAAATCGGGATTTGTGATTCAACAAGGAATCTCTCTCTTGAAAAACCCGAAACGTGCATTTCCGTCGTGCTTTCCATTACATTATTGTTCTCATGCTCGAACTCAGTTTTGTTCGCGATCACCTCGCGAAGGTTGAACAGATGCTGCGCAGCCGGGGAATGAATCCCGACGTTGTGCTGAAAGATTTTCGCGAGGTGGATGGACAGCGCCGGCAGGCGATCAACGCCGCCGAAACCCTGAAAGCGCACCGCAATCGGCTCTCGCAGGAAATTGCCGGAATGAAGAAGTCGGGCCAGGATGCAACCCAGCTCATGGCCGACACCAAAGACATGCGGGTGCAGATTCAAGAACTGGAGAAAGCTGCGGAAGAATACGACACCCGGCTGAGCGAAGTGCTGGTCGGCTTGCCGAATGTTCCTCATGACTCGGTCCCGGAAGGGAAGTCAGCCGAAGACAACGTTGAAGTCCGCCGCTGGGGCACAAAGCCGGCATTTGATTTCACCGCCCGGCCGCATTGGGAAATCGGCGAGCAACTCGGCATCCTCGATCTGGAACGTGCCGCGAAACTTTCGGGCGCGCGCTTTGCAGTTTATTGGGATGCTGGCGCCCGCCTCGAACGCGCGCTGGCGAACTTCATGCTCGACGTGCACACCCGCGAGCACGGCTACACCGAGGTATTGCCGCCTTACCTGGTCAACTCCGATTCGATGTATGGCACCGGGCAGCTTCCCAAGTTCGCTTCCGACCTGTTCCGCGTGCCGCATGGCGACAAAGACCTCTGGCTGGTGCCCACTGCCGAGGTCCCGATTACCAATCTTTATCGCGATGAGGTGCTCGAAGGCGCGCGTCTTCCGGTCTTACTTACGGCGTACACACCCTGTTTCCGCAGCGAAGCGGGCTCGTACGGGAAAGACGTGCGCGGCATTATTCGCCAGCATCAGTTTCAAAAAGTTGAGCTGGTAAAGTTTTCGCGGCCGGAAGAATCCTACGACCAGCTGGAAAAGTTGACGCACGATGCGGAAGAGATTCTGCAGAAGCTGGGATTGCATTACCGGGTGATGCTGCTTTCCACCGCCGACATGGGTTTCTCCTCTGCAAAAACCTACGACCTGGAAGTCTGGCTGCCCGGCCAGCAGTTGTTTCGCGAAATTTCTTCGTGCTCGAATTTCGAGAGTTTCCAGGCGCGCCGTGCGAACATTCGTTTCAAGCGTGAAGGTAAGGGGAAGTCGGAGTTCGTGCACACCCTGAACGGCAGCGGGTTGGCGGTAGGCCGCACCTGGCTGGCGATTCTGGAGAACTACCAGCAGGCGGACGGCACCGTTACGGTTCCGGAAGTCTTACGCTCATACATGGGGACGGACCGGATCGGACCGCCGGTTGCGCGTTAAAAGCAACTCCAAATCCCTGAAAACGATCTACACTGTCAGGGCCAGCGAGGCCAATTCTCGGGCGGGGGAACTACCATCAAACTGGAACAGGCAGAGTTGAAGGTCGCGGGCGCCGGCGCGCCGGCGAAAACCGGCGGAGTCTGGAGCTTGATCAAGAGCTTCATTCTGTGGTCGTACGAGCGCGGGACGCTTCAGTACGACGTAATGGTTACCCTCATTCTGCTCTTCGTTTTCCTGTCCCCCAGGTTCATTAATTTCAATGACCGCCCGGTGGAGCGCAACCCGCACTCCTCCGGCGTCCTCGTATATCCCGACGGCAAGGGCGAATTTATTTATCAGGTGGAGGGCGGTGCCGTGCAGGGCGAGGATGATGCTACAATTCGCGCCGGATTATTGCGCATCATCGAACCCATTTCGGGCAGCGTCAGCATCTCACATTATGAGGCTGTCAAAGACTCGCTCGGACATGTGGTCGCGTATAAGGTTTCAGTGCAGCGCGAGTAGCGGGTTCAAAGGCACACCATGAAAACAATCGGCGCGAGGCCCGTCTCCGGCGCTCTGATGAAGATTGCGGTAGCGGTGCTGATGGCGTTGCCCGCTGCCAGTGCGCAATCCACGCCCGATCTCGAAAGTGTGCTCAAGCAGATGGATGCGACCTCTGCCAACTTTCGTACCGCGGACGCCAACTTTACCTGGATGCAATACAACGCGCTGGTGAACGACGTTGACCTGACCCAGAAGGGTAAGATTTTTTTCCGGCGGACGGGCAAGGGCATTCAGATGTCGGCGAACTTTACCGAGCCCGATGTCCGCCAGGTGATTTTTGCGGACGGGAAAGTGCAGGTCTATCAGCCGAAAACCGAGATCGTTGACGTGTACGACGCGACTGCCCATCGTGACGAGTTCGAGAGTTTTCTGGTGCTGGGATTCGGCGGCGGTGGCCATGATATGCAGAAGTCGTTCGAGGTGAAATATCTTGGCGAAGAGAAAGTGGATGGGGTAACGGCCGCCAAACTCGACCTCATTCCCAAGTCGGCAGGCATTAAAAATCACTTCGAGCACATACTGCTCTGGATCGATCCCAAGCTCGGACTTTCAGTGCAGCAGAAGCTGTTTGAGACCAGCGGCGACTACCGTCTGGCTAAATATTCTGAGATCCGCACCAACCAGAAACTGAACGACGTGGTGTTTAAGTTAAAAACATCCGGCAGGACTAAAACAGTAAACCATTGATACTCATGCACTTGCGAGTGCAGCGCTACTAAATTTTCCGGCTGCAAATCTACGGGCGTACGGTTATACTCGACAAACCATCCAATCCATTGCAGTGAATTAAACCCCGAGTCGGAGCCCATGGCCAAGGTTTTCACCATTCCAGTCCCTCCCGATATCAGCCGCAAGAAGAACCGCGAACGCACTTCCGATCCGCGCTACGTGGACGGCCAGCGCCTGCTGGTCGAGGCCATGAGATACCTGGCGCAGAGCGATCCGATTGTGAACCGGAACGCGATCGAACTGCTTTCTGAGCACGTGCGCACGCGTTTTCGCATGACCGATTCGCCCTTAGGCTAACTCTTTTTTCCCGCCAAGCAGCGCCGCCGCGAGCACGATGACCACTGGGTACATCTCCAGCGTGTACCTCGGCTCGGGATTTTCCAGGCTGCCTAAAAATCCCGAACGGATAGCGACGAAAAGCAAGAGCAAAAAAATTAGATGGGCCTGGCGAAAGCGAATGGCTCCGGCGCCTGCACAAACCACGTACAACAAATTGATCACGCCCAGTGAAACCGCCACCGCGGACCACGCGGGCTCATCGTTGAACTCCCACCAACGGCTGTCGGATGGAAGCATTTCGGTGCGCGGACGCAGCCACATATCGGCGATGCGCAGAACTGGGATCCCGACATAGTAGCGCAACGGGTGTTCGCGGGTTCGTTCGCCTGCGAGGGTGGCGAACTGGTCGTCGAGTTCGGGAGAGACATGAAGTTCGGCGTTGTAGGTTGCAATAGTGTTTTCGGTTTGGGATCGTTGCGCCGGATTATCGAATGCCCGCGCGGGAAGTTTTTCCGCTTCGATCGGGCTCCCAGGAACAGCCCAGTAAATTTCCTCTACCGAGGCGTAATCTACGATCCAGGTTTTTACCCAGCGGTTAAATCCCGCAGGCACGAACTCGCCGGTTTCGTTGGCGTATCGCGGGGCCAGCGGCTGAAAGCGATGAAAGGTTTGCCAGTTGCGGAGTGTCCATGGCCCCAGCGGAGTAATTGCCACCGCAACGATGAGCATTGGTGCAAAGGATAGACGCAGGCGACTTTGCTGGACGGACCTCTGCCTAAAAATCGCCTTGCCCGCAGCAAACACAACGACCGCAATCAGCAGCAGAGCGCCATCCGGACGCAAGAGGATCGCGGCCCCACAAGCTAATCCACATCCTGCCCACCAGCGCAGTTGGGACTGCTGCATGGCGCGCATCGCCAAATCCAGAGCCAGCACGGTGAAGAAGACTTCAAGCGTTTCAGTGAGAGCGGCGGCTGAATAGTTCGCCAGAAACGGGCACAGCGCGGCCAGTGCGAACGCCACCCTGGCGCTTCTCGATCCGAACAATCGTAAAGCAATATCGGAGCAAAGCAGGCATGTTCCAATGTCGACAAATAGCTGGACAATGAGCACGGCGCGATAGTGCTCCATGCCGAAAATTGCGAAAATCATTGCCAGGAATGCAGGATATCCGGGGAGCCGAATGTAAGTGGGAGAGATTTCGTCGGGGCCGCTGAGTCCGTAGATCCCATGCTGGAGCCAGTTCTTCGCGATGTCGCCATAGACGAACGAATCGGTGACTACGCCCGGAAAATAAAAGATGAAAATCAGTCGCAGGATCAGAGCGGCGACGAAGAACAGAATGAAAAATCGCAGGTTCCCGCGAATGAGGTCGAGCACACCTGAAATATAGCGCGTTTTTTATTCATGGGCGCAGGCGTAGCTCTGCAGACGCGGCCCACTGCGCTCAGTGTGATTTTTCCAGGTAACTATCCAGCGGAATTTCGAAATACATCAATTCATTGCCTCCGCTATCGCGCAGGCCGGTCAGATAAAATCGCGCTCCCGCGAGCGGAGCGGAAACATCCGAAACATCGAACATCAGGAATCCCGCTTGCGAGCTGCGCGGCTCAACTGCACGCGCCTTGAACAGCGCACTCTGCAATTCATTCAACGCCTTGGCGCCTACGCCTCCTTTCGCCTTCTTGGTAGGAAACGGCAATGGACTCCGCGTCCCCGAAGCCGAAGGGTGTGAAAGCCGGCGGTAAATTCCGTCTTCAGACTCTGGGCTCAGCTTGGTGCGATCCGCCGTCACCAATTGCGCTTTCATGCCAGAAAGCTCGACCGGTTCATCCGAATCATTGGTGACTACCAGCAGGACGGGAAGCAACTGGTTCGCGGGATAGTCCACCGTAAAAATCTTCGCCTTCTCCGCCGTGTCGTATGGATCAATCCCCACCGTGACGTTTTCTTTCCCATGATGATCGTGCGCCGGGTAAGCCAGCGCCGGCTGCACCTTCGGCATAGAAAATTCATTCGCTGCCCAAAGCAGCGGAGCGGCAAGGGCGAGCACGAGAAACGGTGTCCACACGCGCGATCGGATAGCCGTAATCATAAGAAGGATGATTATAGGATGCGCGGCTCTCGCAGTTTCGGTGCTCGGGAAAATTCGGTGCGAGTTCAACAGCAGGTACCGGCGGTTCGAGCAGTGGGCAGAGCGGCAACGCCGGCACGAAAGGTCGTACGTGGGTATTGGGTCGAGGCTCTCGATACGGGACTCTACTTTTTGGGAATAATTTTCCCAGCGCGGGAAACTACTAATCTGGATTTCGGCTGCTTAACCGCCTGACTAGCGGCTTCAACCAAATCCGACCACATCCCTTGATAGTGGTCATCGATTACGTGCCGGGCAATTTTGCCGGCGATAATCTCGTCGCCAAAATGCTTTGCTACCTCGTCTCGAAAGATTACCCACGGTACATTCGCGCGTTTTTCATTCGCCAGAAAAGCCAGGCAGCCAATGTAATAGGAGCAGAGGCGCTCGTCTTTGTACGCGCGATTGAGTTCAGCCAGGTCATGCAGTTTGCGCAGAATCGACGCGTTGTAGAGAGCTTTCTCGTGCGTATCCTGGCGAATCTCGTTAACGAATGGTCCCTGATACCCCATTCGAAATAGAAGGTCGAGGCGAAGCTTGATACTGTGATCGCTTCGCCGGACAAAGATGATCACAATGGCAGCAAGCGAAGTCATCAATGCGCAAAGCACCAAAGTATCTGGCACGAGTTGGACTGCTGCAAGCCGAGCCCATGATTTTGCCAGCAGTGCGATGGTCGCACTCGATGCGACGGTTACGGCAACACCTTCGTAAAAGGCGGATGCTTTCATATGGCCTTCTTTCCCTAGCGAGAGGGTCGTGAGTTAGCGTCGTGCCGTCAGTTATTACCCTCAATCGCATCCGAGATGCATTTTGATTGCCACCGAGACATTGGCACTGCCCCTTTCCATTTTTTCCGCCTGATTTTCCGCTGAGCGTCGCCGGTAAACTCGCCCTGCGCGTCGATTGCAGTCCGGAGTCGCCAATATGAGGAATTACTCCCTCGCCGTTGCCTCTGCTGTGAAATAATCCAGCACCATAAATGAGGAGATTAATGGACCGACTGCCATTTTCGCGGTCAGCAATTTGCGCGACCGGCCTTCTGTTGCTAATGGCGATCCTTGCCGGCGGCGCGGCACGCCATGAGTCTGTCACGGTGGATGAAGTGGCTCACGTCGGTGCGGGCGTCAGCTACTTGCAGAAACTTGACTACCGCATGAACGAAGAGCATCCGCCGTTGGCCAAGGTGCTGGCCGCGACTCCACTCGTCCTGCGCGGGGTGAGGGCCGACTACAGTCACCTTTCGTGGACGTTCAGCGCAGGATTCTTTCATCAATATCTCGGCGAGTGGGTATTTGGGCATGCGGTAGTTCTGCAATGGAATGATCCATACAAGACGATGTTGTGGGCCCGGTTGCCGATGCTCGTGATCATGCTGGCGCTTGGCTGGACTTTGTTTCAGTACGGGAAAAGGCTTGGCCAGTCGGAAGGTGGCTTGTTGTGCCTTCTGGCCTACGTCACCATGCCGGCATTTCTAGCGTTTGGGCCGTTAGTACTCACTGACATCATTGTAACTTTGTTTTGTATCGCAACGCTGTGGACATTCGTCGAGATGTGGCGCGAGCCCAGCCGTTTGTCCGAACTCAAGTTCGGGTTGGCGCTGGCCGGCGCGCTGCTGTCGAAATTCTCCGCAGGGCTTTTATTTTTTTGTTTTCTCGCGTTCATGTTGAGCCTGCGAGCGCGTCCCACCGCAGATTTACCTACCGGCAAACGGGAAAGGAAGGCGTGGCGCCGGGAAAGATTTTGGAGCTTGGCCAAGGGCACGCTGTTCGCGGGCTTCGTGGTTTACCTGTTCTATTTGGTGATCTCGTGGAACCAGCCCACGGATTCGTTCAATGTGATCGGGCATTTTCCGCCTGCGCCAATGTTGCGCCGCCTGCTGATGCCGCCGTGGACGTACCTGCGAGGCTTGGTGGGATTCGCCTTCGCAGCCAGCCGGCCCACTTACATCCTCGGACACGCCTATCCGCACGGTGTGTGGTTTTATTTTCCAGTCGTGTTCCTGTTGAAGTCTCCCCTGGCGTTTCTGGCGCTGCTGGTTTTGACACTGGCGGTTTTTATCGCCGGGAATCTGCGACTGAAAAACACATTCAACCTGGTGCCTCCAGGTATGTCGCTGCATTGGCGAGGACTATTGATGTTCCTGCTGGTGTTTACCGGGGCCTGCATCCTGAGCCAGCTTGATTTGAGCATCCGGCACTTCTCGGTGCCACTGGCGCTGATGATCCTCGGCCTTTCCTCCCTCCCGGGGATGATTCGAATACTGATCGGCAACGGATGGCGTCCGGCGCGTGTAGCGGGCTGGAGTACGGTCGCGTTAGCGCTTAGTCTGGTGTTCACAGCGGTGCGTGCCTATCCAAATTATTTTCCATTCCTTAATTTGTTGAGTATGGGGCGTCCGGGCTATGAACTGGTCAACGATTCCAATCTTGACTGGAACCAGGCACTTCCGGAAGTCGAGGCCTTTGCGAAGCAGCGAGGTCTGACGCACGTACTGGTTGATGAGTTTGGATTCTCTGAGCCATCCGCCTATGTGTCTCAAGCAGAATTCTGGAATTGTCAGGACCCGGCGCAATCTGACGGTGGACAGTGGGCCGTAGTTTCGGCGGGAATGATCGCGGACTCGCACAATTGTCTGTGGCTGATGCAATATCACACCGAAGAACTGGCAGGCGCGAGTATGTACGCCGTTCAGCTTCCGAACCACATTCCTGCGCCAGGCTCGCCGGGTGGGCCGCCACTGCCGGCGGACTGGCACAATTTCGGAGGAGCGCCAGCGCATGCACCGGATGTCCGCCTCATGTTTCTAAATTGCATTCGAGATCCCCAACAACTTAACCCGACAATCGAACGGATTCAGGCAGAGTTCAGGGCGATGGAAGAAGAACGAAAGAAGTCGAGACAGTAAGTTGCTCACTCAAGGAAAGCTCAAGGAGGCCTAGGTGAAATTCCTTGCGCGGATATTATCTTCGGGGTAACCATACTGATCATTACCGAAGTTCTCGTCCCCTCGGCTTGTTTCGTTGCAAGTCTATGTTTTAGAACTAGTTAAGTATAAACTGGCACTCTGTATCGGTTAGTACTTTTCGATTGCGTCGTTCCCGCTAACTCCCATAACATCAGGAAATTGCAGAAACTCTGGCCGGCAGCGGAACTCTGGCGAGCGGTTTGCAATCTAAGTAGATGTGGAATCCGGGTGCAGGGACAGGAATGTGATCGCCAAGGGACCCAGAGTTGCTCGCCTCGCCGTCGTCGTCGTTTTCATCAGCTTACTAACCTCGCTCGTTCATTCCGGATTTGCGGCCACGATCAATACGCGGCCCCTCACATCCAATCGCAAGCCGCGAACTGTTCATGAAAGCCCGCGCGCACGGCGGCACATGCGTCATCTGGCGCGCAGCCGCAGAGTGCGGTCGCGCACCGTGGCTTCGCTGAAAAAGAAGCATTATTACGAGCGCTTCTACGCCAGTTCTTATGCCAGTGATATTACCGATGGCGACGTGATTGCCGGCGAAGATCCAGTTGTGCGGCAGGCCGCGATCGACGCGCTGGGCACAATGAACGGAACCGTGCTCGCGATCCAGCCCACCAGCGGCCGAGTGCTGGCCATGGTGAATCAGAAGCTGGCGCTATCGAGCGGAGCGCAACCTTGCTCGACCATCAAGCTTTCTGTAGCTCTCGCCGCGCTTAGCGAAGGCATCATCACCAAGGAAACGCAAGTTCGACTGGGCGGACGCAGCCACATGAATCTGACCCTCGCGCTGGCACACTCGAACAACGCATATTTCGAAGCGCTGGGCCGTCAGCTTGGATTCGAGAAAGTCCAACACTACGCGCGC
>Ga0136846_1209307_pt1 | contig 13112 bp, 12 predicted proteins | sample HopSoiMetagenom2_FD_96841 | JGI IMG/M metagenome (GOLD analysis project Ga0136846, IMG submission 96841) | Grasslands soil microbial communities from Hopland, California, USA - 2 Assembly 2016 (version 4) | ecosystem: Environmental > Terrestrial > Soil > Grasslands | place: USA: Hopland... | reverse complement strand
TCCGCATCGCTGCGGATGATATGCGCCGGCCGGGCGGCCCGCGGGAACGGTGCCACCGGGTCCGGTGAGTTGACGCGGATCACCGGCTTCGACTGAAGCGCAACGGACATGGCTCTCTCCTCTGGTCTCGATTTCACTCGGCCGCGCCGGCGAGGCGCGCGCGCTCGGCGCGCTTCACCGCCTCGATGTCGCGATACTGATGCGCGGGGTGGCTTTCCGGCAGGTAGCGAGCGTCGCCGAACAGCTTCTCGCGCAGGGTGCCCGGCTTGTAGGCAGTGGGATAGGCGCCGCGCCGCTGCAGCTCCGGCACCAGATAGCCGACGATGTCGGCAAAGGTTTCATGCGCCAGCGCGTAGGCCAGGTTGAAACCGTCTACGTCGGTCTCCTCGACCCATTCCTGCAGGGTGTCTGCGACGGTCGATGGCGAGCCGACGAAAACCGGCCCCAGGCCGCCGATCCCGCCCCATTGCGCGAGCTCGTCGATGGTCCAGGACCGGCTGCCGTCGGTCAGGTGCTCGATCATCGAACGCACGGCATTGGTCTCGACCTTGCGCACCGGGTCGTTCGGTGCGTATTGGCCGAAGTCGACGCCGCTCCAGCCCGACATGAAGACCAGCGCCCCGTCGTAGGAGGTATAGGTCTGATAGTCCTTGAGCTTCGCCTGCGCCTTGGCGTCGGTCTCATCGACGATCGCGGTCACCAGGTTGTAAATCAGGATCTTCTTCGGATCGCGCCCCGCCGCCGCGGCCTGCCGGCGGATCTCGCTGACATAGGCCTTCAAGGTCGCCTTGGTCGGCGCAGCGACGAAGACGCATTCCGCATGGCGCGCGGCGAAGGATTTCCCGGGGCCGGAGGCGCCGGCTTGATAGAGAACCGGGGTGCGCTGGGGTGAGGGCTCGGCCAGGTGATAGCCCGGGACTTCGAAGAACCGGCCCTTATGCCCGATCTCATGCACCTTTTCCGGATGGGCGAAGATCCGCTTGTCGCGGTCTCGGACCACGGCGCCCTCCTCCCAACTGCCTTCCCAGAGCTTGTACAGCACCTCGACATATTCCTCGGCGACCTCATAGCGGTTGTTGTGCTGCCGCAATCCGCCCTGGCTGATATTCGCCGCGCCACTTTCGATATAGGAAGTGACGATGTTCCAGCCGACCCGACCCTTGGTGTGATGGTCCGCGGTCGAGAGCCGGCGCGCGAAGGTATAAGGGTGCTCGAACGAGGTCGATGCCGTGATGCCGATGCCGAGATGTTCCGTCACCATGGCGATCGGCGCCGCGAGCTGCAGCGGATCGTTGACCGGGATCTGCGCCGCCTCGCGCAGGGCGTGGAGATTGTTGCCCTTGTAGACGTCATAATAACCGATCACGTCGGCGATGAAGATGCCGTCAAAGATGCCCCGCTCCAGGATCTTCGCGAGATCGGTCCAGTATTCGATGTCCTTGTACTGCCAGGAGCGGTCGCGAGGATGCGCCCAGAGGCCGGGTGACTGATGCGCGACACAATTCATCTCGAAGGCGTTGAAGTGAATTTGCCGGCTCATCGCGTCGCGCTCCGATCTGCTTCGTGTCTCACAGCAGTAATCGGGACGGCGTTGCGGGACAAACTAGGAAATCTGCCATCACCTGCGAGAAGAACTTGGGTCAGACTTCGGCGAGGATGTCCTTCTCGAGATGATTGAGTGCCGGACTGGAAGGCCGCAGATGCAGCGGTACGTCGATCGGAATGTCGCGCGAAACGGTGCCATCGCGCAGCACCAGCACCCGGTCGGCCAGCGCAATGGCTTCACGCACGTCATGGGTGATCAGCAGCGCCGTGAAGCCGTATTCCTCCCGCACGCGGATCAGCAACTGATGCATTTCCGTGCGCGTCAATGCGTCGAGAGCACCGAACGGCTCGTCCATCAACAATGCCTTCGGCCGCGAGACCAGCGCACGGGCGAGCGCCACGCGCTGCCGTTGTCCACCCGAGAGCGTCGCAGGCCAGTCCTCCGCCCGGTCCGCGAGCCCGACGTCGCGCAGAGCGCTGCGCGCATGATCGCGCCAATTCTCGCCTCGGGCGATGCCGACATTGGAAATCACGCGGTGCCAGGGCAACAAGCGAGGTTCCTGGAACAGCAGACGGACTTCTTGACGCAGGCTTGAGACCGCCGCATCGCCGATGCTCAGCCGACCGGCACTCACCGGCTCAAGGCCGGCGATCATGCGGAGCAACGTCGTCTTGCCGCAGCCAGAGCGTCCAACCACCGCGACGAACTGGCCGGAATCGATGGTGAGGCTGAGATCGCGCAGCACCGGCCTGGTGCCGAATGCCTTGGTCACCGATTCGAGCCGAATGGCAATGCTCTGACGCGCGACCGACGCGGCTTCGACGACGGGCTTGCGCGGCCAGGTCCGGTCGAAGGCTGCGCCGAGCTCGCCCTCGAGTTGGCTGCCATAGAGATTGACCCAGCTGTTGGCCCAGCTCATGCCGGTACCGCCACGGTCTTGGCTGCGCTCTGGAATGACGGATGCCAGGCCAGTGCACGGCGCTCCAGCCAGCGCGTCAGCATATCTGCGATTTTGCCCAGCAGCGCATAGATGATGATGCCGAGCAGCACCACGTCGGTCTGCAGGAACTCCCGCGCATTCATGGTCATGTAGCCGATGCCGGCCTGCGCCGAGATCGTCTCAGCGACGATCAAGGTCAGCCACATGATGCCGAGGGCATAGCGCAGCCCCACGAGGATCGACGGCAGGGCACCCGGAAGGATGACCCGAAGGTAGAGCGCCACCGGGCCGAGGCCGTAAACCCGGCCCATCTCGACCAACCCAGGATCGACCATGCGGATGCCGTGAAACGTGTTCAGATAGATCGGAAACAGCACGCCGATCGAGACCAGGAAAATTTTGGCGCTCTCGTCGATGCCGAACCAGAGGATGACCAGCGGGATGATCGCCAGGTGCGGCACGTTGCGGAGCATCTGCAGCGAAGAATCGGTCAGCTTCTCTGCGACCGGCAGTGCGCCGTTGATCACCCCGAGCACGAAGCCGAGCCCGCCGCCGATCAGCAGGCCGTAGAGCGCACGCTCGGTGCTGATCAGCGTGTGGTGGACCAGCTCGCCATTCTGCAGGCTTGTCCAGAACGCAACCGCCACCGCGCTCGGCGCCGGCAGAATGCGGCCGGAGATCCAGCCGACACGCGCGCCGATCTCCCAGGCGACCACCAGCGCGATCGGCAGCGCCGAGGCGATCAGCGTATCAGCCGCGCGCTTCCCCATCAGGAGCCGAGTTTGACGATCGCGTCACTGACCGTGATCGGCTTGGGCAGCAGGCCGAGCTTGTGGAAAGTGTCGGCGATCTTCTGTTGCTCCGCGACGACTTCCGGCGTGATCGCGCTGATGCCATAGCCTTGCCGACCGAGCGCCACTTCCAGCACCTCGGCCGGTATCCCGACTTTTGGGCTCAGGATCGCGGCCGCAGCCTTCGGATCCGACTTCGCCCAGGCGTCCACCTTGGTGAGCTCGGCCGAGATCGCGTCAATCACCTGAGGATTGGCTTTGGCGAAGCCTCGCTCGGCCAGGAAGAACTGATGGTTGGAGACCAGGTTCTCGCCATCCTGCAGGACCTTCGCGCCGGTCGCCGCCGCCGCGGCGGCGTAGAACGGATCCCAGATCACCCAGGCATCTACCGAGCCCTGCTCGAAAGCGGCGCGCGCATCGGCAGGCGCCAGGTAGACCGGCTGGATGTCCTTCGGCGTGAGGCCCGACTGCTCAAGGGCCTTCACCAGCAGGTAATGGACGTTCGAGCCCTTGTTCAGCGCGACCTTCTTGCCTTTGAGATCCGTGACCGATTTGAGGGCGCTGTCCTTCGGCACCAGGATCGCCTCGCCTTTCGGCGCCGGCGGCTCATAGCCCACATAGACCAGTGGCGCCCCCGCCGCCTGGGCGAAAATCGGCGGCGCTTCGCCGGCCGTGCCGTAATCGATGGCACCGACATTCAGCGCCTCGAGGAGCTGTGGCCCGCCGGGAAACTCGGTCCAGGTCACGGTGTAGCCCAGCGGTTTCAGGGCGCCTTCCAGCGTGCCCTTCTCCTTCAACAGCACCAGCGTGCCGTATTTCTGGTAGCCGACGCGCAGCACCTTTTCTTCGGCCTGGGCGCCCTTAGCCCAAAGGCCGGCGGTTCCGGCCAAAGCCAGGGCCGCAATCAACAAGCTCCTGCGCAGCATCGCTTCTCTCCTTCAGCAGATCCGATCCGTCGACGAAACCCGAGCACGCCGATCGCGTAAACCGAGGATTGCTTGGCGCCGCAGCGAATAATTCTCGCGCCTTCGCGGCGGAACGAAAGAAAGCAAGGCGGCAAGCGGTCACGACCTCGGTCGAGGATTGCTTGCATCGCCGACGAAGAAATCTCGCTCGTCTCCGCCGCGGTGCGGCGCTAGGCAGGGAGTTGGTTGATTGTTCAGCGAGCGTTGCATGCAGTTGTTCACGCCCTTCGATCTCGGATCGACGATCCTGGCGAATCGAATCGTCATGGCGCCGATGACGCGCAACCGGGCAGCACCCGGCGGGCTGGCCACACCGCTGATCGCCGAATATTACGCGCAGCGCGCGGGCGCCGGTCTCATCATCACGGAAGCCAGCCAGATCTCGGAGCAGGCGGTCGGCTATCCGGGAACGCCCGGCATTCACAATCCGGCGCAGATCGCCGCCTGGCGCGCCGCCACGGATCGTGCACATGCCGCGGGTGGCCGCATCACGCTGCAGCTTTGGCATGCCGGCCGTGCTTCGCATCCCTCGCTGTTGCCGGACGGCGCCCTGCCCGTTGCCCCTTCGCCCATTGCACCGGCCGGGAAGGCCTTCACCGCCAGCGGCATGGTCCCCTTCGTAGTACCGCGCGCCCTGCCTCGCGACGAGATCCGGACGATCATCGACGATTTCGCGGCCGCCACGCGCAACGCCCGCATCGCCGGCTTCGACGGCGTGGAGATTCATGCCGCGAGCGGCTACCTGATCGACCAGTTCCTGCGCGATGGATCGAACCAGCGCGGTGACCGCTATGGCGGTTCGATTGTGAACCGCACCCGGTTCCTGCTGGAAATCGCCGAAGCCGTGGTCGCCGCCTGGTCGCCCGACGCCGTCGGCGTGCGGCTCTCACCCTGGCTCGACTTCAACGATATGCGGGACTCCGACCCATCCGCCTTGTTTCAGCATGCAACGCTTGAGCTGGGCCGGTTCGGTCTCGCCTATCTTCATCTGGTCGAACCGGCCGATGCCAGCGGCGAGCGGCATCTGGCGCCGATCCTCCGCCGCCGCTTCCAAGGCCCACTGATCCTGAACGAAGGGTACGACCGGGAGCGCGCCGAACGCGCGATTGCGTCGGGCGCGGCAGACCTTATCGCCTTTGGCGCAGCTTTCCTCGCCAACCCGGATCTGCCGGAACGCTATCGCCGCGGCGCCGCGCTCAATGCGCCCGACCGCAAGACCTATTACGGCGGCGATGCGCGCGGCTTCACCGATTATCCGACCCTGGCGGGAGTGGATGGCGCCGCCGCCTAAACCGCCATGTCCAGTTTGGCCGCTTCCGCGCTTCCCAGCAGTTCGGAGACGGTGATCGCCAGCCGTTCCGGCTGGAGCGAGACCTGCGGCAAGCCCATGAGCTCGCCGAAATAGCCGCGCGCCAGCGGTCCGGCGACGAAAACATTCCGGGTCGGCGTTCCGTCGCGGCCAATCGCCCGGGCGAGCGAATCCACATCGATGCCAAGCCCATGGGGATCGGCACGCAGCAATCCTCCTTCCGACATAGACTGCAGGACGGGATTGGACTGCACGACCGTGCCATGGTCTGGCCCGGTGCAATTGACCACGGCGTCGAAGAAGCGCTCCACTTCCGGATGTGCGGCTTTGCCGCGCGGCCGCAGCGAAACGTGGAACGAGCCTTCAAAGCGTCTGATCGCCAGGATGTCCGCTTTGACGACCTTGAGCCGACCACTGCGCTGATCGTCCTGCAAGACCCGATCGATCTGTGGCGCGATCTGATAGCGGTGAACATCCCACCAGGCGCGCAGATGCCGGAGGAACAAGCGGCGGCTTGCCGGCGAGAGTCCCTGCCAGATGGCTGTGCCCTGCTGACGCAGAGCATCGACCACGCATTCCCAGGGCTTCCCCTCCTTCGCCGCCGCGCGGACGCCAGCCCGCACGCGGCGCAGCAGGTCGGCGGCGGACTGGGTCGGCGGCTGGTGAAATGTGCCGAAGGGTTCGACCGGCAAAATTGTCCGCGGGCGCGGCGTCAGGCCACGGCGGGAGAGGGCCGTGATGGCACCAACATGCCCCCGTGCGCGCAGCGACGAGACCACGTCCGCCATGGTGAGGCCGGTCCCGACGATCAGCACTTCGTCATCCGGGCGGACGACGGCCAACGCGTCTGGCACCCAAGGATTGCCGATGAAGCGTGGCGCTCTGGCCGCGTCCGCCGTTGCCCAACGCGCGGATGGCGGCGGCGGATGACCGGGCGAGAGCACAATCAGGTCGGAGACGATCTCGTCACCGGCCGCGGTCCGCAAGCGGTAGGCATCGCCACGCGGCACGACATCCGTGACCTTGGTACGGAGATGCCGAAACCGTACATTCGGAAAGGCGCGCGCCGCATGGCGCAGCAATTGGTCCATATAGCGTCCGAAGGCCGCTCGGCGCGGATAGGCGCGGCCATCCTCGAGCAAGGCATCCGGATCTGCTGCCGCCTCGCCGGTCTCGCGGAACCAGCGGTCGAAATGGGTCGGATCTTCAGAGAAGACCGCCATGCGCGCCGCCGCGACATTGATGCGATGCGCCGGATCCTCGCTCGAATAGGCAAGTCCGGCGCCTAGCAGCGGAAGCGGCTCGTAGACATCGAGAGCGATCGGCCGCGCGCCGTTGGCGCGGATCAGATGCAAGGCGAAAGCGGCGCCCGCGAACCCGCCACCAACGACGGCGATGCGCGGAACACCGGCCATGGTCAGGATTGGCTCGCGCGGCGCAGCGAGGGCGCCACCACATTGGCGATGACCTCGCCGAATGGGCCGGCGTTGCGCGCCGGTCCAAGTTCGTTACCTGTCGTCTTCTTCAGCGGCAACAACGGGAAAACCAGCTCGGCAAAGCGGTAGCATTCCTCGAGATGCGGATAGCCGGACAGGATGAAGCGGTCGATGCCCAGCGCGATGTATTCCTTCATCAGGTTCGCGACCTGCTCCGGATTGCCGACCAGGGCGGTGCCGGCGCCACCACGGACGAGGCCGACGCCGGCCCAGAGATTGGGATAGATCTGCAGCTTGTCTCGCCTGCCGCCATGCAGCGCGGCCATGCGCTGCTGACCCACCGAATCGAACTTGGCGAATGCCTGCTGCGCAGTCGCGATGGTGGCGTCGTCGAGATGGCCGATCAGCTTGTCGGCCTCGCGCCAGGCCTCCTCCGCCGTCTCGCGCACGATCACATGCAGGCGAATGCCGTAGCTCAGAGTCCGGCCGCGCGCCGCCGCCAGCTTCTTCATCGCCGCGATCTTCTCGGCAACCGCCGTCGGCGGTTCGCCCCAGGTCAGATAGACGTCGATGTGATCGGCCGCGACCTCCTGGCCGGCGCCGGAGGAGCCCCCGAAATAGAGCGGCGGATAGGGCTTCTGCACCGGCGGATAGAGCAGCTTGCCCTTCTCGACGCTGTGATGCTTGCCCTTGAAGGTGGTTTCCTCGCCGGAGAGCAACGCCTTCCAGATCGCGAGGTATTCGCCGGCCACTTCATAGCGGAAATCATGATCCAGGAAGATGCCGTCGCCGGCGAGCTCTGCCGGATCGCCACCCGCGACCACGTTGACCAGCAGCCTTCCGTTCGAGAGCCGGTCCAGCGTCGCCGCCATGCGCGCGGTCATCGAGGGCTCGGAGAGACCGGGCCGCACCGCCACAAGATAACGCAGCCGTTGGGTCAACGGGACCATGGTGGAGGCGACGATCCAGGAATCCTCGCAGGAGCGGCCGGTCGGAATCAGCACGCCGAAATAGCCGAGCTCGTCGGCCGCCCGGGCGATCTGGCTCAAATAGTTCAGCGAGACATGGCGCGCGCCGATTTCAGTGCCGAGGTAGCGGCCGTCGCCATGGGTCGGCAGGAACCACAGCACATCGGTCGTGCCAGGTGCATCCACGTGGTTTGCGGTCGCTGTCATGGTGCTCCTCCTTCAGGCATGAACGGGGCGCTTAGGCAGTCGCCAACGAGCCTGTTGGCGATTGCGCACCGGCAGGGACCGGGCGGCTTCGCGTCTCGGACGGATGCAGCAGCGGCTCCTTGGCATCAAACAGATGGTTCCGAAACAACGAGGCATATCCGGCAACCAGGTGATAGCGCGAGCGCCCAAGCACCGCGGCGCGCTGCTGGCGATAGGCAGCGGGACGACAGTGCCACGGTGCGGTGGGCTCGGCGTGGTGCAGCGCATGCAGATTGTTGTTGAGGAACAGGAAGCTCCAGAACAGCCCAGCCTCAATCGTCGCAGTCCGCGCCGCCACATCGGGCGCCGAGCGATGCTCGGCGAAGGAACGGATCAGTGCAAGACCGGTGCCGGGCCAGACAAAGAACAGCAGATACGCGCCGAACGAGATGCCGCAAACCGCGATGACCCACCAGAGCAGTGCCGTCACGACGACCCCGTGAATCGCCCAATGCTTCAGCGTGTCGTTATCGCGCCGCTGCACCGCCAGGGCGAGATCGCCGAGCGCCTGAACCGCGAAATAGAAGGGTCCGATCACAACGCGGCCGAGCAGGCTCGTCATGGCCCGCCGCACCACCCGGTGCAGAGGCGACATCTCCGCCCAGGCATTTGCGGTGAGATAGTTCGATTCGGGATCAAGCCTGGGGTCGGTCAGGTTCTGGTCGATATGGTGCTGCAGATGGATCCGGCGGTTGATCCCATAGGGCAGCCAGAGCCAGAGCGACGGCAGTGCAATCGCCGTGTTCACCCAGCGCCACGGCGTCGGGTAACCATGCACCGCTTCATGCTGCAGGGAACTCTGCAGGCAAACGATGATCGCCCCGACCGGCAGGATCGCCCACCACGGAAGCGCGCGCGCAAACCAGGTCACGAGCGCGAAGGCGCCGTAGATGGCGAGTGCCAGCGTCACCGTCGGCCAATCGATTCGCGCCAGCCGCGCTTCAACGCGCTGTGCGCGGATCGGTGCCGGATGGTGCTCTTCGTTCGGGGAAGCATCGTTCGTACGCATGGTCATCCTCGTGTCTGCACGCCGGTTAACCTAATCGGACATTCCCGGCCCCGTGAAACGCGGACAACTTGTCGCCGACCTAAGCTGGCCTTGCTTGCTTGTTCGTCGGTCGTTCCCTTTATTGGCCGCCAGCAAGAGCGATTGCTGACAGGATGCGAGGTTTCCTTATGGCTGCGAGATCCCAGAGACTTCCGTCCCTCAACGCATTGAAAGTGTTCTGGGCTGCCGCCCGGCATGGCAGTTTCGTCAAGGCCGCGAGCGAGCTCCATGTCACGCCCTCGGCCGTCAGCCTCCAGGTGCGGCAGCTGGAAGACGAATTGGGCGTGAAGCTGTTCGAGCGCACGGCACGGGGGCTCACTCTGACCAGTTCGGGGCAGAAGGTGCTGCCCGACATCGCCTCCGCGTTCGAACGCCTGCAGGATTCCTTCGCGGCGTTGAACGAGTCGACGCATGGCGGGTCGATGCTGACCGTCTCAGCGGCTCCTTCGTTCGCGACGAAATGGCTGCTGCCGCGCCTCAGCCGCTTCCTGGCCGAGAACCCCGAGATCGAAGTCAGCCTGCGAGCGACTGTGGAGCTGGCCGATTTCGAGCGCAGCGAGGCCGATATCGGGATCCGCTATGGCCGCGGCGACTATCCCGGCCTGGTGACCGAACTCTTGCTGCGCGAGATGGTCTTTCCGGTCTGCAGCCCGGACCTCATCGCCGACCGGAAGAAGCAATCGACGACCGAAATCCTCAGCGGATCGACCTTGCTGCACGATGACAGCACCGGCGAGAGCGAAGCGCTGCCGGGCTGGAAGATGTGGCTGTTGGCGGCGGGTATCGATGGCGTCGACTGGCGCAAGGGCTCGCATTTCGACCAGAGTGCGCTGGCGATCGAGGCTGCAGCCGGCGGGCTCGGCGTTGCGCTCGCGCCGGCGGTCCTGGTCGAAGGAGATCTGGCCAGCGGCCGCCTGGTGCGTCTCGACACCGCGGAACTCAGTGAGCCCTTCGCCTATTACTTGGTCTATCCGGCGGACCGCAGCGACCGTGAAGCGGTCAAAGCGTTCCGCACTTGGCTGTTCGCCGAGTTGAACCTGCCGCTCAACGGGACGGTCCTACCCATGCGTGCCGAACGTAGCAACGTCACGCGCGGTGCATGACGAGAAATCCTGATCGCCGGCACAAAAAGGTTTCGTTCGGCGTGAGTGCCAACGGTTGCTAGTGATCACGGCGAGCGATGCATGCATCGTGACCTGCAGAATTTGGAGAGATGACCCGTGTTGAATTTCACCCGCCGCGCCGCTATCGCGGCCTTCGCCCTGTTCGCCGCTTTGCCCGTGACGAACGCCCTCGCCAATGAAACGCTTCGCGTCGGCATCATGAGTGCCGAAGACGAAGACATCTGGGCGGTGGTCGCCAAGGAAGCCGCCAAGCAGGGCCTCGATCTGAAGCTCGTCGTCTTCAACGACTACACCCAGCCCAACGAAGCGCTCGAGAACGGCGAGCTGGATGCGAATGCCTTCCAGCACAAGCCCTATCTCGACAACCAGATCAAGACCCGGGGCTATCATATCGTGCCGGTCGGCTACACCGCCGTCTGGCCGATCGGCCTCTACTCGCGCAAGCACAAGAGCATTGCCGAGCTGCCGGAAGGCGCCGTGATCGGCGTCCCGAACGATCCCAGCAATGAAGGCCGTGCGCTGCGGCTGCTGGAGGCCCAGGGTGTCATCAAGCTGAAGCCGGGGGCCGGCATTCTCGCCACCACCGCCGATATCACCGACAATCCGAAGAAGCTGGAGATCAAGGAGCTCGATGCCGGTATCGTCGGCCGCTCGATCGATGATCTCGATGCTGCGGTGGTCAACACCGACTGGGCACTGAAGTCGAAACTGACGCAACAGAACCGGCTCGCCACCGAAGCGGTGGAGAACAACCCCTACCGCAACTTCATCGCGGTCAAGCAAGGCCAGGAGAATGCGCCCTGGGTGAAGACCCTGGTCGCTGCCTACCAGAACGAAACCGTGAAGGCCGCCCTCGCGACCATCTACAAGGGGACTGCCCTTCCAGCATGGTGACGGTGCCCTCCCAGGCCGTTCGCCATGAGTCGTGCGCCGCTTGCGGCGCACGACTGTTTTTGAGGCAATGCATTCCATGCTGATCGAACCCATCTCCCGCACTCATCCCGACACGATGCTGCGCCTCAGCAACGTCACCAAGCGCTTCGGTGCGCTGGCGGCGATCGAGGACATCTCGCTCGAGGTGCGGCGCGGCGAAATTCTCGGTATTATCGGCCGCAGCGGCGCCGGGAAGTCGACGCTGATCCGCTGCCTTAACGGGTTGGAAAAGCCCGATCAGGGCTGCATTGAGATCGGCGGCCGCGACATTGTGCCCTTGAACGAGCGCGCGCTCCGCGCGGTGCGCGGACGGATCGGCATGATCTTCCAGCACTTCAACCTGATTTCCCAAAAGACCGTGGAGAGCAACATCGCTCTCCCGCTGAAGATCGCCGGCTGGGAGAGCGCCCGACGCAAGGCACGGGTTGCTGAACTGCTGGAATTGGTCGGTCTGGAAGCCAAGGCGGAGGCCTATCCGGCGCAGCTCTCCGGCGGACAGAAGCAGCGCGTTGGCATCGCGCGCGCACTGGCGGCCTCGCCTGACCTGCTGCTCTCGGACGAGGCCACATCGGCGCTCGACCCCGAGACCACCACGTCGATCCTGACGCTCCTGAAGGACATCAACCGCAAGCTCGGCCTCACCATCCTGATGATCACTCATGAGATGAGTGTTATCCGGGCGGTCACCGACCGCGTCGTCGTACTCGACCATGGAAGGATCGTCGAACAAGGTGAGACCGAGCGGGTCTTCGCTGCACCGCAGGCGGACCTGACGCAACGCCTGTTGGCTGCGGCGCAGCTGGGGCTGGAGTCGCTGTAGATGATCGATCTTCCCTGGATTGCGCTTTTCGACGCGCTCGAACAGACGGTGGTGATGACGGCCGCCGCGGGTGCCATCAGCTTCATCCTGGGTCTGCCGCTCGGCATTGTTTTGGTTGGCACTGCGCCGGGCGGGATCTGGGAGCATCGCGCCGTAAACAAGATCCTCGGTGCCGTTGTGAACGGCTTCCGTTCCCTGCCCTTCATCATCCTGCTGGTGGCGCTGATCCCCGTCACGCGGCTGATCGTCGGTACTTCGATCGGCACCGCTGCCGCGATCGTGCCGCTCTCGATTTCGGCAATCCCCTATTTCGGTCGTGTCTCCGAGAACGCCTTACGCGAGGTCGATCCCGGGTTGATCGACGCCGTCAAGGCGATGGGCGGCGGCAGCTGGGCGATCATCCGCGATGTGCTGGTGCCGGAAGCCTTGCCCAGCCTGGTCGCCGGTTTCACGGTGACCCTGGTGCTGCTGATCGGCGCCTCGGCCATGGCGGGTGCCGTTGGCGCCGGCGGATTGGGCGATCTCGCAATCCGCTATGGCTATCAGCGGTTCGAAACTTCGGTCATGGTCGCGGTGATCATTGTGCTGATCGCGCTGGTCTCGCTGGTGCAGGCGATCGGCGATCGGGTCGCTGGTCGGCTCGATCATCGCTGATCCAGCGGTGATCGGTGGCGGGATGCGGCGCGGCCAGCCGCGGCGCGCCACCAAACAGCTTCTCGCGCAGAGTGCCGGGCGCGTATTCGGTCTTGTAGCGGCCGCGACGTTGCAGCTCCGGCACCAGGAGATCAGCGATATCGCCGAAGGTCTCCGGCCGCACCGCGAAAGCCAGGTTGAAGCCGTCCAAACCGGTGTCGTCGATCCAGGATTCCAGCTGATCGGCGACCGTTGCGGGGGAACCGACGATGACCGGGCCTATGCCGCCGATCGAGACATGCTCTGCCACCTGCCGCACGGTCCAGCTTCGGCCGGGGTCGGCGCGGGTGATG